>LXOW01154667.1_pt1 | contig 65982 bp, 50 predicted proteins | sample 1368591 | NCBI WGS metagenome assembly LXOW01 (sample SAMN04884650, study PRJNA319009) | bovine gut metagenome | isolation source: Cow rumen | host: Bos taurus | place: Italy: Legnaro (PD) | collected 2014-07-09
TTTGGAGATATATTTGGGAGGTACGTTTATGGGGTAGTGGAACTTTTATGAAAAGTTAAGATATATTTGGGAGGTGCGTTTATGGGGTAGTGGAACTTTTATGAAAAGTTAAGAGTATAATCTCTAGGTGTCAACTTTTACTCGTTTTTAGTGTCAACAAATTTACTCGTTTAACACGTGGAGAAGATTGCAGATTACTAAAGAAGAGGCAGAGGCTTTAAGAAACACCTCCACGTACGTGGAGAAGATCAGTGAAACCCTGCGTGAAGAGGAAGCGGATTAGAAACACCTCCACGTACGTGGAGAAGATCAGTGAAACCCTGCGTGAAGAGGAAGCGGATTAGAAACACCTCCACGTGCGTGGAGAAGATCTTCGGAAGTTTTGCTGAAACAGTGGCAGAACACAAACACCTCCACGTGCGTGGAGAAGATCTTGGCTGCTCAGGATCTTCATCAATCAGACTGGAAACACCTCCACGTGCGTGGAGAAGATTTAGCAGGTTGCACACCGATTAAAGCATTGACGGAAACACCTCCACGTGCGTGGAGAAGATGTCTGCCACGGCATTTTTGAAAGAATGTTGTCAGAAACACCTCCACGTGCGTGGAGAAGATTTCACAACCGTCTTCATTTCTTCAACAATTGCAGAAACACCTCCACGTGCGTGGAGAAGATTCTGAGCTGGTAACAATGAAACACCTTTCTATAGAAACACCTCCACGTGCGTGGAGAAGATTGCATCATGGAAATGAAGGGTGGCAAGGATGAAGAAACACCTCCACGTGCGTGGAGAAGATCGCCATGGTTATGGCCGTGCCGTTGCTGATCTCGAAACACCTCCACGTGCGTGGAGAAGATTGAAACATGGATGAAAGTGCCATACCAGCTAGGGAAACACCTCCACGTGCGTGGAGAAGATTTGTGCCACTGTAAGGTGTAAGCTCTAGTTAAGGAAACACCTCCACGTGCGTGGAGAAGATTGGCAGAATATAATCAGATGGACGAATGGATTGGAAACACCTCCACGTGCGTGGAGAAGATATTATAATGAGGTGCACAGCAATGTGCACTTCAGAAACACCTCCACGTGCGTGGAGAAGATTCAGGCAAAATACCTGCAAATAGGTGGGTAAAAGAAACACCTCCACGTGCGTGGAGAAGATAGAAGAAGATTCACATACTGCGTCAGTGTCTGAGAAACACCTCCACGTGCGTGGAGAAGATGGAGGAATAATGAGTTTTAAGAAAACAGTTACAGAAACACCTCCACGTGCGTGGAGAAGATCTCGGGGAGGTCCGGAAACTCCACCTCTTTATAGAAACACCTCCACGTGCGTGGAGAAGATGCTATGTGTGGGCTATAAAGCCAGGTAATGATGGAAACACCTCCACGTGCGTGGAGAAGATTACGCTCCGCCATAACGGTGCAATTGATAGGTGGAAACACCTCCACGTGCGTGGAGAAGATCCAGCCGAATTTACCGTTTATGGTGAGCCTAGAGAAACACCTCCACGTGCGTGGAGAAGATTGCAGCAGCTTCTTCTCTCGTTACCGGTACAGGAGAAACACCTCCACGTGCGTGGAGAAGATTAACTGCGGTCCCCGTTCTCCAGCTCTCTAAAAGAAACACCTCCACGTGCGTGGAGAAGATCTCCTGTTAAATTCTGAAGACTGGACCAAGGTAGAAACACCTCCACGTGCGTGGAGAAGATCTGAACCCTGTCATGTAGTCACCGACAGCGAAGGAAACACCTCCACGTGCGTGGAGAAGATCTGAACCCTGTCATGTAGTCACCGACAGCGAAGGAAACACCTCCACGTGCGTGGAGAAGATTGTTTTTTGCGTATGCAAATAACTCGAGGTCAAGAAACACCTCCACGTGCGTGGAGAAGATCCATTATTTGAATCATCGATTAAATCAATGTCGGAAACACCTCCACGTGCGTGGAGAAGATGCGTTTATTGGAACAATAACTATGTTGTTATGGGAAACACCTCCACGTGCGTGGAGAAGATCCGGGTGATGTGAAAACAGTCACGCCTGGGATGGGAAACACCTCCACGTGCGTGGAGAAGATTTGGTTGAGAAAACCACAAAAGTAACGTATACAGAAACACCTCCACGTGCGTGGAGAAGATTGAACAATGTGAGGTGAATTATGAACAAGTTTAGAAACACCTCCACGTGCGTGGAGAAGATGCCGGAATCATCAATCGGTTGTCACTTAATGAAGAAACACCTCCACGTACGTGGAGAAGATCGAAGTATATCGGATATGCCGAAGATTATGTGAGAAACACCTCCACGTGCGTGGAGAAGATCTGCAGGTTTTTCGGAGTCGGTCCCCTTAATTGGAAACACCTCCACGTGCGTGGAGAAGATGACTTCTTGAAGTTAGCTAAAACCTCAGTAACGGAAACACCTCCACGTGCGTGGAGAAGATGCTAACATTCACTTGATTAGTGCTGTTAAACTGGAAACACCTCCACGTGCGTGGAGAAGATCTAATCTGATAGAGGCATTTCTGTCTGACTTCAGAAACACCTCCACGTGCGTGGAGAAGATTCCTAAATAGTAGGTTTTGACACTTCCTTTGTAGAAACACCTCCACGTGCGTGGAGAAGATGGCCGCCAACAATCCGCATGCCTGGGCCTCTGGAAACACCTCCACGTGCGTGGAGAAGATTAACCGAGCAGATGATCGCGGATGATTCCAACAGAAACACCTCCACGTGCGTGGAGAAGATTCTGGGGACGTGAACATTAAATTATACGCATCGGAAACACCTCCACGTGCGTGGAGAAGATTTCAAGACCGCAGAAGTCGTTCTTTTCCAGAAAGAAACACCTCCACGTGCGTGGAGAAGATGAAAGTATCCATATCTAGACTGTTGGGGTCTTAGAAACACCTCCACGTGCGTGGAGAAGATTCATACACATCTCTTGCAGACTGCAGACTCATAGAAACACCTCCACGTGCGTGGAGAAGATTCAGGCAGATGCAGCAGGCTCAGAATGATGAGAGAAACACCTCCACGTGCGTGGAGAAGATTTTCCCTGCAGATGATGCCGCAAGAATTATCAAGAAACACCTCCACGTGCGTGGAGAAGATNNAAGAAACACCTCCACGTGCGTGGAGAAGATACTAAAAAGTTATTCGTTAATATAAATAACGCATAATTACTTTTATAAAAGAATAATAAATTATTTAATAACTTTTTCTCTTATTAGTTGTAACCCTGTTATTAAAACAGGTGTTTTTTTAGGATAACCATTTGTTATTATCTCATAACCTGGAGCTTTATTTATACTTTTGATTATCGTCATCCCTGAATAAATGGGAGTTTTATAGAATAAATAATTAACTATTTTGGTTCCCTCATAGTCATTTACGCCAGAAATAAAAACATTTGGTTTTACTTCAATAAAAAATAATTTCATTTTACCCCTTATGGCTTCGGGGATATCATTAGCTATCACTACTATCATTGCTTATCTCCAAAATTTCTGATATATCCTTTGTAATCCTGTATAAAACATCATTGTCTATAATCCTTTGACAAAAGGAATTCATAATTACACTTTTTGAATAATCTTGATCTTTAGATAAACTAAATGCCAAATCAACAGATACTTCCTCTTTATATAAATCAGATATATCGTAAACAAAAGGAAGAGGGGAACCGGAATGAATAAAACCTATATATGGAGATACCCCCATTGAATGAATAACAGCTCCAACTAAACCATACAAAGCAGAATTACAGATGGTTAAAATTTTATTTGGCGAATTACTTAAATTGATATTTCCAGGAACATAATCTCTTCCTTCCCATAAAACACCATACTGTTCTGCTTTCTGCTTATACATTCTCCTAACTCTAGCGCCCTCCATTCCCATCATTTCATGAATAGACTTATTTGATAAATCATCATTTGGGAATCGTTTTTTAAACATTCTTCTAGCAACTTCTGTTCTTAAATTGTTGTCTGAAAATAGCTTAATCTGTTTCTGATAATTTCTAGTATTGGACGTTGGAGATACACCTGAGGCATAATATAACAAAGAATCCTCCCCGACCCAACAAGCATAACAATTTGCCTCAGATAAAGCTTTTACAGCTGCATGTGTTATAGATGTTCCAGGACCTAAAAATAAAGCTGCTATAGTCGCAATAGGCAGAGGCACAACATTACAGTCACAGTCAATCCATTTAACACTACTGTCATCTATCTCCAATCTGCCTTTTTCAAGATATATAAAAGGATATCTATCTCTAATTTTAGGAAGTAATTCCTTTGTGAGTTTGCAAAAGATTCTACTCATACTCAAGTATCAATGACTCTGTGAACTGTCACATTTCTTTCTTTATATTTTTTACATTGACCAAATTCCACAGGCACATCATTGAGGGTAATAATATCCCCATCACAATCTTCAATAATTCCTTCAAACACTTCAATAGACTTAATTCTGTTTTTACTCCTTGCTATCTCTTCAGCCCTTGTTAATGCTTGAGAATAATCTTCAAAAAATCCTCGATATATGATATCTGTAGGAACACAACATTTTCGCCCCAAAAACAAAGGCCACCTTGGATTCTCAAAACCGGATTTTATATCTAACTCAAAATCAGAAGGCATTTCTAAAATACAAGCAAAAGCCATATTTTGAATATAAAATCTATAGGTAAGTTTTGCACCTCCACCAACAGGATTTTTTTCATCAAATGTTTTGGGAATAAGATATTTTTCCCAAGGATCTGAAATATTGTAACCAGATCCTACCATATGAAAATCTCTCAACAAAAAGTCAGCAGAAATATCATCATTTGACTTTTTATATCCAAACACATTTAACTTAAAACTAGACATTCGCTGGAGTAATTCTACCTGTGCACCAGGTAATCCCAGTGCACACAATATCAATCCATACACACCAGATTTGGTTGGAAAATTCAAGGTTTCTCTTCTAGAGTATCTAGAATTCTCCCCCCAACTTTGTAGCGGACTTTCAAGCCATAAAAGCAAATATTGATTTTTACTCATAACTAAATAGTATCCAATATTCCATTAATAAGACTATCAATAGTATTGTCTTTGTTTTGGTCATAAGTAAACTCAGCCAATTTCTTAAAAAGAGAACCAAAGTTATTTTCAAGCTGAGCTATACCTTTATCTAATTCCTTTATACTATTTGATAAATAACCACCTTTAACATCTTTTTGAACAGGTGTTTCAAAAGGAATTTGTACTGCTTGACCTTCCCTAACTAGAATCTTGGCATAATTCCAAGGACACATAGCAGCCATTGTATTCTGTTTAGCCGAAGGAACAGCAAGGAACAAAGCTTTTATAAAACTAGAAACAGCTGTTTTTATCTGATCTTCATCATCGCCAATAGTTTCTTTTAACTGCTCTATGTCAAGACAAATATATCTATAGTAGGTTGCAGAATTAAATTCAGAAGCCCCCATATGAGCACTTCCCTGTTCATCCTGAAGATCATCTAGAGCAGTGAAAAAATCAATTTCTGTACTAACCTTATGTGTTGAAATTGCATGACTGAAAAGACAAGCAGCTTCTACATCCATATTAGTAGCTTTTGCAATCATCCTTCCGAATAATGCAATATCAAGAGCATCCATTGGTTCTTTTTTTAGATTTTTTATACCTTTTTCTAGTGCTGATTTGCTCTCTTTTTTTCCGGATGAAGATTGTTCTGACTCAGCATTTTTTAATTCCAAATACAAATCTGCCAACTTTCTCATTTCATTATCAGAAATGAAAACCAGAGTATCGTCAGAAATTTTAGATGCTACTTCTTTTGCACCTTTTTCAGCATCCTCCTGTGAAAGCCCCTTATTACTTAAAATTTTAGCCAGACTTTGTTCAATCTTCTTTGTTCTCAAACCTAATTTAACGCCTAAATCATGTAATGATAAACGTACAGCTCTCTTCCAACACTGAGAACTTACTCTGGCACGAGAAACACCACCAATAACAGCGGTTTTAGGTGAACCAACATCATCACGATTCAGACAACTTACAGGGAATGTCTGCAAAATATGAAATTCAATCTTTTTGGAAAAATTTTTCATCTTAATATCCTTAGTAACAAAAAAAACTACTCCACAATAGGAACAATCTGTAATAAACCGCAACCATACGTCTTCGACCTGCCTATTCCGGAAGTTACAGCCTTCTTAAATAATTCTTTATCAGTGACACGCAAAATACCTGAGAAAAATGCTTTTTGAATAAACATTGTTTTCATATGTTTATCATTGAATTTATCAACAAACACTTTATCTAGTGATATCCCTTGTTGCATAACGGAAAATCCATTCTTTTGGGCTAACTGTATAAACCAATCAATAATATTATCTCTTCCTTTCACAGGAATAACTTTTCCGTCTGAACGTTTTACAGGATTTACAATTACTGAAAAACTATAACGTTCGAATTCAAACAATTTTTGAGGAATACATACAGTCTTATACTTAATAATTTCATCAGCTCCATCTGATACCGGACGGTCAGACAATATATATACAACCTGGCTTAATGGATTGTTGGATTTTGCTAAAGTCCAAAGAATGCCACTTGAGGAATTATTGTCATCCCGGTTTTTATCAAACATTCCATAGATTGTTCTATGCCATGAATATGTATCCGTAATTTTTAATTTCTTGATTGCGTTAATTGAAAATTCGGAAGAAGTTAAAAAATACTTATCAATCATTTTTAGCCTTTTCCTCTTTATCGTTATTGACAGTATAAAAACCCTTTGCCCATTTTTTCTTAATTCTGTTCTGAGCTGCCTCATGCTCAAAATAAAGCAAATCATTCAAGAAATCATGAAGACAGAGGTTATCAATGAATCCTCTACTAATAATAAAATTCAATACTGGACGGAGAATAACCTGTAACTCTTCAAGAGTGTCACAATTAAGAATTCGGCGCATTCTTGTATCGTTAATCTCCTTGTCGTCACCTTTTTTTAGTTCAGTAGATAGTCTGAGCACTTTTCCAAAATTTTCTTTTCCTGCATCAGATTCTAACTTTGATTTTGCTATGATCTCGGCTACTATTGAATGGGGAATTAGCTGATAATACTTTTCAATATCAACACCAGCACCGACTAAAATTCCATAGGATGAAACAGCCTGATTTTCAGAACCTGCTCTCTTAAGTTTTGATGCAATTCCGGAATCTGAATTACATAATCTAAATATGTAATCAACAAAATAATAGCTATGATCTTTTTTAATGTTATCGTTATGTTCCATTATTTCCTCCAGTTCCTAATGTAATCTGTGCTTTGCCCAGGCCTTCATCTGCCGAGGAGTATCACAAGGGCAATATTTATCAAAAATATCGTATGAAAAACGTAGACACTTCTTCATGAGATTATCAACTTCACTCATGTTTTCCATATAGCAATTAGTAACTATTTCTTGTGAAAACTTATCTACGTACTGCCAGTAATCCATCGATACTTGCTCTAAAATTCCATCATTTTTAATTGAGAATTCATCTAAGTACCTCTTAACTGATTTTCTTAAAATATCAGCCTTATCATTTAATTTTGTAATCACTTGACAAAATTCAACAAACCAAAACTCCCCTTGACATGTAGGCTCAGGTAATAGTACCTCTGACTGAACCTCATCATCTGAACCTGTTAAATACTGTTCACCGGAGTTTGCAGTCAATTTAATGCCACCAGACCATACTCCAAAGCATTTATTTAATCGTTGTATGCGTTCCAATGGTAACTTAAGTTGCACACATCCATTCGCTGAAGAATTTCCTAAGAAACTTAATAAAGAATCAAGTTGTCTCCATGGTTTTTTCTCGGGATCTGCCCAAACAGCTTTAGGTTCTTTACCATTATCAATTACACAAACAGAAGGATCGTATATTCCATCTTTATAGGTTAGATGGGCAATGCCTTCAGTTAATTTAATTCCATCTTCATGCAAGAAACAAAATCTAGACAAAGGAACTAGTCTCCCCATAAGAGAGCCTTTTAAATCTCTAGCAATGACATCATCTTCACCTAAAGGCATCTTTTCCCACGGAGCCACACCAACACCATAATTAAACATCGGAAGACTCGCAATATCTTTATGCGTTAACAAGTTATAGTAAACAGTTTCTGCAATGGAATCTCCTATATAGAAGCTATGCAGAAATCCCTTGAATCCAATACCTGGCCCCGCTTTTCCTGATTTCGATTTTTCTTTATATTGCGGAGTCAAAATAACAGAATTATCAACTTTCTTACCACTAAATGACATTGCCATCAGTCTTACTAATAACTGAGCTTTCTCAGCATCTGACAATGTTCTTTCTACTTGCCACTGAGTAACTACAGAAGTATTTCCTACAGCTATATTAGGAATAAAGTTTCCATAAGACTTTTTGTCTTTTAAAAGATGATCTAAACACGCGTATTGTAAAAACGGTTCATTTCCATAAAGATAAAATTTATCAAAATACTTAGATAGATAAGCATTTACCTTTTCAATAAAACCATCTAATCCTACGTTAAACCATTCATCATCATCCTTTGGAGTAAAAGCACTTTGACCAATTGCTAACATCAATTTCAAAATTGATATTTTGTCTAGTACTCTACAATGCAGCTTTGTAAAATCTTTATTCGTCAATACATCACGTAGGCCATGAAGTCCTTTATTCTCGACAGGAATCCATGGAGATTCAATTAAATTAAAACCATTCTTCAATTCTTTCTCCTTATTTCAAGCCCCTTCTGCTCGGTATAAAAATATTCATACTTGTCATCCGCAGAAATTTCTATATTACTTAATCTACCTTCTTCTGAGCACAGCATAATAGCTACGTCAATTACAGAATCATGATGAGCTCCTAGATAAACATAACGAGTCAACCCTAATCTCTGTGCCTCAGAATAAGCAATTCGGCAAGGAAGTTTTCTAACAGGACAAGGAACAGAACTATTTTCAATAGCCAGGATAATCCTTTTATTTTTTTCATAATTGTTTTCATCTTTATTGATAACTAGAGATGTTCCATCAAGGAAAAACAACTCAACTCCATTATCATGTACTAAATAATTTCGTAAAATTATTATTGATGAATTATCTTCTTCGGAATAGCGAGTACAAACATCGTCTATGGTAGAACTTATCACCCCATCTTTAGATAGCATACTTACTGCTTTCTGATTTAATTGAATATTTCCTTTTTTATAACCAGTACCATGCTCCATTTGATCCCTTAAAAGACACCACGAAGAATTTTCCTCCCTTGCCTTATAGGTATCATCTATAATTGTAGGAATATCTTCAGGTAGCTTGATATTTTTAAGTGTTTTGAGTACCTCAACGGTTCTGTTTAAAACATAAGGTTCATACACGAAAGCTGACTTACCAAAATTACTTTCATCCATCGGTGCCACAAGGCTGTCACTAAGATTTATATCAATGATCCAGGCTTCACATTTGGCACTATCATTTCTAGATCGATTATGTCTCCATAAACGTCCCATTCTTTGTAAAATCATATCCGATGGAGCTATTCTGGAAATTAAAAAATCAGCATCAATATCTATGGATTGCTCAAGAATTTGAGTTCCAATTAATATTCTTCCTTTAGATAGACGCTCTGTTTCTGACGCAGACTTTCCAAGAATATTCAGCCATTTATCCTCAATTTTAGCTCTGTCAAACTTTGTAAATTTAGAATGAATCAGTCCAATTTCTATAGCAATGTTTTCACATCTAGCTGTGTTTGAAATAGATTCATAAACAACCTGAGCATTCTTAACTGTGTTCTCTATCCATAAAACTTGCTGACCTTCTTCAGCCCTTCTTACAGCCTCTTTCACACAGTCTTCAGCAGATCGAAAACTTAATGAAATGTTTTTTGATGGAATAAAATGATTAGTAACAACTTTTTGATGAATTGCACTCTCTTGTTGTTTAACCCAAGATAGTACTGGATATCCATCAATTAATAAGTTTTCCTCTGAATTAGAAAAATTTAATAATTTAAATCTTTCACTGTTTCTTAAGGTAGCAGATAAAATAATTACCGTGCACTGAAGTTCTCTAAGCCTTTTTATCATTTCAATGACAAAAACTTGAGTAAAGCAGTCATAAGTATGAATCTCATCCAGAATAACAACTTTTCCAGCTAATCCGAAATCTCTAATAAATCCGTGCTTTACATTCAGAACAGACATTAGAGCTTGATCTATAGTACCCACGGCAAATCTAACAAGAAGTCCTCGTTTTGATGAATTAAACCAGGTGAAGTTACTATCACTAGCGCTTCCATTACTGAATTCATAATACTTCGATTTTGAATGAAGCAATTTACACGCAAAGCTATTTATATTGACAAATTTATCTATAAAAGAAGTAAATCTTTCATATATTTTTTCTGATGTGGTTTGTGTTGGTAGAGCAAAATATATTCCGGTAGACTTATCTGATGCTAATACTTTATAAGCTGCGTATAAGGCTGCTTCCGTCTTTCCGATCCCCATAGGAGCCTCTAGAACGAAAACACCTCCTGGCTCAACAATATCAATAAATTCCTTTTGAATTATGTTAGGTTCAAAACCAAACATTTTTTCAAAACTAATATTTTTCTTTATTGTTAAATCCTTAAAACCTAATTCTTCTAGTTTTTGTAAAACAAAATACTCTGCATTATCCTCTTTAATTGAGCAAAATAAATCAGAAGAAGCTAACCAATCTGATATTGTGGTTAATCCTGAAATTGCAGATAATTGAGCAGAAGAAATCGAATTGAAAGAATTATACAATTCAGATAAACCCATCTCTGGTGGACAAAACTTTTGACTTAATTTTGCTTCGAGTTGTTGTCTTCGAATATTCCAATCATCCCCACCGTACATATCACAATCGATTGGAAGTCCGACTCCTGATAAGAACTTTCCATGATGTTGTCCAACAATTCTTGAAATCGACCAGGATTTATTTGAAAAGTACACTCCGCTTATAACTTCATGTCTAAATTTATTATCATGTATGAAATCTTGATATTTTCTAAGTTCATCATACCAATCAGGGGCGTTACATGTAACGTGAGACAGCAATTTCACAGAAAATACTGGAGATATTTTTCCTAAATCATGGAAAGAAACAACAGCTTCTGTTCCCTTGGGAAAAATCTTTCTTCTAATGTAAAGAGGAAACAAATCAACTAAATATCTAGAAACCAAACCAGTCAAATAAGAATGCATCAATATGTTTTGACCGGGTTGTATACCATCAATATTCTTATAAGTTTTAGCATATATATCTTCAAGCGCAGGACATTTTTGAACAGATTCATTCTGATTCTGCTTTTGTTTAGTTAACATTTTTCTACCAAACATACTCATTCCTTGCGCAAATACTATTGATAAAATCGCTTAATAACGCATGCTATATATTAAAAAATCACTTACAACATTTATTATTTAGAACCTCTATAATTAATATACATTACCAAACTTTAAAAAACATTAAATACAACAAATAAATAATATTTATATCACAAAAAAATATAAACGCTTTAAAAGAACATACCCAATTTTTCTGTAATAAATACGTGAGAAAAAGAAAAACTAATGAATTTAGATAAAATGGGAAACAGATCCATGCTGTTTGTTGATATAGAACCTAAATCCCAGATAATACGGACTCAAAACAAAAGGAAGGATTATATGCCTAGGAAAGCATCAGGAGCGAAAAAGGTAAGTATTATAAGGGAAATCCAGAATAACGGCGATATTTATGTCTATGAGCGTAAAACGATTTATGATCCAATTAAGAGGTATAACCGCTCTATTGGAAAGACTTTAATTGGAAAAATACCTAAAGGTCAAACCGAAATGATCGATACACGTCCTAAAAAGAAAAGCGTTGTCGTGTTGGAAGATCAGATGGCAAAGGAGGCCAAAGTTTCCCGACGTCATGTTGGTATGCTGGACATTGTTGCCCATGTAGCAGAGAAATCCGGTGTAGCAAAGCAACTGTAGAAAGCAATCCCGAATGATATTGGTCTGCGACAGAAGATACAGACACTAGCCTGGTATGGATTTGCATCGGATGGAGACTCCTGGCCTGGTGTTGTAAACTGGAGCACAAGATATGCAGGGATGCTTCCCTACAGGGATACTCCCATTTCTCAGGACATGTACCATGATGTATTCGCTTACTTGGGAATGCATGAGGAAATCAAGCAGACAATCTTCAAGATCCGTTCAGAATCAATGGGAAGCGGAGAACTCCTGGCGCTTGACTCCACAACGGTATGGACAGAATCGAAACAGCTGAAGAATGGAAGGAGTGCACCTCATAAAGATAAGCTTGTCAAAAATGTTTACAAGATTGTCATGATTTATTCCATTACTTCAAGGCAGCCAATCGCCTATGCAATTCTGCCCGGGAACGTACCGGATGGACAAACAGTGCCAAATGCATTGGAACAGCTAAAGGTACTGAAGCTGAATGATGTGGAGATTGTTTCGGATAACGGGTACTGCACAGAAGACAATCTACTACTTATGATCACGAGTGGTTTCCGGTTTATCACGCGAATAGAAAACGATATCCAATGGATCAGTCCACTGATTGATCAGTACCGTGAAGAGCTTTCTTTATGCGGTGAGATCATGCATTGCGATCCCAAGTTTTCCGGAGTGACAGTGAAGCAGATGCATACCTTTCACTATGTCCGTCAGATAGGGAGCGTGAAAAGCGGCCTGTCCAAAGGAGAAACAGAAGAGATTACCCGCCGGCTGTATGTTCATATATACTTCAGTTCGACCAAAAAGGCTGATGAGGATGTAAAGTTTCGGATGAGATACGACGCTGTCTATTCAGATTTGTATTCTGGTGCGTTGCTTGATAAGGATGACAGAGCGTTTGCAGACAAGTACATGAAAATTCGTTATTGGGGTGACAGGATCATGGAAATCAAACCGGATCAGAAAGCAATCCAAAAACGAAGCAGGCATCATGGTTTTCTGGTTCTTGTAAGCCTCTAGGAGAAAGATGCAAATCGGGTACTGGAAAAATATCGTACGAGGGAATACGTAGAAGAGGACATAAAGAACGGAAAATATCATGCCGGGACAAATCATCCTCGTGTATGGACAGATGATACGTTGGATGGGCAGTTGCTGGTACAGTTCCTTGCACAGGGTATGCATGAGAGCTTCGCTTCAATACTCAGGGTACAAAAAGATACGCTGGCTATTGTCAATGGTGATGCAGAGCATGACAGCAAGGAGAACCTACAACAGGAGAAAGCATTAAAGAACTGGTTAAGAAAGACATCGATGAATGACATCCTAAACTGGTTTGATGCCATTCAGAGAACAGATGTAGAAGGACGACATTGGAGTACGGAGATGTCAAAACGGGATCGACTCTTTCTGGAGAAAATCGGAGTTAAGCCTCGCGGATAGCCGGTGATTATTTTGAGTCCGTATTTTCCGGGATTTAGGATAGAACAGAGTGCCACCAATAAAGAGTTGTCTTTACTGACCAGGAAACAGGAATTAGACATTCAGGAACTTAAACGGCAGCTATATCTGAAAGAGCTGATAAGTGACCAGAGTACGGAACTGTTTCCTCCTAAGCTTCTTAAGTAACTGACGAATAGGATAATCGGCGGTTATGCTGGTTATCCTTCATTGGTAACATATTAAGGTTAAGTGCGGTAAAGTAAAAAAGTTAACAATGGCCTGCTAATTAGATTAATCGTGGTAAACAAATCTGCCAGAAAAAATTATAGATGGCCTGATAATTAGGGCGTGTGAACCAAACTTGAACTGTAAATTACGTATAGCTAAAAAATGCCGATTAATTTATGAATCTCCTTGCATAATACGTCACTTACAGGATGCACAGTCACTGCTAATCGGCTGTGAACCGTAAATGAAAACGGGGCGCTTCAGCGCCCCGTCAGGAGAGATTAGTAACACTCGTACTGAGAGTTGCCTGAATACATGCTTTCATAGCCGTTAAGGATAAGTTCATCCTTATGTTCAACCAGTTCACGTGGCAGATGCCTCTTTACGCCGTTATCGTCAACAGCCACATAGGTGATACCGCATTCTGTTACCTTGACTCTGCTGGTTCTGGCCTCGTCATTGTGCTTGGTCCACATCTGAAGCTGAATCTTGAGGGAGGTATTGCCCACGTGAATTACCCGGCAGTACACGCAGACCACGTCTCCCACATGCACCGGATTTCTGAACACGATTTCGTCCACGGCCACTGTCACCACCTTACCGCGACAGAGTTCGTAGGCCATCATGGCTCCGGCAGCGTCCAGCTGAGACATCAGCCAGCCTCCGAAGACATCACCGTTCGGATTGGCATCCGCCGGCATGGTCAGAGTTCTCAGCATCAGCATGCCGCGAGGCTTTTCAGCCGGCACTTCATCAACATTCTTTATATCTGTCATAACTGTTCTTTCCGTAAATCCTGAAAATAATGAAAATCTGTCCTAATTATAACCTATTATTGCCTGAATCAGACAAATGCCTGTCGCCATTAAGTTCCCAGACCTGAATACTGGGTCTGATAAAGTTCATAATACTTTCCCCGGGCTGCGAGAAGATCCCGGTGATTTCCCCTTTCCACTATTCTACCCTGCTCCATGACAATGATTTCGTCAGCATCACGGATTGTGGATAAACGATGGGCGATTATCAGTCCGGTTCTGTTTTTCAGCAGACTGACCATGGCTTCCTGAATATGCTGTTCAGTTCTGGTATCCACACTGGAGGTAGCCTCGTCAAGAATCAGTATTCCCGGATAAGAGAGAAATGCACGGCAGATGGCAAAAAGCTGGCGCTGACCTGCGGAAAGTCTGGCCCCCGCCTCATCAAGTCTGGTATCAAGTCCCTCCGGAAGCTGTTCAATAATGGTGTCCGTATTACTGAGTTCCGCAGCCATCCCGATTTCCCGCTCGTCAGGCTCCCTGTCAAGTGCATAGGCCAGATTGCTTTTAACCGTTCCGCTGAAAAGAACCGTATCCTGCAGAACGATTCCGATGCTGTCTCTCAGGGATTTAAGTGACAGACCGCGTATGTCATGTCCGTCGACGGTAATAACCCCGCTGTCTACGTCGTAGAATCTCAGCAGAAGGTTGATGATGGTGGTTTTACCGCTTCCGGTGGCACCCACCAGCGCAATCTTCTTTCCGGCCTCGATTTTCAGACTGAAATCCCGTATGACCGGTTCTCCTTCGACGTAGGAGAAGTTTACGTCTCTGAATTCTATCTCCCCTCTGATTTCGGCAGGAAGATTTTCACCGGTCTCATCTTCTGATTTCTCATCCATGACGCCGAAGATTCTTTCGGCCCCCGCAAGAGCTGTCTGAATCTGACTGTAAATCTGTGCCAGTTCGTTTATTGGTCTTGAAAGCTGTCTGGAATAGATGATGAAAGCTGAAATCACGCCGACGGAAATACTGCCCCTAAGAGCCAGATAACCGCCGCACACCGCCACAATAAGAAATGTCAGATTGTTAAGGGTATTCATCACCGGTCCCATCATGTTGCCGATGATTTCCGCAATGATTCCGGTTTTTCTGAGACTGTTGGAGGTTTCCTCAAAGGACTTTAATGCTTCCGCCTGTAGATTGTAGGCGGCAACCGTTCTGTAGTTGGTGACAGTTTCCTCAACCCTGCCGTTAAGCTCTCCCAGAAGCTCCTGCCTTTTCACAAAGTACCGGCGCATGTATACGGTCATTATTCTGGTAACGGCCAGAGTTAGAACAATGGTGACGCAGGCGCACAGGGTAAGCGGAATACTGAACCACAGCATCATGGAGAGTGTGGCAATCAGAGTCAGCACACCGTTGAACAGAGTCCCCAGGGACATGGATATGGTATTGGCGATGTTATCGGCATCATTGGTCATTCTGCTGATGAGATCCCCGCGGGAATGACCGTCAACATAACCTATGGGCAGACGCAGAATTCTGTCAAAAAGTCCGGTTCTCAGTCTGGTAATAATCTTTCTGCTGAGCCCGGCCCCGACGCAGCCCTGCAGATATGAGGTGGCACTCAGAAGAATGAACATGACCAGCATCAGCAGCAGACAGACGTAGAGACTGTCGTATTCACCTCTTACAATGGCGTCTATGGCCTCACTCTGAAAGGCCGGAGCGGCCACGGCTGCCACTGCCGATATCAGCACGCAGACCAGCATGGCGACAAGGCTCCACTTTTTCGAAACAAGATATCCCGAAAATCTCTTCAGGGTTTCGGCTTCGTTGCGGGCTTTTTCGGGAACAGCCACAAACCCCGCTCCCGGTCCTCTTCTGAATACGGATGAAGGAGATGCGGGAGTACCGGTATTTCTGTTACTCATGACATTTCCTCCTCGTTCTTTAACTGGGATGTGTAGATATCAATATAGGAAGGACAGCTTCGCATCAGATTCTCATGGGTATCACAGGCGATTATGCGTCCGTTCTCGAGCACCGCAATGCGATCCGCGTTTCTGATGGAGGCAATGCGCAATGCCACAATGATTTTAGTTACCCCGGCATAGTCTTTTTTAAGAGCATCCATGAGTTTTGATTCAGTCTTGAAATCAAGTGCGCTGGTGGAATCATCCAGAATCAGAATTTCCGATTTTCTGACCAGGGCTCTGGCAATGGCTATTCTCTGTCTCTGTCCTCCGGAAAGGGACATGCCTCCCTGAACCACGGGCGTATCATACCCTTTCGGCTGTCTGAGAATGAAATCTTCGGCCTGTGCGGTTCTGACTGCTCTTGCAATATCCTCATTTCCTGCATCCGGACTGCCCTTGGCGATGTTTTCCCGAATGGTACCTCCGAAAAGCTCGCTTTTCTGCAGAACCACGGAAACACGTGATCTCAGTGATTCAAGGGTATACTCACGGACATCCTTGCCGTCCACCTCGACATAACCGTCGGTGGCGTCATAAAATCTGGGGATGAGATTTATCAGAGAACTCTTACCGCTGCCGGTGGCACCGATAACCGCCAGAGTTTCTCCAGGATTTACCGTCAGACTGATGTCACTCAGCACGTCGGCCTGCTGTTCCGGATATCTGAAGCGCACATTATGAAAAACTATTCTGCCGGATGAATCCCCGGCCACCAGATTGCCGTCCTTTACCGCGGGAGTTTCACGGATGACCTCACGGATACGCTTTTCTGAAGCAAGACCACGGGTTATGGACTGAAAAATCATTACCAGCATCATCATGCCGTTAAGAATCTGAGAAAGGTAGGTAACCGCGGCCATGATGTTTCCGGGAGCCATCTCCCCTGCCTGAACCCTGACGGCGCCGAGATGTATCACCGCCGCCACGGCCAGATTGAGAATTATGTTCATTACCGGATGCATTGAAGCGATTATCAGCAACACTCTGAACTGGATATCGGTCTGCCGTCTGTTGGCTTCGGCAAATTCCCTGCTTTCCTTTTCTTCCTGCACGTAGGCCTTGACCACTCTTAGACCTTTAACACTTTCCTGAACCCTGGTGTTCATTACGTCAATGCTCTGCTGCAGACGGTCAAAAAGAGGACCTGTCTTCCAGAAAACCAGAATGACCTCAAGAAGAATCAGGGGAAGAGCGACCAGAACAACCATTCCGAAATCGGAGGTCAGGGATACGAGGGCTATACTGCCGGCGACAAAGAACATGCCGCAGCGGACACTGCCTCTGATTATCTGCGCCCACATGTTCTGCACCTGGGTAATGTCACCGGTGGTTCTGGTAATCAGAGAACCCACTGAGAATCTGTCATTCTGAGTAAAGGAAAAACCGAGAATCTTTTTAAAGCAGAGCTTACGGACGTCATTGCTGTAGTTCTGACTGAAAAGATTTGTGAAAACACCGCTGAGGATACCGCACAGGCATCCGGCCAGTACGATTACCAGCATCCATATGCCGGTGCTGATTATTATGTCCTGCTGAGGAACTCCGCCACTGCCGAGACCAAGAATACCCTCATCGACTATTCTGGCCATCATTCTCGGCTGATACAGGTCAACCAGAACTTCAAAGACCATGAAAAGTGACGCCAGTACGGCAAAATACCAGTATTTCAGAATATACTTAATCATACACCATTCTCTGTCGGTTCCAAAAAACGTATCTGACCGAACACATGCATCATGAAAAAGCTTCTGCCGTTCCGACGTCAGTCAGAAATTCCGTCAGTTCTTGCAGTACCTTTCATGAGCCACCGCCTGCCCATCGGCTGATGCACAGGCTCCGTCATTCTGCGGAAGAACAAGTTCTCTTCTGCCTGAAACCACGTCATCGAGAATTCTGTCGATGTCTGCCTGGTTCTCCTTCTGACAGATCTCCCTGAAAAACAGATTGACCTCAGGATTGCTTAGACGGACATAGCTTAAAAACTGCTTGGTTCTTGCCATCTGATACTGTTCGGGAAGCAGCTTCTTCATGATATCTATAAAATGAATCACCACTTTAACGGATTCAACAACCGTGAACGGTTTATCATTGTTCCTGATAACCCCCTCAAGGTTTGGTACCGCAAGCGCGTATCTTCCCACCATCAGATTGCTGCAGTGGGTAACCTCAATGCATTTTGCCGCTGATGCCGCATCCCTTACCTCGCCGTTTGCCACCAGCGGAATCTCGTTTCTGTCGGCAAGAGGTGTTATGTATTCCCATTTAATCGCATCGGCTTTATATCCGTCCATGCGGGTACGGGCGTGAATGATAATCCTGTCGGCTCCGCCTCTCACGATCTCTTCATATATACTGAAGATATCATCGGGATTCTCCCATCCGAGACGAATCTTGACGCTTAAGGGAATGTCGGCAGGAAGCAGATCTCTGGTTCTGCGTACGGCCTCTCCGATTACCGCAGGCTTTTTCAGCATGGCGGCACCGCCGCCCGAACGATGCACGAATTTGGAAGGACAGCCGAAATTCAGATCAACCCCCGGCGCCCCGCACCTTGCGGCCACCAGTGCGTTTCTGGCAAGGATATCCGGATCGGTTCCCAGGATCTGCACCCACACCGGAGTGCCGTTTGCGGTTCTGCCCTCGTGTCTGAGTTCAGGAACCTCACGTCTGAACACCTTTCCCGGAAAAACCACGTCCGTAACCCTGATGAATTCACTGACGCAGTAATCATAACGGTTGTAATCCGTCAGCGCCTCTCTGAGCGGATAATCCAATACTCCCTCCATGGGGGCCAAAATAATTTCACCAACTGACATAAGCACCTCAAAAATCCGGGATGATTATATCAAAAACGTGACATAAATAATAAAAAACACTGTTTTATCCGGTGATTTTAAAACCTGAAATCAGTCGTATATTACCAGCTTCGAGGTACATGATTTCAAAGAAACCAGACTATAGGAGTAACTCTTTTCTGTTACCATCGTACACCTGTCGACATCCGGGATATCAGGAAAGAATTTATCAGTTATCATTCTGATCTGAAACTGATCCAGAGGAATGCTTATCTGCCCGGCCCTGTCACTTATGAAGCGGATTTCAAACTGATATTCGTCTCCGGTATAGGTTTCACCGTTCCTGCCGCGTGAATAAACCATATAACGTTTCAGAATGGTTTTTACCCTGACCACTCCATCTCTGGGAATGGTATAAAAATTCACTCCGTCGAACGCATGAACATAATGCCGGCTGATGACCACAATGAAGCAGAAACACTCGAACATGTATCCGTTCAGATATGATTTTATGATATCGTCCTTTCTATCCGCATACTGAGGATGCGCATCCAGCCATCTGCCGAAAGGACGCAGTGAGAGGAAAATCAGCACGGACATTACTGCCATAATCACTGTAAAAGCCGTCAGCATAAAGTTTTCCCAAAAACCAAGACCGAGTATTCCACCGCCAGTGCAAGACATAAAAATTGCATTAACCGGGAAAGCGAAGGCAATCGGAAGGATTATCAGCCAGAGGTATAAATTTTTTAATTTTCTCTTAAGATAGCGAAAACAGAGATCCGTTCTGAGAGAAGAAGCGTTAAGCTGTTTAACAGGGTGCTTCGCGCAGTAGTCTCTGTATTTCCGCTGCCATATCTTTCTGCTGAAATACTCTCCGCTTTCAACAAGCTCTCTTATAAAATTTGACCTGTTATTATTCTTCTGCAGTCTGTAATCCGACCAGATTGAAAACAGTGTTACGAACAGAGTAATAACACACAGAAATGACACGCTCTGCAGGATATCTTTAACCCCGTCATGTGCGTGCCAGCTTAATACGCCGCTTATGCAGAGTCCGGCTAAAGATCCTGCGAGAAAAACCGCGTTTAAAGTACTTATCCCTCTGCTCCTGAACAATCGTTTATCGTAATGTTTCATGCGAAACTCCTGCGTAACATCATATCGTTACTGAGCATTATCGTCCATTACAGGCTCTGAAATACAATTCCGCATGGAAGCAAAGCTGCTGTAATAAGTTTTTCTCTCAGTAAAAGCAACTCTGTCTTTCCAGGAAACATCAGGGAAAAACCTATCCATAATCATTTTTACCTGAAACTGATCAAGAGTTATGCCGTATTCCTTTAAAATATCACCTTCACCGCAACAGAAAACAATTCTGAAATGATATTCATCTTCAACGTATATTTCACTATGCCGTGAGTGTGTGTAAATCATTAAACGTTCGACCTGAACCTTCACGTCTTTCAGATTATCTTTCTCTTCCGTGAAAAAATCAGTACCGTCGAATGCATGGACATATTTCTTGCCGACAACCACTGAGTTGCATGAACAGGTGAATGCATCTCCTTCAATATAGGAATTTTTGATTTCATCCTTCTGTTCCCTGTACTTCGGATGGGTTCCGAGCCACGAAGAAAAAGGCCTGAACGACAGCAGATACAGAAATCCCATAATTCCGGTGGCAAACATGCAGGCAAAAGCCAATACCGTCCAGAAGAACTTAAATCCGAATAATCCGGCATGACACGGGGCTGTTATAAAAACAGAGCATGCTAAGGATATGAACGGAATCAGAACGCAGATCCAAAAAATCTTTAACAGTCTTCTCAGATAACGGCAGCTGATATCAGACTGAAATGATAAGGGAGAAAGTGATTTGAGAGGATGACCGGCACAGTACGAATCATATTCCTTCTGCCAGGATTCCTTATTGAAATACTCTCCATTCTCAATCTGTTTTCTGAAACCGTCGGCGATGCTGTTGTTTCCTCTGTATCTGCTTTCATTGGAAAGGGATAACGCGATGAAAATAATTATGAACAGACATATAACTGCTCCCAGCATAACCAATTCAGTTCTGACCGCATCAGAACCAGATACATATAGTCCTAACAATACCAGAAAAGCCGCCAGAGTCACGACCATTGCAGTAAACCTTTTACTGCCGATAATCCAGCGCTGCTGTTTTTTGTCATTACTCATCTGATTCTCCTACCGTTTCAATCAACAGGCCTTCTTCAGAATCTGCGCAGGTCTCAGGTCAGGATGCGGAAAAAAACATCAGTCCGGTACAGGCAGACCTTATAACGGCAGGTGATTCCCGCAGTCTGCAGAAACAGTATATCCTTTAATCGATGTTACGAACTTTTTTCGTAAATATCAATTACCGCATATCACTTAAGTGAAATGGTTAAAGTTATTGCCTCTCAGCCTGTTTTTTCCTCATTACCAGTCAGTTTCATGACGTTTCATCCGGAGTTTTCCACATGGACAGCCATTCACAAAATAAACAAAAAATATAATCTATCTGACATACAATGGTATTTTATTTCATAAATGTGCTTTATCCTTGACATAGACGCAAAATCATTTAAATTTATACCTAGGTGTATAATATTTGGGAAATAAAGAATGATAATTGCAACTCACAGTGGCTCCTTTCATGCTGATGAAGTCACTGCATGCGTGATTTTCAAGCTTCTGGATGCCACGACAAAGATCATCCGATCAAGGGATCCTGAAGAACTTGAAAAAGCAGACTACGTTATTGACGTTTCAGGAAAATTTGATTTACAGAAGCATTTCGATCATCATCCGGCAGAGTTCAATCTCTCCCGCAGCAACGGCATCAGATATGCCACGGCCGGTCTTATCTGGGACAGGTTCGGTCGTGAACTTCTGGAACTTATCCGCCGCTGTCTGCCCAACCCTGATGAAATTTCGGATACCGTAATCAACAAGGCCTGGAAAACCATTGACCGCAATATAATGCAGTATACCGACCTTACCGACAACGGACAGCTGGACAGCTATACCAGAAGCCTCTGCAGCCTGAATCAGTCCGAGGAAAATCAGGTTTACGCCAACCTCAACAGATTCTACATGCACATACCGGTAGTTCCTTATCTTGTTGCCATGCAGAATGATCTCAACGGCACCGAAGAAACACAGTATCAGAACTTCATTGAAACCGTGGACAGTCTCAAGGTTCTCTACAAGAAGCTTTTCATCAACACTCTGACCAACGCCAGAGACGAGGAAAAGGTGCTCAAGAGCTATGACGGTTCCGAAATTCTGCGTCTTGATGACAAGCTTCCATGGTTTGAAGCAGTGCTCAACAACTGGAACTGCTTTGAAAAATGCAGGATTGCCATCTACCCTGACCACAAGAAAAAGGGATACAGAATCCAGTCTCTTCCGGGCTCCCAGTCATCAAGATTCAAAAACCGCTGCGGTGCGCCTACCGCGTGGAGAGGCAAAGAGCTTGAAGAACTCAACAGAATTATCGGCATCAAATCGGCAACCTTCGTGCACAAAACAGGTTTTACCGGCGGAGCTCTGACCAAAGAGGATATCGAAATCATGGCGAAACTCTGGCTTGAAGGTTCCGAACCGTAAGTTCTGAAATTCATCACTGAAAAAAAGCACTGAAAATCTCATTTTTCAGTGCTTTTTTTTCAGTCATTATTTAAATTTTCAGTGTTTTAAACAATTATACATAATATGATTCACAGTATGAAAACACTGATATCTGAACTCATATGATTTATCAGTGTCCAATGATAGTATTGTATGTGTAAAAATTTTTCAAAAACAGATTTATAGCGTAGAATTGTCGCTTATACAGATTTGATTTTTCAAGGGGGTAAAAAATGCGTAAATGGCAGATCGCAGTACCATTGGCAACCATACTGGTCTTCGGTGCCGTAATAGGATTCAACATATACAAAGAAAAGAAAATACAGGAATACCTGGCAAACATGAAGCCTCCGGTTAATCCGGTAACCACAATGAAAATTGACAAAGCTCCATGGCAGGAAGCCGTAAGCGCCATAGGTTTCATCGAACCTAACCAGGGTATCGACGTATCATCTGAAGTATCCGGCAGCATCACAGGACTTTATTTTGATTCCGGCGACGTGGTAAAACAGAATCAGGTACTTGTACAGGTAAACGATTCCGTTGAAAAAGCGAACTACGAAGCATCCAGAGCCAAGGCGGACGTGGCAGAAAAGAAGTTCATCCGCTACTCAGCCCTCATCAAGAAGGGAAACGTATCCCAGATGGATCTGGACAATGCCAAGGCAGACTATGAAGCGGCCATTGCCGATGCAAAGTCCATCAAGGCAAAAATTGAAAAACTGCAGATCAAGGCACCTTTCGAAGGCAAGCTGGGTATCCGTAACGTATACGTCGGTCAGTATGTTCAGCCCGGTTCAAAGATAGCCCACCTTGAAGATAATTCAAAAGTAAAGGTACGCTTTACCGTATCACAGAATGATGTTGAAAAAATCAAACTGGGTCAGAAGGTTGTGCTTAATGTTGACGCCTTCCCTGATGAAACATTCGAAGGTGAAATCTCCGCAATTGAAGTTGTAATGAATTATGAAGCAGGTATTCTGCAGGTTCAGGGCACCATTCCGAACCCTCAGTCAAAACTCATAACCGGCATGTATGCAAAGGTTAACGTAATTCTGCCTTCGGAAGAAGAACAGATTGCCATTCCAAAGACCGCGATTTCATACAACCTTTACGGTACTTCCGTATACCGCGTGAAGACCGATGACAAGGGACAGAAGATTTCCGAACAGGTAAACGTAACCACCGGTAACGAAAACGGAGACAAGGTTGTCATCACCTCCGGCCTCAATCCCGGTGACGTAATAGTTACTGAAGGTCTGGTAAGACTCTCCAACGGCAGCTATATCGAAGAAAACGACAAATACAATCTTGATAAGGTTGAAAAAGTACCGGAGCTCTAATAATGTTTACTGATATCTTCATTAAAAGACCGGTACTCGCAGTATGTATCAGTCTTCTTATAACACTGCTGGGGCTGCAGTCCCTGAAAAACATGGCCGTGCGTCAGTATCCGGACATGACCAACACCGTAATCACCGTAACCACCAGTTACTACGGTGCCGGTGCCGATCTTATTCAGGGCTTCATCACCGCTCCTATCGAGCAGGCAGTTGCCCAGGCGGACAATATTGACTACATGACTTCCAGCTCCAAAATGGGCTCATCCACCATTACGATCTACATGAAGCTCAATACCGATCCTAACGGAGCCCTCGCAGACGTCATGTCACGCGTTAACTCCGTAAAATCACAGCTTCCTTCCGATGCACAGGATCCGACCATATCCCTTTCTACAGGATCCACCACATCAGTGCTGTACATCGCCTTCTCAAGCGATGTAATGGACGGTCCGCAGATTACCGACTACCTTAACCGTGTGGTTATCCCACAGCTCTTTACCGTAAACGGTGTAGCCAAGGTTAACCTGTACGGCGGTAACGAATATGCTCTGAGAATATGGATTGACCCTCTCAAGCTGGCTGCTCATCAGCTTACGGCACAGGATGTGGTAAATGTTCTGAAGGCCAACAACTTCCAGACTTCATCAGGACAGATCAACAATTACTATACCCTGATGAACACCAACACCAATACTCAGGTTGCCAATGCTGATGAACTGTCTGAACTTATTGTTGCATCCAAGAACGGTGCCGTAGTCAGAATGAAGGATGTTGCCAAGATCTCAATGGCAACCAGCCATGACAGCTTCAGATCCATCGCCAACGGCCAGAAAGGTGTCGTAGCCGCAATCGATGCAACCCCAACAGCCAACCCTCTGGATATCGCAGCAGGCGTAACAGCCCTTATGCCTACCCTGGAAAAGGGACTGCCAAGCACTCTTAAGATGAACACCATCTACGACAGTACCATTTCCATTGATGAATCAATCAACGAAGTTATTCACACCATCGTTGAAGCGGCAATTATCGTACTCGTGGTCATCACCCTCTTCATGGGTTCTTTCAGAGCCGTTGTAATACCTATCATCACAATTCCTCTGTCCATGATCGGTGTAATCATGCTCATGAGTCTCTTCGGATTCTCAATAAATCTGATGACTCTGCTCGCAATGGTTCTTGCCATCGGTCTGGTTGTGGACGACGCCATCGTGGTGGTTGAAAATGTCGACCGTCACATCAAGAACGGACTTTCACCGTTCAAGGCTGCCATTATCGGTACAAGAGAAATAGCAATTCCCGTAATATCAATGACCATAACCCTCGGTGCGGTATACTCACCGATAGCACTCATGGGCGGTATCACCGGTTCGCTCTTTACCGAATTCGCACTGACTCTGGCAGGTTCCGTGCTGATTTCAGGTATCATTGCCCTTACCCTGTCTCCTATGATGTGTTCAAAGATGCTCAAGGCTGAAGAAAAGCCTGGTAAATTTGAAAGCATCGTGAACAGAATCCTCAACAGGATAACCGAAATCTATACCGGAATGCTTGATGCGGTATTAACCACAAGAACCCCTATCGTAATTGTGGCCATTGTCATCATGGCATCACTGCCTCTGCTTTTCAAGTACTGTTCATCAGAACTTGCTCCGTATGAAGACAGCGGTGCATTCATGATGATGGGTAAGGCTCCTACCAACGCAAACCTTGACTACATCGAGGATGGTATCAAGAAGCTTAATAACGAAGCCGCCAAGGATCCTGCAGTACTTAACACTCTGGGCATGATCGGTACCCCCGCTTCAAACCAGGGTATGGCGATTCTCGTACTGAAGGAATTCAATGAACGTGAAAAGCAGTCTGAAGTTATCAAGAGAGTTTCACCTTTACTTACCAAGAGTCCTAACATAAACGCTACCGTATTCCAGATGCCTCCTCTCCCTGGCAGCTCAAGCGGTCTTCCTATGCAGTTCGTACTCATGACTCCGAACAGCTTCGAAGAACTCTATGACGTGTCCGAACAGGTTATGGAAAAAGCAAGAAAAAGCGGTCTCTTTGTATATTTCGACAGTGACTTAAGCTATGACTCCCCTACCCTTTACATCGATGTTGACCGTAAAAAGGCAGGTGCTTACGGTATTACCATGAGTGATATCGGTCAGACTCTTTCAACAATTATCGCCGACGGATATGTAAACCGCGTATCCATCGACGGCAGATCATATGAAGTTATTCCTCAGTCTGAACGTATTGAAAGAATGAATCCAGATTCGCTCAACAAATACTTTGTAAAATCTCAGAGCGGAGACATGATTTCATTAAGATCAATTCTTAACGTAAAGGTTAAGGCTGAGCCAGCCACTCTTTCAAAAATGTCACAGCAGAACGCAGCCACCCTGAGCTTTGCACTGAGTCCGGGAGTTAACATGGGTGAAGCCGTAAGCTTCTTTGAAAACGAAGTCGTACCTACACTTCCTGCCGGTTACACTCATAACTACAAGGGTGAATCAAGACAGTTCACTACGGAAGGCAGTTCACTTGCTTCTACCTTCGCACTCGCAGTGTTCATAATCTTCCTTGTACTTGCATGTCAGTTTGAAAGCTGGAGAGATCCTTGCGTTATCCTGATTGCCGTTCCTCTGGCAATTTCAGGTGCTCTGCTCTTCCTGTCCGTAGGCATGGCTTCTCTGAACATTTATACCGAAGTAGGTCTGATAACCCTTGTGGGTCTTATCTCAAAGCACGGTATTCTGATCTGTGAAGTTAGCCGTGAAGAACAGCTTAAGAACGGATGTTCAAAGATCGAAGCAGTTAAGAGAGCAGCCTCAGTAAGACTTCGTCCGATTCTGATGACCACCGCGGCAATGGTTGCCGGTCTGGTTCCTCTGCTCACAGCTGCCGGTGCAGGTGCGGAAAGCAGATTTTCAATCGGTCTCGTAATCGTTGCAGGTCTGTCAATCGGCACCATGTTCACTCTGTTTGTGCTTCCGGTTATTTACTCATTTGTCGGTGAAAACCACAAGCCGCTTCCTGAGTTTACTGAAGAAGAACTTAATGCAGAAATAAAGAAAGCTGAGTAAGATGTAACTCAGTTGAAAAGTAGAAAAACAGGGCTTATGCCCTGTTTTTTTGTAGAGTTCATACAGAATTTATCTATGAAAAACACTGAAATCTAAGATGACATCGAAAACAAATCAGTCTGTATCTCCTGACCATTCACAGACGGATCCCGACCGTTTATGATATCGACGATGCTTTCATCAGAATACATGGCCTGTTCTTCAATGTACGGACAATTCAGCATACTGATTAATTCTGCATTTCCGCGAAAAGCATTCTTACTTTTTCTGACAACCAATTTGGAAAAATTTTTAGACGCGCACTCAATTGCACCGACCCATGTTCCGCCTTTTGTCATGCTTATAACTTCTTTTCCTGCTTTATTAATGGAACTGAAACAGTCGCATGTAACAACAAAGGAGTAATCTGACACTGCATATATTATCTTATTTCGCTGCATGGCGTTATACCCGGTGAATCTGGCTTTTGGATTAACTAAAGAAAGAAAAAGGGAATTACCGTTCATTATCTCTTTTCTGACAATCGAATCGGACACTTTTTTAATTAGAGAATCAGATACAGTAATGATGCTTCTGCCGTTACTCTTAACTGTTGAATTAAAAGCCAGTTGATCTATCCCTTTAGCACCACCGCTTGATATCACCCAACCATCCCTCACCGATTTTTCAATCAGTGCTCCAGTAAATTTTTCGGCTGTAATATCATTCTGATAATTTCTGGAACCGACTACAGCTATTGAATGACAGTTATCAATAAAAGATAAATCTCCGCAGTAAAACATTACAGACGGATATGCTATACCTGCTTTTAAAAACTTCTGAATTATTTTTCTCGGATACAGAGACTTATCGGCTCTAGTCAGCACTTGTATTCCGAAATTATACAAGTCAGATAATTCCATCAATAGCTGCTGATGTCTTTTTAAAAGAGCCGGTATTCTTATATCAAAATCATTAGTACGGATTTTTGAAAACAATTCTTTTTTGTATTTACCGTACAGTTTTGATATATCATCTGATGTCATATTCAACAGATCTGATGGCTGCTTTGATTCATTAAATAAAGCCTGAGCAAGAGCAGAGTAAGCCATATCAGACAAAGGAGATGTGTCTGCTACAGCTATATCAGAGCACAGCAATAACGTAACAAGCGCATTTTCTGATATTTGCATGTATTCCCCTTAATAACTAAAATTACTCAGAAGAGGTATCGGCTAACGCAAACGGAGTTACAGACTTCACATGCGCTCCCTTATATAAAACAATACCGCAACATGTAAATGTCCACCTCGAATCAACCATATCATCTATAAGGTATATATTTTTATTCTGAATTTTATCAATACATGATTTATAAACACCGAATGCAGATGAAACATTCATGAACTGCTGTACAGAATTAAGCATTGTCTTCTGTTCTTTATTATCCTTGATTTTAACTAATGTTTCTACACATGGTAAATTTAATTCTTTAGCAACTCTTTCAGCAAGATTTTTTACAAGTGTCGGTCTTTTCAGTGAAGGAATGTAAGTAATCACCACATTATCACTGACTACAGCCTGTTCCTTCACCAAAAATCTTATCATATCTCTTAAAGAATGAACCAGCAGAGAAGAAAACTCCCCTTTTTGATACTTATCATTTCTCACATTTTCCCCAAGACCGACAAGGTATTTTGTTAAGAAATAACCATCATTATTCACAAAACCGCACTGACTAAACAACCCCTTGTTTGAAGGCAGTTTTTCTCTATGTTTTATCAGGTTAAAATTTCTGTCAAAAATATATGGATGATTAATAAAATCCAAAGCTTCTTTTACGTCAGTTTCAGCAGGCACAATATCTGTTTTTGTGTTAGTACAATATGCGCATTTACCGCACTTTCTGACAAAAGGATCATCCAGTTCATTGGATATAAACGACATCAGACATCCTTCATAATCAATGAATTCTTTCATTTTGACATACTGAAGCCTGTTCAAATCTATTATGCGATTCTTTTCTTTAATATACTCATCAAGATTGGATTTTTTAAGAGTTCTTTCATAATAAGAATCTGTTTTTGTAAGTAAACCTCTCGATATCAGATGCTTGAGAATTGATTCCAATACATGTTTCTTCAGATTAAATACCTTGAGGAGCTCAGAAATTTTTAAAAAAGAATGATCATCAAAATAATTTAAAATCTTTTTCATTATTTCCGGATCCGGAAATGAATTTTCAATAAAATATTCGGCAATTTTATCGTCAGACGGACCATACATCAGATATATATTGGCTTTGTCAATTCCTCTCCCTGCTCTACCTATCTGCTGATAATATTCCAGCATTTTTAAAGGAGGCTGAAGATGAATAACAAATGATATATCAGGCTTATCATATCCCATTCCCAGTGCTGACGTAGCTACCAGAACCTGAATGGTATTATTAAAAAAATCAGACTCAATCTGTACTCTATTTTCTATTTTAGAATGATATGATACAGCTTCTATGTTATGGTGACGCAGATATTTTGCAAGTATATTGGCATCCCTTATCGTAAGAGAATAAATTATTCCAGCCCCCTTATTAACCTTAAGAAAACTGCGAATCCAGGCAAATTTCTGCTCAATAGACATTCCCTTGATTATTTCGATATACAGAGAATCTCTGATCAGTTCACCTCTTATTACATTCATATCAGCACCAACAGACGCAAACTGTTCCATTAAATCATTGATAACGACATTATTTGCTGTTGCTGTTGTTGCCAGAATATGAAGTTTTGGATTATTTAAGGAGTCGCTTATAAAGCTCTTGATTTGCGCATAGTCTGGCCTGAAATCATGTCCCCATTCAGATATACAGTGAGCCTCATCTACAACCAGCAATGCAAGTTCTTTCTTTATATTATTGATGAGTAATTTTCTGATATTAGTTTTATTCAGATGTTCAGGTGTTGTAAATATGATATCAACCAGATCATTTGCTATCATATTTCTTATTTCAGGATTTTTCTCAACATTATTATCGCAATTTAAACTTATACATTTAATGCCGAATTTTTCAGCAGCATCCTGCTGATTTCGCATTAATGACAGCAGAGGACTTACAATAATTGTAGGTCCGTATCCAAGTTCTCTGAAATATCTGGTTGCAATGAAATAAACCAGACTCTTCCCCCATCCTGTTTTCTGAACAACCAAGGTAAGAGTTTTGTTTATTACAGAAACTATTGATTCGCATTGATCTTTCTTAAATTTCGCGTTTGCACCGTATGCCTTCTTTAAATATTGTGTAATTCTTTTAACAATATCATCATTATTCATTTATCGATTCCATATTAAACAAAAATAAATTATATTTTTTATATTTTAATATAGATATTAACACATTAACAAATAATTAATAGATTTATACTTATAATCACACAAATTACAAAACCAATTCGACCAGAAAACAAAAAGCCACCGTATTTCTACAGTGGCTTTGAATCTAAAAATTTATATCAGACTGATTAGTCTTCTTTCTTTTCCTGTTCCGGTTCGGCAGCAGGTTCGGTTGCTTCAACTGAAACAACGTTCTTCATGCTGTCAGCACCGGCAGCAATAGCGCCGTCAAATTCAGGTTCAGGATCTGCCTGAGCAACACTGTCAACCTGAGCTGCAATATCAACTACGGTTACAGGCTTGCTTTCTTCTGCAGGAGCTGCTTCTTCAACAGCTGGTGCGGCAGCGGCAGCTTCTTCAACTGCAGGAGCGGCTTCAGCAGCATCGGCAGCAGGAGCAACAGGAGCTTCAGCAGCTGGAGCTTCTTCCTTCTTTTCTTCTGCTACAGGAGGTTCGAGAAGTGCCTTGATTGAAAGCTTGATACGGTTCTGACGGTCGATTTCAAGAACCTTAACGTCAACCATATCACCTTCCTTGAGGTAGTCACTTACATTTTCAACACGGTCATAAGAGATGTGAGAAATGTGTACAAGACCATCCTTGCCAGGAAGAATGTTTACGAAAGCACCGAAGTCGGTGATCTTTGATACCTTACCGTGGTATACCTTGCCGATTTCAACTTCAGCAACGATTGCTTCAATCTTTTCAACAGCCTGACGTGCCTTGGTGCCGTCGGTAGATGAAATCTTAACGATACCTTCATCGCTGATATCGATGGTGGTGCCGGTTTCTTCAGTAATTGCTCTGATTACCGCACCGCCCTTACCGATTACATCCTTGATCTTGTTAGGATTGATCTTCATGGTGGTTACGCGTGGAGCGAATTCTGAAACGTCAGCACGTGGAGCACTGATTGCCTTGTTCATTACGGAAAGGATGTGCATACGGGCTTCATGAGCCTGCTTCAGTGCGATCTGCATGATTTCCTTGGTGATACCGTTGATCTTGATATCCATCTGGAGAGCGGTAACACCTTCAGTGGTACCTGCTACCTTGAAGTCCATATCGCCGAGGTGGTCTTCATCACCGAGAATATCGGTGAGAACCTGGAACTTGTCGCCTTCCTTCACAAGACCCATTGCAATACCTGCAACGGCAGCCTTACAAGGAACACCTGCATCGAACAGGGCAAGTGATGAACCGCATACGGAAGCCATTGAGCTTGAACCGTTTGATTCAGTGATTTCTGATACTACACGGATAGTGTATGGGAATTCTTCCTTTGAAGGAAGAACTGCGCTTACGCCTCTCTTAGCCAGACGGCCGTGACCGATTTCACGACGCTTTGGAGAACCGATTCTGCCGATTTCACCTACAGAATATGGAGGGAAGTTGTAGTGAAGCATGAATCTGTCAACTCTTTCACCGCAGAGTTCATCGATAATCTGTGCATCTCTTTCAGAAGCGAGAGTACAGGTTACCATAGCCTGGGTTTCACCGCGGGTGAACAGAGCTGAACCGTGTACGCGAGGAAGTAAACCGGTACCGATGGTTAAAGGACGTACCATCTTGGTGTTACGGCCGTCGATACGAGGTTCGCCGTTTAATACGCGGGTTCTTACGATGTTCTTTTCGAGAGAGTGGAAATATTCACAGGCACGGAGTTCATTTAATTCAGTGCCGTTTGCTTCGGCATCAGCCTTGAGAGCAGCGAGAACGTCATTCTTGATGGCGGCAACGGTGTTCTGTCTTTCAAGCTTGTCGGTAATGCGGTAAGCGTCACCTAAACGGGCTGAAGCGAGTTCAGCGATCTTGTCCTTGAGGGCCACGTCAACTTCAGGAGCCTTCCAGTCCCAAGGAGTCTTGTTAACTTCTGCAGCAAATTCCTTGATGCTGCTGATTACGGTCTGCATCTGTTCGTGACCGTACATTACTGCACCGAGCATGGTTTCTTCAGGAAGAATGTCTGCTTCTGATTCTACCATGAGCACTGCAGGTTCAGTACCGGCTACAACGAGGTCCAGCTTGCTTTCAGGCATTTCTGAACGTAACGGATTCAGAACATATGAACCGTTGATGTAACCTACGCGGGCTGCACCGATAGGACCGTTGAACGGAATACCTGATACGGCAAGTGCGGCACTGGTACCGATGATTGAAATGATGTCTGTAGGGATTTCAGGATTTGCTGAAACCACGGTTACGATTACCTGAACGTCATTGGTAAAACCTTCAGGGAATAACGGACGGATTGGACGGTCAATTAAACGGGCAATAAGGGTTTCACCTTCTGAAGGACGACCTTCACGCTTGAAATAACCGCCTGGAATTCTACCGGCGGCGTAGGCTCTTTCCTGATAGTCCACGGTTAACGGGAAGAAGTCACGATCTTCACCTACCGCATCCTTGACACCTACTACGGTTACGAATACTGAAGTATCATCCATACTTGCCATAACGGCTGCGTCAGCCTGACGACCCATGGCACCTGTTTCTAAAGTAACGGTATGCTTACCGTACTTGAATTGCTTTACTATAGGTTTCACTCTTTATTACCTTTTTCTATCACAAATTAACTCACAATTGTTCGCACAATAGTATAAACGTTGCGATAGACTCTATCAACATAAAACAATTAGTTGGGACGATAAGTTTGTGAATTGTCTAAAATAATTGCACATGGCAGATGACAATAACGTGAAGACCGTCGCGTACGGTCCTGAAAAAACATTCCGGAAAAATCCCGCTGAAACAAAAAAAAGCCTGAATCTGAATTCAGGCTTTCGCTCTTTCGAACTGTCCCCGGACAGCATGTCGTCCGGGGTAAAACGACCGTACTAGCGACGGAGGTTAAGCTTAGCACGAAGTTCGTTGTAACGTTCTTCGCTCTTACGCTTTAAATAGTCGAGAAGCTTACGTCTTTCAGCAACCATGCGAAGAAGACCACGACGACCGTGGAAGTCCTTCTTATGGATTGAGAAGTGTTCCTGGAGGTGGTTGATCTGAGCGGTTAATAAAGCGATCTGAACTTCTGGTGAGCCAGTATCATCCTTTGAACGTGCATATTCAGCAACAATCTGCTTCTTAGCTTCAGTACTTAGTGACATTATATAATCTCCAATAGATTTTCAAATTCGCCCAAAGCCGATCACTAACTCAGCCTGGGTACCAAAAAGTGAGCGAATTTTGACATATATTTGCAAAATATGCAAGTGATTTAGACATTCGGCACCGATAAATTTTTCGGAAAGAGCCGAATCAGTAAAGTCTGCCCTTGGACATACCCCTGGTATTCTTGAGTCCGCCAAGTTCCATGCCGATTAGCGAGGTTATGGCATGAGCGTGACAGATGGCTCCGGCAAGGGCGTCCGCGGCATCAGCCATGGGACACCTGTTAAGCTTGAGAATGCTCACGACCATGGCCTGAACCTGTTCCTTCTGAGCGTTACCGTAACCTACTACGGACTGCTTGATCTGACGGGCACTGTATTCATATACGGGAATATTGCAGTTTACGGCAGCCACGATGGCGGCACCTCTGGCCTGCCCCAGCTTCAGGGCACTTGCGGCATTCTTTGACAGGAACACTTCTTCTATCGCGAAGTAGTCCGGATGAAACTGGGTAATAATCTCACGCACTCCGTCATATATCTGACCGAGCTTTGGAGGAAGACGATCTCCGGAAGTCCTGATACAGCCGGAACCAAGATATTTGATTTTCTGTCCCACGCTTTCTACTATACCGTACCCCGTAACTCTTGAACCGGGATCTATTCCCAATATGATAGCCAATTCATTCCCCAGATATCTGTTTACACAGCAATGATTTAAAAATAACTATACTAATTATACATGATTTAATTCAAAGAATCCCTGCCGGTTTTCCGAATGCGGAATTAATGAACAGAAGACAGTTTAATGTAATTCAGGATAAAAAAAATGAATTAAAATTTTAAATTTCAAAAAAAGCGAAAAATAAATCAAAATCTGTCTGATGTCTTAATGATGAAATCGAAATGGTGGGTCCTCAGGGACTCGAACCCTGGACCAATTGATTAAGAGTCAACTGCTCTACCAACTGAGCTAAGGACCCAAATCGATAATGGTGGTCGCTACAGGGATCGAACCTGTGACCCCCTCCTTGTAAGGGAGGTGCTCTCCCAGCTGAGCTAAGCGACCACGGGAGAAAAAATCTTGAGAAAGTAATTCACTGTACCAGTCTAATGGTGGGTCCTCAGGGACTCGAACCCTGGACCAATTGATTAAGAGTCAACTGCTCTACCAACTGAGCTAAGGACCCGTTACAGAGAATTTAAAAACATCGAAATGGTGGGTCCTCAGGGACTCGAACCCTGGACCAATTGATTAAGAGTCAACTGCTCTACCAACTGAGCTAAGGACCCATTCGATGGTGGTCGCTACAGGGATCGAACCTGTGACCCCCTCCTTGTAAGGGAGATGCTCTCCCAGCTGAGCTAAGCGACCATGCGCGCCGTATCAATACTTCCTTTATCATGGTGGTCGCTACAGGGATCGAACCTGTGACCCCCTCCTTGTAAGGGAGGTGCTCTCCCAGCTGAGCTAAGCGACCATGATAAAATGGTACTAATACTGGTGGTCGCTACAGGGATCGAACCTGTGACCCCCTCCTTGTAAGGGAGATGCTCTCCCAGCTGAGCTAAGCGACCACTGGGTTGATAAGAATGGTGGGTCCTCAGGGACTCGAACCCTGGACCAATTGATTAAGAGTCAACTGCTCTACCAACTGAGCTAAGGACCCGTCTTATCATATCGAGTTGAAGTGGTGGGTCGTGACGGATTCGAACCGTCGACCAACGGATTAAAAGTCCGCTGCTCTACCGACTGAGCTAACGACCCTTTTCATCAAGTCTTCAGCCTATTATAACAGGCTTTCAGAGTTACCTCGTCTCGACAGGTGCTATAATACAGTATTTAAAAATCAATGCAAGTATTAATTTTAAAATTTTACATTTTTTTTAGAATTTTAATGCTTTTTGACGATATTTTGTTCTTTTTGATTATTATTAAAACAACCATGAAATTCTTCATGTTTTCACACTGAATTTCATGCGTCTGAACCACGGGCATTTAAGCCCTCAGTCCCCTTTCCATACTGACGCCGGGGATGCGTTCCCTGTTTATATTTACCTCTTTTTACACAGGCCTCCGGAGCCTTAAGGCGCTTCTCCGGAACGTAACTGATGAGGATAAAAAAAGAGGTATGCACCCTGGTACATACCTCTTTAAAACACACACAAGTAATAATAATTATTTAATTGACTCTAATGCTCTCTGAGCCATCACGGCTTCAGTAGTGTTCGGATAACTCTTCATGACGAGCTGATAGAACTTTCTGGCCTTGGCGGTATCCTTTGTCGCCTGAGAAATCTGTCCCAGCTTGTAGATGGAATCAGCTCGCTTCTGCGAATCGGAATACTGTGTGACCTTCAGAAAATTCTGCTTGGCCTCGTCATAATGCTGCTGCTTGTAGGCCATCTGCCCCAGCCAGTAAAAACAGTTAGGCAGAAGCTTGGAGTTCGGATACTGCTCTATAAAATTACCGAAAGCAACCTTGGCCCCCGGAAAGTCATTGCTGCTGACCCTGGCAAATGCCAGATCATAGGCCTTCTGCTCATCCTGACTGGAAGATGGGGCCGCAGACTGCTTTTCCTGTGCTGCCGGAGCAGGAGCTTTTGAAGAAACGGCAGGAGCCGGTTTTTCGAAAGTCTGAACTCCGGTGGCCGGTCCCTGTACGGCATCAGCGGTAATGGCTGATCTGCCGGCAAGTTCCGACACCTGCTTCTGCAGGGAATTAAACTGCATCTCGAACTGGTTAAGCTGATATTTCAGATCATCAACCTGTCCCTGAAGATCACGAATAACCTGTTCATTGGAGTCAATTCTGTTCTGCATGTCCAGGATGGCCGCATCACGGCTTCTCAGCTGCTGCTGGAGAAGCTCATAGCTGTCGGCGTACACGGTACCTGATGACAGCAGAACGGTTGCTATTAATAATTTCTTTAACATCTGTCTACTCGTCTAAAAAACAGCCAGACGGCATACTAAAACAATTAATATGAAATTACAGCTCTGCGGTTCTTGGACCAGGCGCTTTCACCGTGACCGAAGCTCTGAGGCTTTTCTTCACCGTAACTTACGATTGAAATCTGATCAGGGGTTACGCCGAGGTTAAGCAGGTAACGGGCAACTGAACGTGCACGACGTTCGCCGAGTGCGATATTGTATTCAGGAGTACCGCGTTCGTCGGTGTGACCTTCAATAATGATCTTGACTTCAGGAGCGCTCATTAAGAATTCTGCATGAGCCTGAAGTAAAGATACGTAACGATCAGGGATATCATCTCTGTCGTAACCGAAGTAAATGGTACCGTCCTGCTTCAGAGCCTGAAGCTTGGCTCTCTGTACGTCGGTAAGATGCAGACCGTCATTGTATGAATCGTAGTTTTCACCAACGATAACCGCACCGTCTTCAAGGATACCGTCTTCACTGCCGGTACTGCCGCCGTTTAACGGATCTTCTACCAGTGAACCTGCATCATCAGTGGTGGCACAACCGTTAAGTGCGGCAACAAACACACCGAGAAGTAAGCATTGAGCAAATTTTTTAAACATTTTTCACCTTCACATTAAATTACAAAAAACTGACATGTAGTTATTTATTTCTGTACGGAGACCATGCAGGCTGAGACATTTCCCCGCGCCCCCTGTCCATGGACCATCTGCTTCTTCCGTCTGAAGAAACAATTACCAGCCCCTTTCTGCCGCCGCTAACGGTACTGTACATAATCATATTACTGTTAGGTGCAACAGTCGGAGATTCATCAAGTCTGGTATTGCTGAGAGCATAGAATCCACCGCTGCTGTCCTGTCTGCTGATGGTAAATCCTGAGCTCTGGTTAATCATTACAAGTCCTGAACCGTCAGGCATTGCAGCAGGAGAAAGGTTCTTTACAGGCTGATGGGTAACCTTCTGCACCCCGCCGCTTCTCAGACTGTACTGGTAAATCTGAGCCTTTCCGCCTCTTTCAGAAACAAAATAAAGTTCATTGCCGGAAGCGCTCCACGCAGGTTCGGTATCAATTGCCGGATTGTTGGTTACTCTGGAAAGCTTTCTGCTGGCGATGTCAATTATGTATATTTCAGGATTGCCGTCCTTTGAAAGAACCACTGCAAGTTTTCTGCCGTCCGGAGACCATTTCGGATTACCGTTAAGACCGGGGAACGAAGTCAGCTTGGTACGGGCCTTGGTGGCAATGTCAATCACGAATATTTCAGCCTTTCTGTTTTCAAAGGAAACATAGGCGAGCTTTCTGCCGTCAGGAGACCAGCTCGGACTCATCAGAGGCTGAGTTGATACAACCAGGCGGTTTTCATTGGCGCCGTCATAGTCTGAAATACAGAGTTCATAAGGATACTTGGAACCGAAAACGGTTCTGATGTAGGCAATCTTGGTAAGGAATGCACCCTTTATGGAAGTCAGCTTTTCAAAAACCGCATTACTTATCATATGGGCATAGGTACGCATCTGCGCTGCGGGAACTTCCGCACGCATGTTGAGAACAGGTACCACCTTTGAACCGTTGAGGGTAACGGCGGTATAGCTTACCTGAAATCCCTTGGTCCCGGTTTTGATGTCACCGACCACTACAACTTCGGTACCGAGATCAAAATCTGATGTTCTGATGTCACCGTAGGCATGCGGATTGGCTCTCAGATTATTATTGGCTGTAGGCGCAAAAACACCGGTTCTTGACAGGTCATCATTGATAACCTTTGCCATGTTGACACTTACCATGTTCTGACCACCGAAAGGTACGACGGTTATCTTTCTGCCTGAATCGATACCACCGGTAAGTTCAAGATTCAGTTCAGCATGAGCATTCATGCCGATACACAGGCATGCAGCTCCGATCAATTTACTCAAAAACTTCATTTTAGTCCTTTATCACCCGATATTTCTGATAATGGGTTATCAGCTCCTTTAGCAGCCGGTCGTTTTCCTTAAATTTATCCGGCTGGCTGATAAACGTATCTACTATACAAAATTATGGCCTTTCTGGCAAAAAATTAAACACTCGGAGTCAACTTCAGTTTAATTGAATGACAGTCCGCTGAAGGTGGTTTCGGCAGTGTTCCCAGAATCGTCACCGCTCTTATGGCAGCATCACAGACCCTCTTGTCACCGGTACAGCTCTGTGAGGTAATCTGGCCGTTATCATTAATCTTAAGCGTCAGAATACCCGTCTTTCCGTTCATGGTTCTGTCTACGTTCCAGTATCTTCCAATTGTTTCCTTTACGGTCTGACCGTAAAGATAATTTTCACGATCCTTGGCGTTTCCGGCAGTACCGCCAGAGGTCACGTCATCGCTGCCGCCGTCTCCAAGCTCCTTGAACAGATCGTCTTCAGCCTGCTGAGCCTGTCTGCGGCTTCTTTCCTCTTCAGCCTTTCGTTTTGCTTCGGCTTCGGCCTTTTTCTTTGCTTCAGCTTCAGCTTTCTTTTTAGCTTCGGCCTCAGCTTTTTTCTTTTCCTCTTCGGCTTTCTTCCTGGCTTCTTCAGCCTTCTTCTTTTCTTCCTCGGCTTTCTTCTTTGCCTCGGCTTCCTTCTTCTTTTCTTCCTCGGCCTTCTTCTTTGCCTCGGCTTCCTTCTTCTTCTTTTCTTCCTCAGCCTTCTTCTTTGCCTCGGCTTCCTTCTTCTTCTTTTCTTCCTCAGCCTTCTTCTTAGCCTCTTCTTCTTTCTTTTTCTTTTCCAGAGCAAGCTTCTTCTCGGCTTCTATACGCTTCTGTTCTTCAATCTTTTTCTGCTCTTCAGCCTTTTTCTGCTCTTCGATCTTCTTCTGTTCTTCAGCCTTTTTCTGCTCTTCGATCTTCTTCTGTTCTTCGGCCTTTTTCTGCTCTTCGATCTTCTTCTGTTCTTCGGCCTTTTTCTGTTCCTCGATCTTCTTCTGCTCTTCCTGCTTTCTGAGATCGGCAATTCTCTTCTGCTCTTCAGCCTTCTTTCTTTCGGCTTCCTGCTGACGGCGGGCTTCCTCCTGCTTCATGGCCTCTTCAGCCCTGGAAGCGGCATTAGGACTGCCTCTTTTTCTTTTCGGAAGCTGGCTCGGATCAATGACAACGGCATGCATCAGCTGGGCTTCAGGCTTTTTCACATGGTCTTCGCATGAAATGCTGAAACCTGCAAAAAGCACCAGAAACAGTGTTACGTGCAGTAACACTGATATTACGGCGGCTGAAGTAAAATTTAATTTCACGTTCTTAACCTTAACTAGTTGCTGATTGGCTGGGTTACCAGACCGACACTCTCAACGCCGGCTCTCTTGAGTGCATTCATAAGCTGCACCACACTGTCATATGAAGCATGGGCATCACCCTGAACCACCACCGGACTGCCCGGTCTGGTCATCAGATAATCTGAAACAATGGAAGTCAGCTCGTTCAGTTCACGTACTTCAATGTGTGAATCACCGAGATCCACGAAATAGCGTCCGTTAACGTCTGCAGTGCATACAATCGGGGTTTTGAGTTCTTCGCTCATCTGCTCTGATTCAGCCTGAGGCAAATCAACGGTAACCCCCTGCATTACTACCGGTGCGGTGGCTATGAAGATAACCAGAAGAACCATCATTACGTCAATGTAAGGCACAACATTTATTTCAGCTACCGGTCTGTTTTTTGCTCTGCTTCTTCTCACACCAGAATCCTCTTACTGCTGATTGTTAGCACTTGATGCCGTGTTTCTGTTCAGAATTGTGGAAAATTCATCAATGAAATTCAGATACTGATTCTCAAGTTTTTCAACCTTGGTTGCGTATCTGTTGTAGAAAAGTACTGCCGGAATAGCCGCAAAAAGACCCATTGCGGTAGCAATCAGAGCTTCAGCGATAGGCGGAGCAACCATGGCAAGAGTGGCGTTCTTAACAGCTGACAGTGCCACGAATGCACTCATAATCCCCCATACGGTACCGAACAGACCGATGTACGGACTGATTGAACCGATGGTTGCCAGGGTCGGCAGATGATTTTCCAGAGCTTCGATTTCTCTTGAGCAGGAAACCTTCATGGCTCTGTAGGTACCGTCCATAAGGGTATCCTTGTTCTTTACACCCTGTCTGTGCATGCGGGCGAATTCAGTGAAGCCTGCGGTAAAAATCTTTTCCATGGCGGAAAGAGACGTCTTGCTCTTGCAGTTCTGATACAGCTGGTTAAGGTCGATATTGCCCCAGAACTCGTTCTCAAACTGAACGGCCATTCTGCTGCAGTACTTGAGATATCTGCCGCGCTGGATGATTACGGTCCAGCTCACCACGCTTAAAATCAGAAGAAAAAGCATAACGCCCTGAACCAGAGGGCTGGCATCAATAATAAGCTGGGTAATTGATAAATCACCGTTTGCCACCTGAGGTGCCGGAGTTTCCGTAACTACTTGTTCAATCGCATTCACTTAAAAAAACCTCTTTAATATCCTGAGGAATGACTGACGGGCGCTTTCTGTTCATGTCAACGCAGGCTATCTTGGTGACGGCCCTGATGTAAACATTGCCCTCTTCATCAGTAATTTCCTGTGCAAAAACCGCCGATGCGGATTTTACTTCCTTTATGGTACTGCTGACCAGAAGCAGATCGTCCAGTTTTGCCGAACGCCTGAAATCCACCTGCATGCTGGCCACCACGAAACCGAATCCCTTTTCCAGCAGTTCACTCTGCTTTACGCCGTGAGCCCTGAGCCACTCGGTTCGCGCCCTCTCCAGGAACTTTACGTAGTTCGCATTATACACTACTCCGCCTGCATCTGTATCCTCATAATAGACTCTGACGCTAAAAAAGAATTTATCACTCATTCTCAGGCATCTCCATATCAAAATAATCGTAGCTTTCCCTGGTTGCCATACGGCCTCTAGGGGTTCGCTGAATATAACCTTCCTGCATCATGTACGGTTCGAGAACATCCTCAATGGTATCGCGATCCTCACCGAGAATGGCGGCCAGGGTGTCAACACCTACCGGACCGCCGTTGAATCTTTCTATAATGGTTCTGAGATAACGTCTGTCCAGATCATCAAAACCGCAGTCATCAATCTTTAACATTTCCAGAGAATAGGCAGCGACCTCTCTGTTGATTACGCCGTTGTTCTTGACGTCGGCATAATCACGCACGCGGCGGAGCAGACGGTTGGCTATTCTCGGGGTTCCCCTGCTTCTGCAGGCGATTTCCCTGGCTCCGGCTGTTTCAAGATTGAGTCCTAGAACCGCTGCGGAGCGCTCCACGATGGAGGTAAGATCAGCTACATTATAGTACTGCAGACGGTGTACGATACCGAAACGGTCATGCAGAGGTGAAGTCAGAGACCCGGCCTTGGTGGTGGCGCCTATAAGCGTAAAAGGAGCGATGTCCAGCTTGATTGAGGCTGCTGACGGACCTTCACCGATGATAATGTCGGCCTGATAGTCTTCCATCACCGGATAGAGAAATTCCTCGATAATCGGATTGAGACGGTGAATTTCATCGATAAACAGCACGTCATTCGGCTCAAGCTTGGTAAGAAGAGCCGCAAGATCCGCCTTCTTTTCCAGAACCGGACCGGAGGTTTCAATAATGTTGACGCCCATTTCGTTGGCAATGATTTTGGCGATGGTAGTCTTGCCGAGTCCAGGCGGTCCGAAAATCAGCACATGATCCAGAGGTTCGCGACGTTTTCTGGCGGCGGCAATGGAAATCTCCAGCTGCTGTCTCATGTCATGCTGTCCCACGTAGTCACTGAGTTTTTTTGGTCTCAGAGCCCTGTCCACGCTCTCCTCTTCCCTGCTCTGGGTTGAGGAACTTAAAACTCTGTCTGGTTCAATACTCATTGGATGAAAAATCTCCGATCTTTATATCCGAACCGGCACCTGTGCTTCAGCATCATCAGCAATACCGGAGGTATCATTATGATGCCCGGCGTCTGCGGGTACCCGTTCCTGAATTCTTTCATCAGGCATCTTCCGCCTGACTGTTCACTAATTTAAATTACGCTTAAGGCTGCTATACTATATGCTCTTGAGGGCAACCTTTATGACATCCTGAACGCTCATGCCGTCACGGTAGAGCTTATGCACTGAGGAAGCCGCCTGGGTCGGCTTGTAGCCGAGTGCCACCAGAGCCTGAACCGCCTGACTTTCCACGTCAGAATCAATGACAACGCCGGTATCTTCGGCAGGAAGTTTAGGATCCCCTGCGGAACTTTCAATACTGCCGGCATCATTAATCTTCCAGCTGCTTACCCTGTCCTTTATTTCAATTACCAGACGTTCAGCCGTCTTTTTGCCGATACCCGGAACCTTGACAATGGAATTGATGCTGTCATTCTTGACGGCGTTGACGAACTGCCCCGGATTAAAGGAAGACAGAATCGCCAGAGCAATCTTCGGACCGATGCCGCTGACCTTGATAAGCTCCTTGAACAGCACCTTGGCCTCCCTGCTGGTAAAACCGAAAAGAAGCTGCGCATCCTCTCTTACCACAAAGCAGGTGTAAACAAATACCTCACCGCCGATTTCAGGCAGATTATAGAAACTGCTCATAGGCATGGACAGTTCGTATCCCACCCCATTAACCTCAATCAGTACGTCAGGGGCGTTCTTTTCAATCAACTTACCGCGTAATGAACCAATCATGTCTGAAACTCCTCGGAAATAATACAGTCTGACTCCGGTCCGCCTTTAATCATCAACTGTCCGCCACCCGTATCCGCCGTCCGTAATACAGTGCCGTCACATGAGACGTGAACGGATGCGGGAACTTTCATGTCCGACTGCCGTTTTGTCTAAAATTCTGTTAATTTTTGCTTTTTTAGGTACGGGTGTCAAGACTGCAGACCGAAGGCAGTGACATCGTGCGTTATAAATGATAATACATCGACACTGTCATGTACAAATATTTTATAAATGTATCTGTCAGATTTTTTATACCTGATATGAATTTCATCCGTCAGGGAACTGATTAAACGGCGACCGGATGATGACTGCCTTCCTGTTCACCATGGATTACGATTGAATGTTCAGATGAATTTTCCGCAGTTTCCGAAATTCCGGTAAATTTTTCCTGATTTTCACCGGTAATCGCATAAAACGAATTTTGCGGATGAAAATCACCTGAAAAAGAGAGAGCTCAGGCTGCTCTCCTCCTTAACATAATCCACATGACAATGCGGATATACGGCGATTTTAACGCCTCAGAACACCGATTCTGATGAGGAATAAAACGTACCCTGATTATTCCGGGAGCTGACATGAAATTGCTACCAAAACTTATTTTTCAAGCTCCGGCCAGTAAAAAACATTAGACAAAACGGAATTATAGTGTTAAATTTGCACCAGTTTTCAAACAGGATTTTTTGATTTTCAGAAAATACTGACAGATATATACAATATTTTCCCAAGTAATCTCTTTAATAAATTTCTTAAGAATACCCTTTGGTCATGTAATGTGTCTGTTGTGTATTGTTTGAATTCATTAATTTCATGAAAACCGTCGCATGATTTACCGTCCAGCGCGGTTACGCGTGCGAGAGCAGGATTGTCGTTTTTACTTCAGTTTTAACGTATTTCATATTTAACTGTAAAGACACATTTTAATAACTTCTACTAATCTAAAATTCTATGAATTTATCAGATCTAAAAAAAATACAAACCGCTGATTTAATCAGTATGGGTGAAGAAATGGGGTTGGAAAACCTCGGCCGTCAGTCAAGAAAAGACATTATCTATAACATTCTCAGAGCCAAGGCTAAAAGTGGTGAAGACATTTTCGGTGAAGGCGTTCTGCAGATTATCGATGGCGAAAAAGGAGGATACGGCTTTTTAAGAGATGCCGAATGTTCATATCAGCCAAGCCCTATTGATATCTACGTATCACAGAGCCAGATCAGAAAATCAAACCTCCGTAACGGTGACACCGTATTCGGCAAGATCAAGCCTCCAAAGGCTGATAATGAAAAGTACTTCGCACTTCTTCGCGCAGACACCATCAACCACGAGGATCCTGCCGTAAACAAGCACAAGATTCTCTTCGAAAATCTTACTCCTATTCATCCTAATGAAAGACTTAGATTAGAAAGAGGCAACGGATCTACCGAAGACATCACCGCCAGAGTAATCGATCTGGTTTCTCCTATCGGTAAAGGTCAGCGCGGACTTATCGTAGCTCCTCCTAAAGCCGGTAAGACCATGATTCTTCAGAATATTGCGCAGAGCATTCACGCCAACAATCCTGAATGCGACCTGATTGTTCTCCTCATCGACGAACGTCCTGAAGAAGTAACAGAAATGCAGCGCATGGTACAGGGTGAAGTATTCGCCTCAACCTTCGATGAAGATCCCAAGAGACACGTACAGGTTGCCGAAATGGTAATCGAAAAGGCCAAGCGTCTGGTTGAACACAAGCATGACGTTGTTATCCTGCTGGACTCCATTACCCGTCTGGCACGTGCCTACAACATCACCAAGGAATCATCAGGCCGCGTGCTGACCGGTGGTGTGGATGCAGGTGCGTTACAGGGACCTAAGGCTCTGTTCGGTGCAGCCCGTAACATTGAAGAAGGCGGTTCACTCACCATTATCGGTACCGCTCTTATTGAAACCGGTTCAAAGATGGATGACGTAATCTACGAAGAATTCAAGGGTACCGGTAACATGGAACTTCACCTGGTGCGCAAGCTTGCTGAAAAGCGTATCTTCCCTGCAATCAGCGTGAACCGTTCAAGTACCCGTCATGACGAACTTCTGACCTCTCAGGACGAACTGGCAAAGATGTGGATTATCCGCAAGTTCATCAATGCCATGAATTCATCTGACGAAGACGAATCAAAGGGTGCAGAATTCCTGATTCAGCATCTGTCAATGACCAAGACCAATGAAGAATTCTTCGAATCAATGAAGAAGTAGTTTCAGGTTTTCGGACAACCGCATTCCGGTTGTCAGCAGAAGGAAGAGGCCTCAGGCCTCTTCCTTTTTTTTATATGCCGTCTAATCCGCCTGATGATGACGGAGCCATTCCTTAAGCGGCGGAAAAATTCTGATGTCACATTCATCCCATGCAAGCTTTTCCAGTTCAGCCGGCGTGCGCCAGTCCGCATCTGAATGCTCACTGCTCCACGGTGTTTTACCGTCAGTTATTCTGCATACAAAAACGTGCAGTATGATTCTGAAATCACTGTAATCATGTACGATGACGCCGAGCTTTTTCAGAATTTCCGCCCTGACGTGCAGCTCTTCATTCAGTTCCCTCACCACGCACTGCTCCGCGGTCTCACCCTTTTCTATCTTTCCTCCCGGAAATTCCCATTTACCCGCCATGGACATTCCCGGCTTTCTCCTGCCGCAGAAGAAACGTCCGTTCTGATAAAGAATGCCGGTGGTAACCTCCAGCTCTTTAAGAGGCTCCCGGTGTTCAGTGTTTCCGGCACCTTCGGAAGATACGTTTTCGTCCATGGTCTTCAGACTGTTAGTCATGGTTGCAATCCTGTTTTCATGATAAAATACGACAAGTTTTTCATGTACGGCATTTTACCCTTTTCACGGGCTCCCTGCCTCAGTAAATACCGTTTTATGCCGAAATCGGCTGTACGGAACATGAATCGGAACTCTGTCAGTATCCGTTCCGTTTTCCCGGCCGTGCCTGAACCGATAAGTCGAATTTCAAACCTAAGAACAGTCTATGCTGAACATTATAGATATCAATCTGGAAATGACCGGTGCCGGTCACAAAAAAAACATCAAGGATATCAGTGGCTGCGCCTCATCTCTGATTATCGCCAGACTCAGTGAAAATCAGGAAAGCAACGTGCTGGTGGTAACCAGAAACGTTCAGGAGGCCGCCTCACTGGAACAGGAGCTCATTTATCTCATAGGCAGAGACAGGGTGTGGTTTTTCCCGGATCCCGAAACCCTTCCGTATGACAGCTTCTCCCCGCACAAGGACATAATCTCCAGAAGACTGGAAATCATGTATCAGCTGACCTGCCGCAAGGGGCTTGTGGTGCTGGTGAACATCAATACCCTTATGGGAAAACTCCCTCCGGTTGATTTCATTGTCAGGGAATCATTCCTGATGAAGACCGGAGACAGAGTTGACATTCCGGCACTCAAGGAACGTCTCATCAATGCCGGCTACTATGCCGTTCAGCAGGTTCTGGAACACGGAGAATTCACCACCAGAGGTTCAATAATCGACCTGTATCCGATGGGAAGCAATCATCCATACCGCATAGACTTCTTTGATGACGAAATAGATTCCATCAGTATTTTTGACATAGAAACCCAGAGATCCGTTAAAACAGTTCCTGAAATCAAACTGCTCCCGGCTCATGAATTTCCGTTTGACGAGGATTCGATTTCCCTGTTCCGCGTCAGATACCGCGAGCAGTTCAGCACCTCCACCCTGCCTGACCACCTGATATATCAGAGCGTGTCAAAACACAGCATTCCGTCAGGTATTGAATACTATATGCCCCTGTTTTTCAAAGAGGAACCGGCCAGCCTGTTCGACTATCTGCAGGATAACGTCAGACTGGTACTGATGGAGGATCTGACTCCTGCGGCTGAGAGCTTCTATAAGGACATTCAGGATCGTGCCGGCAGATACCTCGGCAATCCTGAGCATCCGAGTCTGAAACCGGAAATGCTCTTCTTCGATCTGAACACTCTGAGATCCCTTGCCAACAGATACGACACATACAGGCTGTTCACCAGCAATGATGAAGCGCCCCGCAATGCCATGAACGCGGGAACATCACATCTTCCTCCGATTGCGCTGAACCAGGCTCTTGAAGAACCGTTCGAGCCGTTCCTGAGCTTTATCGAAAACTTCAGGGGAAGAATCCTGCTCACTGTGGAAACCGAAGGCAGAAAATCCATTATCTATGACCTGCTGCATGAAAAAATCAGATATGCGGAAGTCGAATCCCTGCAGGATTTCATCAACGGAAGTGAACGCTTTGCCGTAACCATCGCTCCGATAAATTCCGGCGCCGTGCTTAACAGAAATCTGGCGGTAATTACCGAAAACGAACTTCTGGGCACCACCTCCGTAACCCATCGCCGTCATGCAAAGCGCAACCGCAACTTCAATCAGGATGCCGTCATCAAAAATCTGGCCGAACTCAAGATTGGAGACCGAGTGGTACACGAGCAGTACGGCATCGGTGCCTATGACGGTCTGCAGGTGCTTACCATTGACGGAGTAAAAACTGAATTCGTTGCCCTCAATTATGCCAATGACGCCAGAATGTACATTCCCATAACCTCACTGTACCTGCTGTCACGCTACAGCGGACCTGAGGAAACCAAACTCACCAGACTCGGAACCGACGCCTGGAAAAAGGCAAGGGACAGGGCAGCCTCCAAAATCAGGGATGTGGCCGCATCACTGCTGGATATATACGCCAGACGAAGACTCAAAAAGGGGATTCGGTATCCTGTCAACAAGAGTGAATATGCCGATTTTGCCGCAGGCTTCAAATTCCAGCCTACAGACGATCAGCAAAGAGCCATTGATGCCGTGCTTGAAGACATGAGCAGCGACAAACCGATGGATCGACTTATCTGCGGCGACGTGGGATTCGGTAAAACCGAAGTTGCCATGAGAGCAGCCTTCATTGCGGCTTCCGCCGGAAAGCAGGTGGTCATTCTGGTACCTACCACCCTGCTTGCGGATCAGCACTATGAAAGTTTCCGTGACAGATTTGCAAGAACCCCGCTGGTTATTGAATGCCTCAGCCGTTTCAACTCCGCCAAAACCGAAAAGGACATTCTCAGCAGAATTGCCGAAGGCAAGGTCGACATCATCATCGGTACCCACAAGCTTCTCGGCAAGGGAATCAGATATAAGGATCTCGGTCTGCTGATTATCGACGAGGAACATCGTTTCGGCGTAAGTCAGAAGGAAAAGATCAAATCGCTCAGAGCCGAAGTGGACATTCTGACAATGACCGCCACTCCGATTCCGCGCACCCTGAATCTTTCCCTGAACGGCATCAGGGATCTGTCAATTATCGCCACGCCTCCTGCCAGAAGACTCGCGGTAAAAACCTTCGTTCACGAAAACAGCGACACCATCGTCAGGGAAGCAATATCCCGAGAGCTCAAGCGCGGCGGTCAGTGCTACTATCTGCATAATGACGTGAAAAGCATCAACATCACCGCCGAAAGACTCGCAGGACTTCTGCCTGAAGCAAGAATCGCCGTGGCGCATGCGCAGATGCATCAGCATGAGCTCAGCAGAATCATGCATGATTTCTACCGTCAGCGCATTAACGTGCTGGTGTGCTCCACCATTATCGAAACAGGTCTTGACGTACCTACCGCCAACACCATCATCATCGAGGGTGCCGACCACTTCGGTCTTGCCCAGCTGCATCAGCTGAGAGGACGTGTCGGCCGTTCACACCATCAGGCCTACGCATACCTGCTTACCCCGCCTGCCGGTTCTCTGTCAAACGATGCCCGCAAGCGTCTTGAAGCAATAGCCTCACTGGAGGAACTTGGTTCAGGATTCATTCTGGCAAATCAGGATCTGGAAATACGCGGTGCAGGTGAAATTCTCGGCGATGAACAGTCAGGTCAGATTGAAGGCATTGGCTTCAATCTCTACATGGACATGCTGGATGCCGCGGTTGAACAGATGAAGGAAGGAAAGGAACCTACTCTTGAAAACATGAGTCATCACGAGGTCAGCATAGAACTGCACATTCCGGTACTGTTCCCTGAAAACTACATCTACGACATCGGCAGCAGACTTCAGCTCTACAAGCGACTGTCATCCTGCAGGGACAGCAGTGAAATCGATGAGATTCAGGCTGAGATAGTCGACCGTTTCGGAGCTCTGCGACCTGAAGCCAGAAACGTAATAACCATTAATAAATTAAAGCTCTTATCACAGAAATTAGGCATAAAGTCCATCGAAATGAACAGCAAATACGGTTCAATAGAATTTGGTGATAAAATACATGTGAATTTTGATTATCTGAGATCCCTGGTTCTCGAACGCAGCAATGAATTCCGTCTTGACGGAACCTCCCGACTGCGCATAGTTGAAAGCAGCCCGGAGGCTGACAGGAGAATACAGCAAATACAGAACATACTAACTGAAATGGATACCCACTATGAAAAATAAACTGCTGAAAATGGCATGTCTCGTACTTATCGCAACACTGCCGTTCAATTATGTTAATGCCGCGGAAGCAGACAAGACTCCTGCCGCAGCCCAGAAGACTGCTCAGGCAAAGAAAAAATCCGCAAGCAGTACTTCCATCGCTGAAAAGAACTGTATGGCACTGGTCGGATTAAGACTTGGAGATACCTACAGAAAAAAGGTTACCGATCGTCACGAAGGCAAAAACAAGGACGGCAATGTCACCTATTCCTTCGTGGGTACCGCTGAAAGTCTTGATGATAATCTCTCATTTGTCTGCAAGCTGGAATTTGTCAATGAAAAATACAACATTACCGAATTCTCACTCATGAGGGTTATTCCGCAGGACAGCGTAAACTTTGATGAGAACTCCGACAATCCTCCTACCACAAACAGCGGAATGATGAAACCACTGCAGGACGGCAGTGCTTCTCAGAAATAACACACTGAAAATAAAGAGGATGCATATCCTCTTTATTTTTTTATATTACTTCCCGGTACGTTTAAATATCTCCTGATTCTTTTCATATTCATCATCTTTTATCCGTCAGAAATTCTTCAAAACTGAAGGGCTTACGGTTCCGTTCCGCATACGGCAGAAGCATTAAAAACCGTCAGAACTCAGGCTCAGGCAACATATTGCAGCTGCAAATCGTTTAAATGTCTGTTCATCAGAAAATTCCGGATAACACAGAACTGTTTCAGACAGAAAAATAATACAGGAATGAAATTCTGAACTGTTTCATCAATTAATAATCAGTATGCTATAAATTATAGGTTCATCTCAGAATAAGCCGTTCGGAAAGATCCAAAAAAAACCGAGACTGCCCTCACGGCAGTTTCGGTTTTTTCATCAAAGAGTAAGTAAGAGTTACGTAAATTAACCTAAAGAAGCGGCTACTTCGTCACTCATAACACCATTGTGATAAACTTCCTGAACATCATCGAGATCTTCGAGGTAGTCAACCAGCTTCATGAAGGTTTCGGCATGATCCATATCCACGTCGGCTTCAGTAGAAGCAACCATGGTTACCTGAGCGTTTGAGTGCTTGAGACCTGCTGCTTCAACGGCGTCGAGTACGGCACCGAAGCTTTCGGGAGTGGTATTGATTTCGATTGAACCGTCATCATTGGTGATAACGTCATCAGCACCTGCTTCAAGAGCGATTTCCATGATCTTATCTTCATCGCCTTCATCAAAAGTGATGATACCCTTCTTGGTGAAGAGATAAGCTACTGAACCGCTGGTACCGAGGTTGCCGCCGAACTTGGTGAAGCCGTGACGAACGTCTGATACGGTACGGTTGCGGTTATCAGTCATGCATTCAACCATGAATGCACTGCCGCACGGACCGTAACCTTCATAAACGATGGTTTCGAGTTCAACACCGTCACCGCCGCCGGTACCGCGTTCAATTGCTCTGTTTACGGTATCACGAGTCATGTTCTGTGATAATGCGCTTGCAACAGCAGCACGTAAACGAGGGTTTGCATTCTGGTCACCGCCGCCGATACGAGCAGCAGTGGTAATTTCACGAATCAGCTTGGTAAATACCTTACCGCGCTTGGCATCCTGAGCGGCTTTACGGAAACGTATATTAGCCCATTTACTATGACCTGACATTTAAATTTCTCCTGAATATTTGATAATACGAACCTTTAAAAAATCAGGGGATTAACACTTAAAGGTCCGTCGACTAATTAAAAACTGTTATTCATCCTTAACGGCAATTGACAGTTCGTTAAGAGCATCTGCAGAAGCGAAGCTTGGAGCATCAGTCATCAGACATGCTGCGGCAGTGGTCTTAGGGAATGCAATTACGTCACGGATATTATCGGTACCGGTAATCAGCATGGTTAAACGGTCAAGACCGAAGGCAAGACCTGCATGAGGAGGAGTACCGAACCTGAGGGCATCGAGCAGGAAGCCGAACTTTTCCTTCTGTTCCTTTTCATTGATGCCGAGAACTGAGAATACGGCCTGCTGCATTTCATTCCTGTGAATACGTACTGAACCGCCGCCTACTTCGTAACCGTTGATTACCATATCGTATGCATCAGCGTAAACTGAGTAAGGATCGTTCTTAAGATCATCAGGATTGGTGGTCTTAGGAGCGGTGAACGGATGATGCATTGCTGCAATTGAACCGTCCTGATTCTTTTCAAACATAGGGAAGTCAACAACCCACAATGCCCTGAAGCCTTCACCTACGAGACCTAAATCTCTGGCAGCCTTGAGTCTTAAGGCGCCGATGGCGGTTGAAACAACCAGACCGTCACTGTCGGCACCGAAGAAGATGATGTCTCCCGCCGCTGCGCCGGTTCTTGAAAGAATACCGTTTACGATATCGTCACTGAGGAACTTGGCGATTGGAGACTGAACACCTGCAACACCTTCGTTTACGGCGTTAACCTTCATCCATGCAAGCCCCTTTGCACCGAAGAGAGCAACATGCTTGGTGTATTCATCGATAACCTTTCTGGTGGTCTTTTCGGCACCGCCCTGCATGCAGAGAGCAACAACTCTACCCTTAGGTGAGTTTGCAGGACCGTTGAATACTGAGAATTCGCAGTCCTTAACCAGATCGGCGATATCAACCATTTCAGCCTTGATGCGGAGATCAGGCTTGTCTGAACCGTACTTTCTCATGGCCTCGTCCCAGGTCATTACCGGGAACTTGCCTAAATCAACGTTAAGAATCTTCTTCCACAGACCGGTAATCATTTCTTCCATGATTTCCTGAACGTCTCTGGCGGTCATGAATGATGTTTCCACATCGATCTGAGTGAATTCAGGCTGACGGTCGGCTCTCAGGTCTTCATCGCGGAAGCACTTTACAATCTGATAGTATCTGTCAAAGCCTGACATCATCAGCAGCTGCTTGAAGAGCTGAGGAGACTGCGGCAGAGCGTAGAACTTGCCGTGATGAATACGGCTTGGAACCAGATAGTCACGGGCGCCTTCAGGGGTAGCCTTGGTGAGCATCGGAGTTTCAACATCCAGGAAGTTGTGGCTGTCCAGGAAGTTTCTTACATAACTGGTGATGCTTGCACGGATCTTGAAGCGTTCAAGCATTTCAGGACGTCTTAAATCAATGTATCTGTACTTGAGACGGAGCTCTTCGGCATTTTCCTGATTGAAATCAAGAGGAAGCGCATCTGAACGGTTGATGATTTCAAGTTCAGTTGCCATTACTTCAACCTTACCGGTCTTCATACCTGCATTAATCTGATTATCAGGTCTTGCCTTGACAATACCGGTAACCTTGATGCAGCACTCATTACGGAGTGTGGAAGCAAGCTCGTGTGATTCTTTCTGGTCCGGATCGAAATAAACCTGAACGATACCGGCTCTGTCACGCATATCGATAAAAATAAGGCCACCTAAATCTCTGCGGCGATTAACCCAGCCACAAAGTACAACCTTCTGCTCCAGCTGAGACTCACTCACGTCACCGCAATAAATTGAGCGCATAGACATAAAAATACCTCTTTCTCCCTTCCCTTCATTAAGACGGAAAGGTATACACAATTGGATTTCGGGAATAAAAAATAAAAGATCGGCGTATTATACAACAATCCGTCAGGATCTTACACATTTTTAACAGCGCTGATTGATTTAAAATTTTATCCGCTGCCGGAAAAAGCACGACACCGGACTGACCGGCGTTCGGGAATGTACGCTGAAACGCGTTGTTCAGGGCCGGACAGTCTCCGCATGTACGCTGTCAGCCGTAAACGCTGCAATCATCATGCCGAATCAGTTCCGCCGGAAATCCGGTCCTTCATGCCTCGGTCCGCGGCGGTCGCGTCGATTATCCGTGAAAAAACGCACGTTCCTGCAGTCTTCACGTTTTGTCCCGTCCAAAAAACATATAATCTAGAAAATATAAAGAACGCCGCGCACGGATTATCCGCCTAAATGCGGATGATGTCAGCCTGCGGCGTGCGGAAACATTCCCGTTTCCGGCCGTATTAACCATCAGACAGGAAAGCTGCACCATGAACTTTCTCAAACCAGAATTATTAACACTGCCGGCGGTCTCAGTCCTGATACTGTCCGCCGTTTCCGGCTGTGCCGTGATGTCCGAGGATGAATGCCGGACTGCCGACTGGCACGAACAGGGATACGCTGACGGAACAAACGGTAAATCCTCATCATTGTTTGAGGAATACGTTTCAGCATGTCAGCAGTATGTTTTTGTGGACAGATCAGCCTACTTCCGGGGCAGAAGGGACGGCGCCGAGGTTTTCTGCAATCCTTCAAGAGCCTACGACATGGGGCTTAGCGGAGAAGAACTTACTGACATCTGCAACGGCACGCGTAACGAACACCTGTTCAGAGAGAAATACGAAAGAGGATATGCCGTATACGACATGGATCGCCAGATAAGGGAAATCGACGACGCTCTGAATGAAATCGACGGATATCTGCGAAGCGGCGACTTCAGGGGACGCATATACGATGAACTCAGCAGTGACTACCGTTACCTGGAACAGCTGCGATACAGCGCCGAATCCGACTACAACCGTCTGAGAAACTCCGAAGGCCGTTCCGCACACGTAAGAAACTACCGCAGTGAAATGGAAAAAATGCCGTACTACAGATCCTATACCGGAGCCAGAACCGTTAAGGAAAATCTGCAGAGAGCCAATGAGGAACTGGACAGAATCAGATACGACATCGATTCGGTCAGCAGAAAGATGGACAGAACCGAAAGCCAGTCCGAATTTCAGAAATACAAGCGTGAGCGTGACTGTCTGAGAGACGAGGAACGAAAGCTGAGACGCGAGATTGACAGGTATCTGGACTCCTCAAATCCTGAATACTACAGGAGCTTCAGTTCAGACAGGCACTGCTGTCACCGCTAAAGCATTTTTCCGGAGTAATCACTGCGGAAATTCAAAAAACCAAAAACGCTGCCGTATGTCATAATGAACTCCGTTTCCGTTCATCGTAACATACGGCATATTTTTCTCTGTTTCTCTGCTGAAATTTCAGTTCAGAAACATCATTCAGCCTTTGAAAACCTTGCCAATACGAACCTCCGTTTTTTTTGACAAAAAACGAAAACGCTTTTTTCAAACAGATGTCTCAAATCAATTTAAAGCTTTAGGCATTTACCTCACATTAGGTTTAAAATATAATTGCTTTAAATATATAAGGTTCATGTTTAGCACAAATAATAATCAGACAAGATATCCAGAGGAGCAAACCTGAGCCGGTACACGTGATTTATGGTGTACAATATACGATGAAGTCATAACAATAATAATATAACGTTTATAAACAGCTCCCGTCAGAGGGGCCGGATCAAATCAGATGTGATGCATAGCAGCTGTTATCGTGCTGCACCACTGGTTAAAACCTACGGAATGATTGCACATAGTATTTTTACCGCGGGGACTGAGAGACATTAACGGACTGACCGAATCAGCAGTTCTGTATACGTGACTGTCTCACGGCAGAGGAAACATGAAAAACTTCCGGCATTCCGGAACATCTCAAAGTGCCGTTTTAACCTTTTTTAGTGTTGTTTTTATCAATTTAAGATAATAAGTTAGCAAAAGTGTCATTATATTTACGCAGAGCATTAGAGCAGGCTTATCTGCAGAATTTAAAGAATAGGGAAATCCAGACAATCGCAGTCTCCCACAACAATCAGGCTGAGATTCGCAACGATTTCAATATTCTGTGTGAGAAGAAGGGTATCAGCAATCCCATAAGGATTCAGCTGACACCTGAAGATTACTTTGCGCCTTTATCCCCTATTCTCTATCTGATCAACGAACTGCTGTTCAGACACAATATTGAACTTACCCAGGTTTCCAGACTGCTGAAATTAGGCAAATACGAATCCAACATGCTTAATTCCATGCTGCAGAACCATTTTGACATCAAAGAATACTACATGCCTTCTGATCTCGAATACATCAAGCTGAGAATCAGAAAGCACATCCAGACCCTGCTGCACCATCTGCTGAGCGGTCCGGATCCTATCCCCGTATGCATCTGCAATCTTCAGTATGCCGGTCCGAGCTCAATCAAGTTTCTGATTGACATTCTCAAGACCAACACCGGAGACTCCACCTACATTTATTCAATCAGGGAACAGTCTCTCAATGAAATGCAGAAGAAGGCAATCAAGCTGCGTGAAGATCAGCGCCGCCGCCGTTCTCTCAACATTTTTTCAGCATACAACAACGAGGATGATGATGAACAGGAACTTCTGAACACTCCAAACTGCATACTGCTTTTAGGGTTCAATTCAGAAAATCTGCTCAATGCCACCACTCCCGCCAAATGGCTGGAAATGGAAGGTGAAATCGAACGTTTCTTTGCTCTCATCCGTCCTTCTGATCCCGATTACAGGGGCAACAGTACGGACAACCAGTGGCCTAAGCTCAAGTATCAGGCCAAGCCTATCCTTACCTTCGAGGATGCGGTTGAACGCTGCGGCATACTCTTCAACTACCTCTGCTATGACGAGGTTATTGAAATCGCCAACTCCCTGATACAGGAAATAAGATTCAGCAAAGACAAGAAATTCAAGAACGAAGAACTCATCTACCACCTGCTTGGCCGAGCCAGACTGTACAAGCATGAATACGAAGACGCGCTCATCGCCTTCGACCTCATGTACGAAAAGGCTCAGTACAACAACAATACGGATGATGCCTGCAATTCCTACATCGAACTGGCATACACCCACATTTTCAGATCAGACTTCGAATCCGTACTGCATTTCGCGGAGATGGCTGCCCATCTCGGTGAAATCAGTATGAACATGCGTCTGGTGGTTATTTCAAACTTCTGTCTCTTCGTAGCCTACGATCGTGCCGGTATCAAGTACGGATATCACAATATCTGTACCCTTATCGACAATCTGGAAAAATACGATCTGATAAAGGAAGAAGTTTATGTTCTGCGCAACATCTTCGCTCAGGTAAGCTTTGATCCTCAGAACCTCAACATGAATATCGCCCTGGAAATGTGCAACAAGGCCATTACCCTGGCAAACAGAGCAGGCATCAAGCACGAAATAGCGGCAGCCAACCACTGTAAAGGCGTGGTTCTGTTCAATCTCGGCAGATACCCTGACGCCCTGCATGCCTACAGACTGTCTGAAGATCAGTACTATCAGATTGAAGTACCGGTAGAACTCACTCACGTGTACAACTCCATCGGTTTCGTACTCAATGAAACCGAGGACTACCCTAAGGCTCATGAGTACTACATGAAGGCTCTGCGCAACTCAATCAACCTGAACGACTACTCAGAAATCACCATTACCATATACAACATTTCTCAGCTGTACATGCTGAGCGGTCTGTTCAAGGAAGCGCTGTCAACTCTGGATATTCTGCAGGAAATCCTTTCAATTCTGAAGACAACCAGACTGCCGTTCCACAACATTCACCACATATATCTGTCCAAGGCTCTGGTATACACCTACCTTGACAAGATAAATCTGGCTGAACAGATGCTCAGAAGAAGCGCCAACATCAGCAATGACATTCCGCTTATCGGCAGCGAGCTGTTCCTGTACAACCTGATTCAGACCATTGTTCACGTAAAGAACAAGCAGAAGCAGCAGGCTCTGGATCTGTTTGCCCAGATTCGCAACTTCCAGAAGCTCGGAACGCTTACTCCGAAAGAAAACATCCTGTTCTACATGACTGCCCTGAAGATATTCAGTGAATACAAGGATTATGAATCCAGATTCAAGTATCTGAAGGAAGGCTATTCTTATGCCATAAAGAACCAGCTGTTCAACAGCCAGAAGCTTATCATCAACTGCTGGAAGCTGAACTTCAAGCCTTATGAAGGCTACTCGGTAATCGAAGTTCCGATGAACGAACTCAACCAGATTATTCAGCTGGTAAGACAGGAACACAAGGTTAACACCCTGTGGAAACAGGTTCATGAAATGCGCCTTATCTCAATGCTGCACAACTTCAGTCTTAGCGTTGATTCCTACAATCAGCTGGCTGCGGAAACCCTGCGTCTGCTGTCGTCACACTTCAATATCAACGGCGGCATGATTTACTTCGTATCCCAGGAAAACCGGACCTCTTCCCTGATACAGGAGTTCAATTCATCCAAGATTCAACCGAACTTCTCATTCAAGAAGATTGAGAAATTCATAAATTCCCATATAACCAAGGAATTTACCGAGCTGACGGATATCACCATCGGACCGGACAAGGTACACAGGGTAATGATATTCCCTCTGGTTGATCGTACCGAAGTATTCGGTCAGATGCTGCTGTTCAGTTTCGACAAGGCCTTAAGAAGCAATTACGAAGAGGAACATGATTCAATCACCATGATTTCACAGCAGCTGTCAAGTCAGCTCACCATGATTCTGCAGCGTAACGAGCTTATCAAGGTCAGCACCACCGATATGCTTACCGGTCTGTACAACCGTATGGAATTCAACCGTATAATCACCAAGCTTATTGCTGATTTACCGGCTGACCGCAACATATCCCTGGGCTTTATCGACCTGGATAACTTCAAGTACTACAACGATAATCTTGGACATGAAATCGGTGATAAGCTGCTGGTATGGTTTGCCGATCTTCTCAACAGTCTCAAGGGGCCTAACGACATTGTATGCCGCTGGGGCGGTGACGAATTCCTGTTCCTGATGAAGGACTGCGATGCCGACGAGGCTGAACAGCGTATGACCGTTGTACTCAACAGTCTAAAGAAAAAACTCGGTTACAAGAAGGAAATCGAAGAGTTCCTGCATACAACCGTGAACAATCTTCCTGAACGCTACTATCTGTCATGCTCTATCGGCGTAATGGACAGCAACAGTCTGCCTAAACCGTTTACCGAATCGGATCTGCTCACCAGTGCCGATGCGGCTCTGTACGAAGTAAAACGTACCGGAAAGGGCAAGGTTCTGAACTTCAGAAACATGACTCACGAAGCCGACGGCATGATAATGGAATCCAACAGATAAGCGGATTCACCATTCGGAACTTAACCTTAAAACCTGTTCCCGCACGGGAACGGGTTTTTATTTTTCAGGAGAACTACTGCTCCCTGCCTTCTTCAGCCCAGACCAAAAAAAAGCCCGGCATCAGAACTGATTGATACCGGGCTTCATTAAGGATTATCGGAATACCTTGGTTTCCGTTATTCATCATCCTTCATGTATTTAATCAGCTGTTCTGAATTCTCTTCAAGGAAGGTATCCAGAGGCTTCAGGATAATGTTGTCATTGTCATCGGCTGACATATGGAGCATGTCAGATGAAACATTATCGCCTGCGGCATCATAGAACATGAAGGTGAAGGCCACACTGTTTTCACCCATGGATTCTCTGGTAATCTTTGAATCCTTCTTGTACACAATGGCATCCATTTCCATCTCAACTTCCTTATCGTTATCTCCGGTAAGGGTATAGACGGTAAATACAGGAACGATCTTGTCACCGGGCTTGAGACGGGTATTCACCCTTTCAGGCAGACCATCATCATTGTATGACTGCAGACCGATAATCTTGTAGTCATTATTCTTGCGGCTGTAGATGATTTCCATTATGTAGTCTTCACCGTTAAGCTTGATAGGACTTTCATAGAAAATGTAGTCGGCGGTTGAGTTGGTTACGCTGACGGAAACAGGTTCTCCGTCAAGACAGATCCAGGTATTGTCCACGGTATCCGTAAACACGCCCTTGTCCCAGTCGGCTTTCAGTGTTTCATCCATACCCAGGGCAATCATGACACCTTCCGGAGTTTCCTTTTCAGGAAGCATGATCAGCATATGGGCAATATCCACACGGCTGACGGAATCAAGCTGTTCCTTTGAGAGAGTCACATAGCTGTGACCGTTCTTGTTGAACTTTGGAGCGATGTCTTCGATGCTCTTGAAAGCCTCATCAACTTCCCTCTTGCCTGCTGAAGTCTGAATAGCCTGTGACAGGTTACCGAAAAGACTGGAGCCTGATGACTGGGCAGATGTACTGTGATTTCCGAGCACGCTCCCGAGACCTGCCATAACGGCGCTGGAAGAAGAACCGCTGCCGCTTTCTGAGGAAGAAGCGTTACTGCTTTCTGAAGAAGAACCTTCATTTTCATCCTCATCTTCATCCTCATCAGATGAATCATCGTCTTCTTCATCCGTATCAGCGGCGGCATCACTGTCATCTGAATCTTCATCCTCGTCGGAACCCTCTTCACCGGAAAGGTCCATCTGAGCCAGATAATTAATGTAGTGTGTACCGTTGTCCTGATACTCATTGAGAACTTCGAGAAGCTCATCATCGAGAACGTTCATCACGCTGCCGTATACCTTGGAGAAGCTGGTATTGATACTGTGATCAACAAATGAGGCATACTTTTCGGTATCCTTACTTATAGGATAGTACATTGCCAGACCTTCACCTGAACGGTATTCGCCGTTTTTCTTGTAGACCACGGTTTCGTCGATAAGATTCAGTACCTTTTCGGCATTTTTTTTGTCATATCCGCTGATTGCATCCACAAACTCAGCCATATCCACACTTTCCGCGCAGTTAGGCTGCTTTTTGGTGGAACCGTATAACTGAACGTCATTCTGAGCCACACGTTCCATGAAATTCAGCTGCTTTCTATTATTTATAACCTTGTTTCCCACTGAATTGGAAAAATCCATCATGGCCAGAGCAAGCTGAGGGAACTTATCAAGATCGATAACTGAAAGAGTGGTGCTTTCGATATCCATTTCGGACGTATAGTCAATATAGGTATCTACTATTGCCTTGCTTACCTCAAGAGGAGTCATCTTAGGATTCTTTGCCAGCATGCCGACCCACTGATCATAGGTCCAGCCGTAACCCGGTTCCACTTCTTCAGAAGCCACCATGTATCTGCCGAAAGGACTCATTAATGTAGCCACGTTGAAGTTGGCCATCAGACAGGCGTCAAAGCCGATGATGTCGAAGAACTTGGCAGAATCTTCACCGAAGGCATCCAGCATGGCACCATTGACCTCATCCATTTTCAGGAATGAATCTTCAAAGTTTTCATCATACCCCACACCGCCGGTAGGACCGCCGCCGTGGTTCCAGAAAATGACCATTCTGTGTTTTGCTTCGTAATTTGATTCACCCCATTTGATGAAATCGGTGAAGTTTTCAGCCTCCCCCATCGGAGCGTTCGGAACAGAACCGAGCTTAACAAGTTTCTGTTTCTCAATGGTATATCTGCCGAGCTCCTTGTTGGAAATGTTTTTATGCCACTTGCGTGAACCGCCTGTTTCAATGAGTATGCGTACGTCTTTCCCCGGATTGGCACTCATGATTTCATCAAGGTCCTCTGAAGCGGCCGCCCCCTTGGTTTCAAGGTCACTGCCCACGAGATAAAGATATATCAGCCATTCACTTTTCTGTTTTTCTGCAGCCTGGCTGACAGCCGGATATGCAAGAATCGCGGCACACAGCATCAGTGCGGAAAACACTCTTCTAAAATTAAAAAAATTCATAATTAAACCAGTAATCATAAAAAAATAATATGCATTTTCAGAAAGTCCGGATAAATCAGAAAATTCAGAAAATGCACAGATATCAGCGGCGCTGATTTTACCATATTGAAGTTGTGTTTCTCTGACCGCCGAAACACTGTTGCTATAAACTTCAAAAATAAGATTAGAATTTACGCATCCGACGGATAGTATTTCCGGACATGCCTCCGGAAAAACGGAAACTAAAAAATCCCCCGGGGGATTTTTATGTTTCTGAGAATACCTGTTCCCTAAATGATGTCACCTTCAAGATCATATTCATCGCTGGCGGTAACTCTCGCCTTCACGATGTCACCTACGCCTACAGGAGAGAAATCATCCTTCTGATGCAGGAATATAACCCCGTCGATATCAGGAGCATCACCCTTGGTACGGCCGACGATTCCCTGTTCACTGACCTCATCAACAATCACATCCGCGTCAGACCCGATTTTAGCGGCCAGAAGCTCGGTGGAAATCTGCTGCTGCAGAGTCATGAAGCGGTCGTAACGTTCCTGCTTGACCTCTTCAGGAATCTGTCCCGGAAGTTCATTGGCAGCGGCATTCAGAATATTACTGTAGGTAAAGCAGCCCACTCTGTTCAGTCTTGCTTCCTTTATGAAATCAAGAAGTTCGGTAAACTCTTCCTCGGTTTCCCCCGGGAATCCCACGATAAAGGTTGAACGGATGGTGAGTTCAGGACAGATTGAACGCCATCTGTTGATGGTTTCAAGATTCTTTTCGTGTGAACCCGGTCTTTTCATGAGGCCGAGAATACGCTTGTTGACGTGCTGCAGCGGTACATCCATGTAAGGAAGAACCAGACCTTCAGCCATCTGCTCCACCAGTTTTTCCACATGTGGATAAGGATAGGCATAATGAACTCGCTGCCATACACCGAGTTTACCGATTTCCCTGGTAAGAGCATAAAGATCTCCGCGATCATAGTTTCTGAATCCGGGATATTTCTTGTCCATGCCGTAGGCTGAGGTATCCTGAGCTACAACCAGAAGTTCCTTTACGCCTCTCTTCACATATGCTTCAGCCTGTCTGAGCACTGCTTCAGGTGAAAATGAATCCAGATCCCCTCTTATCTGAGGAATCACGCAGAAGCTGCAGCGGTGTGAACATCCTTCGGAAATCTTGAGATAGGCATAATGACTCGGAGTCAGCAGAATACCACCTTCAGGAACCTTGAAGCGTGAACATGCACGGTGTTCCGGGAACAGCTGATTGATATCGTGAAGAACCTGCTTCGGACTGTGCGGACCGCTTACGGCCTTTACCTGAGGATAATGTTCCAGAATAAAATCCCTTCTCGGGCCCAGACATCCGGTAACCACGATTCTGTCGCACTTCTGCAGAGCTTCTCCGATAACCTCCATGGATTCGGTAACTGATGATTCTATGAATCCGCAGGTGTTGATAACGACAGCATCCGCTCCTTCGTACGTATCGCTTACCTCATATCCCGATTCCATGAGCAAAGTGATTATATTCTCGGAGTCCACAAGGTTTTTCGGACAGCCGAGAGAAATAAAGCCGATTCTGATGTTTGCTGAAGTCATAATAATTCCCACCTGTTGACAATCTGCGCCCATTATACATCAAATTACGGTTTTGCCCTGAAAAATTACACTCTCGCGCACATCTTTCAAAGCCTGAAAACACCTGTAAATCCGGGGGAAATAAAGGTGTTTTACGTGATACCGGCAGTGATTAACGGTCTGTACTGCTGACAATACGGCGGCATACCGGCAAATAGATGTTATTTTTCAGTCAAGAGGAGTAGAATATGCAAAAGTCTAATGAGGTGTACTATTATGATTAACAGTAAAATGTATGAACTCGGCTCACGCCGCAGTGTTATCAGAGAAATTTTTGAATACGGCAAAAAGAGAAAGGCCGAAATCGGTGAAGATAAGGTTTTTGACTTCAGTATCGGCAACCCGAGCGTTGAATCTCCTGAAGCAGTTGCAGACCGCATAAAAGAACTTCTGGAAGTAAGACCGTCTACAGCCGTTCACGGATACACCTCAGCACAGGGTGATCCTAAAGCCAGACAGGCCATTGCCGACGATCTGAACAGAAGATTCAACACCAGCTTCACCGGCAGCAACGTCTACCTGACCTGCGGTGCCGCGGCTTCACTGACAATCTCCCTGAGATCAATCATCGACCGCGATGATCAGAACGTAATGGTATTTGCTCCGTTCTTTACCGAATACCGCGTGTTCATTGAATCAATGGGCGCTCAGATAAGCGTGGTTCCGGCATCATTCCCTAAGCTTGATCTCAATCTCGAAGCTTTCAGAAAGATGATTAACGAAAAAACCGTAGCGGTTATTCTCAACTCTCCGAACAACCCTACCGGCGTGGTTTACAGCGAAGAACAGATTAAGGAACTCTCTGCCATTCTTGAAGAAAAGAGCAGAGAATACAACCACCCTATCTACATCATTTCAGATGAACCTTACCGTGAAATCACCTACGGCTGCAAGCCTCCGTTCATCACTCACTACTATAAGAACTCCATTATCTGCTATTCATACAGTAAGGGACTTTCCCTTCCAGGTGAACGTATCGGCTACATTCTCGTGCCTGACGTGATGCCTGACTGGCAGAAGCTTTACGCCGCCGTATGCGGTGCAGGCCGTTCACTCGGTTTTATCTGTGCTCCGACCATGTTCCAGCACGTTATCACCAAGTGTGCTCCTTTAACCTCCGATCTCAGCAAATACGCAGCAAACAGAGAGCTCATCTACAACGGACTTTCAGAACTCGGCTATGAATGCGTTCGTCCGGACGGTGCCTTCTACCTCTTCGTAAAGTGTCTTGAAGAAGATGCCAACAAGTTCTGCATGAGAGCAAGAGAATACGATCTGCTTCTGGTTCCTAGCGATGACTTCGGCTGTCCTGGTTACGTCCGTATCGCCTACTGCGTATCTGCGGATACCATCAGAAACTCAATGCCGGCATTCAAGGCTCTGGCTGAAAGCTACAGATAGTCTTTCCGGAATTCAGAAACGTAAAACGGTACCCTTAAAGTTCCCGGGTACCGTCACAGAGGCTGACAGACTGCATTTACCGCGTCTGTCAGCTTTTTTATCAGCACTGTAAGAATCGTGAGCTGACATATTCAACTTTTTCCGCAAAAAATGATACAATCCACGCAGTCTCAGAAAAAAATGAGAATTTTTAGCGTTTCGGCCGGAAGGACATTCCATGGATTCTAACCTGCCGTAAACATCATTTCATCAATCATTACGGATTATTTCAGATGAAGCATATCGACTATAATACCGCCGGTGTCTGCGCCAAGGTTATTTCCTTTGACATCGATGAGAATACTCATACCCTGGACAATGTTGTATTTTACGGCGGCTGTCCCGGCAATTTAAAAATGATTTCCAAGTTCGTTAAAGGCATGAAGGCTGAAGACGTTGTGGCCAAGTGCTCAGGAAACACCTGCGGCAACAAGGGTACCTCCTGCGCCGACCAGCTTGCCCAGGCAGTAGCCTGCGCTCTTTCAGGTCTTTAACAATTCTGCCCGACAGGATCCCGAAGTCTTTCGGGATCCACGGAAAATCTGGTTTTACGCCGTTTTTCAACTGCGTTTTTTTACCTTTTCAGCACGCAGCATGTATAATCTGTCCATCATTTCACAGATACTTAAGAAACTTAATCCATGACATTAAAAACACTCCCTTTTGTAAAATGGGCTGGCGGCAAGGGACAGCTTTTTGATCGCCTTAAACTGAGAATGCCTGATTCGTATAAAAGATACTACGAACCGTTTCTCGGCGGAGGCGCCATGCTTCTCGGACTTCAGCCTGAACAGGCCGTGGTAAGCGACACCAACGAACAGCTTTTAAATGTCTACATGCAGCTTAAAACTGATGCTGAAGCCGTAATCGCGGCCGTAAGTGAACTGGACGGAACCGTATGTGATACGGAGTTCTACCTTGCCCAGCGTGAAAAATACAACGACAAAATCAGAAACCGCATCCTCGACACCGAATGCGCGGCCCTGATGATCTGGATTAACAAACACTGTTTCAACGGTCTTTACAGGGTTAATTCCAAAGGTCTGTTCAACGTTCCCTACAACAACAGGGTCAGAGGCACATCCATAGATGCGGAAAATCTCCGGAACATCGGCACCTATCTCAGGAATGCCGATATAGACATCCGCTGCGGTGACTTTGAAAAAGCCTGCTGCGACATCAGGGCCGGGGATTTCGTATACTTTGACTCTCCATACGTTCCCGTAAGCGATACCGCAAACTTTACCGACTACACCAAAACAGGTTTTCTGGAGGAAGACCACGTAAGACTGGCAAGTCTTGCCGACAGTCTGGCACGGAAAGGAGTTCTGGTTATGCTTACCAACAACAATGTTCCCCTGGTGCACGAACTTTATCAGGGATTTGAAATCGAAGAAACCAGCGTAAGAAGAGCAATCAACCGTGACGCCTCAAAACGCGAGGGGTCGGAAGTAATTATCACCAGCTACAAAACAGGCTTTTAATTTCTTTTAGCTCAATCATTAATTTTATGTGATCGCTGATTCCTGATGTACATCTTCCTACTCGCATCTAT
>LXOW01315556.1_pt1 | contig 65957 bp, 63 predicted proteins | sample 1368591 | NCBI WGS metagenome assembly LXOW01 (sample SAMN04884650, study PRJNA319009) | bovine gut metagenome | isolation source: Cow rumen | host: Bos taurus | place: Italy: Legnaro (PD) | collected 2014-07-09
GTTACTGCTTAAAAAATTTTCTCAGGATATTTTTCTATTTACAGAAAGATTTTCACATGCTCTATGAAAGTATAAATCAGATCAAATTTTTTGATTTTTTGTCACAAACAAGCTGTACATAAAGCGTCACATGTGAAACATTCCAATTACCTATCGGCTGATTGAAAGCCGAGGCACCAGAAAACATCTCGCGCATATCCGTCACATTTGAAACGTCCCAGTTACCTATAGGCTGATTGAAAGCAGTGGCACAATGAAACATCCCGCCCATATTAGTCACATGTGAAACATTCCAATTACCTATAGGCTGATTGAAAGCCTTGGCATCATAAAACATCACGACCATTTCCGTCACATTTGAAACGTCCCAGTTACCTATAGGCTGATTGAAAGCAAAGGCCTTATAAAACATCTCGCCCATATTAGTCACATGTGAAACATTCCAGTTACCTATAGGCTGATTGAAAGCAGCGGCACCTTCAAACATTCGGCTCTAACCCTACGTGGTTTTTGATACGAACCTAAAATGTAGAAAAAAGGTGTGTAAAGCGTTGATATATAAGGGATTGCAAAAATAGACTGTGATCAGTTACCACAAATATAGAGTGCTATTCTCTAACAGCCGTGATAATTATTTACCACGGCTTAATTATGCAACCTAATGCTCTACATATAATTGCAAGGTGAAAGATAATTTGAAGATGCATAGAGTGAGTGGAGCTTATGTATCTAACATAACGTCTAATCTATCACCTTAATTTAAAAGTTGCTCCATAATATCTGCATAGGCCTTAGGAAGTGCATACTTTAGTAATTTGTCAGATACTGATACAACTCCAACTGGAATTTGTACATTACTTTTATTCCACATTGCAGGATAAACGACAATTTCACAGACTCGTGTACCCGTATCAATAAAATGTCTATGACCGTCTGTTTTTACTGAGAACTCAAGATCAAAATGTTTTAATGGCTCAATCAATCTATCTTGCTCCTCGTACGATAAAGAAGGAGGTAAAGTTGAATACTGACACCAATTAAGTAAATCTAGAGCTGCAAACCTATCTAAGTGTACATGTACTCGTTGATTCCAAAAATGCATCAAACATTCATGACAAGCGCTATCACACGATTTAGGACAATTACTTAGTATTCTTCTAGTTTCTTCCATTAACTCTTCTGAGCGATCTGCTAATGCAGCACAATAACCAGCACCACTTGACAAGCTATCGAACAAAAAAACATCAACAAAAGCTTTGTGGTTATCATCGTTGTATCGCAACCGATAACCACTTTTAATTTCATTGAACTCTATGTCCAAAAGTCTTCCACCAGCAAGCGTCATTGCCTCAGCAAGCGTTTGTCCTGCTCGTCTAATCCATATTCCTTTCACATCAATGTCATTATAATTTAACTCTATCTCATACAATACCATATCTGTGCGGAATTGATTCCCTATATATGTATTAACTGTTTGTTGATGAGAACACCAGTGTTTGTTAAATGGATGTATATATGGAGAATGTATCGCTTTTTTTTCAAATTTAGAAATATCATTACCTGGAATAGCAGCACCACAATCTTTACATACCGTAAAGCCTGATCCCTTTGGACCTCTGTTCAAAATAATTAATGGATCATCTGATCTCTTGGAGTACCTTAGATTTTTAAACGTTGCAACGCGTATCATTTCGTCTTCATTTGGAGTTATTGCATAACTTGGATTCTCTACAAATGAAATTTCTCCGTCATCAGAATCATCTGTATATTTTTTCCCGTCTACAGGAGCAAATCCCCACGGCTTTAAAAGATTTTTTTCTATTATCTTATTGTTTCCGCAAAATGGGCACTTTTCTGTATAATTGAACCCCATCCAACCACAAGCTGGGTCAGCACAGCAGTATAAAACCCGGTAATAATCTTTGCTATCGAAATATGATCTCGCTGGATGCTCTTGCTCGCCAGCTCTGAACTTTGAGTGAAAACTATAGATGCCTCCTGATTTATAGGTATCTTTATTAATAACAATCATTCTACCCGGAGCATACTCACTGATAGCCATATCTAAAGATCTTTCTGGTTTCTGCTCTATCTTTTCACCGTTCTCATCCTCTACGTAAAAACCTACAACATCTTTTGGGAATGAATAAGTCGGAAAAATGCCAGACTCAAGTAAGACATCTAATACACTCTTAGCAGTTTTATCATCTTCTCTGTAATTTTCTGGAAAATCTACTACTTTCTTTGAAAGTTTACTCATTTCTGATATAAGTTGTGCCTTATACTGTTCAAAATCAAAATTTATACCATTAGGCACAAGCGAGAACATATCAAAATCATCAGTTTTCTTTTTCTGTACAAAAGATTTAAATTTTTCATATTTGTTTGAAAAGAAATCATCAATTTTTTCATTATCTGCCCCCTCTCCATGGCTATCAAAAAAATCAGTTACAATCATTACATTGAAATGTCTTGATACTAATTTTAAATTATTTACATCAATCCAAGGAATTCTAGGTTCCCCAGAAATTATCTTCACAGGATTGTGAAAATAATAGCTATCGTGTGGACGATTGTCGGCGAAAGTAACGATGGTTGAAATGGCCGCACTCTTACGTCCTGCTCGCCCAGCTCGTTGCTGGTAATTTTCTCTCATTGGAGGGATATTTCTGAGCCCAACAGCAGTTAATGAACCTATATCAATACCAACTTCCATTGTAGTTGTACAACTAAGAATATCGACAGGTCTATCATTATTTACATGTACATTTTGAAAGCGCATTTCAAAATCTTCTGTGGTAGACCATGTATTATCTCTTTGATCTTTGTGGGACAACTGTGCAGTATGTTCCTCAGTATTAATTCTTGTCATAAGAGCCTGAGGATCGCCATCAATAGCTCGAAGAACAGGACTTCTCCAAAAATTAATGCCTTTGAAATCATTCCCGTGCATCAGTTTTGGAGTTCCTTTTCCGCAATGAGCACACTTTCCCCAAACAGTGAAAGGGAAAATACCACTACATCTAGGACATTTGTACCAATCATGTTCAACACCAAAATGAAGTGATATTTTACCCATATTCAAATAATAATTGGATGAATTTGTTCCTTTATCAAGAAAAATAGATAACTGTTCTGCAATTACTTTAATATTTGTATCCGAGTAGCCATGATCAACTAAAAATCCTTTTATTCTTGGTGGTAATTTATTTTTGTCTTCTACACCAAGCCTTTGACTGTATGCTGTAATTTTGCGCCGAATACTATCAGAAATATCTGAGCCAACGGCATATTCTGACGTCATAATTTCCATAGCCCAAGCAGCAAATAGAATCTTGAATTCTTCTATTGACATATTAACATCGTTATCTTCAAAAGCTTGTTCTATGTCTTCTTCAAAATCTTCATCATCATCACAATTACAAGGTTCAATCCAACATAACCCCGCATCGGTTAGAGAACGGAAATTGCTACAAAGTTGACGTAAAAGATGTTCATTATATTGTTCTGGCTTAGATGAAAAATATTTCTTACTCAATACATGATATTTTAGTAAACCATGTTTCTTTTTATAATTATCCGCAAGTATTTCAAGATCTTTTATAAGCTTATCTTCATTATTCCCGTAGAAAAATCTAAGTTTATTCTTATAAGCTACTTTCAAAAAGAAAACATACAAAAGACTTAGTAAAGGACTCTTACCATTTTCTTCCGCCCATTCTTGTAATTCCTTAGCTGCCACCGTTAAAGCTTTTTTCATCGCATCTTCATCTGCCGCTTTAGTCAAATCGCGTGCTAATACAGCCGCTCTTTGCCTACTATCAGAAAATAGCAAGACTTTACGTCCTTGATTTATTAAATCTACATACTTTTGTACTGGTGGTTGAATATAAAACTGTTCAGAAACAAGATTAAAGAAAGGTTCATTGCCCTTTGTAATAAAATTAGTAGCAGCAAAATAATTCTTTTCACACTTAGGGCAAGTTTTAAATGTAAGAACATTTGGTCGTTCTTTAACAACATTTTCGCTATATGCGACTTGGATAAAACCTAATTCATCGGAATGATCATTACAATCTAATCTTCCAGAGAATGCATTAAGCCAAGCTATCTTGACATCCTTTTTCCTTTTGAAACTGCCATCTTTAGGAATTATGTAAAAATGTACCTCCTTCAATGACTCATTGCTCAATAAACCAGATTCATTCCATACAAATGGAAATTGAGTAGTGGTAGTATCAATAAAACCTCTTAAAAATAAAGCTCCGCAAGAACGTTCATTTAGGAGTTCGTAGATCATTCCACCACAGTTACATCGATTACCTGTCTTCTTTAGATAAACTTTACCGAACCCCATACTACCATCATGGTTACGACAAGAACAAGAAGGATTTGTGCATACAAAAATCCCCTGTAGTCCACGAAACATCATGTGCAGACGGGCGGGATATAGAACTTGATTATCTTTATTTTTAGCAAGAGGAGCAATAGCTAAAAGAGAACTAGTAGCATTTCGAGCAACATTAATATCTGTATTAGGAAATGCTTTTTCTGCTAATTTTTCAAAACTTGTAGCATGTCCACGAGTTTCAGCCATTATTCTCCGCATTGGATTTAATTTATAGAGGCAGTCATAAAGCCATACTTCTACAGATTTTTCATTGTCAAAATCGCAATTTTGTTCAAAATGAAGACGTTCCGCAAAATTTCTTATCGCATTCTTTTTATCATTCCATTCTGCTTGTAAGCTATCAATGTCATAATCATTTAGAGCAAGGGGATCAATTTCATCTCCTGAAAAATCAATAGGTTCATCCTCACCGCGAATAATGGCAAATGTGTTATCACTAATGTTTTGAGCACTAAGCTCGCACGCAAATTTATATATCTGATCATCTGAATTAGATGGAACACTAGCACTTGTCAGTATAAACTGAACTCTATCACGACCAATTCCTAATTTATGTAAGACTCTGCGAATGAGTAGGGCAACTTCTCCTCCATTCGAGCCTCTATACATATGAGCTTCATCTATGACAAATAGAAGTTTGTTGTCTTCTGAACATTTCAACCAATCTTTAGTATTCGACCATATAGATTTTTCAATAGGTCTCATCAACATATACTCAAGCATGGAGTAGTTGGTAATAAGGATGTCAGGACAAAACATTTGCATCTCTTGTCTTGTTATCAATTCAGCATCACGAGGATCTGTAATTTCTAAGTTTTCAGACTTCAAGTGTTCTACAAATTTTTCAAGATCATATTTTGACGGATATTTTCCTAACTCACGAAGCTTATCTTTAACTTCATCAGACTGAGATAGAATGTCTTTTTCTACGGTCTCTGCGTATTTAATATTCTGTTTAGAATCATTATCACCGGGATAAGGAGTTCTTCCTGTATACATACCAAACTGAGGTACCCTAGAACCTGAGGCAAGTTCTTGGATGACATCATGATAGCCATTAACTCCGTTACCGATCATTTTTCTAAGGCGTCCCATTTGATCAGATACTAGTGCATTCATTGGATACAGCATAATCGTTCGTATTCCTCGTTTGCTCCAAGTATCAGGTGAATGCATCTGCTCCATGATAAGCTTCGTAGCAATCGGCCACATAAAACACTCTGTTTTACCGGAACCAGTGCCTGTAGAAACAAATAAATCTTTACCTTGATAATACTTCTCTAATGAATCAATTTGATGTCTGTAAGGATTTTTGAAAACGCCAATATTCCTTTTTACCATTTCACGGAGTATGAGTTTTACGTCTTCAGGACAATCAGCTCTCTCTATCCCATCTTTAACTGAAAGATATGCATGATTTGCTTCAATATATGGTTCCTGAAAAAGTACACCTGATTCTTCCAACTCACTTATACATGCAGATCTGAGAGCATCATTTTTACCGAGATAAACCGTACTTATATAGTCTATCAATTTTCTTTTTAGCGCTTCGTGGGTACTCTTTACTCCGTATTTATCCATGTGAGTCCTCCGTGATTCTTATACCTAAATTTTCTATGTATGGAGCTATAAATCTCCAAATAAAAGGATCCATTATCCAACAGTGTCTATCTTTTATATTATGGTATGGCCACGCATAACATTCTAGTAACACATTTATTTCATCTGGAAGAGAAGTATTTAGCTGTAATTTTACATGAGAATAATATTCCTTTACCTTTGCCTCTGTCATATTATTTGCGAGCACTCTCAATGCATTCATAATTCGAATATGATATCCCTGTATTATAAAAAAGGGATCAATTTTATGACTAAGATTATATTTAGGCTTAACCAAAAAGTATTCATAATTTTTTTTATTTACAGGTATTCTCGTCAAATATAAGTCTTTTATAGTTCTTGGTGGGTAATTATTCCAAGCCGAGTAATTATTTTTTTGTTTTGTAAAAGGATCAAAATACTCTGTATTATTTAAAATATTAGAATCTGAAAACCAGGAAACATTTTTCAAAAAATCTCTTAACCAAGTGGGAGCATCAGATATACTTTCAGAAAAATCATACGACTCAATTATATTTTTTCGGATAGTGGCAATACCTGAATATTCGACATCTTTACTAAGAATTATTCCGTATACAGTTTCAAATTCAGAAGTTATTTGTTTTGAATAAGAATGAGTAAGAACTATGCTTGTATTAAATCCCTCGTTCAATAAATCACCATGTTTTAATAATCTTTTTCGAATTAAAACAACAGGATGATCGTTTTCATCTGGTAGAACGAACCATTTTTGTGATTCCGGATACATTCTACACATGGTATCAAAAATAGCTTTACTTCGCTCATAAACGTACCTTCGACTAACACCAAGTACACTACTATAAACAGGTTGATCCATAGCAATTGCTTTTATCCAACAAGCCATTGCTGAATATATAACACGACACCTAAAACTCTCTAACGACTCATTCTGAAAACAATGCACCCCCAGATCAGACGCCATCGTTTCTATAATATTTTCAGACATTCATGACTCCTTAGAGTATCTTAGACAACAATTCTTCTCCCCTAGATATCCCATTTTCATTGAACAATGATTGTAATAATTCTTCGCTATCAGAAGAGCATGCATTCGCAATTATTTGATTCAAAATTGTATCGCATTTATCAAGATCTACTTTAAAACAAGAAAGATACATCGCATATAAATTCATTTGCATATACCCAATAACTTTTGAAAAAGCGCTAAGTTTTTCTTTCTTTCTTCTAAAATCTTCGTTGTCTATTGATGAATACTTGTACTCAATAGTAACGTTAAATGAATGAGTCTTTCCTTTAACTAAATTCTTGAGCCCCTCGTCACCATCAACATAAAAAGCCCTATTCCATACATCTGGCGGAAGCATTTTTACAGAAAGACCTTCTATGGATAAAAAAACAAAAATATTGCCTTTATGATTTTTTAATCTGTTAACTAACGCGTTGAATATATTTAGATTGTACCCATCAAAAACACCATGAATAAGAAACACTCTTGGCTGGTCTGTTTCATAAACAAAAATGGTTTCGAAGAGTTGTTCTATTGAAATTCCTTCAATAGGAACAAATACTTCATATAATCCATCAGCGTTTATCAAGGAAGCAGCACATCGACTTATCTCCGTAGAGTTTTCACGAATGATTACAGGTATACGATTACATATACTGAAAGATATTGCATATGCCATATTTGTTGCTATTCCATCCTCATATCCGGAAATTACAAAATTTTCATGTAATTCATCCTCAAAATCATCCAGGTCTTCAATATCACTCCCCATAAATTCGCTTTGTATTGTGCTCATAAAAATAGGAAGATGTTTTGTATCCGAGCTAGATATGGAAACACTTGGAACAAACGCCATTTGACTAATGAAATCTGCTGCGTTTTGTCTTGCATCACAAATACGTTTATCAATCTGTTTTTCTACATCTTCTGCTAACTTTTCCTTTTTAGAAATCTCACTTTTGATTTTTTCAATTTGAGATACTAAATTCTTTTTATTATTTTCTAGTATTGATACATCTTTCTTTATACTATTTTTGGTTGATTCTATGTCTTTTAAACGTTCAAGTTCTTCATTAATTTTTTTCTCGTTCTCTTGTTTCCATTCTTTTGATATTTGTTCCTTGCAACGTTCAACGAGATTCGCATTTTTTTCTAATGCAAATGAAATAATATTCATATCTAAATCAGAAGAATCAAGATACTTATGGACGTTGTTTGTAAAGTTATTTACATACTCTGTTGCTTGCTCTTCGGAACATCCATATGCATTTGCAACCTCTTGTACAAGAGTTTCAGGCAGAAAATTTTTTAGGTAATTTTTAATAGTTTTTATGTCACTTTTTGTAAAACCTTCACGAAAAGATATTCTTGCGATAAGTTTATCTTTAACCACATCACAAGGTTTCCTTACATGATATAATGACTCTGGTCTACCTAGGCTAATTTTACGAAAAACACGAATTCCATCAATATTAATTATATCTTCCATTCTTAGTGTATAATGGCGAAGTTTAACGACAGACTTAGATATTTTTGCTTTATTTCCAATTATTTCTAGATCATTCGGAAGACATAACAGTCCTTCAACGTTTCCATTATCACTAGTATGTACAAAAAGCACCTTTTCGCTTATAAATGTTTTTTCAACCCCTTGAGATAATTCCTCCGATAAATCGTCTAGGGAGCTACACCGGCATAACTCAACCACCTCGATAAATCTCGTGTTTTTATTGTATTCACTCTCAGTCTTATCTTTATCTGAACTTACTGGAATTGAACTCCAATTCCATACAGAAATAGCCCCTACAGTATCTGGCCCATCTTTTCTATATATTCTATTTCTATTATTGAAATAATAAGGTCTGCTCATATCAAACACAAAAGGTCTTATTTCAGAATTTTTAATATCAGCAAGTCGCTCTATCCATAATGTATTTTCGATTCTAATAATCTTACCAATTGATGTATACTGAAATTTCGAATTATCATTTTGTTTCATCTCTGAATCGGCATATTTTTCTAAATATTCATATTTCGCCAACTCTGACCTAGTTCTTTTAAGCTCTTCTTCTAATTTTTGATTATCTTTAGAATAATCACTTATCTGATTATTTAATTTATTTATTTCGTCCAATAACTTAGATTGGTCTTCTCTTTTCTCCATTTCTAATTTTTTAGAATTTTCCATCGAATTGACATACGATAAAACATCACAAAATAGTTCTACATACTTATCAATATTTGATAAATTTGATAATTTAAAATACAATTTAGAATTATCGCAAAACGTAGACTCTCGTATTGTTTTTATTAAAGCTTCACCAGTGGAAACACCGTTTTTTTCAAGTTTGGTTATTTTTTCCTGAATCTCTCTAATCCAGGGATCTACATAATTATTTAACAAATTGCCAATGACAGGATTTTTAATATTGTTAATTATATGATCTACTAGCTGACTATCAGACATTTTATCTGGTCTAAAACCTGACAGGATATAGTTTCTCTTTTTTAAATACTGTTTAAGCTTTTCTATTGTAATCTTTTCACAAATATACTTGACTTCCTCAGGTGATAGATTACTCACCGCACTATTTTTGCTCAAATTACCAATACTATTAATCTGCTTCATCCTATCACCACCGTTCATACATATTCTTTATTTCTTTAATTTTTTTATACGAGAATCTAGCATCCACAATTGTTTCAATATTCCTAGATGAACTTTTCCATTGTAAAAAGATGAAATTATTATTTTATGCAGTTCGCTTTCATGATTCCTCTTAAATCTCTGTAGCATAGCTACGCACCATCTAGGAATAGGAACCATTGCTCCCGTATTCACGGAGTTTACTATGCTTTTACATTTTTCATTATCGATATTACAATTTTTTTCCGATTTTATTAGAAAATGCATAACAACCGTATTTTCTGTTACAAAGAACAATTCGATACAATCTTTCTCAAATAGAATGTTTGTTTTCTCCTTCCTTATATCGATACGCTTACAAATTTTTCTACTTGTTCCAATTATCATCTCTATTTTTGCACTAGAGCTAATAAACAATTCTCTAGAAGAAAAATCAGGTGGAATTTCATCCCAAGATAAACACTTGCCAGTTTTATCTTCAAGATGGATTTCATATCTGCGTGTACTAGCTGGTATATCTCTTGAAATTATTGATATCTCTCTACCCACGTACTTTCTATCTACTGATAGCATGATAGGTTTCTTGCATACATTTATTTTTACTATATTTACGTTATTTACAGAATAATCAATTTCTTTTTTTTGAACATTCTTATCAGAATAAACATAAACATTTGGATTTATATTTCCGCTTAACACTGCACACAGTAGACTTGTTCTGTTTTCTGTAGGAATCAAACTTTCTCGCTGAATTGTCGGAGGCCATATAGGGATTAATTCTGGAAGCACCTCTAAAAGCCAAACACCAAAATTATTTTTAAAAAAGTTACTTATATAATTAAATGACTGTTCCTCACTTGCAGAAACTCTAATTTCAATTTTTAATACTTTAAACAATTCTCTTCCAATTATGAGTATTCCTTGTTCATCCGTGTAAAGTTCTTGCATGTCTGGCATATCAAATTTAACAACAGCATAATAATATCTATAGGTAGAAATACTGTCTCCTCTGCGAATCTTTTTTCCTCCGTTTTCGTTATATGAAAATAAAGCTCCATAGGTATCAAAGCCATCAGCATAATCAGACAATTTACGTTTAATTCGCTCTAAATACAGATCATTGTTTCCAGATAGTTTAATCTTAAAGTTTTTTTCATTATCAGGAATAAAGTCGATTGGAACTAGGGTTGTTTCGTTTTCCACAAAATACGTATGATTCAATTTGACGTCACAGTGATGAACACCATCAGTAATGCATATCCAAAAGTTTCCGGTAGACGCATTATTCAATATTTCAGTATTAAATGCAGGAAAACCAATGCATAAATTATATTGGTTTGTTTTTGTTCTAGTGATGTAAACGGGCAGACCAACTCTTTGACTTAAACTTAACTCAGTTCTTCCATCTACACGCTTATCGCATTCAGGAGTTTGTTCTGTTTTTTTTTGATGAAAAAAATAACTTGGGTGGGTTCCTCCCTTTTTCCTAAAGAAAACTATTTCGCCACATTCTGGACAAAAAAAACGCTTATGAGAATTGGGTATATAACCGTCATCGAATTCATTTGCACTAACTTCTTTTTCAGTACCGACTGCGTTACGGTCAATTGCGTATTTCACGTTTTCCTCCTCGTTCAAATCTTCAGATTTCTAAAAATTTGAAAGTAACAAACGCTAGTACATTCATACTATTCTGTAAAACCCAAATAACTCGAAAAACCTAACATATAGACAGCTAAAGACATAGCGACATCATTGTCCTCAATTCTGTTTTCTGCGGCCTTTTCCTTAATTTCATCTATTACTGTATCGTGAGGTATAACAGTGTTACTATTCTCATTTACCACTTTTTGAATAGTATTAGGTAGTACCATACACATCTGATAAAAGGCATTATCTTCTCCTGTCACAAGAGCGTAAAACTTATCCATACTTACTCGGCGAATCAACTTATGACTCACTTTTCTTTTATCAACCGTAGTTTCCCACTTTATGTTCTGTGAACGCTGGGCGATAGCCTCAACTAAAAAACAAGCACAATCATCATCGTTCAGCAACTGATTCTGCATTTTTATAAATGTCTTTCCCGCCGCAGCCGAATTCATGGTGTTATGCTTATTCTTCATCTCGACATAGACTTTATGCACGATACTGCCATCCGGCAAGGCTATACCGTTTGGATTTTCATAAATAACATCCCAACCTCCTTCTTTACCGTTATCCGGTACATGGCAGTTAGCAATAAAATTAAAGATTCGCTGATGAAAGTAACCTATGTCATTGTTATTTGATTTATCTCTCTGTCGGAAAATTTCATTTTTTACAATTTCATCCCAAGATGATTTATATACAGTCTTATCAAAAATTAACTTTACGGGATCTACGATATTCTTATTGAAACGTTTCAAATCAAAAGACTCGAGTTTATCGCCATATTTATCGATAGTTGCTTTGACATGATTAGTAAAATCTTCTTCACTGATAAATGATAAATTCCAATTTCCCATACTATAACTGCTCCAATGATTCTTTAATTTTAACCGCTATCTCATATGCCAGATTTACAGGAACCGCATTGCCTACCTGCTTATATTGAGAAAGAACACTACCTGAGAATTTCCACTCGTCAGGGAAACTTTGACATCTTGCATTCTCTCTGACAGTAAATGGTCTTGCTTCTAACGGATGGCATCTGTCTGTTTGTTTTTGGCTAGGTGAAGTTAAGACGGTTAATGATGGTTCATCCATGCTCAGCCGTCTTAAGATACCTGTTCTGCCGCCCTCCATTTCCCAACATGATTTCATGTATTCTTTGGCAATATCTTCAGGAATATCACGCCAATAACCTCCTGGAGGTACCAATTCAAAAATTTCCTTTTTACGTGCTGAGTACTGAGTGCCTTCACTAGTAGGGCAGTCCGTTAAAACATCCCTTAATACAGGCTTGTAATCATGTGGGTTAGGGAATGAAAAGCTGATCTTCTCTGCTAAATCGTTACGAATGCCAATGGTAATTAAACGCTCTCTTTTCTGAGCCACACCATAATCCCAAGCGTTAAGAACCTGCTTAAAAATAGTGTATCCGGTACTTTGAAATATGTCTGTTATGGTCTTATAAGTTTTCCCATGATCATGGGTTAATAACCCCCTCACATTTTCAAATAAGAACATCTTAGGCTGCAATTGTTCTAGGAACTTAGCATAGTGATAGAATAATGTGCCTCTGGCATCCTCCAACCCCAGTCTTTTCCCTGCATATGAGAAACTTTGACAAGGAGCACCGCCAGAAAGCAAATCCAACTCACCTTTTTTCAAGGAAAAATAAGACAGGAGATCTTGAGAAGATATGTTTGCGATATCATCGTTTATCACTCTCCATTGAGGTCTATTCTTACGTAAGGTTTCGGAGGCGTCTTTATCAATTTCTATTAGTCCAAGTGAATTAAATCCAGCCTTCTCTAAACCTAAAGCCAGTCCTCCGGCTCCCGCAAATAATTCTATTGAATTAAACTGTTTCGGTGATTTTTCAATGGAATCTTTAGATGAAAAGTCAACAACTTCGCCTATATTGCATTTTAAGAAAATACATATCTTTTCTAAACTTTCTAACGAAACAGGCTCATTTTTCCCCATACGAGCTAGCACATTAAAGCTAATCCCTACTTTTTCCTTTAGTTCAGTTTTATTCAAATTTTTGTCAATCAACAATTTCCATAGTTTGTTGTAGCTTAGTGACATCTTATAAGGCCTTATTTATCGTTTTAAATTTACCCTTAACCTACTAAAAAAAATCTCACACTTTCGTGAGATTTTCTCCATATGCCATTATAGTACATTAGCTGATTGATTCAAGGTTTATCGGCATATTTTGAGATATTAGTTGAATTTTTATTCATGTTTCTTATATAACGTCATTTAATGGCATATACATCATCGACAACAACTGCATGCTTACTTCATCCTATTGCCTCACTGTTCACCTCTTAGCCAAATCAGCGACATATCCTGTACACTTATCAGCCATATGCACAAATATTGTTCTACACCCTACTAAATAATCACCGATTAGACACCTCAATCGCACAAATCAATGGAACGAAAGCCTTTTCCTCTGTAAAATCCACGCTCTGTAATTTTTATTATTCAGATCACATAATTACTTCATATTGACTAAAGCAGACACCGCAAAAAGATGCCTGCTTTTTTTCGTATGAGTCTTGACCAAACGGAAGAAATTTTTTCCAGAACGTCAGATTTCACCAATCCCCCTGGCTACTTGTTAGGGGGTTTGTTTTTTTTTACCAAAGACGACGGCTCTATTCACGGGACTTGCAACACGCAAGTGGGATGTCCTGTGCCGTGCTCTGCGTCTTTTCAGATCTGGATGCAGTAATTACCGATTTTTTTTAACCCACCTGCGTAGGCACATTAGGTCGCGAACTGATGGTGCATTGCCAAAACAGGTGAATTTTTAATTAACCGTCAGTGTCATGCACGCACTGTCATCCGAAACGGGGATTCCCTGGGAGGAGACAGATGCTCACTGTGACAATCAGCCATGAAAGGCTTCTCCGCTTCGGCTTTTCCGAACGGGAGAAACCTAAATGGCAAAGATATTTGATAGACCATGTAACAAATGGATTGAGGTCCCATCTGAAACTTATGCTGAATATATGAAGTACTGTAACACCCACAGAAAGCGCATGCAGGCACATAGCCTTTGCCGCTGTCGATTTCAAAGCGAAATACATCACTTATCCCTCATAAAGTCTGTGTTTTCTAGATATTCGAGCTCCATTTTAAAAAACAGGAGAACTCGTTTTAATGGTTCTGCCACCAATATTAAGTTGCCATTTTGAAGCCTTACGTATACCCCTTCATTATTAAAAGTAGAGAATCCGAAGGGGGCATTAAAAACTCCATATCCTTCATGGGGACGGTAAGAAACATCACTAGCTTTTGTTATATTCCTATTTTTTGATCTTAGTATGGAATGTTTTGTTGCATCACAAATATCATTAATCAATTCATAATCACTTGATAATTGATCTAAACGATTTTTGTAACCATCGGCTAAAGAATTATATAAAATTTTTACATAATCCTTTGTATGTGCAAGCGAAATACAAGCTAATCTTGCTCTACGAAGATCTGAGGGAGCTTCTTTTAAAAATTCATCAACTGTTGGAATTACAGTATTCTCTAAATAATCTTTAAAATTCATAAAGAACTCCTTTTGTTGATCAGTTAAAACCATACTAAAACCTCTTTTTACCTTAATTGTGTTTATTGATTTTATTCTCTACCGGGTCTTTCGCTGTTTAGCGTGAATAACACTATATATTGATCTCTAATTATTGTAAAATATTGTTCAAATAATATACAAATAAGAAGGATATCATGGATACATCAAATTTATTTACAGTAGCGTTGAATCTTGGAAACCCTTGGTCAGTATCAAAGGTAGATTTTATTCCTGCCACAGACAATCCAACGCAGATGGAACTTCATATTTGGGTATCCTATCCTGATAGTACAAAGTTCCCTTGTCCGACAGAAGGGTGCGGGGAGATGTGTCCGCAACATGACTATGAGGAACGAGTTTGGAGACACCTAAACTTTTTCCAGCATAAGACTTATATCCATGCGAAACTTCCAAGAGTTAAATGTAAAAATCATGGTGTCAGTACCATAGATGTACCATGGGCTCACAAAGGTTCAGGTTTCACACTGCTGTTTGAAGCATGGGTGATTGAACTTGCAAAGCACCTGCCTGTAGATGTGATATCAAAGATGGTTGGAGAACATGACACACGCTTATGGCGGTTCATAAAGAAATATACCGAAGAGGCAAGAGTCCTCGATGACCAATCAGGTGTAAATAAAATCGGTATGGATGAAACCAGCACCAAAGGACAGAACTATGTAACAGTAGTTGCAGATTTAGAAGCACACAGAGTTATCTACGTAACAGAAGGTAAAGATTCAACAACGGTCAATCGTTTTGTAGAAGACTTTCAGACTCATGGAGGAAGACCTGACGACATACAAATAGTTACCTGTGATATGGCACTGGGCTTTAGAAAAGGAATAAATGACAATTTCAAAAACAGCACAACCATCATCGACAAGTTCCATGTTATCAAACACGTAAACGATGCTGTTGATGCAACACGCAAGACCGAAGTAAAGACTAATTCACTGCTCAGCAGGACCAAGTACATATGGTTAAAGAATGATGAGAATTTATCAGACAGGCAGCGTGCTCAGAAGGAATCACTTTGTAAAAAACATCTGAAGACAGCCCGTGCTTACTCTATGCGCGTTGAACTTCAGGACATATATAACAGCTGTGAAACTCGAGAAGATGCAGAGCCTAGAATGAATAAACTATGCAGTTGGATGATGCATTCAAGACTTCTGGAAATGAAGAAGTTTTGCGGTACACTAAAAAATCATTGGGACGAAATTCTGAATTACTTCGATAACAAATATACGAACGCAACCCTTGAAGGAATAAACAGCATTATTCAAAACATTAAGCGTAGAGCAAGAGGGTTTCGAAATAAGGAATATTTCAAAACCATGATCTATTTGGTATGTGGAGATCTGGATTATGACGCTGTTATAAAGACTTATTCAGAGGTTAAAAAATAACCAAATAGATCACTGTTTTATAGAGTGAAGAAAAATGGGGTAAAACACAAGATATAGAAAATCTTCACACAAAACAGCGAAAGGCCCTCTACCGAAAGGATAAAATCAGCCATTGTCATTGCTGCATTAACAAACAAGCGAGCATGATGCTCATCTATATTAATTCTTTTCGCACCTACCCCATGAGAGTCGCTATCTTTATTACGCATTTCCGCAATAGCTGAAACCAGAGAGTTAAGTCCTGTAATCAAATTTTTAACTCTCTTGTCTGTGTTCGGATCGGTATGCATATGGTACAGATCCTTTACTTGCTTAAATAAATTACCAATATTTCCCCCTTCTGATGGAGCTTGATTTTTTTGTTCTATTACATAGCAAAAAATCTCCTCCAACAATGTTCTTGATTTTGTTATTGCGCTATCAAAATTATGTTGTTCAACATCTTCCATTGCTCTAGATGAAATACTTTTTATATAATCTCGACTTATTTCTTTAATTTTGGAAGATTGCACAACTACGTTATTACCAATAGGTCTAGCCACAATGTTTTTATTGACGAATACTAATTCTGTGCCACTTGTCCGTAATTTTTCGCTAATGACATTAATTATATAATTTACAATAGCTTGGTAAGCTTCATTCTTAACATCTTGAGAGTAACCTTTCAGTTTTTCGGCAAACTGACCTGGAGAAAATAAATAATTTAGTAACTCAACTGCCTTTCCTGTTTTAATACAATCATCCAATAATTGCTCAAAATATTGCCATCTACTCTTGCCTGTTGGATTTTGAGGAAAACCAAAAGCTGTAGATATATCACATATATCTTTTCCACTTAGATTAGGCATAGCAATCTCAATAGCAACACCGTTTTTACACTTATAAGACTCATATTTGGTATCACCATCCAAAATTTCGATCATCTTCTTTGTTTTCAAAAATGAATATGGAGAATTCTGCATACTATATGTTCCTCGCTCTAGTAAATAACGCCAGTGAAATGATTATCCAATTAATACTAAAGTGTCAATAGATACAAGGAACTCCAAGTAGTCTTTCCTTCATATTGCTTACTTCTTAGCCCTCTCACCATGTCAAAATTTGTACATATCTCACTATTAGTACAATAATTATTCTAACAATTATCAATTAATCGTCACTTAGTCCCAAAGGTCGTTTTATTTTCACACGGACTTCCAATAAACGTGTACAATCAGCCGCTCGCATTTATTGTTAAGTAGATCACATTTTTCAAGAATGCGCTTTTCAAGCAGACACCCTTATCGATGCCTGCTTTTTTTGTTTGATTCTTGACCAAATGGATGGAACAACTCCTCCAAAACGTCAGATTTCACTAATCCCCATGGCTACTTATTGAAGGATTAGCAGTTTAACACTCGCCTGCGTAAGCTCATCAAGTTGCAAATTGATGAGTGCATGGCTGAAACAGGCGAATTTTCATTAACAGTCCGGTGTCATGCACCACTGGTCACTTCCGAAACGGGGACTATCCCGCGAGGTGACCTTATATGTACACGAGACAATTCAGCCATAACGGTTTTCTCCGCTTCGGTTTTTCCGAACAGGAGAAGCCGCAATGGCAAAAATCTTTGATAAACCAAGTAACAAATGGATTGAGGTTCCAAATGAAACTTATGCCGAGTATATGAAATATTGCAGTAACCATCGTAAACGCATGCAGGCTCACGGCCTTTGCAAATGCCCTAGAGCTAAGTGGTGGCAGTGCGATACGGTCTGCGCCGATTGCATTCATCAGAATCTTCCAGAAACTGTATCTCTTGATGAACCTGTCACTGACTGTTCATCAGACGACGAAATGGAACTTCTGGATGTTGTCGTGGATGGTTCTGAACTTATGGAGGAGCTTTTATGCGATACAGATGAACTCAATCATCTATTGAAACGACTGCAAGAACTGATGCCGGAGGCCTTGAAGATTGGAAAACTTCGTGATGATGAATTGACTGATACCGAGATTGCCGAACGCATAGGTGTTTGTCGTACCACGTTCCGCTCAAGGCTGAACAAGGTCCGTGAAATCCTAAAGAAAGAGTTCCCGGAAGTATTCTAATAATTGAACTTCAGGGGCGTCCGCACCTGCTGTCCGATTGTTTTTTGAGCAGTCGGACATATTTCTGAAAATTGTGTAGTTATGTTTCGTCAAATTCAACCTTTATCGCCCATTAGATAAGTATAGGCCACCCAAATTAAGGAGGTTAAACATGAGAAAGGCTTATCGTTCCCCAAAACGGAGGGATCGTGAACTGATTACGGTACTTACCGCAATCTCACGAGTATCCGCACGAATGGCAAAAACCCTAGCCACACTTAAATCTAATGGAGTTTTTTATGACAATCGAACCAACAATTACAAAGCTTAAGAACGCGGCTGAACTAATCGGTGAAGCTGTGAATGAACTGTCTGCTCTGCTTCAGAGCTTGGGGGCATCAGAACAATCTGTTCTCGGTAATGAGTCTCAGCCATCAACCCCAGAGGTTGCTACCACCACCAATGCAACAGCAGAACCAGAGTTTACCCTGGAGGATGTACGCGGAATTCTTTCTGACATTGCCAGAAGCGGTAACCGCGAAGGCGTGAAATCTCTGCTCGAAAAGTACGGAGCATCCAAGCTCTCAGCCATTGATCCGAATGACTATGCAGCACTGCTGAAAGATGCGGAGGGACTTAAGAATGCCTGACTCTCACGCAATCTTATCTGCCTCGGCATCGCACCGCTGGCTGATGTGTCCGCCTTCTGTCCGTCTCTGTGAGCAGTTTCCGGGAGATGGAGGCAGCGAGTATGCCACAGAAGGTACTGAAGCCCATGAGCTCTGCGAGTTCAAGCTGAAAACAGCGCTGGGAATGGAAGCGGAAGATCCGACACCAAACCTCACCAGATACAGCGAGGAAATGGATGACTGCGCCAACGGCTATGCCACCCACGTGCTGTCTCTCGCGGAGAAAGTGAAAGAAACCTGCTCAGATCCGAAGGTACTCATTGAGCAGCGAGTTGATTTTTCGCAATGGGTACCAGAGGGCTTCGGTACAGCGGACTGCATCATCGTATCTGACGGAACTCTGCACATCGTAGACTACAAACACGGCCTCGGTGTTCTTGTGGAGGCTGAAAACAATCCGCAGATGAAGTGCTACGCCCTTGGTGCTCTCGACCTCTTCGATGCCCTTTACGACATCGACACCGTCAGCATGACCATCTATCAGCCTCGCCGGGAGAACATCAGTACCTGGGAGATTTCCCGGGAAGAACTCCTCCAATGGGCTGAAAACACACTGAAGCCTATTGCCTCTCTGGCATTTGCCGGTGAAGGTAAATTCTGTGCCGGTGAATGGTGCGGATTCTGTAAAGCCAAACACGCCTGCCGTGCCAGAGCCGAGGCCAACCTTCTGCTGGCAAAGCATGATTTCAAACTTCCAGCTCTACTTGAGGACATTGAAATCGAGGTGATCCTTTCCCAGGTTGATGAACTTACAGCATGGGCAAATGACATCAAGGAATATGCCTTGAAGCAGGCCATTGGCGGTAAGGAATGGCACGGTTGGAAGCTGGTGGAAGGACGTTCAGTTAGAAAATTCACCAGCGAGGACAAGGTAATCAAGGCTGTATGCGATGCAGGGTTCGATCCGTTCGAGAAGAAACTCATAGGCATCACCGCCATGCAGAAACTTCTCGGAAAGGCAAAGTTTGACGAACTTCTTTCAGGACTTATTGCCAAGTCGAAAGGCAAACCAACGCTCGTGCCGGAGAGCGATAAAAGACCGGCGGTTTCAAGTGCAACTTTAGATTTTAAGGAAGAATAAATTATGGCTACAAAAGTAATTACTGGCGTTAACACCAGATGGTCTTATGCCAACGTATGGGAACCAAAAGCTATGGAAGGCGGCAAGCCGAAGTTCAGTGTATCTCTCATCATTCCTAAGTCCGACACAGTGACCGTTGGCAAGATCAAGGCTGCCATTGAAGATGCTTACCGTGACGGTCAGTCCAAGCTCAAGGGTAACGCCAAGTCCGTACCTGCGCTCAGCACTCTCAGAACCCCGCTTCGTGACGGTGATTTGGAACGTCCGGATGATCCGGCTTATGCCAATGCCTACTTCGTGAATGCAAACTCCAGTACTGCTCCCGGTGTGGTTGATGCCAACAGGAACGATATTCTGGACAGATCAGAGGTCTATTCCGGCTGCTATGGCAGAGCGAGCATCAGTTTCTATGCTTTCAACGCCAACGGCAACCGTGGCATCGCATGCGGACTCAACAACCTGCAGAAGATTAAGGACGGAGAACCGCTGGGCGGCAGAGCAAGTGCCGAGAGCGATTTTGCCACAGCAGACGATGAAGAGGATTTTCTGGGATAGCACATGGACTCTTCAGAAATCTTTATCACCGGTTTCTGCTCCGGTGTATTCAGCGGAATTATTGCAGCCTTTGTCTTTGAGTTCACAACGTATCTGATTTCACGTCTGTGGCTCAGATGGAAGCGACTCCGCTAAGTAAAAAACAACTATTTTATCGAGGGTGGCGGCTCCGGTTGCTACCCTTTTTTGTGAGGTATTGAAATGAACTGCATTACATTGGACGTAGAAACTTTTTCCAGCGTGGATATTACCAAAAGCGGTGTGTATCGCTACGCTGAATCCCCGGATTTTGAAATCCTGCTCTTTGCCTGCAGCGTAGATGGGAACCCAGTGCAGGTTTACGATCTAGCCTGCGGGGAGAAAGTACCGGATGAAATTTTAAAGGCACTCTCCGATGAGAAGGTCATAAAACACAGCTTTAATGCTTCCTTTGAAAGGATCTGTCTCTCCCGGTATCTAGGACTTCCCCCTGGTACTTATCTCAGCCCGGAAGGCTGGCATTGCGACATGGTGTGGGCTGCGACACTGGGGTTGCCACAGTCTCTTGAAGGCGTGGGAGCCGTTCTGGGACTTGAGAAGCAGAAGCTTTCCGAGGGCAAAGATCTTATCCGTTATTTCTGTAAGCCATGTAATCCGACTCAGAGCAACGGTGGCAGAACCCGCAATCTCCCCCACCATGCTCCCGATAAATGGGATTTATTCAAAAGCTACAATCTCCGGGATGTGGAAACAGAAATGGAAATACAGCATCGTCTCTCCAGGTATCCGGTACCGGACTTTATCTGGGAGGAATACATCATCGATCAGCAGATCAACGACCGAGGAGTTCTGGTTGATATGGAGCTGGTGCGCCAGGCTATTTGCATGGATGCTCGCTCACGGGAAGAACTCATAACGGCCATGAAGGAATTCACCGCTTTGGAGAATCCCAACTCGGTTCAGCAGATGAAGGAATGGCTCGCAGAAAACGGACTCATGACAGAATCACTTGATAAGAAAGCCGTAGCGGAACTCATGAAAAGCGCCCCACCGGAGCTCTGCAAAGTACTTTCATTAAGGCAACAGCTTGCAAAATCTGCCGTCAAGAAATATCAGGCCATGCAGAATGCTGTATGTGCTGATAACCGTGCCAGAGGTCTGTTCCGATTCTACGGAGCGAACCGTACCGGGAGGTTCAGCAGCAAAATTGTACAGCTTCAGAATCTGGCGAGAAACAGCATGTCTGATCTCGATGAGGCTCGAGCTCTTGTCCGTTCCGGAGATTACGAATCCGTATCCATGCTCTATGAGGATGTGCCTGATACTTTGTCTCAGCTTGTCAGAACAGCTTTTATTCCACCAGAGGGCAAGCTCTTTTATGTAGCGGACTTTTCAGCTATTGAGGCTCGGGTAATAGCCTGGCTTGCTGGGGAGAAATGGCGGTCTGATGTATTCCGTAAAGGTGGTGATATCTATTGCGCCAGTGCCAGTCAGATGTTCAAAGTTCCAGTGGAAAAACACGGAGTAAATGGACATCTGAGACAGAAAGGAAAAATTGCGGAATTGGCACTTGGTTATGGCGGAGGTGTCGGCGCACTAAAGGCAATGGGAGCTATCGAAATGGGACTTAAGGAAGAAGAACTCCAGCCCCTTGTTACCGCATGGAGAAACGCAAATCCGAATATCGTTAAATTCTGGTGGGCTGTCGATAGTGCCGTAATGGAAGCAGTAAGTAAAAGAACCACCACCAAAACACACGGGCTTACCTTCTCCTTCAAAAGCGGCATGCTGTTCATCACCCTACCCTCCGGCAGAAAGCTCGCCTACGTAAAGCCCCGCATCGGCAAGAACCAGTTTGGCGGTGAGAGTGTTACCTATGAAGGAATCGGTACCGCCAAGAAATGGGAGCGTATTGAAAGCTACGGGCCGAAGTTTGTTGAAAACATCGTTCAGGCAATCGCTAGAGACATTCTCTGCTATGCCATGCAGACCTTACGGCACTGCAGCATCGTGATGCATATTCACGATGAGCTGGTTATTGAAGCCAATCCGCGAATGAGCCTCGATGCCGTGTGTGAACTGATGGGAAGTACACCGCCATGGGCTAATGGTCTGATTCTTCAAGCTGCGGGTTATACATCCCAATACTACAAGAAGGATTAGAACTTAACTTGATCGGCATCTTGGTCGGTGTCATAGTCGGTCTGCACCGATCAAGTTATTATATGGCTGTTTCGTGGGGTTTTGCATTTGAGTAAGGTCGAGGCAGAGAAGTATACTGATCAACAGTTAAAAAAGATTTACCTAAATTATTTAATCGCATAATAAGCATAAATTCAACAACTTCACCATAATGATCTATCCCACGCACCGGATCTAATAACTCCCTAAATTCTTCAAATGAATCCCCGATTGTTATCCATCTGTCTTCTTCTGAATCATAGTAACAGTTATCACTTAATCTCCACTGATTGTAATCAGCATCATTGTAATATTCCTCATCGGCAAAAAAGTCAGCCCAAGGAAATAATCTTCGAAAAACTTTTATACCTGGAGCAAAAGGAAAGAGATATGGGTAAGAATAAGTTTTTTCACCTTCGCCATCATCAACAATAAGGTCCACCTTTCTTACTCCTAAGGTTTTATTAATCCAATCTTCAGCATGGAGTTTTACAATCCCACCTCTTTCTATAATCTGCATAAAAATCTTCTGAGACAGTAAAAAATTATAGTTAGTTATGAAATTTGGCAGATTAGTATACTTCTTTAAGACATCGTTTGAATTACGATCCAAAAACACTTGATTTTGAGGTACTGCAATGCGGTACCCTTTACCGATTTTTTCAATAGTCTCAGACGTTAATTTTTGCCAAATACACATATCATCATTTGGGTTGTAAAGAACAATAATGCAAGGTAAAGGATATGTTGTCCAATACCTATATTGCCTGTCATTGATCCCCCTAAAAATAATATTTCCGTCTTTTTTCTCTTTGAAAAAGCTTTCCCCACTTTTTATCTGTATAGCAAGAAGTCTCTGATTTTCTCCCTCAGTATCATTAAATTCCATATGTGCATCAATGCCTATATCGCCTATTGGTTGTTCTCTAAATATCCAACCATTTTTAACTGCCGCATGCTCACAAAATGAAACCCCAAGACGCTCAATATTATTGGCCATTAACTTAACCCTTTAAAATTTCTTCCATATCTTACTCGTATTTCTTACTTAATTTTAGGAGAGAAAATCGAGTTAATAAATAAAACTATAATGGTTCATTGTTCAGAATGTCCACTTTCTAATCAATTCATCTGAATTTTCAAATTTTTTTCATTCCGTTTCGTCAAAACACATTTTCCTCGTCCATTAGATAAGTGTAGGGGCAAAAAAATGCCCACAGTTTTAACTCACTTATCGGGAGATTTTTATGTTTGCAATCAAGGAAAAGACAAGGGTTCTGCCGGACGGAACCAAGCTCACTACATTCACTCGGGAGGTAGCCAGCGCCAATACACTGGAAGTTGAAGTAGGCACCAACGGCTTTAAGGGAGGCAATGCCAGCTGCGGAGGTCGCACCTATATCCGAATCAAAGACCTCGGTGGCACTGACATGTTCGTGAAGAGATTCCGCGCCGAAAACGGCAACACCGTCGAATTTGAACTTTATCTGGGCGGCGACTGCGAGCTTGAGACCATACTCAGGGCTTTGAAATTCGTAGTTAAGGTTTTGGAGGAAGAATCAAAGGAGGTTGTGGACTAATGACTGTGATCAATCTTTACCGTGCCAATGTTATCGGCATCAAATGGAACTGTCTGTATCCTAATCACGTCGAGGTAACCGATGAGAAAAGTCTGCTATCTGCAGTTGTCCGCGACTATGTATGCGCCGAATACAAGGGGAACTACCGCAGCAAGGATAATTTCATAAGCAGCGACTGTCTGCCAGTGGACTGTGACAATGACCACTCAGAGAATCCTGCTGATTGGATTACACCGGATGATGTGGCACAGGCATTTCCGAATGTTACCTTTCTTGTTCATTACAGTCAGCACCACAACCGGGTGAAGGAAAACAAGTCTGCACGCCCAAGGTTCCATATTCTGTTTCCGATAGAGCGCATGACCGACCATACCGCCTACGCAAATCTAAAAACCGTGGTGAACGGAATCTTTCCGTATTTCGACACCAACGCCCTTGATGCCGCCAGGTTCTTTTACGGCACATCAGATCCGAAAATAGAACTCCATAAAGGCTTTATGAACCTTACAGAATTTCTGCAGGATGCGGCACCGTTCGATCAGGATCTTAATCAGGGACAGTACGGCAACCGGGTAATTCAAGAAGGAAACCGCAACAACACCATGAGCCAGTATGCCGGAAAGATCATCAAGAAGTTCGGTGATACCAAGAAAGCCTATCAGTGCTTTCTGGAAGAAGCCGCAAAATGCAGTCCTCCACTCCCCGATGATGAACTGCAGACAATCTGGCACAGTGCTCAGCGGTTCTTTGTCGGGGTGAAGAAACAGGATGACTACGTTGATCCGGATACCTACAACACGGAAGTCAGCTACAAACCGGAAGATTACTCCGATGTAGGTCAGGCTGAAGTGCTGGCGAAGTATTTTGCCTGTGAACTCCGGTACTCCCCGGCCACTCACTATATCCGCTACGTGGATAACCACTGGAAGGAAACCGAGTCCGGTGCTCAGGCCGTAGCTCACGAACTTACCAGGCGGCAGCTGGAAGAGGCCCATGTGGAAATCATGAAGGCCCTTGTCCGCATGGACGAGTGCGGAGCTCAGGAAATTCTTGATACCGCAAGTTCCAAAAAGAAAGCCGCAAGTCTTATGAACGATGAACAGACAGAAGCTCTTGAAGCCCTAAACGCGGCAAACACATACAGAGCTTTCACCATGCGCTGCCGTGAATCCAAGAACGTCTCGGCTGTACTAAAAGAAGCCAGGCCAAAACTGGAAATATCACCAAACGAGCTGGACTCAGATCCTTATGTTCTGTGTACCCCGACAGCCACATACGATCTGCGTAAAGGGATTAACGGAGCGAGAGAACATTCACCGGATGACTTTATTACCAAGATGACTGCCGTGTCCCCCGGCAATAAAGGAGAAAAGCTCTGGAACGATGCTCTTAACCTGTTTTTCTGCAGGGATAGAGTGCTGATTGATTACGTTCAAATTAACTGCGGTATCGCCATCATTGGCATGGTACTGGTGGAAGCTCTGTTTATTGCACTCGGAATCGGTCGTAACGGTAAGTCCACCTTCTGGAACGTCATAGCCATGGTGCTGGGGTCCTACAGCGGCAACATCTCGGCTGATGCTCTTACCACGGGATGCCACAGGAACATCAAACCGGAACTTGCAGAGGCCAAGGGAAAGCGACTCCTTATAGCTTCAGAAATGCAGGAAGGAGCAAGGCTTAATGATTCTGTGGTAAAGCAGCTCTGTTCAACTGACAAGATCTTCGCAGAAAAGAAATACAAAGATCCTTTCTCCTTCAATCCATGCCACACACTGGTGCTCTATACCAATCACCTGCCAAGGGTGAGTGCCTCGGATGACGGTATCTGGCGAAGACTTATCGTTATCCCGTTCAACGCCAAAATTGAGGGCGAGGGAGACCGGAAAAACTATGCCAAATACCTCTTCGAAAATGCCGGTGAGGCTATCCTGGCGTGGCTTATCGAGGGCGCCAGGAAGGCAATCGATCTCGACTTCAAGGTTCCCGTACCGCCATGCGTCCGACAAGCCATTGAGACATATCGGGAGCAGAACAACTGGTTCGGACACTTCCTTGAGGATAAGTGTGCAGTGGGCGATTCATTCACTGAAAGTTCATCAGAGCTGTATCAGACATACCGGGGTTACTGTGCCGAAATGGGCGAATACACCCGTAGCACAACTGACTTTTATGCGGCTCTGGATCGTGCCGGATTTGAGCGAATTACCATCAAAAGGAAGCGCTGCTACAAGGGGTTAAAGCTGAGAGTTGGTGATGATTTTTTGAGCTAATTCATCAGAAAGAGCATGTGCGGGTGACAAGGTCTGTCAATGTCTACAAGGTCATTTGCAAAAGTGGGTTTTAAGACAAAAACGATGCTTTTATGAACAACTGTCGACATTGCACGACATTGCCATCAAAAGCTGAAAACCCTTATAAATCAAGGATATGCAATGTCGATCAATGTTGTATATAAAAAGTCCCTAAGGGAAAAATAAATAAAAATATTTATATATAGAGGAGTTCTATAGGGGACGTCGATCGACCTTGCACTTAGCTTAAAAATCGGGGGTACGGAACAGCAATCTGCACCCTCTTGATGGAGAGAAAATTGGAAGAGATTTACAGCGAGTTTTATCTCGCAAGATGTCAGAAAAAACTGAAAGATTGGGGAGCCCCTTTAGACGGGTGGTTCTGCAAGGAAATAATCGATGTACGGGAGGATGACGAAGAAGCACCGTTGGCAACATGCGAGCTGTGCGATTGCAGCAAGGTTCGATTCGTCCATGTGATGGATCACCTGCTTTACTTCGAGGAGCTTAGAGTCGGATGTATCTGTGCCGGCGTTATGCAGGGCAATATTCTGGCGGCACAGGAACGCGAGAACCTCATGAAGAACCGTTCTAAACGCAGAAAGAATTTTCTCAAGAAAAAATGGAATCAGAAATATGGCGGATACTACCGCAAACAGTTCTGGCTTGTTTACAAACACAAGCTACTGGAAATTAAGGTCGATTCGGAAAATAAGCACTTTGTCAGCTGCAATCAGGGCAAACCAGTATGTTCATACAAAGGCCGGCCTATCGATAACTTCTATTCAGCCGTCTATGCAGCTTTCGATTTAGCAGATCCTTTGGAGGACATCCTGTGAACGAGAAATTTATCGAGAACCATCTGACTGTGATGGTTAAAGCCAAAGGAGGCATAGCAGCGAAGTTCGTATCTCCCTCCTTTGCCGGAATGCCGGATCGCCTGGTGCTGCTTCCAGGAGGTGTATGTGCCTTTGCCGAACTTAAAGCCCCAGGCATGAAACCAAGAGCACTGCAGATAGCAAGGCACAGGATGCTGAGGGAACTTGGATTTAAGGTGTATGTGATTGACGGAATTGAACAAATAGGGGGAATGCTGAATGAACTTCAAACCCCATGATTATCAGGCTTATGCCATTAACTACATCGAAGAACACCACGTAGCAGCGGTTCTTCTGGGGCTTGGTATGGGTAAGACGATAATTTCTTTGACGGCAATCTCTGAACTTATGTTCGATTCCTTCGAGATCAGCAAAGCATTGATCATCGGTCCCTTACGAGTAGCCAGAGACTCATGGCCTATGGAAATCAGCAAATGGGAACATCTCAAACACCTAACCTACGCCGTGGCTGTTGGTACTCTGGCAGAACGCAAGGCTGCAATTGCCAGAAATGCCGACATAACCATCATCAACCGGGAAAACATCCAGTGGCTTGTCGAGAGCGGTAATTTTGACTACGACATGGTGGTTATCGATGAGTTGTCGTCATTCAAGAACCACACCGCCAAACGCTTCAAAGCTCTGATGAAGGTACGTCCTAAGGTTAAGCGCATCGTAGGTCTTACCGGTACTCCATCATCAAACGGTCTGATGGACTTATGGTCAGAGTTCAGACTGCTTGATATGGGCGAACGCTTAGGAAAGTTCATCACGAGATACAGGGAATGCTACTTCATGCCCGACAAGAGGAACGCCCAGCAGGTGTTTTCTTACAAGCCAAGGGAAGGAGCTGAAGAGGAAATCTACCGACGCATCTCGGATATCACCATCTCCATGAAGTGTACCGACCACCTCTCAATGCCCGAACTGATTTCAACCCAGTACGAGGTGGTGCTGTCAGATGATGAACGAAAGCAGTACGAGAGGCTTAAGTCAGAGCTAGTGATGACTCTTTCCGATGAGGAGATCACCGTTCCCAACGCAGCAGCCCTTACCAACAAACTCAGCCAGCTTGCCAACGGAGCAATTTACGACGATACCAAGAACATCGTGGAGTTCCACCAAAGAAAACTTGATGCCCTGGAAGACATCATAGAGTCAGCTAATGGCAATCCCCTTCTGGTGGCTTATTGGTTTAAGCACGACCTTGAGAGGATCAGAAAGAGGTTTGATGTCCGGGAGATTAAAACCACCAAAGACATCATCGACTGGAATGCCGGAAAGATCCCTGTTGCCATGATCCACCCCGCTTCTGCCGGTCATGGACTTAACCTGCAATCCGGTGGTTCGACACTGGTATGGTTCGGTCTTACCTGGTCCTTGGAGCTCTATCAGCAGACCAATGCCAGACTCTGGAGACAGGGACAGACTGCGGGAACCGTGGTGATCCAACACATCATTGCCAAAAGAACCATTGATGAGCGGGTGCTGAAAGCATTGTCGAAAAAGGAATTAACTCAGAACGCACTGATTGATGCGGTTAAAGCAGATTTAGGAGGAAATGTATGAACGCAAAAGACTTTTTGATGAGAGGCCGATTTTTGGAGAAACACATCGAGATCCTGAAAGAGCATCTGGAACATTACAAGAGTCTGGTGAATAACTGCACGGTGACTTATTCTGATATTCCCAAGAGTACAACCACGAATTACAAACTTGAGGACTGTACTCAGAAGATCATTGAACTGCAGCGGCAGCTCTGTGATGACATGGCTGATTTAGTCAGAGTGAAGTGCGAAATATCAGAAGCAATCCGTAAGGTTGATAACTACGAGTACCAGGATATTTTAATCAAGCGGTACATCTTCAATGAACCATGGGAAAAGATCTCTGATGATTTCGGTTTTACCCGGCAGCACATTCATCGCATACATGGCGAGGCATTAAAAAAATTTTCGGCATGTTACATGATGTGATTGAATGTTACATTACTAGGCTGATATTATTATAATCGAACGTAATGAAACGAACTATGAAAGCTCTGAGGAATTCCCTTGGAGCTTTTTCATTTGAGGCTCTGCCACCATTTTGGTTGCAAGGCTTTTTTATTGGAACTAAACAATGCCAAAAAGACCGAAACGACCATGCTCCTTCCCGGGATGCCCGAAGCTCACTGACGGAAGGTTCTGCGAGGAGCATGCCAAAGCTGAAGCCAGACGCTACGAGAAGTATCAGCGAGATCCGCAAGCCCGGAAACGCTACGGTAAAGCCTGGACAGCAATCCGTAAAGCCTATGCTTCAGAGCATCCTTTCTGCGAGGTCTGCCTTTCGCAGGGAAGATATACACCAACAGAGGCAGTTCACCACATAAAACCGCTATCTCAGGGCGGAACTCACGACATCAGCAACCTCAAAGCTGTATGTAAAGCCTGTCATGCCAGGATTCACGGCGAAATAGGCGACAGATGGAGCAGAAAAGTAAAGGATTACGACCGCAAATAGCGATGTTAATCCCGATTTTACCCCCCAGGGGCGGTCAAAATCGCTGAAATTTTCGTCAAAAAGCTTCGGCCCCTTGCCTCCACGCAGAAAACCGCTGTTTCAAAAACGGTAATAACCCCGGGCGGTTTTCATTCAGCCCTTGAACTGCAGGCATTCTGCCCACTTTCTGCTCAGTAATTTTTTCAAACATCAGGAAATTTTAAATGGCCAAAGACGGAACCAACCGCGGCGGTGCCCGAGTGGGTGCCGGACGTAAGCCAAAGGCTCTCCTGGAAAAACTCCTCGAGGGCAATCTCGGACACCGGGACATAACCAAAATCGACATACCGGACATCACATCAGATGACGGTGAAGATCCGGAGGGAGTGGACATTCCTAAACCGGATGAATACCTCTCGGAACTCCAGCGTGACGGAAAACCTCTCGGCGCTGCCGAAACCTACACCAAAACCTACAGATGGCTTGCCGGACTCGGCTGTGACCGGCTGGTGAGTTCTGAACTCATCGAGCAGTATTCTGTGGCATTTGCCAGATGGAAACAGTGCGAACAGGCGGTCACTAAGTTCGGTCTGTGCGGCAAGCACCCGACATGCCCGAGCTCGGTTATTCAGAGTCCCTTTGTAGCCATGAGCCACAGCTACCAGAAACAGACCAGCCAGCTCTGGTTTCAGATTTACAGCATCGTGAAGGAAAACTGCTCTGCGGATGTATCGGGAGCATCGAACCCTGCTGATGACATGATGGAGCGTCTGCTCCGCTCAAGGAAGAATTAAGGAACCCCATGAAAACAACTACAGAATTTCAGCTGGTCAGCACCGATAAGCTGATCCCCTACGTGAATAACGCACGCACACATTCACCGGAGCAGATCATGAAACTCCGCTCCTCTCTCAGAGAGTTCGGTTTTGTGAATCCGGTAATTATCGACCGGGACTTTAACGTCCTAGCCGGGCACGGAAGAATACAGGCGGCAAAAGCTGAGAACATTCCCGAAGTGCCGTGTGTATTTGCCGATCACCTCACCGAGGCTCAGAAGAAGGCATACATTCTGGCAGACAACCGCATGGCTCTTGATGCCGGATGGGATGAAGAACTGCTGGCAGTTGAGATGCAGGAACTGCAGGATTTAGGTTTTGATCTCTCCATGACGGGGTTTTCCGAAGACGAACTCGCAGAGCTATTTGCCACCGATGCCGAAGGCGAAGAGGATGACTTCGATGTGGAGGCAGAGCTGCAGAAACCGTGCTTCTCCAAGACCGGTGATGTGTGGCATCTCGGGAGACACACCGTAATCTGTGGTGATTCCACTCTGCCTGAAACCTATCAGAATCTGCTTGGGGACGTGAAGGTTAACCTTGTCTGCACCGATGCTCCGTACTTTGTGGATTTGCAGAATGCCTCCGGCAAAATCAGAAACGATAATCTCGACGACAAGTCAGCCTACGAGTTTCTGATGAAGGTCTTTGCCAACTTCAAAAACAGCATGGCCAAGGATGCGTCCTTTTACGAGTTCTACGCCACCTCGAAATCTCGCATTTTCTATGATGCCTTTGAGGATGCAGGGTTCAAGGTTGGTGCCGGTCTGATTTGGAAGAAGCCGAGATTCCCGCTTTCAAGAACCGACTGGAAATACAACATGGAGCCAATCATCTACGGCTGGCGCAAGGACGGCACCCATAAGTGGTACGGAGATCAGAAACAGACCGTAGTGTTTGAGTTTGATGGGATCAGAAACTCGAAGGAGGACGGCTTCGGGCATCCGAGCAGCAAACCGGTACCGCTCATTGCCTATCTCGTTAAACTCTCCACCCAGACCAACGGCATCGTCCTTGACGGATTCCTCGGTTCGGCATCAACGCTCATTGCCTGCGAGCAGACGGAACGCATCTGCTACGGCGTGGAGATTGAGCCTAAGTTCGTAGACGTGGCGGTGAAGAGATACATTCAGCAGAAGAACGGCAGCGCTGATGATGTATTCGTAATCCGCGACGGTGTGAAATTAAATTACACCGATGTGGAAATACCGGAGGAGCAGACAGATGGCGGTGAGTAAATTAACCCTCGGCAGCCTCTTTGACGGTTCCGGGGGATTCCCTCTTGCGGGACTACTTTCCGGCATTGTGCCGTTGTGGGCTTCGGAAATTGAGCAGTTTCCCATCAGGGCAACCTCAAGAAACCTTCCGTGGGTAAAGCACTACGGCAACATCTGCGAAATGGACGGCAGCAGAGTTGAACCGGTGGACATCATCACCTTCGGAAGTCCGTGTCAGGACATGAGTATCGCCGGAAAGCGTGAAGGTTTAAGCGGCAGCCGTTCCGGTCTGTTTCATGAGGCTGTCAGAATAATCAGAGAAATGAGGAGAGCCACTAATGGCGAATATCCGAAATACATCGTGTGGGAGAACGTACCGGGAGCCCTCAGCTCCAACGGCGGAGAGGACTTCCGCTGTGTGCTCGAAAGCATATGCGGCATCGCTGATGAAACCGTATCTGTCCCTGCAGTTAAAAAATGGCTCAATGCCGGAGAAATCGTGGGTGACGGTTACTCAGTCGCCTGGCGGGTGCTCAATGCGGAACACTTCGGAGTTCCACAGCGCAGAAAGCGCATCTACCTTGTCGCAGATTTTACAGACGGGTGTGCCGGAAAAATATTATTTGAGTCAGAAGGCATGCCTTGGGATCCTCCAGAGAGCTTCAGCGAGAGGAAAGGTTCTGCCGGAGGTGCTGGAGAAGGCTCTGAGGCGGCAGGCACTGTGTGTCTGAACGACCAGGGAGGTGAACGCATGGATGTGACGCACGAACGTACCGCAACTCTCCGTGCCGAAAGCCACCATCCTCCGCTTGTATTTGAGAACCACTCGCAGGACTGCCGATTCCGCGGTCCCCTTGATGTGGCTCAGACGGTGCTTTCCACCTACGGCACCGGCGGCAACAATCAGCCCTTTGTGGTGGAGGACAAACCATGAAACCTAAAGTATTCGGCATCTGCTCGAAAGACAGCAATGCCATGAAATCAGCCAATCCGAAGAGCGGTTTCTACGAGGCTGAAACTTCCCGAACCATCGATACCTCATGTCAGTCTCCCTGCAGAAACCAGGGAGGCATGGTGGTAATCGAGGGCAACGGCACGAGACCTTCTCATCACGGTGACGGCTTTAAGGAATCCGAAACCATGTACACGCTTAATACCACTGAGCGTCATGCGGTGGCTTTCTCTGAAGTTCACGGCACTCTGTCAGCCAATGACGGTCCCAAAGGTCCGTCAAGCCAGATGCTCTCAAACCCCGAGGAGAACTTCGTGGCTGAACCTGCCTATGGACTTGATCGGGCATCCTTCAATCAGGGAAAGAATGCAAAGTACGATTTTTCAGTTACAGAGGAGTCAGAACCTACCATGACGGCAAGAGGATCTAATGCGGTGGCACAGCCGGTCTACACCACCAGCAAGGCATCATTTCATACCAGGGCTCATACAGATGTGGCTGACACACTGGTGGCAAGCGACTGGAAGGATCCTCCGACTATTACCGAAGAGCCTTATTACATTGTACGCAGACTCACCCCGACGGAATGCGCAAGGCTGCAGGGATTTCCCGACTGGTGGTGCTCGAACCTCGGCATTGCAGATCCAACAGAACATGACATGAAGTTCTGGCGCGGTGTATCTGAAACCCACCGTAATGTGGTAAGCGGAGCATCAAAACCAAAGTCAGATCTCCAAATAAGGAAATGGCTCGCAAACCCTCACAGCGATTCTGCGGAATACAAAATGTGGGGCAACGGTATCGCCCTACCGTGTGCCGTTTATGTTCTTTCGGGCATTGTTCAGCATGCAGAAAAACATTAGTTGATGGTAGTCAAGTAACACTAAATATAGTTGTTAAAGTTTCATAAATTGACTTGATATAGTGTTTTAACAGAGCAAATATGTCCCTAACGAAAACGAACACAAACATGGAGACATAACGATGAAGATCGATTTTAACCTCAAGGGCGCAGAGCGCAAGGAGCTGGTCAAGACTATCTCAAGAATTACCGGAGTTAAGGCTGAATACCAGGGAACCCCGAGTATGAGCTATCAGATTGGTGATTTCACTATAACGAAGGACGGAGCTCTGGTTTACGATGACAAGATTGACGCCGGAGAACTTTTAAACGAACTTGCCGAGGCAGGCTTTGAAGGAACCACCGATAAGTCTGAAGGCAAGGAACTCAAGGAGCCGGAAGTAAACATCCTCACCATTGAAATGCCTACCGACAAGGTCAATACAGAAAACCTGCAAAAGCTCCTTGATGCCAAAGGGGCTCTGATCCGCAAGGCACTCGGGATTGACAGCCTAGCATTTGAAATCCGTGAGGACAGAGTAGCCTTCCCATGGTTCATTGATCCGGCTCCTGACAATGCCTTAGCCTACACCCAGTTCATTGCCGCCATCTGCAAAATGAGCACCGAGCAAAAACGCATCACGGCAAAGGTCAGGGAAGTAAACAACGAGAAGTATGCCTTCCGCTGCTTCCTGCTCCGTCTTGGGTTTATCGGCGAGGAGTTCAAACAGAGTCGCAAAATTCTGCTTTCCAACCTTGACGGCAGTTCAGCCTTCAAGACCGTCAAAGAAAACCTCCCCACCGCTCCAACAGAATCAGCAGAAACCAACGAGGAGGCTCATGATGAAGTTTCCGAGTAGAGAAATCGTGGAGCGTCTCCGCAGGGAATTTCCCAAGGGCACCGTAGTTGAACTGGTACACATGAATGATGATCATGCACCGCCCCCGGGAACTCTCGGAACCGTTATGCATGTCGACGATATTGCAACGATTCATGTGCGCTGGCAGAACGGCTCAAGTCTGGGTTTAGCTTTCGGAGAAGACGTATGTAGAATCGTCAAAAATAGCAAGTAAATCAATGATTTATATACAAAATAAATATCGAAATATAATCGATTATTAAGTTGCTATAGTGTGCCTTCAGAGTGAATATACACACAACAAAACGAACAAACATTAACCAAAAAGAAGGCACAAAAATGAAAGAAAAAACCTTAAAGCAGATTGAAAACCTTAAGAACCAGACAATCGGAGTTGAAGTTGAGATGAACTGCATTACCCGCAAGGATGCCGCAAGAATTGCCGCAGAGTTTTTCGGAACCCACAGGGTTGAGGATACCGCCTACCGCAACGGCTACAGCACGGTTAGCGCCTGGGACGCACAGGGACGCGAATGGAAGTTCCAGAAGGATGTAAGCATCGCCGGTGACGATGCACACAAGTGCGAAATGGTTACCCCGATTTTGAACTACAGCGACATCGAAACCCTGCAGGAGCTTTGCAGAAGACTGCGCAAGGCCGGAGCAAAGAGTGACGCCACTCGAGGATGTGGAATCCATATTCACCTCGGACAGGGAGATCACACACCGCAGACCCTGCGCAACCTTGCCAACATCATGGCAAGCCACGAGAACCTTTTAGCCGAAGCCTTGAAGCTCGACCAGCACCGCATGGCAAGATACTGCAGAACGGTTGATCCAAGATTCCTTAAGGAACTCAACAGGAAAAAGCCGCAGACCATGGATGAGCTCGAAGACATCTGGTACATCAGCCAGGGCGAGAACTACGGCAGAGACCACCACTACAACGGATCAAGATACAGAATGCTGAACTACCATGCAACCTTTTCAAAGCACACCATCGAGTTCAGACTTTTTGAATTCGAAGCACCTGCCAACGGAAAGCAGAACGGCATTCACGCAGGACGCCTTAAGGCCTACATTCAGCTTTGCCTTGCCTTGAGCGAGATGGCAAAGGAAGTAAGAACCGCAAGCCCTAAGCCACAGCAGCACGAAAACCCAAAGTTCGCGATGAGAACATGGCTTTTAAGACTCGGGTTCATCGGTGAGGAGTTCGCAACAGCCCGCGAGATCCTGACAAGAAACCTTAGCGGAAACGCAGCCTTCCGGTTCGGAAGAGCCTAAACCCCCAGCGAGGACTTAGCCTCCTCCTGCCGGCCCCTTGAGTGGGGTTTCGGCAGTAGAAGGGTAAGCCTTCCGGAATTAAACCAAAAACGAAAGGAAAAGATTATGACAAAGAGATATTACATCGCCTACGGCAGCAACCTGAACATTGACCAGATGAGCTATCGCTGCCCCGGGGCAAGGGTTGTGGGCACCTCCAAAATACCGGATTTTCAGCTTCTGTTTAAGGGAAGCAAAAGCGGAGCCTACCTTACCATCGAGCCAAAGAAAGGAGCCAGAGTTCCGGTGGCGGTATGGGAGGTAACAGCTGATGATGAACTTTCCCTTGACCGCTACGAAGGCTATCCGAATTTTTACTACAAGACTGAGGTGGAAATTCCGGTAATCGGCATCAGCGACCGCAAGGTAAGAAAGCTTAAGGCATTCATCTACATCATGCATGAGGAGCGTGAAATCGGCATTCCTTCCCAGCGGTACGTGGATGTCTGCCTTGACGGCTACGAATCCTTCGGCTTTGACGAAAACCACCTTTATGACGCTTTGAACATCAGTCTTGATCACGATGAGCAGATAGCGATAAACCATTGAAAATAAAGGATTTATTGACTTGATAAGGTGTGCGTTAAGAGCAAATATGAACACCGTAAGGCGGATGGCGGGTAAGCCTCAAAACTTCCGCACCGCCGGGTTTAACGATTTAATTAGATCAGAAGGATCTCAGAATGAATACAGACAAAAACGAACCGAAAGTATGCCCGCTCTGCGGCAGAACCTACACCGGGCATCCGGCTCTTTCCCGAAAGGACGACAATACTCCAATCTGCCCTGACTGCGGTACCAGAGAGTCACTTGAGGCCATTGGGATCTCCCCCGAAGAGCAGGAAAAAGTCCTCGAAATCATCCACGAAAAGCTCGGAGAAAAACCTTGTAAATAGTTGAAAATACTGGGTTTATTGACTTGCTATAGTGTACCTTCAGAGCGAATATGAACACAACAAAACGAACACGAAGGTACATTTTTCAAGGAGTTAAACATGAACACTTTCGAGAACTTTTACAACCGCATCAAGGATGCAAAGAACGCCTACGACATAGCAAAGAACGAGGATGAGAAGAACGCTGCAAGATCCGCCTACAAGGCAGTCTGGGATGAACTTAAGGAGCTTGGCAAAGAAGCCTGCCGCCTTTTTAACGAGTACGAAGTTTCACGGGACAGCGGCAACGATTACCTCGACATAAGCGAAGTGGTCTGGGACAACGAAGCGGCAAAGCTGATTGAAGCCATGAGGCAGAACGGAATCGAGAGGTTCACCTTTTCCTCCGGATGGAGTCACGCAGTGGAAACCGCATGGCTTTTCAAGGAGGCCGGATGCACCCTTGAGGGACTGGTTGAGATCAACAGCCGCTACACCGGGTGGAACAGCGACGAACACGAAAAAGCCCACGGCTACCTTTTCCGAGTTGAGGGTTAAGAACGAACAGAATTAAACAGCAGGAGGTCGGAACAGGCCTCCTTTTTAACTCCAAAAAATAGTACAAAATCAGACACTTATTGACTTGCTATACCTTCGGTACAGAGCGAATATACAGTCATCGAGAACAACAACGGAGACTTAAAAATGAGCAAGATGACAGAAAGAGCAAGAACCTACAGATTACCGAATCCTTCCACTCCGGAGGATCTGGAATGCCGCTGGAGCAAGACCTTGAGATACGGCGACAAGGTGATCCTTGCAGGTCACTACTGGAACGGAGCCGGCAAGCCATCCTACTACGGCGCAGTTTACGAGTTCCTCACTGAAGACACCGGCTGCGAGGCCGAGATCGGGCTTCGGGAGGTAAGCGGTGTCGATTTCATGGATGACGGCCATGCTCTTGAATGGGCGATGAAGAACGCCAACAATTAGTACGGAGCTTAACGGCTCCTTTTTTATACCTAAAGAGATCGCTTCGGCGGTCTTTTTTTATGCCTGTAAGGAGGTGGGCATATGGCAATGCGGAAACTTAAAAAATACGTCCCTACCAAGTTCAAGGCAAAGAAGTCCGTGTATGACAGGGATGCCGCCGACTACGCAGTGAACTTCATTCAGGCTCTCTGCCACACCAAGGGAACCTGGGCCGGAAAGCCCTTTGAACTTATCGACTGGCAGGAGCAGATCATCCGTGATCTCTTCGGAACCTTAAAGCCGAACGGCTACAGGCAATTCAACACGGCATACATAGAGATAGCCAAGAAACAAGGAAAATCAGAGCTTGCTGCCGCTGTGGCTTTACTTCTTACCTGCGGTGACGGAGAGGAGAGAGCCGAGGTTTATGGCTGTGCCGCTGATCGCCAGCAGGCAACAATCGTATTTGATGTGGCTGCAGATATGGTGAGGATGTGTCCGGCTCTGAACAAAAGAGTCAAAATTCTCGCCTCGCAGAAACGCATCATATACACCCCGACCAACAGTTTCTACCAGGTGCTCTCTGCGGAAGCCTACTCAAAGCACGGTTTTAACATTCACGGCGTGGTCTTTGATGAACTGCATACCCAGCCGGACAGAAAGCTTTTTGATGTTATGACCAAAGGCTCCGGTGATGCCCGAATGCAGCCGCTGTATTTTTTGATCACCACTGCGGGAACCGACACCAATTCCATCTGCTACGAAACCCATCAGAAGGCAAAGGACATCCTTGAGGGCAGAAAGATCGATCCGACTTTCTACCCGGTGATTTACGGTGCTGCCGAGGATGATGACTGGACAGATCCGGAAGTCTGGAAAAAGGCTAATCCATCTCTTGGAATCACCGTCGGCATCGACAAGGTACAGGCTGCCTGTGACTCGGCAAGACAGAATCCGGGTGAAGAGAACGCCTTCCGTCAATTGAGGCTGAATCAATGGGTAAAACAGTCAATCCGCTGGATGCCGCTTGAGAAATGGGATGGCTGCTCCTTTGCGGTTAATCCTGATGAGCTTGAAGGCCGTGTATGTTACGGCGGTCTCGACTTATCCAGCACCACCGACATTACCGCTTTCGTGCTGGTGTTCCCGCCGAATGATGAGGATGACAAGTATTACATCATGCCGTTCTTCTGGATCCCCGAGGACACCATGGAGCTTCGTGTTCGTCGTGATCACGTACCCTACGACGTGTGGCATAAACAGGGATTTCTGGAAACTACTGAGGGTAACGTGGTTCATTACGGATACATCGAGAAGTTCATCGAGAACCTTGGTACCCGTTACAACATCCGGGAAATCGCCTTTGACCGCTGGGGAGCTGTGCAGATGGTGCAGAACCTTGAGGGCATGGGCTTTACCGTAGTTCCTTTCGGTCAGGGCTTTAAGGATATGTCACCGCCGACTAAAGAGCTCATGAAACTAACTCTGGAACAGAAACTTGCTCACGGCGGTCATCCGGTACTGCGCTGGATGATGGACAACATCTACATCCGCACCGACCCAGCAGGCAACATCAAGGCCGACAAGGAAAAATCCACCGAGAAGATTGACGGTGCGATTGCCACCATCATGGGACTTGATCGCGCTATTCGATGCGGCAATGACAACACCTCGTCTGTTTACGATGAACGCGGGATTTTATTTATCTAGGAGAGTTTAATGCTATTCGGATTATTCAAAAAACGAAAAGCCACCAACAGTCTCAACGGCTCCGGCTACCGTTTCATGATGGGAGGAAGCACCTCCGGCAAACACGTCAATGAGCGTTCAGCCATGCAGATGACAGCCGTGTATGCCTGCGTGCGTATTCTGTCAGAGTCCATTGCGAGCCTGCCGGTTCACCTTTACTGCAACGAGGCTGAAGGCAGTAAAACAAGAGCTGTAAAGCATCCCCTCTACCGCATTCTGCATGATGAGCCGAATCCCGAAATGACTTCGTTCGTATTCCGGGAAACTCTGATGACGCATCTTTTGCTCTGGGGTAATGCCTATGCGCAGATTATCCATAACGGCAAAGGTGAGGTTATCGGCCTTTATCCCCTAATGCCAAATCGCATGACGGTAGACCGAGATGCTTTCGGAAAAATCTGCTACTGCTATCAGATGCAGGATTCCGATGCCCACACAGGTAAGACCGGCAATGTAACTCTAAAGCCCTCTGATGTGCTGCACATTCCGGGACTCGGCTTTGACGGACTTGTCGGGTATTCACCGATTGCCATGGCCAAGAATGCCATCGGACTTTCCATAGCCACTGAGGAGTACGGAGCCAGGTTCTTTGCCAACGGTGCAACACCGGGAGGCATTCTGGAGTTTCCGGGAACGGTGAAAAATCCTGAATCAATCCGCGAAAGCTGGAATAAAGGCTTCTCGGGCAACAACGCCCATAAGGTGGCCATCCTCGAGGAAGGAATGAAATACACGCCGATTTCCATTTCACCGGAACAGGCGCAGTTCCTTGAGACCAGGAAGTTTCAGATTGATGAGATTGCGAGGATCTTCCGAGTGCCGCCACACATGGTCGGCGACCTTGAAAAATCAAGCTTCAGCAACATCGAACAGCAGTCACTCGAATTCGTGAAATACACCCTGGAGCCGTGGATTATCCGCTGGGAGCAGTCACTTAACCGGGCGCTCTTGTCTGAAACCGAAAAACCTGACTATTTCGTGAAGTTCAATGTGGACGGACTCCTCCGCGGTGATTACCAGAGCCGCATGAACGGCTACGCCATTGCCCGTCAGAACGGCTGGATGTCAGCCAATGATATCAGAAGTTTAGAGCAGCTTGATCTCATCCCGGATGAACTTGGCGGGAATCTGTATCTCATCAACGGAAACATGACCAAACTGCAAGACGCAGGAATTTTTGCAAACAAGGAGAACAACAATGAAAAAGTTCTGGAAGTGGAAGAACCAGACGGAACCGGAGACACCGGAGGAGCAAAACCAAAACGCACCGACCCCGGAAAGGATCCTGTTCCTGAACGGCACCATCGCTGAGGAAAGCTGGTTTGACGATGACGTAACACCTCAGCTTTTCAAAGATGAACTGATGAGCGGTTCAGGAGACATCACCGTATGGATTAACTCTCCCGGCGGTGACTGTGTGGCTGCCGCTCAGATCTACAACATGCTGATGGAATATCCCGGTAACGTCACCGTGAAGATTGACGGTATTGCCGCCTCGGCTGCATCGGTAATCGCCATGGCAGGAACCAGGGTATGTGTCTCACCGGTTTCCATGCTGATGATTCACAATCCGATGACCTTTGCCTTCGGCAATACGGCAGAAATGCAGAAAGCCATCGACATGCTTGGGGAAGTAAAGGAATCAATCATCAATGCATACGAAATCAAAACCGGCATGAGCAGAGCCAAGCTTTCCCGTCTGATGGATGCGGAAACGTGGATGAATGCTAACAAGGCTGTGGAGCTTGGATTTGCTGATGAGATCCTGCAACGCGACTCATTAGAGGATGCTGAACCACAGACAGCATCAGCCATGGCTTATTCCCGAGTGGAGGTAACCAACTCGCTGATGGAAAAGCTGTCTGCCCGATGCCGCATTGAACCAAAACCAACCAATACTGAACGCTCCGTCGCTGATTTGATGGAGCGTCTTAACCTTATCAAAAACTAGACCAGGAGAATTTATGACTACTGTAAATGAACTTCGCGAAAAGCGAGCAACAGCTTGGAATGCCGCCAAGGCCTTTCTGGAATCCCGTCGTACCGACAAGGGAACTCTTACCGCCGAGGATGATGCCACCTACACCCGCATGGAGCAGGACATTACCGATTTGAGCAGGGAAATCGCCAGACTTGAACGCCAGGAGGCAATTGATGCAGAACTTTCCCGTCCCGTTAATCAGCCCCTTACCTCAAAGCCTGCCTCTGTATCTCCTGCTACTGACTCTGTGGTAAAGCGCGGTCGTGCCTCTGATGAATACAGGGCAGGAATGCTTAAGGCTCTGCGCTCCAACTTCAAGCAGGTTTCCAATGTTCTGCAGGAAGGCGTGGATGCTGATGGTGGTTACCTGGTTCCGGAGGAATATGACAAGAGACTCATTGATGTACTCGAAGAAGAGAACATCATGCGTTCTCTTGGTAACATCATCACCACCTCCGGCGAGCACAAGATTAACATCGCTGCCACTAAGCCTGCGGCCGCATGGATTGAGGAAGGCGGAGCGCTGTCCTTCGGAGAGGCTACCTTCGATCAGATTTTGCTTGATGCCCACAAGCTTCATGTAGCCATCAAGGTAACCGAGGAACTTCTCTACGATGCGCAGTTCCCACTGGAGAACTACATCATTGACCAGTTCGGCAAGGCTCTCGCAAACGCTGAGGAGGATGCATTCCTGAACGGTACCGGTCGCGGTCAGCCACTCGGTCTCTTTGCAGAAACCGGTGGCGGTACTGCTGCTTTGTCTGCCGCATCTGTAACTGCCGACCACCTTATGCAGCTGATCTACACCTTAAAGCGTCCGTACCGCAAGTCTGCAAAATTCATTATGCATGACAAGCTGGTGGCTGCCATCAGACAGCTTAAGGATAACAACGGTGTGTACCTCTGGCAGCCTGCCTTAACTTCAGGTGAACCGGATAAACTCCTGGGATACGACGTGTACACCTCACCGTTCTGCCCGGAAGGCAAGATTGCCTTTGGTGATTACAGCTACTACAACATCGGCGACCGCGGTACCCGCTCCTTCAAGCAGTTAACCGAGCTCTTTGCAGGTAACGGCATGATTGGCTATGTGGCCAAGGAGCGAGTGGACGGCAAGTTAATCCTGCCGGAAGCGGTGCAGATTATGACCATAACCGGCGGTAAGACCGTGAAACCCTAAAGCTCCATAACGGAGCTTTTTTTGCCTTCATTTAGCTGAGTTTTTCTCTGCTGATGGAGGCTTTTTTGGAGTTTTGACATGAGCATTACCCTTAAGGAAATGAAGACCTACCTCAGAGTTGACGGTACCGAGGACGATACGCTGATTCGCTCTCTTATCGGCTCTGCTGAAAGACTCTGCATGGATGTGATAAGAACTGATGACGTAAAGGTGCTTTATAACTCGAAGTACGGTAAGGCTGCCGTGATGTATGCCGTCAACTACATGTTTGAGCACAGAACCGAAGCTGACTTTAAGTCTCTTACTCTGTCTCTGCGCTCCATGCTGTTCGGCTCAAGACAGGAGGCATTCTGATGGAAACAGGAACCTTAAACGAACGCATACAGATTTATGAACCAAAGGCTGAAAGGAACCTCACCAGTCTTGATGACTACGAGCTTTCAGGAACAGTCTGGGCGAATGTAAGGTCGGTTACCACCCGTGACCAGATGCGAAGCGGTGTCGATGTGCAGAGCGGTCAGATTACCGTGCTTATCCGGTATCTTTCCGGTCTTTCGGATGACTGCCTTATTCGATGGAAGAATCAGTTTTTCAGCATTGATAACCTTTCAGCCGACAGACATAAAGGTGAAATCCTGCTTGGCTGCAGCTATTCGGGACTTAACGACAATCAGAGGATTACCACATGATTTCAATCAGTGAAATGAAAGCAAAGGTTAAGGCTCTGGTGGAAGACATCACCGGGCATAAAGCCTACTTTGACATTGTTCCGAATAACGTTAAAACCGCATCGCTGATAACCAGACAGGCTACCGAGTTTTCCGGCAGAACCGTTGACGGCGATGCCCATGATGTGCGGCATGGCTTTGAGATTTTTATCTTCTCGTTTGTAAGTGCCGACACCTGCGATGCCATTACGGACCGACTGGTAACTGCCACTGACGGTAAATACTCGGATGATTTCCGGCTCATCATGGTAAACAGCATAACACCAACGGAGTACGACCCCGAGGTTGGATTCTGGGGCAATGCGGTAAGTATGGAGTTTGTTGAACGATGATTAAAGCAGATACCTCCGGTGCTGATGTTCTTGCAGAAAAGCTCAAAGGTCTGCCAGCAAAGCTTCAGACCAGAATCAGCCGCGTCATTATGAAGGAGGCTCTTAAGGAAACGGGAGCCAGGGAAGAACTCACGGATTACATCAGTACCCACTTTAAAACCCATACCGGCATTTACCGCAAATCTGTATCCGGTATCAAGTCAGCAAGAGTACGCTCAGACCCGAACCGCATTATCTCGTACATACATTTTCTGCCGGTAAGCAAAGTCAAAGGAGGCAAGGAAGGCAAAAAGCCTCATATTCCACCAAAGACTCTCAATCACTGGCTTAATGCAGGTACCCGTGACCACACTGTCGGTAAAGGCTCAAGTCTTGAAGGCAACAAAGTGATTCAGCAGCTTATTGCCAATAAATATCAGATTGCCATCAACAAGGCTCGTCTTAATCTTGCCTCTGCCAAAACACAGAAACAGCGGGAGCGATATCAGGCCATGATGGAAAGAAACACCAGAAAGCTTGCTGCGGTTAAGGCCAAAGCTACGAAAAAAGCAAGTCAGCACGGCGGCAAGGTTAAGGGCATATCAGCCCGTCATTTTATTGAAGCGATACAACGCAGGGTAGATCAAAACGCAGTGGCCATTGTGGTTCAGCAGGTTGAAACCTCTATGGCCGATTTATTGAAATAGGAGAAAACAAAATGGCTAAACATACACAGCTTTACGATTACAAGGCAAAGGAGCCGGTACTTCTCGGAGGTACTCATTCCCAGTTCTCAACCGATGATGGAGTTACCTGGCTGCCGCTTAAAGGAGCGCAGGAGCTTGGGGATATCGGTGACATTGCTGAATCAGTGGAATGCACCACCATCGATGATGACAGAAAGGTTTACTGCGGAGGACTTAAAGATTCTGCTGAAAAGGAACTCACCATCTACTACTACGATGATGACGCTGACCAGCAGGCTCTCATTGCCGCCGCCGAGGCACAGCAGACAGTCCGCATTCGACATCAGTGGCCTAACGGCACCAGGGCAACCTATGACCTTAAGCTTCTCGGTTATCAGATTATGTCCGGCTCTGCTGACGGCTTTATGCAGCTTAAGGTTTCCGGAAGACAGGCATCTGATGTTGCCTGGTCAAATGCCGATGTGGCTGAACAGACTCAGACAGATGAACAGGAAGGAGAATAACCATGTCTTATTTAGATCAGATCAAGGGGCTGAAATTCAAAGTCAGCAAAGTGACCGTTGACGGTGTGGACTTTTACCTGCGTGAACTTTCAGGCAAGGCACGTCTCGACTTTGAGGGTGAGAAGGATTTACAGCTTCGTGTCCTTAAGATGATGCACGCATCTCTCTGTGACGCTAACGGCAATCTTACCGAAAAGCCTAAAGACTTTGAAGCCTTTATGGAATCAGTACCGAACAAGGTACTGCTCCAGCTCGTTAATGCCTTCTCGGCTCTCAACATCACGGGTGAAACACACCTAAAAAACTAATCCGGGGCAGTTTCGTATTCAGACTGGCGGTGAGAATTGCCCGGGAAATCCACCGCCCAATCTCTGAAGTTCTGGAATATCCCACCACCGAGTTTAATTACTGGGCGGTGGTATTTCAGGAGGAATATTATGAGGCTCATCCGAAAGAAAGATACAGAGCCGGAATGACGGAGAGCGATTGCGCAAAAGAGATTGAAAAGTTTAAACAAATGATGTTTTGATCAAAATTTGTAAAGAATAATAATACATGATGTGATCTATAACATCATTGAGTACATCTACTCTATTTATAATAAACACATGCCAAAATACGGCGAATATCTTTGTGCCTACATTTGAGGAATTAAATACATGAATTTTACCATTACCCCAGAAGTTAATAGCTCGCAGGAATTTATTGAAATCGCAAATGATTTCTCAAATCCATTAGATCTTGTTAGAGAGGCAATTAGTAATGCCTTTGACGCTGAAGCAAAAAACATCTCATTAGATTTTAGAGTTGTAGAAGAATACGGGGAAAGGCTTTTAAAAATCGAAATTGAAGATGATGGGACTGGAATGGATAAAGAAGGGTTAAAGTCTTTTTTCGATTTAGGTAATTCACTGAGAAAAGCTACTAAAGATCAAACAGGAGCCATTGGTGAAAAAGGTCACGGAACCAAAGTGTATTTCAACAGCAAAAGAATTGAAGTAATAACTATCAAAGATGGGCAGAAATATCATGCAATAATGAACGAACCCAAAAATAGTTTATTCAATCAAAAAATTCCTACAGTAGATGTTTCTAGCGAAGAAACAGAAAATGTTTCAACTGGAACAAAAATTATTATTTATGGATATAACGCAAATCGAAGAGATAAATTTACGCATGAGCAACTAAAGGATTACGCATTATGGTTTACAAAATGTGGTTCTGTAGAAAAATGCTTTGGCATCGAAAAAAATAGCGATGTAACACTAAAACTTAGGGGGGTTGATGTTGATGCATACGAACATATAAGTTTCGGTCATGTTTTTCCACAAGAAAGCGAAAGTATTAATAAACTCTTTGAAGAACATACTGTTAACGCCCCAAAGTGGTACTGCAAAAAAATTATTAAAACAGCTAGTTTGAAAAACTTTCCGGAAATCAAATTTCAAGCTGTTTTCTATATTGAGGGGAGCAAAGTTAAGTATGACTATAACAAAATGTTGCGACATTCTGGATATCAAGCACCTCCAGGGTCATATACAGTTCAAGATCGGTACGGGCTTTGGTTATGCAAGGATTATATGCCAATTCAGCGCAAGAACGAGTGGATAGTTTCCAAAGGATCTGAATTCACCAAGTTTCATGCTTTTATTAACTGCCAAGCTCTTAGACTTACGGCGAACAGAGGTTCAATAGAGAATACGCCTTCTGAAATTCTTCAAGACTTAAGAACCGCCGTTAAAAGCATTTATGATGATATTATTCAAAGTGACGATTGGGATAATTTAACTTGGCTCGAATCTGAAGCCGGTGCTTATAATACAAAAGAAAAAGAAAAGAAAGATTTCAGTAGAAGAATAGATAAAGTTAAACGTACAAGAGTTGCAAGCTATTCTGATCCTAATACAGGAAAAACAATTCAACTGATAGAACCTCAACAAGAGAATGGTGTTTTTACAATTTTCATGCAATTAAGTAGTTTAAACCCTAATATTTTCCCATTTTCTGTTGTTGACTATGATACCCATTTTGGAATCGATGTAATTGTCAAAGCAAAAGATTCCATGCCGATATTAACCTCCAAGTTATATTACGTAGAGTTTAAAAATTATTTAACAAAAACCTTTAATCATTCTTTTGAAAATTTGCATAGTATCGTATGTTGGGATATCAATACGGCTGAATTGAGAAATGGGGAAGAGATAACGGATATTGCAAACACTAGTAGAACGTTAAGGATAATTCCACCTAAAGATGATAATGATTACACTAGACATTATTTGGATTGTATAAGAAGCGACAGAAAAATAGAAATATTTGTTTTAAAGTATTATCTCAAAGAAAAATTTGGAATAGAATTCAAACCAAGAACAGAAAACACTCTATTTTGATTACTTATATAGTTGTTTAAAAGTAGTCAATCATATCAGTTCAATCACACCAAGGATCTCATCATGAGATCCTTTTTTCGTTTATACGGAGATCAAAATGAACGACAGCACAATCAGGCTTTCTGCCGACACGTCTGCTCTGACTGATTCATTGAGCAAAATTGCCGAAGAGATGACGGCCATGAAGGACGCTGTTTCCTCCTCTGCTGCCGCCATGGGAGTTAATCTTGATGCATCCGCAAAACAAGCAGAGGCTACCAATGCCGCCATTCACGGACTTGATGAGAGCGTTAAGACCGTAACCGACTCCATCAACGAGCAAACCAAAACCGTAACCGACCTCGGTGCGAAGCAGAGCAAGGTTACAAAGGAAATCAGCAAGGCTCTTGAAACTCAGAATTCCCAGCAGAAGGATGCCAATACCACTCTTGCCGAACAGAAGAAAATCATGCAGGAGCAGGAAGCTGAAATCAAAAAGGTCACCAAAGCCGTAGACAATCAGACCGGGGTTCTGCAAAAGAATGCCGGCGGCTGGAAAATGCTGATGACAGGTTTTGCCATCAAGTTTGCCTCCGAAATCGTGGATGGCTTTAAGAGCATTATTTCTACCGGACTTGAAGCCTCCCGTGTATATGAGGATATGTCAGCAAGACTGACTCCCCTGGTTGGTGATTTAGAAACTGCCCAGAAAACCTTCTGGAGCCTTAACGGTCTTGAGGATGAGACAGCTACCGCTACCGACAAACTTGCTAAAGCCTTTGTGGATTTAGGTAATAACGGACTTACCAACTCAAATGAGCAGCTTAAGACCTATGCCACCATTGCTCATGGCACCGGAAGAGACATCAACACTCTGACTGATGCGGTTATTGCTTTCTCCCAGGGCTCTACCAAGGCACTCCGGCAGTTCGGCATTACCGCCAAGGACAACGGTGACACCATATCTCTTACCTATAAAGGCTCAACCACCGAGATTGAAAAGAACAGCAAGGCTCTGGATGAATATCTGAATCAGCTTGCCAAGAACAACTTTGATGGCGTACTGGAAGCCAAGCTCAACACTGTATCTGCCGCTACCGGGAGACTTGATAACGCCTGGGGTACTTTCTGCACCAGACTCATGCAGTCAAACGGCGGTTTCGGTGAACTCATCATTATGGGTAATGACTTTCTTGCCAATACCCTGAACGGCATTTCCGAGTGGCTTGACGACCCTGCGGTTATCGAGTGGTTCCACAATCTTGCCAAAACAGTACGTGAAACCTTTGAGGGAATACGCACCGCATGGGAAGGTGTGAAGGACTTTTTCAGTGACACCCTTGAACTTATCGGTGTTGAGATGAAGGACGGTACCGGGAGCTGGAAACTCTTCTTTTCAAACTTTTTTCAGTTTGCTCAGATTGGACTTCTTGAGCTTAGTCAGAAAGTCGGAGAGCTGTGGGATAACACCATAGGTTACCTCAATGCCATTGGTGAAGGTATCGGAACTTCTCTTTCCGGAGGAACCTTCTCGGAAGGCTTTGATTTTGCGAGGGAAAGAACCAAAAGAGAGGCAGAGGAAACTGCAAAAATCTACAAGGCTACCATTGCCGGAATCGAAAAGGACATCACCGAATCTCAGAACCGCATTGCTGCTGAACGTAAACGCATCGCTGAAAAGTACCAGAATAAACCTGTGGGTGAAGGTACCCAGTCCGATGAAGGCATAAAGATTGGTGCAAATAAGGACTCCGGTAAGGGGAAAAGCTCCGGCGGTGCTCTATCCAAATCTGCCGAGGCCCGTGATACCTGGACGCCTTATTATGAGCAAATCCTTGAACTCGACATGAAGTCAAAGAGCGACCTTGAAAGGCTCGAGCATGAACACATTAAAAAGCTTCAGGAGCTTAATGCTGTTATTGCCGAGAATGCTCAAATCTCTGAAATCGAGAAAAACAATGCTCTCCTCATTATCGAGCAGGACTATCAGACCCAGAGAGCTGAAATCGAGAAAGGGGCACAGGACTTTCTGCGTTCACTTAATCCCGAGGAAGATGAAATCCTGCGTCTTCAGGAAGGTTACGGCAGAAAGCTTGAACTCTTAGAGCAGTTCCACAACGACCAGCTTATTTCCGAGGAAGCATATCTCCAAAGCCGCACTCAGCTCATGGATAAATACACCTCCGACAGCACCACGGCAAAGCAGCGTAAACAGGCTGATGAGCTTAAGAAAATGACTGAGCCTTACGAGAAAATGGCTGATGCCACTCTGGACATCTCCGATGCCTTTGCAAGTCTTACCGACAGCATGGATGAATCCTCAGGTGCCTATCGTGCTCTGTTTGCGGTTCAGAAATCCTTCGCAGTAGCCAGTGCCACCATGGACGCGGTGAAGGCATGGATTGCAGCTTTAAATGATCCGACAGCGGTTACCTGGCCACAGAAACTTGCCAACTATGCCTCCGCCATGGCTACTACCACATCAGCTATTTCCCAGCTAACCTCTGTGTCAATGCACGATAAAGGCGGACAGCTCAAAGCCGGCGAATGGGGTATTGTGGGTGAATACGGACCGGAGCTCGTGCAGGGGCCGATGTCCATCACCTCACGCAGGGAAACTGCGGAGCTTGCACGTTCTGCCGTTAGCGGGAATGGTGGTTACACTTCTAACTCTCCTGTTGTAGTCAACCTTTTTGAGAGTACCGAGAAAGCAGGAACAGTAGAAACCCGTGATGATGACGAAACCCGAATTGTAGACATCTTTGTTTCCGATATCCGTCATGGTGGCTCCATGAGCATGGCGATTCAGAATACCTTCAACCTCAACCGTATGGGGAGTTAATTCATGAACTATTATCCTTCCTCTCTGCCGCCACCACAGCAGAGAGGCTACAGCTACAAAATAAAACCTAACATCATCAGAACCCAGATGGCGGACGGTCATGTAAGGCAGAGACTGGTTAATACCGGAACTCCGCATGAGCTTTCAGTTACCTTCATGTTTTCCCAGAGTCAATATCAGGAGTTCATGGCATGGTATCGCAACGACATCAGCTACGGTCAGGACTGGTTCTACATGCAGTTGCTTAACGAATACGGCGGTACAGAATCTCTCTGCCGCATACAGAAAGGCGAACTCACCACCACGCTTAACTGTGTGAATTCCGATGGTCCTTTATGGTCGGTACAGTGCCGCCTTGATGTAGAACCGGGTATTGGCGGTGATGAGGTATGGATTGATCCGGAAGGCTGGGATGAGCTTTATGCCTATATTTGGGTGGCCTATTACACCAATTACGAATGGCCGGGGATCAAGCTCAAAAAGAATAAACTCGGCTATTACGTTTTTAAGCTTAATCTTCTCAAAGGTTATCCGTATGACGGGTATGTAGAATTTAACGACAACAACGGCAATACCACCTGGAGTTTTTATTCCTATGAAATCGATGACTGGGCTGGCCGCATTATCAAGGTTAAGCCTGATTCTAGTGAGGTGGAATACCTCTCATGGTTCAGTTAAGGAGGCTTTATGCTTTATTCACTTGAAGAAATCTACGCAAGTGGCGGCAAGCTCCCCATCATAACTCTCACTATAGAGAATGAAACTATAGGCACCTTGCGTTATGTACTTGGCTATGAAGATTTGACGCTCTGGGGAGACGAATACAAGAAGTCAGCCTTTACAGTCTCCATGCCGGAAAGGTCAGACAGCGGCTTTTCAGATCTGTCATTCGGTGTTGATGGAGTAAGCGGTGAAGCCTACGAATACATGAAACGGGTTATTGAAGCGCAGACACCGACTTACATCACCGTTACCCAGTGGCATTACGAATATCACGACAAGCTCTCTGAACTGACGCTCACCATCACCGGAGGTCACATCACCCGGGAATCGGCAACCTTTACCGCATCCTTCTGCGACATGCTGAATCTTGAGTTTCCGCGTCTTCGCTATACCGCCGCTAACGCACCGGGGCTTAAGTATGTGGCTTAACCATTATCTTCTCATCAGACACACACCGAACGGCAGAAAATACCCGTTTCTTGACTGCTGGGGACTGGTCTGCGAGTTCTACCGCCGGGAGCTGGGCATAGAACTTGACGACTATACGGATTTCAGCATTCGGGAAGGGTTCAAGAAGGAAAGATCCTGCTTTTTTGAAATTGACACGCCCCACTCCGAGTTCGGTGACGTGATTGCGTTCTTCAGGCATGGTCTGATCTTCCATGTGGCGGTGTATCTCGGTAAAGGTGAAATGCTGCATACCGGACTTAACCGTCATTGCCGGTTGGAAAAGATGAGATCCATGCAGTTCGTTGAAACAAAGATCTACAGACATACCAGTCTTCCAAAGAGGAAAAATGAAACTTGAAATTGTAACCCGAGAGGACTTAAACAAAGTTCTCGAACAGCTTGAACTGCCGGAATACAGCGGCAGTCTGACCTCACTGCTCCACTCACAGATTGCTTCCTACAATCCTGATCTGAAACCTTATCTGTCACTCTTTGTTAACGGCATAAAGGTAGAACAGACTGAATGGTCTTCACTCTTCATTCAGAAAAGCGATCACTTAAAGTTCGTCATCGAACCCGGCGTTACCGGTACTGCCATCGCTGCCATCATTTCCGTGGTGATTGGTGTAGCCAGTGCCGTTTATGCCATGGTGAGCATGCATAAGCTCGGTAAGAATAAACAGAAAAATACCAAACAGGGAAACTCCATCTATGACGTGAATGTCCAGGGCAACAAGGTAAAGCTGATGGAAATCATCCCGGAGAATTTCGGCTTCTTCAAGAGATTCCCAGATTACCTTGCCGACAGGCATGTGTTTTACCGCAACAATACTCTGTTCTGCGACATGATTTTATGTCAGGGTATCGGCTACTACGATTACAAATCCGACCATTCCGACATCTACATCGGGGAGACTCCGATAAGTGAACTCAAGGGTTGCTCCGCTTATGTCATTGAGCCGGGAGTAAAGATTACCGCTGAAAACTCACCGGAGGACAAATCCTGGTACTGCTGGTACTCATCAACCGAGGTTACCCAAAGCGGTCATACCTTAAAAAGCGGTCAGGGTAAAATCGATACCTCCTCCATGAACGGTGTGAATCTTGAGTTTAAGGGTAACACCTTCAGCGGTTGCAATTACAGAATTTACAACATCGGTTACGGTGGCTGCTCCGGCGGCGGTACTGAGACGGTACGCATTAAGCAGAACCTTGATTTGAAATGGGCAAACGGCACCATCTTCGAGTTAAGCGGAGCCGAAAATACACGTCTTGTCAGTACTGAAATTGTATCTGCAGAAACTGATGCTGCCTCTGGTATTACTACGCTTACGCTGAAATGCGCTGATGGTTTTAGCCCTGATGAGTTTTTCCGTGCAAGAGCCACAGAAATTCAGACCAGCGTTGATGAGGAATCCGGTGAAGAAATTGAGACCGAGGTGATTACCCGTAACGGTGATTATCTGAAGGTTACTCTTTCTGCAGTAACCTCCGTTACCTACGATACCATTCCGTCAGGCTGCAGTGGCGGTAAAACCGTAACCGAGGATGAAGCGAATACAGTCGAGGTTCTCTGTGAAATACTCGAAGTGATAAGGTTCGGTGAGAATGTTACGCTAAAGTTCGACAGTTCAGATTTGACTGTTCCTGCATACCCTGAGGAGGTTACTCCGTCTCAGCCGTACACGAAAATAACCGCTACGGCAAATCACCTGGCAGGCTCTGTATTTCAGCCGATGCCTGCAGATTATCCATATGACGATAACGGCCTTTATGAAATTCTTGATTACACCAACGGTGTCTACACGGTTAAACGTCTTAATGACAGCTACGGTGAGGTATCAGACTGGCATGGCTTTTATTCCACCGGAGTAAATCAGGAGCATGTGCTTTTTACTCTGGTGAGCGGTCAGGCAAGTGACGGTGGTTACGTTGGTCCTTACCGGGCATGTCCTTACGGTGCAGAATCAAAAATCTTTGAACTTGATTTTTCTATGCCGGGAGGTCTCGGCAAGCTTAACGATGATGGCGAGTTCGACAAGCTCTCTATCAGTATTCAGATTGAGTACCGCAGAGCAGGTTCCAATGAGCCCTATACCGTGATTGAGAAAACCTGGACGAATAATACCAACGACCAGCTTGCTGAAACCATCAGAATTGAACTTGAGACTGCCGGAAATTATGAGTTCAGGGTTCTTAGAACCTCGCAGGAGGACGGCTCTACCCGTGCTCTTGAGGAGATTAAATGGGTAGGACTTAAAAGCGTCATCAGCACCATTGACCGTTATGACAATATGACGGTGCTCATCTGCAGGTTCAAGGGTAACGAAACTTTATCCGAGCTTTCAGAAAATCAGCTTGCCACTTACTGGACAAGAAAACTTCCTGCTCTGGGGTATTCAGATAATCAGCCTTTTGTAGCAACTCGGGATATTGCTCCGGTGGTTCAGTACATCGTGCGGAATTCCAAATACCGCAACATCCTTGATGTCGATACGCTCATGGACTTTGATGAGCTCTGGCGCTCTCAGGGACTTGAATGCAACGGCTCTATCGACAGTGACAGCACTTTGCTTGAATCACTCAGAGATGTTCTTAACTGCGGATTTGCGGTTCCGGTGGTAAGGGACAATACCTTATCGGTTAAGAGGCTTTATGCGGGAGCAACTCCAACGCAGATTTTTACCAAAAGCAATATGACCTCAAGTCCGGTAATCACCTATTCTCTGCCAAAGGAGGATGATGTTGATGAGGTGGTGGTAAATTTCACCTCTCCGAAAACCTACAAGACTGAAACGGTGTACTGCCATGTTGATGCTGATGGGAATAAGCGCATTACCTCCCATCCTGAATCCGATAATCAGGAGCAGCTTGAAGCCTGGGGCGTAACAGACTATGACCATGCTGTGGCTCTCGGTATGAGGAGACTTAGATATCTCAGAAACACACGGGTTACCTATGAAATCAAAACCGAACTTAACGGTCTCAACTGTCAGTTTAACGACCTTGTTGGACTTATGCTCGATGAGAACCTCTCCAACATCACCGGCAGAATAACCGGAATAAACGGTCAGACCGTTACCACGGATATCGAGATACCGGAAGACTGCTGGGAAGGCATCGTGTATATCTCAAGAAAGGACGGCTCCTACGGTGAATATACCTTTTACCGTAATGACAGCCATACGCTTTATCTCGATAGCTATCCCGATATCGATTGGGACAGCGAGTTTGGCAAGTCTCTCGAATATCCGCTTTTTGCCATTGGTGAACTGCAGCTCTGCTGGGTTACTGCCGTTAAACCGGAAAGCGGCAACCGCTGTTCACTTAAGCTCATCAATTACTCAGAGGACATTTTCAAAGACGACATAAAGGAGAATAACCAATGAAGGCATTCATAGTTCTGGATGAGGGATACATCAATCAGGCGGTGGTATCCCTCAGCTCATTTTTCAAATACAACCGCATTGAACTTATCATTTATGCGGAGAAAGGTACTGACCTTACAAGGCTGACGGCTATTCTGCCAAAAGAACTGGTGGAGGTACGCTACGTATCTTTTCCTCAGCATGAGCTTTTTGCCACTGTGGGCGGTAACAGACTCATGGTTCATCGCAGTGCCGTTCCTGCCATTGCCCAGAGAATCAAAGCTCTTGAAGAAGTTTCTGCTGAAACCGACTGTGTCCTGAACTTCGATTTGGACACTCTGTTTCTTGGCTCTGTGGTTCCTCTGCTTGAGGAGATTACAACAAAGTACAAGACCGGCATCTTCGGAGTCAGTGAACGTGAAAACCGCGACAGATGGATGAAACAGATGAATCTCAAAGAGGTAGTTAACACTCCGCTGTATTTCAACACCGGACTTATGTGCTACAAGGCAGACTGCGAAGGACTGTATCAGAAATTTATCACCGAACTGGAAAAGCATGGTTCCTTCATGTACTGCCCGGAGCAGGACTTCGTGAATCTGCATTTCAAAAAGAAATACCCGCTTGCCAATGAGTTCAATGCCATCTGGTTTAATCCGGGATACAAGGAAATGGCACCGCTGATGGTACATTACCTCTCAATGGAGAAGCCATGGAATAAGTTCATCTATCTTGATTTTCGAGCTTATGCCTGGTGGAAGAAGTACCTCTCCGCCTGCGAACGGGTTGAAGGTTATCTCGACAGAGATTTCATCAGTCGGGTACGAAGTAACGTAAACAGAGTGAAATGACGGGCGGCTTAAAGGTCGCCTTTTTTATTGGGAGAAACAAAATGAGAGAGCTTTGGAATATGCTCCAGGCAGTATTTACCGGAATTGGCGGATGGCTGGGTTACTTTCTCGGAGGATGTGACGGTCTTCTTTATGCCCTGATTGCCTTTACGGTTATCGACTACATCAGCGGTGTCATGTGCGGAATTGTTGACCAGAAGCTGTCAAGTTCCATCGGGTTTAAAGGGATCTGCAGAAAGGTAATCGTGTTCATGCTTGTTGGTGTTGCCACCATTCTGGATACGAGAATATTTCAGACTGGAAGTGTACTCAGAACCGCTGTGATTTTCTTTTACCTCTCAAATGAAGGCATCAGTCTTCTTGAGAATGCATCACACCTCGGTCTGCCGATCCCGACGGTGGTCAAAAAGGCTTTAAACCAGTTACACGATAAATCAGAAAATAAGGAGAATGAAAATGGCAAATAGTCCATTAGTGAGTTACACCAAATTGAGTCCGAACCATTCCGGGAAAAGGACCTGCTCCATCAGCAGAATTACACCTCATGCCGTGGTTGGGCAGCTTAGTGTGGAAAGCATCTGCAACTGTTTCAGTGACGCGAGCAGACAGGCAAGCTGCAATTATGCCATCGGTGCTGACGGCAGGATCGGCCTCTGTGTTGATGAGCAGAACCGTTCCTGGTGCTCTTCATCAAGGGATAATGACCAGCGTGCCGTCACCATTGAGTGTGCATCAGATCTGACTGAACCTTATGCCATGAAACCGGAGGTGTATTCCGCACTGGTGGAACTCTGCGTTGACATCTGCAGACGGAACAGAAAGAAACGTCTGGTATGGATTGCAGATCGGGATAAGGCTTTAAGCTATGAGGTTAAAGCTGACGAAATGCTCCTGACCGTTCACCGGTGGTTTGCTAGAAAATCATGTCCGGGAAACTGGCTATTTGAAAGAATGGGCAGTTTGGCTGACGAGGTTAATGGCAAACTGGGAGTATAAAAAAATAAAAGAGCCGGCAATATGGGTGAATGCCGGCTAAATCATGAACGATTATTCACGGATAGATACCATTACATCTTTTCCGTACCTAACGAAAACTATATTGTAGTTCTTACCTTCATACGAAATCCAACACTGAGATATAGGATCACCAGATTGTCCCCCATGCTCTTCGCAATATTTTGCGCAGGCTTCGTAATATACATCTTTTAGAATTCCACCGTCCTTACCATTTGAAAGTAAATACACTAATTTTGAGTCAATAACTGTCTCCCGCCATCCTTTAAAAAATCCGAACATGATTTAATCCTTAAAATATCTCAGTTTCACTTGGCTAATGATTGTGCAGCTTCAGCATTTTGAGGACCTGGTATTGAACCTTTTCCTGGTTGATTTGTGAATAGTTTTAAATTCTTATTTGGATCGTCTTTATTTTCGGCCAAACTGTAATCCGCAATATCTTTTTTAGCCTCATCCTCATCCATAACTTCTAAATTTGCACCTCCTACAAATACACCAGGTCTTAAGTACTGCTTAACGTAGTGATTTTTACCTTCAAGAAAATTTAAAGACATATCGTTTTCGCTAAACTCTGACTCCGTCTGAAGCACGTGCATACCTGGTTCCACTAGTCTGTAAAAGAATCTACACCTTGATGTTTCACCGATGTATTGTCCGTCAACATATAGGTTTTTCTTCAACGACATTCCCATAATATTGCAGGTTCGATACAGATAAAGTCCAGCCCATCCTGACGGAGGAGCATTAAATTCTTTTGCATAATTTTCACTAGCAGTATCCTGAACTGCGACATTTGCACAACCAGTCAGAACTGAACCCAATAACAAACTAGCCCAAATAAAATACTTTCTCATTTGTAGCCTCCTAATCACAATAATTCCAACCTTCCTTGATTTTCCAAGTTATATTGTTTTGATCTCTAACTTGTTTCTCGTATGAAGGTAAATAACTACTACCAATATCCAAACTAACGTATCCACCGGAATCCCACGGAACAATAAAATATGTTGAATAACTACTGTAATTAGCTTTATACCCTTTTTCCCTGGCGAAAGCATTTAAATCACTTCCGCTAACAGTAAAGCCTCTAACTGCATATGCATGACTCCATGTATAATCAGCACGCTGATATTTAATACATGCTTTCAAATCGTCAGCCGCATAAGATTCATAAGAAGGCAAGCATAAGATCAGCGATAACGATATTGCTTTCAAAATGTTCATATCACACCATCTCCATCACTTACCAACGCCCTTTTGTTCCTGGTTTTCCGGTGTACGGATTAACATTTCCCTGAACAGACCAATTGTTATTGTGATATCCATCTCTGCCTGAACGGTAATGTGGAGCAACATATGAACCATTACTGCGATAATAACCATTCACATGTGATGATGAATGGTAACCACCCCTATGACCACCAGCTTCGGCAGAAGTAACACCAACTAATGCGATAAGACTTGCTACAACCAAAATGATTTTTTTCATACCTCTCTTCCTCTCATAAAAGAATACCCCTTATACTCAAGTTTACATTTGTTTTTTTTTTGACCAGTATTTACTTGTTTTCAGTACGTTAATTGTGATCAGTCTATTAAATAACTGCATTTTTAGACTAATGTCACATACCCTGTCGTTCGATTTCCCCTTACCTTAACCTTCATCTCAAAACTACCACTGTATAACACTTAATCACTCAAAAAATATTTTTCTGGCGATTTCGTCAAAACACCTCCTCCGCGTCCATTAGATAAGTAGGAGGTTAAAGATTCATGACAGAACAACAAAAATCCGTAATCAAAAATCTGCGCCAACAGAACTTCAGTTATATCGCCATTGCCAATACCCTTGGGCTGACCGTCAGCACCGTGAAGAGTTACTGCCAACGTTCGGGGCTTGCAGGAAACCGCAAAGAGGCATGCAGGAGCAATCATCTTAAGCCATCGGTATTGCCATCTTTCTGCAGATGTTGCGGTAAGCAGATCACCCAAAAGGAAAAAGTTAAACGCCGCATCTTCTGTACTGATGAATGCCGTGTAACCTGGTGGAACTCGCACCTCGAACAGGTTAAGCGCCGTAATCCGCACACAGTCAATTGTCTCTGTTGCGGAAAAGAGTTTACCTACTACGGTCCAAATCCGCAGAAGTTCTGTAGCCATCCGTGCTACATCAAACACCGGTATGAAGGAGTAACGTATGTCGCCGAAACAGTTTGAGTCCGAACTTAACTATTTAACCACTCGCCATCTTGCAGAATGCTTTATGAAACATGGGGTCTTTACCAAAACCGAGTTCAAGAAAATCGACGATTTTCTTATTAGGACATTCTCCCCGCTTATTGGAAAACTCTTAACACTATCACTTGATAAGTCAGGCGATAAGAGTGAGTAATAGTGGTATCAAAACAAGGGTATAGCTATGAAAACGATAAAGAAAATTGATGTAAAAAGAATTGTCCCACCCACTCGAAAACGAGTGGCGGCATATGCACGTGTCTCCATGGAATCTGACAGACTGGCTCATTCCCTGTCAGCTCAGATCAGCTACTACAACGATCTCATTCAGAACAATCCTGAATGGGAATTTGCCGGTGTGTATGCTGACAGTTTTGTCTCTGGTACAAGCGTTGAACGCAGAGCCGAGTTTCAGCGAATGATACGAGACTGTGAGGATGGGAAAATTGACATCATCCTCACCAAGTCCATCAGCCGTTTTGCCCGAAATACGGTAGACCTGCTCAAGACTGTGAGGAGGCTTAAGGAGTTAGGCATCGAGATACAGTTTGAGAAGGAAAGTATTCGGTCACTGTCTGGCGATGGCGAACTTATGCTGACGCTACTAGCATCTTTCGCCCAGGAGGAAAGCCGGAGTATTTCAGAAAATGTCAAATGGGGAACCCGAAAACGCTTTGAAAAAGGAATTCCAAATTGTCATTTTAAAGTTTTCGGCTATCGATGGGAAGGTGAACATTTGGTTATCATCCCGGAAGAGGCTGAAATCGTCAAACGCATCTATCAGAACTTCCTTGACGGCAAATCACGTCTTGAGACAGAGAAAGAATTTGCAGCGGAGGGGATAACAACACGAAGAGGATACCACTGGAGTGATCACAGTATTAAAACCGTACTCACCAACATCACGTATACCGGCAATCTGCTTCTGCAGAAAGAGTTTGTCGAAGATCCTATTACCAAAAAGCATGTTAAGAATACGGGACAATTGCCTCAGTATTTTGTAGAAAACACCCATGAAGCAATCATCGACATGAAGACATTCCGCTATGTTCAAGATGAGATGAAACGCCGACAGAAACTGGGACCTTTAGCAAATAAAAGTCTTAACATCACCTGCTTTACTAGAAAAATCAGGTGCAGCAAATGTGGCTGTTTCTTCACAAGATGTACGAGATCCATCAAGATTAAATACTTCTCAACTTTACAACATACCAATGGTCATTACTACGTATGGGATTGCGGTAGGCATCGTATGAACACATCACTCTGCGAAACAAGTGAAATTCCTGAAATACTCCTTAAAAAGTGTTGCACAGAAGTTTTAGGACTTGATGAATTTGATGAGCAGATTTTTTCCAAAAGAATTGAACGAATCGATGTCCCATACAAAGGTCTTCTGATTTTTAATTTCACCGAAGGAGAAGTTCTCAGCAAAGAATGGCATTCTACCGCCAGAACGGACTGCTGGACTGATGAGCTAAAAAGTAAAGTTCGGGAATCTCGACGGAACTATTTATTGAGAGGTATTGGTCCATACTCACCTTTTACGAGCAGGATCAAATGTGGGTGCTGCGGTGAGTATGTCAAACGTCAGTCTGAGCACAAATCCGAAAATCACAAAGTATTCTGGAGGTGCCGCAATCGTTGTGGCATTAAGGGCATTCTGGAAGATGAACTCAAATCTATTTCTGCAGAAGTTCTAGGCATTAAAGAGTTTGATGGTGAACTTTTCATGAGCAGGATAGATCACATCACAACGATAAAAAGCGGACTTATCGAATTCTTCTTTAAAGATGGACATATAGAACTTTGCAAATACACAACCAAAACTAGGCAGCCCAAATGGACAGAGGAACGCCGTAAAGCTATGAGTGAAAGACTTAAACAGATAAAGGAAGCAAAGAAAAATGGCAGCAAATAGAAAAGTTCAAACTATCCCAGCGACATTAGGCAGATTCACGTCAGCCCCAATTACCTCGACGCATAAACGCAAGGTGGCAGGCTACGCCCGTGTATCAACGGATCATGATGACCAGTTCTCCAGTTACACAGCTCAGGTTGACTATTACACCAACTATATCAAAAGCCGCAATGACTGGGAATTCGTCAACGTATATACCGATGAAGGTATAACCGGTACTAGCACCAAACGGCGAGAAGGCTTCAAAAGGATGATTACGGATGCCCTTGATGGCAAGATCGATCTTATCGTCACGAAGTCTGTAAGCCGTTTTGCTCGCAACACCGTAGACAGCCTCACCACCATCAGGCAGCTTAAAGAAAACGGCACAGAGGTCTATTTCGAGAAGGAAAATATTTGGACCTTCGATGCCAAAGGCGAAGTACTGCTAACCATCATGTCATCTCTGGCGCAGGAAGAAAGCCGTTCAATTTCCGAAAACTGTACATGGGGGCAACGCAAGAGATTTGCAGACGGAAAGGTAACCGTACCCTTTAAGCATTTTCTCGGTTATGACCGTGGTGAGGACGGAAATCTGGTGCTCAATAAGGCTCAAGCAGAAGTTGTTAAACGGATCTACGCTATGTTCTTAAGAGGCATGACACCGCACACTATTGCACGAAAGCTGACAGAGGGAAAAATCAAAACACCGGCAGGTCGCGATACATGGAGTTGCACCTCAGTGCGTAACATTCTTTCCAATGAAAAATACAAAGGAGATGCCCTACTACAAAAGACTTTCTGCGAGGATTTTCTAACAAAGAAGATGAAAATCAACCAAGGGGAAGTGCCACAGTATTATGTGGAAAACAACCATGAAGCAATCATCGATCCGCAAACCTTTGATATGGTTCAGGCAGAACTTGCACGGCGCACTGAAGGAAACAACCGTCACAGCGGCGTTCACCTCCTTTCACACAAAATCAAGTGCGGTGACTGCGGCGGATGGTACGGTTCCAAGGTATGGCACTCAAACGATAAGTTCCGAAGGATCATCTGGCAATGTAACAACAAGTACAAAAACAAAGATAAACACTGCACCACACCTTATCTTGATGAGAATCAGATCAAAGAACGATTCACTATCGCCGTCAATAAGCTGTTAGCAGGTTCTGCAAGTGCAATAAGATCATGTGAGGCGGCTCTTTCTGCAACCCTTGATACCTCTAAGTTGGAGCAGAAACAGCAGAATCTCTTGGCCGAGATGCAGACACTCGATTCAGCTTTACGGCAGCTAATCCATCAGAATGCTACCACGGCACAGGATCAGAACGAATACCGTAAAAGCTATGATGCGATTGCTCAAAAATTTAGCTCCGCGGAAGAACAGAAAAAGCTCGTCGATAAAAAACTTAGTGATCTTCTCAAGCATAGCAACATCATCGAGAATTTTATTAGAAAGCTAAAGGAGCAGAATGGGCAAATTTCGGAGTTCAACGAAAATCTCTGGTGCGGTCTGCTAGATTACGTTACGGCATATGCTGATGGCAGATTGGTTTTCCGGTTCAAGAATGGTTCAGAGATTGAGGGGTAAAAGAAAAATCCCGATCATCTATGGCGGTGGTCGGGATACACAACATGATGCTAAAAACTATTTTTGAAATATTTTTTCCCTGTGATACTGCAAGTACTCTTTGTTTCGCTCCGACAATTGTATTTTCAGATCATCTTTAATGCCTAAGCTTTCACGACTTTCTTCAGTAAGATGAGAAGATATTAGAATATTTCCATTATCATCGAATGAAATTAATCCACGATCAAACAGTTGATCATGACCCGGGCACATCAGAAGACCGTTATCACGATCGAGTTTTTCTTCAGGGGAACTATCTTTCCACGGTTTTATATGACTTGCAACGAGCAATTCAGGTTGATTTACTTTGCATAAAGCACAATGTTCAAATTTATTTAGTAGCAGATTCCTAAAAGTATTTTGATTTACTCGCAATTTGACGATAGCTTCTTTTGTCTCGCCTTTCAGTTGAAGTTCAGAGATTTCTTGATCAATGGATTCTGCCATGGCTTTAAAATTTGTCGAATTCAATGTCATGACATAGTCATAATAAGTCTTTACAACTCGAACTGCATTTAATACTTCACCAAAAAGCTTACCTTCATTGTCCTTCTTTGAAACAGAATTTATTATCGTACGAACCTGAATTAAAGGTTTGCTATCGACTTTTTTATATTTTGATCTTATTTTTTCAACAGAATCATCTCCATATTCAAGATCTTCATCTAGAATATAAAATTTTAGACCTTTCTTCAAAGGAATATCTAACAAATGAAACTGCTGGTTTAAAATTTCACTTTTAAATTGAGGATCAAACGCCGTGGATTCCACGTCGTATCTTTCATCTTTTTGATGAATATCAACTCTTACATTTAAACTATCATTTGCCTCTAATGACAACGATATACTTTGTATTTGTTCTTGCCATTTAGGATTTTTTATCTGAATCCATAAAGAATATTTTATCCCTGCATGTCCTCGCCCTTTGTTACCTTGCCAAAGTGAGCATTTGGTATAAACAAGATCATCAAATTCTTCTACTAGTTTTTTTGCAAAATTTATAAAATTTTTTCGCGCTTCAGAGCCTTGTTTATAAAGGGTTTCCATATATTCTTTTTCAGCCCCTGCTTTTTCTGGCTTTATATATTCAGCTCCACTATATTTGCTAAAAAAATCAACGATTTGAGCAAATCTAAAATTATTAGTTTTCATATTTTCCTCTCTTGCAACCTATATAAATTGTACAAAAAACGACAGGAAAATTACTGAATCAAATTCAAATTATCAAGCTATAAAAGTACAAGCAAGCCTAGCTAACCAAACGAGCCTAAAGCCTTATGTAGCAAGGCTCGGTATCAAATTCGGAGTAGAGATTTCATATCCCTCACATTTGAAACATCCCAGTTACCTATCGGCTGATTGAAAGCCCAGGCATAAAAAAACATATAGCTCATATTCGTCACTTTTGAAACGTCCCAGTTACCTATAGGCTGATTGAAAGCAGCGGCACAATGAAACATCCCGTACATACTCGTCACATGTGAAACATTCCAGTTACCTATCGGCTGATTGAAAGCAGCGGCACCTTCAAACATTCGGCTCATATCCCTCACATTTGAAACATCCCAGTTACCTATAGGCTGATTGAAAGCCTCGGCCCCGGCAAACATCATGCGCATATTGGTTATCATCGATGTGTCAGTTAAGTTTACGAATTCAAGCTCTTTCATATCAGCAAAAGCACCGGCAAGAGAAGTCACGTTCCGGGTTAATATTACCTTAAACTCTATACGTTTTATTGGGGTACATTCGTTTGCTCGATAAAATGGATTTATGTAATTTTGCGAAGTCTCCCAATCATCCAAACTTTTAAACTCCCTACCTAGAGCTTTGGTAAATTCATAATCAATTGTGAGCGTATCCAAATCATTATCAATTATCCTCCGGATAAGCTCTTTTGTAATATCATCAGCGCTTCTCAAAATCGGGTTACGAATATTGTCAGATACAAGATTGTTCTGCTGTTTTATGTGTAAATTCTCAGCATTACCTAAACCGCTATTAGATGAGCTGTCCGTAAAAAAAATCTTAAGAAATCAAAAAAACCCATTTTTATTCCCTGAAAACAATAACGAAATCATATTCTTAATTTAGCAAAAACCCCGCTTAATTCAATTAATTGCCGGCAACCTAAGGCAAATATTCAAACATTTTCACGTTTAGCATAAGTCCGTTTGAAAATCCCTCAGAAAATATCAGTTACTCGAGATTCCCACTTGTTTTAAAGTGAAAATAACAACATAACCCATATCCTAGGCGGTTTGGGTGTTTTTTAAAAACATATATTGATTTTTGGATGAAGTTTTTCTCTATGAAAAAACTGCTGTCCGGACAGATGATAAAATCGTTGAAACCCTTGAAAAATAAGGTGTTGTGATGTGTTTTATGATATAATTGTAGTCGCAAAAAAAAACAAAAAATATTCAAAAAAACACACCAGGAAAATGATACATCAAATGACCAAAAATTTCTCCAAATATTCTGCTTTTCTCTACTTTTTTTCATTGTTTGGATTTTCCACCATTCTTAAGAGAGCCGGAATTTACAAAAGCAAAGGCCTCTGTTCTGTTGAAATGCTCAAGGAGTGGATGGTAAGTATCATGACCGGAAAGAGTGCCAATAAATATGCACGTAGTGGAAAAGACTTGAACGGTAACACTGGCACTTCAAAAAGCTCAATGTACCGCTTTATGTCTGAATCATCCTTTTCCTGGAGAAGTTTCCATTTAGGTTTTGCCTCAGTGGTTATAGCCCGCTTATTCAAATTAACGGACAGCAGCAGAATCAAAACCTTCATCATCGATGATTCGGTAATAGACAGAAGCCGAAGCACGCATACGCAACTGCTTGCCCGAGTTTTTGACCACAGCGCTCACAGATTTCTGAAAGGATTTAACTACCTGTCTCTCGCATGGTCTGATGGTGTTTCTTCCGTTCCTGTCGATTTCGCCATGATGTCATCCCGTAAAGACCGGAACTGTCTGAATCAAATACCTGACAACCAAATTGATGCCAGAAAAACCACAGCCAAAAGGATGATTGAGAGCAGAAAGTCAAAACCTGAAGTAGTTGTTGAACTGTTACAGAGAATTCTTAAAAAAGGCATCAATGCAGATTACGTACTGTTTGATACATGGTTTACCACTGAGCCTCTTGTAAGCAAAATCATGAAGCTTGGTCTGCATGTAATAGGCATGGTAAGACACATGAGCAATACCGGCTATCGTTACAGGGATGGTTGTTGTTATAACATGAAGTCCTTATACTCAAAGCTGTTACGTGATGGTTTACTGAATACCAAAAAGGAAATACTCGGCTCCGTTGAAGTTCGCTCAAAAAAAGAAAACATTCCACTGAAGATTGTGTTTGTCCGCAACAGAAATGACATAAACAGGTATATCTGCCTGCTGTCTACAGACATT
>LXOW01089888.1_pt2 | contig 65555 bp, 46 predicted proteins | sample 1368591 | NCBI WGS metagenome assembly LXOW01 (sample SAMN04884650, study PRJNA319009) | bovine gut metagenome | isolation source: Cow rumen | host: Bos taurus | place: Italy: Legnaro (PD) | collected 2014-07-09
ATATTTCCAACCACGAACGCAGATGCATAAAAGCTTTTAAGGATTTCTCCTACTAAGGCAGTGGTTGTAGTTTTTCCGTTTGTACCGGTAATAGCCGCAATCTGTCCCTCTGACAACATGTACGCAAGCTCAACTTCACCTAAGATTTCCTTTCCTTCCCGACGAAGTTCTTCCACTAATGGATTGTCAATAGGCACTCCCGGACTGATGACTACCTGTGAAACATTGCTACGAAGTTCTTTTGTCAACTGATCTCCAAGAACCACGGAAACTCCCTTTGTACTCTTAAGTTTTGCCTTAATATCCTCAGGGTTTAATTTATCATTTCCATCATATAAAATAACACTTGCGCCAACCTCAACAAGTAAATCTGTGGCTGCAATTCCGCTAATTCCTGTTCCTATTACTATTACTGTTTTTTCTGACCATTCCATAACTAATGTCCTATTTCCTTTCTGAGACTGTTATCCGTAACCGTCTTCTTTTCTTTTTGTTAATCAATCTTACATAGCTGTCAATCCAACTAAACATAACAGTGCTGTGACGCATGAAAATACTGCTACAACTCTTGTCTCTGACCATCCGCACAACTCAAAATGATGATGTACCGGAGCCATCTTAAAGATACGTTTTCCCTTTGTGAGTTTAAAATAACTAACCTGCATCATAACTGAAATAATTTCAAACAAGTAAATAAATCCGATGATTGGAATAAATACTGGCATTTTCAACATATACGCTGCCGCAGCAACAAATCCGCCAAGTGCCAAAGAACCTGTATCTCCCATAAATACTTTTGCAGGATATACATTGTACATCAAAAATCCCAACAAACTTCCGATAACGGCACAGGTAATTGGTGCAATGCCATTCTGTGTTCCAACTGCTACTACGGTAAAGAAGGTAGCTACCACAATAGTTACACTTGATGCCAATCCATCCAATCCGTCGGTAAAGTTTACACCGTTTACGGTTCCAAGGAATACAAAGAACAACATGATAACAAACAATACCGGAGACATAGTTACTTCACCGTAAAATGGTATCAATGTCTTTGTTCCAAGTTCTGTATAATTTACAATGTAATAAGCAAATAACGCTGTAATCACAAACTGTCCAAGCATCTTCTGCCATGCACGAAGTCCCAATGAACGCTTCATAACTACTTTTATATAATCATCTAAAAATCCAATCAGACCAAATCCCAATGTTACAAATAACACAGGAATAATTTCTTTATTTCCGCTCATAAAGCAGACGCTGGTAAGGATTACACTTAATAAGAAAATCAATCCTCCCATAGTCGGCGTTCCGGCTTTTTTCAAATGTGACTCCGGACCTTCTTCTCTTACAAACTGCCCAAATTTCAATTTGTGTAAAAATGGGATTACAATCGGACATAATACAATGCTTATGGCGAATGAAATCAAAACTGGTAGAGTTAATTGTATCATTGATTGATTGATTAATAACATGTCTTTCACCTCAAAATTTTTATATCTATTTGTATTTTTTAGTCACACCTTCTCATTATATGTCTTTCATTCTTTGAATGCAAGTTCTATTCCCATATAAGGAAGTATATTTTCAAATACCTGACGAATCACCGGCGCCGCTATGGTTCCACCATAATACACGCCCTGTGGCTCATCAATCAGGATAAGTGCCATAACTTTTGGATCATCAATAGGTGCAATTCCTAGAAATGAAGAAATGTATTTTCCGGTTCCTCTAGGAAGTTTTTCGGATGTTGCCGTTTTTCCGCCAATCCGGTATCCTTCAATGTATGCCTTATTTCCACCGCCTTCGGCAACTACAGCTTCTAATAGTTCCTTCATGGTACTCTGGGTTTCCTCATCAAGTTTTGCACTTTTTTCTTCATAAGAAAGATTTTTGATGCGATTTTCTTTTTCCGAAATCACCCTGACACCAAAATGGGGAGTCACGAGAGTCCCACCATTAACCACCGATGCCACTGCACGCAGCAACTGTAGCGGTGTAATCTGTATGGACTGTCCAAAGGACATGGTGGCAAGTTCCACGGCTTTTACATTTTCCTGCTTATGAAAAATAGAACTTGCTTCTCCCGGGACATCTACCCCGGTCTTTTCAAACAATCCTAAATTTTTATACCATTTGAACATATTGGCGACTCCTGTTCGCTCGCCCACTTCCATAAAAACCGGATTGCAGGAATTCATAAATCCTTCCCGAAAGGTTTCTGCCCCATGTCCGGAGGTTTTATGGCATCGGATGGTTCGATTTTCCACCCGTCTAGAACCACCACAGAAAAAGGTATCTTTCACTGTCACTTTATGTTCGCTTAAAGCTGCGGTGGCAGTTATTATTTTAAATGTGGAGCCTGGTTCGTATGTATCGCTGATACAACTATTTCTCCACATGGCATTTCTTTTCTCATTTTTTTCTTTTTCTGTCATGACTTTTATGTTGTCTGTCTCATTCTGTTGTGTCAAGGTATTTTCATTGTCTGTTTCATTTTGTTCTGTCATGGAATTTGCCTTGTCTGTTTCATTTTGTTTTGTCGAGGCATTTGCGTCGTCTGTTTCAACTAAGGTAAATGGGTCATTTAAGTCAAATTCCGGTTCATTTACCATAGCATATATTTCTCCATTGTTGGGATTCATCATGATAATCCTTACACTTTTCGCCTGTTTTTCCTGTCGGACTTTCCATGCTGCCTGCTGTGCATACATCTGCATATTCAAATCTATGCTGATTTGAAGGTCATTCCCGGGTATAGGCTCCTTACGATGTTCCGCGGTATTTTTTATCTCCACTCCTTGGGCATTTGTAAGAGTGTAAATCACTCCATCTTTACCTCGCAATATGTCTTCATACGTAACTTCCAAGCCTATAATTCCCTGATTATCGCTTCCGGTAAAGCCGATTACCTTCGATGCCAACGTAGAATAGGGATAATACCTTCGATAGTCTTCATCCACCATAACACCTTCTAATTGCATATTCCGGATGCGGTCTGCAATGGTTTTATCTACATTTGCTTTTATTTTTTCTCTGGAAGAGCGCTTTTTTACCTTTTTTGCTACTTCTTCCCGATCAAGTTCCAATTCTTTGGATAACACATCTATTACTTTTTCCGGTTGCTTCACCTGATTATATATAACAGAGATGGTGGATACGGATTTGTTTGATGCCAGCTCCACACCATTTGCATCCAGTATTTTCCCTCTGGCAGCTTTAATGCTTCGCTCTCTTTCCTGCACCTCGCGAACCTTCACACCATAGTATTCAGCTCTTCCTATCATTAGATAATACAAACGTCCAATCAGAAAAAACGTTAAAATACAACACGCAAGAAACCCCATTAGTATGCTTCGCCTGTGATATGTTTTCATAGCTGACACCTCAGTGTTCTTGCATACATGATATGATAAAGATTTGTGTTTTATGCCACTATCAGGCTATTATGATTTCATTACACTTAGCATCGTATTTTTCGTTATATGTCAAACGAAGGTTTTCATTTTAACCTTACTGCGCTATTGGTAAATTTTCATTTTCATCGGCAGACTCTAAATTGTCCTGTGGATCCACAGTTGGCTCCACTGTTGGTTCTGCTGTAGGCTCTGTGGTAGGTTCCACTGTAGGTTGTGCAGTAACACTTGCCTGTCCACCATTTTCTTCACTTGTAGTTTTTGATTTATAAATACCTAAAAATGGGAAGATTTCTTTCATAACCGATCTGGCAACTTCCTGTGCATAAGTACTATGGGCATCATCAGCCACTCCCGGTTCATCCATAATGGCATACACTACCACTTCAGGATTATTCATTGGACAACCGCCAATAAAGGAAACCAAATGCTTTCCTGCAGTTCTTGGTAATTTCTGTGCAGTTCCTGTCTTTCCACCAATAGAATATCCCGGAATCTGTGCAGTAGCACCGGTTCCATCCTCTACTGTAGCCAACAGATAATCTTTCAAGTAGTCGCTTGTACTCTTTGAAACTGTCTTACGAACCAATGTAGGCTCAATATTTTCAACTACATTTCCCTCATCATCAAGTATCTGTTTTACAACATGTGGCTGATAATAATAACCACCATTAATGATAGATGAAAATGCCGACGCAATCTGTACCATATTTGTCTGTAATCCCTGTCCAAAACTTGATGTTGCAAGCTCTGTAGGTCCTAACTTATCTTCCGTAAAAACAGAACCCGGATTTTCTCCCGGTAAGTCAATTCCTGTTTTCAAACCGATGTTAAAACGTTTTTCATATTCCATAAATTTCTTTTTCCCCATGGTATTTACCAACTGCATCATAACATCATTACACGATTCCATAAGTGATGTTTTCAACGTCATGTTACCATGTCCATTTCGGCTGACACAACGGATAATAACACCGCTGATATTTTCAAAACCGTCGCAGTAAAATGTGGAATTATTATTTGCAATGCCTTCTTCCAATGCTGCGCACACGGTGATTGGCTTGAATGTCGAACCCGGTTCATATGCGTGGGCGATACAATAATTCTGCCACATTTCATTTAATTTTTGCGACTTCTCCTTTTCGCTCCACCCTGCAATTTCCTGTTCCGAATAAATATTCGTTAAGTCAAATGCATTGTTAAGGTCATAAGTTACATCCGATGACATAGCGTAAATCTCGCCATTTTTCGGATTCATAACCAAAACGGCAATGTTTTTCGGATTGTATTTCTTCATGTAGTGTTTGATTGTTTTCTCAACAATATTCTGAATATTTACATCCAGAGTCGTCACGATATTTTTTCCATTTTTCGCAGCCTTCACAGTCTTTTCAATAGAAGAGTCTGAAGAATAATATCCATAAGATCTTCCTGCTAAACCATTTAAAATATCATTATACTGATTTTCAAGTCCCCAAAGTCCCGAATTATCTGCACTTGAAAAACCAACGACACTACAGGCTGTATTTGATAATGGATAAGTTCTTTTATAGTTCTTCTCGAAATAAACGGCGTTTTTGTTGATTTTCATATCATCATTTTCTTTTTTTGCACGTTTCTTTTCCTGTTCCAACATTTCTTTGTAATCGTCAACTTTATCTTTTGACACTTCTTTACGAATGATGTAATATTTTGACTTTGGACGTTCTGTCAATAGTGTTTGAACTTCCTGTTCCTCAATTTCAAAATAGCTACATAACGCCGCAATAGTTGTTGTTTTTGTATCCTCATCATCTAAGAAATCATAAGGGGAAACAATCACATTGTAAAGCAAACGACTGGTTGCCAGTTTTGTATTGTTTCGATCCAAAATATCTCCACGCTTGTACTGCAGCACGCTATTTACATAACTTTGCTGACTAAATGCCTTTTTTTTATATTTTTCTCCGCTATTTTTATTGATTTTTCCAATCTGAACAATTAAAAAAATAAATGTTAACACAATAATTCCCATAAATGCAAACAATGTCCCCTGCATTCTTGGTGTAAATTTTTTTATCTTTCGTCTTTTTCTATCTGCCATTTTCTTATTTCCTCTCTACATAAAAGTATGCAACACAAATCATCTTACATCCTGCCGATAATCCGTGTTGCATATCTTATTCTTTCAATTTCAACAATTAATTGGCATCTGGTATGTCACCAAACTGCTGTACTGAATCACTTTCTTTTCCTTGATATTTTATCACTTGCTTTTTGCCCGGATGTTTCATTCCCAATACTTTTGTTGCATACTCATATACATAATCCAAATCTACATCTGCAGTAAGTTCATCTTTTGCAAGTTTATTTTCCTCTTTCATTGTAACGATTTGAGATTCCAAATCATTAATCTTGTTTTTCATAGTGGTAACTTTCGATTGTGTAGCCAAAAATTTCACACTGACAACTACAGTAACAATAACCATTACAGATAAAAATAATGTAGAAAACAAGTCCATTCTCCTTGTGGCCTTCCGTGTTGCTTTTCTTTTCTTTCGGACTGTTTTTTGTTGCTCTTTTTCATTCGATTGTTCGTGTTCTTCCGGCAAAACTAATGGTTCTCTTACCGGCTCTAGTTTTCTAACCGTATTACCATCTATATACGTACCATACTCTCGCATATAGCTTTTTTCCTTTCCATCCCAACGTTCAGCCATAACAATTACCCCCAAACTAAACTACCTGCGTTCAAATACCCTCAGTTTGGCACTCTTAGATCTTCTATTTACTTCCATCTCCTCATCTGATGGCAAAATAGGCTTACGAGTAACCACTTTCCCCTTTGATACCTGACCACACATGCATACAGGAAAACTTGGTGGGCATGTACAAGGGTTCTCATTCTTACGAAAGATACTCTTGACAATACGATCTTCCAAAGAATGAAATGTAATTATACATATTCTTCCGTCTGGCTCCAATAAGTCGATCATATCCTGTAACGTGTTGTTTAGTACTTCAAGTTCTTTGTTTAGCTCAATGCGAATCGCCTGAAATGTCTTCTTTGAAGGATGACCGGTATTTTTCCGAACCTTCATAGGGATTGCTGCTGCAATCGCTTCATTTAATTCGTATGTTGTTTCAAATTCTTTTTCCTGACGCATACGCACAATGTGCTTTGCAATGTTTTTCGCAAACTTGTCTTCCCCATAATCGCGAATGATACGGAATAACTCCATCTCGCTGTATGTATTTACAATGTCTTTCGCTGTCAATGTCTGTCTCTTGTCCATACGCATATCAAGCGGTCCGTTTTCTTTGTATGAGAATCCTCTATCAGCTGTATCTAACTGATGTGATGAAACTCCCAAATCCAATACGATACCATTTACTTTTTCAATTCCCAAGTCTGCTAAAACCTGTTTCATGTTGCAATAATTGCTTCTAACGATAGAAACTTTATCCCCGAACTCCTTCAATCGTTCCTTGCCGGTCATGATAGCAGCTTCATCCTGATCAATTCCGACAAATCTTCCATGTTCCCCTAATCTCTTACAAATCTGGTACGAATGACCTGCGCCACCCATAGTACCATCTACGTAAATACCATCCTCTTTGATGTTTAAGCCTTCGATTGTCTCTTCCAACAATACGGATACATGTTTAAATTCCATACTTACTTCCTCCTCCGACTGTCTCTCCTTTAGAAACTAATTCCAAGCTCTGCCATATTTTCTGCAATGGCTTCAACATCACCAAAATCATTGTTCTTATCCCAAAGCTCTTTGCTCCAGATTTCTATTTTACCAAGTACTCCCACAAATACAACGTCTTTTTCTAACCCTGCAAACTCACGAAGTCTCGCAGGAATCAGCATACGTCCCTGCTTGTCCGCCTCAATAGTCATAGCGCCTGCTAAAAAGTATCTCTGTAACTTTCTCGCTTCAAGTGTCCCCGGTAAGTGTTTCAACTGTTCAACAAATTCTAACCATTCACTATTTGGATACAAAAATAAACATCCATCCAAACCAAGAGTTACTACGAACTCTTCCCCAAGTTCTTCTCTGAACTTTGCTGGGACAATAATTCTGCCCTTCGCATCAATGGAATGATTGAATTCTCCCATGAACATCTACACTCACCTACCTTCCCCGTGATGGGATTGAGTTTTAAGTCCTCCCACTTTCACCCACTTTCCACCACTATCAATACAATAATAAACCAATATTGGGAAATTTTCAACCATTTTGACCGTTTTTTATTAAAGAATTAATAAAAAAGTAAAAACAAAAATGCCCGGATACAAGATATAGTGGTTGTTAGGATTTCAGGCACTATTTGGGTGTTTTCTTTTTGTTGTAAGGGATGTTTTTTTGCGTTTTTTAAGTATATCTTAAGGTGTTTTATGTGTGGTGGAGCGTATTCCCATTTTTTTATATGTTCTCTCGGAGTCTTTTTATACAAGAATTTCGAGATAGATTTTTCTTGGATAACGANNGAGAAAATCCAAGGAAAATATAGCTGAAATTATGGTATAAAGGAGATTCCGAGAGAACATTTATAAACACAAAGGGGGAATTACAATGCATAAACATAAATGGAAAAAACGGCTATCCATTGCGTTATCAATCGCAATGGTTTCAACAATGCTACCTATAAAAACACCATTACCAATTAAGCAATCTACGATTTCCACGGTACTGGCAGATGACACATCACCTTCATCGAATTCTGCGACACCTACGGAAACTCCGGTCTTATCTTGTGGCCTGACCATCAATATGAATCTTAGCACTTCACAGGCAACTATTAGTAAAGTCGGAGGAATGGCGATTGATGATGTGTTTTATTATCAGATTGTTTCAGATTTAAAAAATGTACCACAACCACCTTCTGCAAAAAAATGGGTGACCGCAGTAGTGGATACTGTCCAAGGAAATGAAGGAGCGAAAGAATATCTGTTAGATTTTTCATGGTTGTCTTACAGCAAAGCTCAAACATTGTACGTTACCACAAATATAGACCCAGCTGTTGTGACACCTACTTCTTTTCATATGACTGCACAAATTAAAGACTTAAAGTTTAAATATACCAGTGAAAAACCAGAGAGTAGTCAGGCAAATATAGATTATATCGGTAGCGATGTTACAGGGTATTTGTCACTTGATAAGGCAAAAACCTATGCAACCATAACCGATTTAACAACAATTGAATGGAAAACCGTAAACGGGGATTGGAAAAAACTTATCAATCTTTCTACACCAACACTTAACTTAAATGACTACATAAATAAAGGTACTACTCTCTATTTTAGAAACGCAGCTACCAGAACTGAACCTTTCAGCAAAACAGTAACAATGAAATTATCGGCACCAGCCAATGGACCGAAAATTTCCATAAATACTACAAATAAGACTGTGACATTTCCTGCGGGAAGCGAATACATTTTAAGTAGCAACTACGCACAAAATGCCACATGGACAAAATTTACAGTAAAAACCACAAAACCTTTCACTGAAATTGCAACCATCAATGGAACAAGTGATGTATATATATACGTCAGGAAATCAGCTACCAGCAGAAAAGTTGCTTCAAAAATAACTATCGTAGCATTGTTCGAAACAACAAAAGCTGATACTTCCATTGATACTACTAAACTTATAACGAAATATAACGACCAAAAACTTTACGTTCCTTTTGGTCAGAACAAGGTTATTTCCTATAACTTTTCAAAAAAAGAAAAACAACCAACTGCATGGGAAAATCTTTATATATCTGACGCTTACAGTAACGTGGAGGGCGGCAACAATTTACCGTATGGTCTGATAGACGTTTCCTCACTTAATCCAACCGTTGACAATTGGATTTATTTCAAAGGGGATCACGATAACAAAGTAACCTTTATAAAAATAGAAAAAACGCCTGTTTTACGTGCTAAATTCGCACCAAGCATTGCGACTTTAGACGAAACACAAAAAGCCTTTGTAACTTCCTATTCAAATTTCACCGCTGAAACCGGTTATTACTATTTCACCGCTGACAACTTACTTATGACATCAGGAGCCAATATTCTATGGAAACTGGAGAATGGTACCTGGTCAGATTTATCTGCTTTGCATTTGGAACATTATAAATATAAAGGTACAAAATTATATTTTATGTTAAAAGGCGATACAAAATTATGTAGTAAACCGATTAAATTTTCACATTCTGCCAGACCAAACAGCACAAGTGCAAAACTTGACGGAAACAAACTTACCATAAACTTATCTAAAAAAATAGAATATCGTGTGAAAGTTGAAAATGGTACATATAGTAACTGGACCTCTGTAGATACTACAAAATCCTCAATCAACCTTCCGATAGGTCAATTGGTAAATATGACAGGCAACGGAAATGGAATCAGTACACAATGGAAGAATACCACATTAATGATACGTTTGGCAGCAACAAAACAAAAAACGCCTTCAAATGTAGCCATACTTCCTATTTATGCACCAACTGAACCTGTGTGTGGTGCTGATGGATTGAGTATGCAGTATGTGACAGCCAACACGCCAAGCAGTGGAATGCGATTTACAAACAAAAGTAGCGTAGACTACCAAATCGCAGTCATTAGTGGCGGNNATTGCTGCTCTTGACTACACAGCCAATTCAAAGCAAGCCGGTTATGTAAAATTTAAAACGGTAAAAGCAGGAAAATACATTACCGTTGCGTACAAAGAATATAAGTCACTCAGCAATCCATTTCCTATTTGCAGAATAGCTACGATTAGGGAAGATGCTAAAACCATTGCAACAGAATTCAGGATTGCGTCAGTTGTTGAAAATGTAATAGGCAGCACACCAAAGTGTAACCTGACAAGTGGTATGTACCCTATTACAGGCGGCAACGATTCCATATCAGTACCTGTAACATTTACTATTGCAAATGGTTGGACCGTGTATTATACTACCGATGGCAAAATACCAACAGCAGACGACAATTTCGATTCAGTCAATCGTTACACAGGTGAATTCAATGTTACGGTTTCGAAAGGCGAACAAGTATCCATTCATGCTATTGGTGTAAAACTTGACAGTAATAACAAAATCATAAAAACCGGCGGTACTTTAGAAATTTTATTAACGGGATATAAAGCCGGAGATAAGAGCGAGTACATAAACAAATGGGGATACAAATTATGCTTAAAAGATGACCAAAATAATAATAATTCAATGGCAAGTAATTTATATACCATGGCGTATGACGCGATTACCGCACAGCTCGCAACTTTTGATATTAGTTCCTTAGAAATTGGTAAAAGTAATTCTGCATTTATCACTAAGGTATTGGAACGTGTACGCTATGACAATCCGCAATTATTGCAATATTCCGGCGGATATTCTTACTCATATAATTCAACAAAAATGTTGAGCATCAGTCCAAAATACAAACAGGATGCTGCTACAACAGCAACTATGATGAACGAAGTAAACGAAACTTATCAAAAAATCGTTACTCTAGCAAAAAGCGAAAAGTACGGAAATAGCAGTAATTTTACTTCAATTCCGGACATACAAAAAGTAAAGGCAATTCACGATTATTTGGTTCTTAACAACAAATATGCAAAATCTACTCATGACCAGGATATTTACGGTGCAATGTCTGAAAAATCTTCACCTGTCTGCATGAGTTATGCAATGTCATTCTTATACTGTTGTCAGAAAATGGGAATTGAATGTGTTCTTGTGGTTGGCTATGCCGGTGAAGGACATGCTTGGAATTTAGTCAGATTGGAAAATGGTGACGGTATAGATACAAGTGACGACTGGTACGAAATGGATGTTACCTGGGATGATCCGGTAGGAACAAACCTAAGCCCGGATTACCTAGGAACTGCCTGCTTTAACGTAACCACAGATTTTATAAGCACATACAGGAAAAGAAGAACCCGTTATTACAGCGTCTATACAGAATACCCTGTAGATAAAGCAACAGGAACCACATTTAGCGCTAACACTATCTATCCTGCTTCTTACAATGCAAGTGTAGATAATATAGCACAATACGGATGTGGATTAGAATTACCTAAAGTTAACGCGGTTCCGGCATATTAGCCTGATTAAAACTCCAAAGATGCTTCGGTTTATTACCGACTTCTTTGGAGTTTTTTTACTATTAAAATTCATTGCGATTTCTTGCCAAATAATGTAAAATATAGATAGGGTATTTTGGTTTATTAGAATTATGTATCTAGAAATTAAATATGAGTTTTTGTGTTCATTTGGGGGCGAATGAACAATATACATAAAGACGTAAGTGTACTCTTAGAGTCTTTTTTGAGAGAACATCCTACATAGAAAAGAGGGGATTATATGCTGACAATTTGGTTTGCCATTCATGTTATAGGAGCAATTATAGCAATTGCGCTACTGGCACTTGTACACAATCAGAAAGAATCAAATTTCAAATCCTATTTGATGCTGACCAGTGTTTGCTGTGGAATTATTATGGTTTCCAGATGTTTTTTTATCACATGTAAAGGACCGGAAGCATTAGTGTTAGCGGGAAAATTTGAATATTTCGGAAAGTGCTTTGCAAGCTATTATGGATTGATGTTTTTACTGAACTATCGTCAGATTAAAACTCGCGCAGCAATGATGCATCCATTATTTTTCGTAAATCTCGTTGCCTGCATAATAATATTTACAAACGAATATCACCATTTATATTACGGAGAAATGACATTTGTTCAAACTCCGTTAGGTTTGTCGTTTGTTGCCGACAGGACTCCATTTTATTATTTTTACATGTTGTTCCTATTGGTAGAAATGGTTGCTTACGTTATTGTTTCCATAAACGGATGGTTGGAATGTGAAAAAGGTTCCACCGCCAGAAAAGCAGCTTTTTATTTGATGATGGCGGGAATTTCGCCGGATTTGATGTTTGTTTTTGCACTTTGCTTTCTTATTCCAACGTACAACATTGATATCATACCACTGGGCATTCTTTTATGTATGATTTTCATGGTAATCAGTTGTCAAAAATACAAGCTATTTGAGTTGATAAGAAATGCAAAAGATTTTATCATTGATCACTTAGAAGAAGGTATTATGGTATTTGATCAGGATTTTAAAATTCTTTATCAAAATCCTTATATGGAAGATATGGTTTCAAAATCTGATTTTCACTTTACAGATGCACAGCAATATAAAGATTTACTAAAAATACCGCAATATCAGTTTATGTTAGAGGATATGATATATGAAAGTCATGTATCAAAAATAGATTTAAAAAAAGGCGGTTTAGGGTATCTGCTCCGATTTACGGACGTCACAAACATTGCCCGTCAGGCAGAGGAAATGCGGGAATTAAAAGAACATGCAGAGGCGGCTAATGAAGCTAAATCAGGATTTATCTCAAACATTTCCCATGAAATCCGTACACCGATGAACGGTATCATCGGAATGACAGAAATTTTGTTACGAGATGAATTTACGCCACAACAAACCGAGTATCTTCAAAATATCCAGACCTCAGGAAATGCTCTGTTGTCATTGATTAACGATTTACTCGACTTTTCGAAAATGGAAAGTGGAAAATTTGAACTTGTAAACGATGTGTATGATGTTGGTGAGGCATTTGCAAATCTATCTATTATGTTTTTAACGAGAATTGGAGAAAAACCTATTGAGTTTTTTGTTGAAATGGATCCCCATATTCCGAGAAAACTTTACGGAGATTGCAACCGTATCCGCCAATTAATCATTAATTTTGTAAACAATGCCATCAAATATACAGAGGAAGGCTATGTCAAAATAACATCCAACATACTTGATATTGTAGATGATGACATCACCCTCCAGTACGTAATTGAAGATACTGGTCAGGGTATCAAAGAAGAAGATATTCCGAAACTATTTGAAGCTTTTCAACGTGTGGATATGCAAAAGAATTCCACAAAAGAAGGTACAGGACTTGGATTATCGATTTGTAAAGAGTTAATACGAATGATGAACGGAACCATTGATGTAAAAAGTGAGTACGGAAAGGGCAGTTGCTTTAGTTTCACATATCATCAAAAGCTGGTGGATTACGATACAACACCGCATTGGGAATTAAAACCGGAACTTAAAGGTAAGAAACTAAGTTGTTGCTTCTCAAATGATTTAGTGACGGAAAATTTTGTTCACATGATGGATAGTATTACAGACTTTGAATATGTGGATATTGAAGATGTCTTTGCATCTAAAAAAATGGCAGACATTGTATTTGTGGACAGTCAAAGTTTCGATGAAACGAAAGCAAAACTTCCAAAAGAAACTTTACTCTACCATTTATTCAATCCAACACTGGAAGAAGCAAGACAGGATGCAAACGGTTCTATACCAAAACCAATCTTCAGTCATGAACTTTATCGTGTTCTTAATACAGAGCATGTTGCCACTAAAAAAATACATACCTTTGCCGCAAATTATACTGCTCCGGATGCAAACATTTTAATTGTGGATGACAGCATTATGAACCTTAAAGTTGCCTGTGGTCTGTTAAAGCCTTTGGAAATTCAAATTGACACTGCTTCTAGTGGTGCCAAGGCAATCGAAATGGCGACAGAAAAACAGTATGATATTATTTTCATGGATCATATGATGCCGGAAATGGATGGTATTGAAGCAAGTACACATATTCGAAATGAAACAACGGAATACAATAAAACCGTTCCGATTATTGCTCTTACGGCTAATGCCGTGCAAGGAGCAAAAGAAGAGTTTTTATCTGCAGGACTCAATGATTTTGTGGCAAAACCGATTAATATTCAGGAAATTACTACTACCATAAAGCATTGGCTACCGGAGGAGCTTATTAAAAACCTTTAAAAAGATTTGGTTCAACTGACCAGATTAGGTTGTATTTTAAACAAATTCATTTCATGCAATAAAGGTTGTATGTAGTTTCAAAAGTTACTAGAGAGGTTGGTACGTTAAGTACTGACCTCTTTGTTCCTTTAAAAGTATTGCCAGTAGATAAATACAGGAGCAGCTATGTTACAGCTGATTTTAAAGAAAAGCTTGCCCTCATGAAATATTAATTATATGATAAAAACAGGTTGTTGTTATGGGAAAAACATATTATCCACTTAGTACTAACAACGGTCTCTCAATATCTTTTTTGGGAATATTGCGAGAACAAACCAAATAAGCCTCATAATGGCATTTTGAGGTATTTTCGANNTTTTATTGTTTATTCTTGGAATTATCATGGCTGGAAATCTCGGTGATTATTGGAATATCAGCATTTTTAATCTTTTGTTTCGAAAAGGATTTTGGACATTTTTTATCATTGCACCTTGTGCCGTGAACATATTCCAAAAAGGTGTTCATGTGGCGTATATTACCGGTATTATCATTAGTGGAATTATCTGGGCAGGTAAAATGGAGTTTTATAACGCATCTCATCTGAAACGTATGATTTTACCTATATTATTGGTCATTGTGGGAATATCTTATTTCACTACATTTTTTGATAAAAGTGATGAGGACGAGACACCGGAAGCTCCGATAGAAGATGCAGCTGGAAAAGCTGACTATACCGCAAATTTCGGAACAAGAGTTATAAATTATGACAATCGCCTGTTCAACGGTGGGCATATGTCTTCCTGTTTTGGTGAAATCCGAATGGACCTTTCAAAAGCCAAATTCCCGGAGGAACCTGTCAATATTGCCTGTAACGCAACGGTAGGAAATATCGACATCCACACTCCGGAAAATTCGAGAGTCATTTTGAAAAAGCGGGCATTTTTAGGCGGTATTCACGACTATAAGAAAGGTACTCTCGCGTCAGACGATGCACCTACCTTTTATATTGATGCAACGACTATCTTTGGAGGGATTGACATACGATGAATAAATTTCAAAAAATAGCTAAAAACGTCATAAGTTCATTGGTTGTTGCCGGCTGCATTTTTGCAATCGCCCTGTTGATTGAGGGTATCATCGGCATTGCCAACTGGACACAGAAAGACCATTCCATTCATCTGTTTGGCAGTTCTAAAAAAACCAAAACAGAAAAGACGGATCCAAATTTAACTACATATAGTGACATTGAAAGCATTAACATTACCACAAGCAATTATGAGCTGGTAGTAACCATAGACCCCCAAATCTCAGAAACAAAACTTACTTATGAAAGTAATACCGGAAAGGTTTCTGTAGGTGTGGAAGACAAGGAATTGATCGTTCGTCAGAGAAAATCCTACAATCCACTCACCATGTTTAAAAATCGGGATAAAATTCAAAAAGACGGTGTGATTTATCTGACGTTACCAAATAATTTCACTTTAAAAAAGGCTACATTCGAACTTGGAAGTGCCAAATCAAAAATCGAAAATTTGAGCGCAGAACAGCTTTCGTTAACCACCGACGATGGTGAAACAGTAGCATCCGGCATCTATGCCAAAGCAGTTACTGCAAACACAGGGGAAGGCGTTACAAAATTCGAAAATGTTAGTTTTGACACCTTTACTTTAGACGGCGGAAAAGGTAATGTTTCCTTCTCAGGAACCCTTTACACCAGTGCTGATTTAAAGGTCGATTCCGGTGATTTAACGTTCCTTGTATATGCAAGCCGAGATTATTTTGGCATCAATGTGGACCGCGGCGAAGGTCAGGTGTTAATCGATGGTTCAGATTACGAATCTGTTCCATTGACAGAAAATGGAACACATTTTATCAATGTTTCTAACGAAGAAGGAAAATGTAATTTAACATTTCAACCAATGTAAAACCACAAACTTTGTGATTGGCAGAGGTTGAGAAAAAAGTTTACTATAAAACTTAAAAATAAGTAGGTGGCAATCCACCTACTTATTTACATTCCACAAATATTCAGTTTTTTGGTGCTTTTCATTGAAAAATCTATATTTCTATATAAACAACCATTCCATCTTATCTTAAAAATACATTTAACAATCTAATCCTTTTATTACCTATATTACGCTAGAAAAATAATTCCACCAGATTCCAGTTGGTTTTGCCTCGAATTCCATAGTTTTTCCCGTGGTAGGATGCGTAAACACCAAACGATTTGAAAATAGCGCAACTCCCTTTCTGCCATCTTCTTTTTTTGCCTCTTTATTGTATTTCGTATCTCCTGCCAGTCCTGCTACATGAGCAGCCATCTGCAATCGGATCTGATGATGTCTTCCGGTAAACAATTCCACTTCAATCAAAGATTTTCCATCTACAACTTCCATCACTTTATATGCCAGTTTTGCAACTTTTCCCTCTTTATCTGTTTCTTTTACGATTTCAGAAGTGTTGGTTTTTCCATTCTTTTTTATATAGTCTTCAAGAACAACCGCATCTTTTCCTAAAAGTTCAGGCAATTCTTTCAAAACCACACAGGAATACCATTTTCCGATACTTTTCTCCTGCACCTGTTTTGACAATTCTGCTGCCGCCTTTTTATTCTTTGCAAACACCATAACTCCGCCTACCGGTCGGTCCAAGCGATGCACCAATCCAATATACGGGTTCTTTGCCCCTTGTTCTTCACACAAATAATTTTTCAACCGGTTCACTAAATCATAATCCAATGTTTTGTCGCTCTGCACCGGCTCTCCGGATTTTTTTACGCAAACAATAATATCCTTATCCTCAAATAAAATTTCAGGTTTCATGCTTTTTTCCTCTTAAATTTCTTTATGTGCAAATTTTTCTAAATATTTTTTTCCCACTGTACCTACGACATAGCCGATTACACTTCCGCTAATGATGCCAAAAGTAACATCTGTCGGATAATGAATTCCAACATACAGTCTGGAAAATGCAATAAGCGTGGCTAACACAAGAGCCGGAACACCAAACTTTCTTGGCAGGCATAAAAACATAACCACCGCCGCAGCAAATGATACGGAAGAATGTCCGGATGGAAAAGAATAATCTACTGCTTTACGAAGCAGTAACTTTATTTCCGGAAGTCCTTCGTAAGGTCTTGTTCTTGCCACCAGATTTTTTAAAATAAGATTATTTATGATATAATTTACAGCCATAGATATCGTTGCCAAAACACCAACTAGTCTCTTTGGTTTCCACAACAACAATCCCAATGTCAAAATAAGCCAGATAAATCCTGCATTTCCAAGCATTGAAAGCCCTTTCATCAACGGTGTCAAATAGGGATTTCTCAAATGTTCCTGTATCCAAAATAATAAATCGCCGTCCATCTTTTGTACCGTATTCATCTTTCGTTTTCCTTTCTCACATGTGAACTACTCATTGTCTGAAGCCAATGGGCTTCCTGCTTCGCCGACCTCGTAACCTACTATCTCCACAGACAGGACATATCCATTCCCTTACCGACAAATCTTTTGTATAGGAAATCCCACCATATACGCCGATAGCATAGCTATCTCACGTTGGTGGGATATTATAATATGCTTTTTTTACAATGTAACTATATAAACTCTATAGCAACTTCTCATTATTGTGCTCTATTGTCTTTATTTTTTTTATATTCGTACCAAACTGACCGAACCTCATCTATCGAAAGATTTGGAACCGAATCTGCAACTTCGTTAATTGAGTTTTCTTCGTTTCCTGTCAGTTTAAGAGACATTTCAATCAGTAGTGGAACGAAAGTTTGATCTTTTTCTTTGCGTCCCTCAGCTAATCCTTCCTGGTAGCGTTCTTTTTCTATTTCCCACAACTGCATATATTCCCGCCTCCATTTCTTATTTAAGCGAATTTCGTCTACGTTATGCATTAACTTCTTAGCGTATTCAGACTGTCCGTCTTCACCGTTAAAGACTTTTATCATTTCTCTAAATTCATCACTAATATCATCCTGTATGCCTTTGGTGTTGATGAAAATCTTAGTTGTATCATCTTCCAAAACCAAGTCCGGACATTCCAGACAACAGTTTTTGAAGCGATAAATGTGTCTTCCTTGTCCAAATAAGTCAAAAGTACAAATGAAGATGATATAACTCTTATTTAATTCATTGTAATCTGCGCCTTTATCTAACAATTGCAAATCTATCATTGCCTGATAATAACGACTTCTTTTGGGTAAATTATTTTTCATCGAACTCTGCATTTCCACGTTGTACACAGTGCCCTGATCGTCATCTACATACACATCCAGTCGCACACTTTTTGATTCCGATGCAATGGTTATGGTCTTCTCATCTTCCGGATAAGAAATCTCCTTAATTTTCACATCCAACACAATCTCAAGAAATGTTTTGCAAATCTCCGGATTACTCATAACTTTTGTAAACATGAAGTTATCTACAATCGTCAGTTCCTCGTAGGGTTTCATCTGAAACCCACTCGTTAGTTCATTTCTAGCTTCTTTTTCATTCGTACTCTCATTCATTTTTTCTTTCAAATTACATACTCCCTTCGTCTTTTGCGCAGGAATATGTAATACTGTCTTTTCTTGTCGTTCTAATTTTCACAATAACATTTTTACGTAATTATTCAAAGTTTGTATTCACATTATCTTATATGTTTTAAAACAAACATACCAAATGAACATACCTTCAAAACACATATGTTAAAGTGTAAAACCTATCCCTAAGATTTATCAGACAAACATAACACTTCCTGCTATTTTTTATTTTGGATTGTAAGCAGGATTAAATCTTAGAAATTAGATGTCACGAAACAGTAACAATAGAACTATAAGAATTCTTCTGCTCACCTTTAGATTATCACAAAATATCAGGGAATACAAGCGAAAATTGGGAGCGGTAATTAACTAAATAGCCGTTTTTACCATACCTTGTAGGATGCTTGACTGAATTGTCATGAAATTTAAAAAGTTTGCCGAAACTTGCGGTCGCTTCTTGTGGAAAACCTCCCCCAAAAAAGGACAAAGCCCATAATAATAATTTACTCATTCTAAACCTGGCTTTGTCCTTTTTTAATTATTTTGCTTTATTGTGTTTTATTTTTCTTATATTCATAACTGACTGTCTACCGATTTACCGACTTTGTCAGATAATCTTTCAACTGTTCAATCGGTATCGGTTTGGAATACCGAAATCCCTGCAAGTAATTCGCCCTGTTTTTCTTACAGATTTGTTCCTGCAATTCCGTTTCCACCCCTTCAAACAAAAGGGTGTAACCAAGGCTGTAAAGCATGCCCGCAAAGTAGGATAACACTGTATTTCCAAGTGCCGTATCATTTGCAAATTGAAGCAATGAACGGTCAAATTTAATGACATCAAAATTGATTCCAAAAATTCGGTCAAGGTTAGAATATCCTGAACCAAAATCATCTAAGTAAATCTTCATTCCTTTTTCACGCAAAATACCAACTTTACGCTTAATCATCTCGTAATCTTTGTCATTCTGACTTTCCGTAATTTCTATCGCAATGGTTTCATACGGAATATGATGTCGCTCAATAATCTCCATCACATCCTCACAAAATCTCATTTCGTGAATTTCGCTGATAGAAAAGTTGACGGACACACGATTAATACTATACCCTTCCCGAAGCAACTGTGCCATGCTCTCGCAGGCTTTGCTAAGAATTATGAGGGACAATCCGTGTACCAGATCATGACTTTCCGCCAAAGCAATAAATTTATCCGGTGTAACAAATGGCATTTTTTCTAATTTTAATCGCATAAGTGTTTCCGCCGTGTCAAACTGATTGGTTTTCACATTTTGCACCGGCTGACAATACACCATAACTCTAGGATCATCTAAATCCATCTTCTCAACAATATCAGTTAACTGACCTAAAATATAACGGGACTCCCGGTACTTCTCCATGTCCTCCTCAGTAATGAACTTCACCTCATTTTCATTCATTCTTTTCTCAAAATAAACGGCAAACCGCTGAAAATCCTCAGAACTTGTCAAAAATGAGATATCCGGAATATTTAAAATTTTATATGGAATCTTATACATTTCATAGGCTTTCATAAACTTCGTGTCTATCATATCTCTTATTTTTTCTTCATTTTCCTGTTTATGATAAGCCATAATGATTCGATTGTATCCTAAGCGATATAACTCAACTTTCTTTACATACCCTTCCTGAAAATAATAAAACATGGACCACATATCCGCATCAACTTCATGGTCATCTTTTAATTTTAGAGAAAGGAAACTTAACCGGTCCAATTTTTTTGATCCCTGACGGAGCAAATTATCCATGGAAACGCTATCCAATGCCCCGGTTTCTGTATCATAAGGGTTGGAATGAAGCATCAATAATGCCACTAACATAGGAAGTAAGTATGTAAGTGTTGTAAAGCTGGATATTCCCGCAACGGTCTGAAATATCATAATTCCAAAACTGATAGTAGACACCCAGATTACCGCATTACGAATTCTGATCGCCAGCCTGGTATGATAATACCAAAATAAAATAGCAATGATAAACACGTCATACACATAAAAATATGCAAATAAATCCGTAGTTTTGTCAATCATACTGACACCATTTACAATGTAATAACCAATCTTTAACGGCGTATTAGATATAATGCAACAAATACATCCTATCCCCCATATTATTTGAAAACTGATTATCCAACGACGTTCTTTTTTATGTTCCAAATGAAACAGATATACCACATAACATTGGAAAAACATCAGATCCGTCAGACACAGGACATAAAACAATCCCCGTCTGCCATATAAAATCCAATCCGGTGCATCCTTCCAATGATTTGCAATAGGGTATCGGATGGAATTGATTACACAGGCAACCATCAAAATGATTAATGCCCAAATGAAAATACGGAAATTTTCGCTATTTCGAATGGACATATTAATAATTGCGTACAACATGGCAAATGCAACGATAAATACTAATATATCTGAATATACCATATATTTCATATTATATATCNNAAGTACCTTTTCCCCTAAAAGTACTTTTAGACTGATTTCATCAGTGCGATTTTTTCGCCCAAAATTCTATTCTCCTATATAAAATTATACATTTTTTGGTTGTAATTGTCAATTTTTGTAAGTTTCACTCAAAAGCTTCATTCTTAAATCCTGCTCATTGAATTTTATGCAATTTATCTAATGAATGTACAGCCCCGGCTGAAGGATTTCTTGTTTGTTATCTTTCATTACCTGACTGGTAACACTTGTTTTCAAAAAGGTATATACCTAAGTATTTCTTTTTTTCCGCGTTAGAGGTATAATGGACACAACCAGACAGAAATATCGCAGTTTTTTTGCAAAGTGCAGTGCCAAAATATCATAATCCAAAGTCTTTAAATACAGGCACCATACACTCAGGCAGAAAAGACTGCAAAACTAATAATTCAGGAAAAGGAAGCATGCATTATGTATCAGATTGATTTTGAGAAAAAAGGACATATTTATTTTATGGGAATTGGTGGTATCAGCATGAGTGGTTTTGCTGAACTCCTCAATAAGCAAGGGTTTATCATCAGCGGNNTCATCAGCGGTTCCGACCAAAAAGAAAGTTCATTAACAAAACATTTAGAGAGCGTTGGTATTCAGGTAAAATACGGCCAATGCAAGGAAAACATTACTTCAGACATTGACTTGGTTGTTTACACTGCTGCCATCAGCAAGGACAACGAAGAGTATCAGGCAGCCGTAAATGCCGGCATTCCTATGATGGACCGTGCAGAAATGGTTGGTCAGGTAATGAAAAACTATGCCCGTTCCATTGCCATTTCCGGAACTCATGGAAAGACTACCACCACATCTATGGTTTCCCACATTTTCTTGGCAGCAAAGTTAGATCCTACCATTTCAGTTGGAGGTATTTTAAAAGCCATCAACGGTAACCTTCGTATCGGACAGTCGGAAAATTTCATTACGGAAGCCTGCGAATACACAAACAGTTTTTTGAAGTTCCATCCAACCATCAATTTAATATTAAATATAGAAGAAGATCATTTGGATTTCTTTAAAGATTTAAAGGATATCCGTAACTCATTTATGAAATTTACGGACTTATTGCCTGAAAACGGGCTATTGATTATCAACGGTGATATTGATAACTATCAGGAAATTTCTGCACACTGCAAGGGAGACGTTCTTACCTACAGCATTACAGATAAAAACTGCAACTACGCTGCAGCAAACATTGCTTATGACAGCTTAGGACACGGTTCATTTGACGTATTGGAAAATGGAGAAAATATCGGACACGTATCATTATCCGTTGTAGGTGAGCATAATATCGGAAATGCCCTTTCTGCTATTGCCCTTTCTCGTTACCTTCACATTTCCATGGACGTTATCTGTGAGGGATTAAAAGCATTTGAAGGAACTGACCGTCGTTTCCAATACAAAGGTGAAATCCACGGTGTGACAATCATTGATGACTATGCGCATCACCCAACAGAGATTGCGGCTACATTAGAAGCAGCAAAGAAATATCCACACAAGACTACCTGGTGTGTATTCCAGCCTCATACCTACACAAGAACAAAAGCATTTTTAAATGAATTTGCTGAAGCACTTTCTAAGGCTGACAAAGTGGTTCTTGCAAGTATTTACGCTGCCAGAGAAGTAGATCCGGGAGATATTTCTTCCGCAGATATTATGGAATTAATTCGAGATTTAGGCACAGAAGCATACTATTTTGACACTTTTGAAGAAATTGAAGAATTTTTATTAAAAAATTGTGTCACCGGGGACTTGTTAATAACTATGGGCGCCGGAGACGTTGTAAAAATAGGAGAATCTCTTCTCGGAGAGTAACTTATCCACATTATCCACAGAGTTATCAACATTTTGTAGTTGTGAACCTCTGTGGATAATTTTTTTGTCCATTTTTATCTACATTTGTAGAATCTTTTTTTTGCAAACACCTATAATTTGCACAATTCGGCATTCTACCATCATCATTCTTTTGCCTTCAGAACAATTTTTTCAACATTATCCACATTATCCACATTGGGAACGGTGGATAACTGGTGCTCTTGCCCTTTTTGGAAAACTTGTGTATACTTACCTCTGTGATTAAAAAAGAACAGATGGGAGGGCTTGGAATGAAGTTGCACACCGATGAAAATCAGTCGTTTACTTGCATATCCAATCAATTTATTGATGTATATCTGCCTAGAGCAAACGGTGATTATGTGAAGGTTTATTTGTACTTACTTCGTTGTCTGCAAAGTAACATCGCAGAATTATCCACACATAGCATATCTGATTTTTTAGAGCTTACGGAAGGTGACATCATCCGAGCATTAAGATATTGGGAAAAAGAAGGCATTCTTGCTTTAGCATACAATGGTAAACAGGAAATCAGCGATCTTGTGCTGCTTCCATTATCTCCTGCCTCTGACACACAACAGGTGATTTCTCAGACACAGGTTACAGGTTTGTCAGACACAGGTTACAGTACCTCAAACACAAACTCCTATATACCAGCTACCGGCAAACAAAACACAGTTTCTCCTAAATTAACTGCAGGCAACGCAGTTTCCCATATTTCAGCTGCCAGTGCCTCTGCCACATTGCCTGATTATCAGTCCATTACCGCCGCCATGAAAACCCCAGACAAGGCGTCGGATATGAAGAACCAGCCGAAGGACACTAGCGATACGTTCCGCCGTAAGGATTACTCTGTGGAAGAGTTAAATTCCTTAAAGTCTGATGTATCTTACGACTCTACCCTTAAGGTAATCGAAAGCTACTTAGGTCATCCTCTGAATGTGAAGGATATCCAGACTGCCACATTTATTTTTGATGAGTTACATTTTTCCGCAGACTTGATATTCCATTTGTACGAATACTGTATCAATCGTGGAAAATGTCGTCCGGAATATATCGAGCAGGTAGCCATTTCCTGGGCAAAATCCGGTGTCACTACCCCTGATGACGCGGAGCAGGCTTCTATGGCTTACAATGCCGACTATTCTGCCGTATGCCGTGCCTTTGGTATGCAGCGTATGCCGGGAAAAGCAGAACGAAAATACATAGATCACTGGGTAAGAGATTTGGCGTTAGATACAGCCATCATCGAAGCTGCCTGCAATCGCACGATTTTAAAGATTTCCAAACCGGATTTTAAATATACAAATACCATCTTAGAAAGCTGGCACAAGGAAAATGTACATACTTTAGCAGATATAGATGCTTTAGACGAAAAGTTTAAAACAAGACAGATGGTTACACCAAAGAAGACTGCAAAAACACCGACAAACAACCGCTTTAACCAATTTCCGCAGAGAAACTACTCCAAGGAAGATTTTGCCGATATGGAAAAGCGTCTGTTGGCACAAACCCGTATGTCCTAAAGGAGAATTCTTATGTCATTAAAAAATGAACAGTATGAGCGTATTTTTCGCGAGTATGACAGAAAACAATTTCATAGTCGTCATCTGTTACAGGACCGTCAGGAAGAAGTTTACAGGCAAATCCCCGCACTGAAGGAACTGGATGCAGAGATTGCTTCCAGCGCAGTAAAAGCCGTAAAATTAAGCCTTTCCGGCGACGAGAAAGCATTAGCGAAGCTTCGCCGTGAAAATCTTGAACTTTCCGAGACGAAACAACAGCTTTTAATGGCACACGGTTATCCGATGGACTATCTAACCCCTGTGTATGAGTGTCCGGATTGTAAGGATACGGGATATATTAACGACAGTACATGGCAGGATGAAGATCATCTTCTCCTTAGCAAAAACAAATGCCACTGCTTCAAACAGGCCATTGTAGATATTCTTTATCAGCAGTCAAACATTCGTAATGCTCTTGAAAAAGAGAATTTTTCTACTTTTTCTTTTGATTATTACGACAAAGTGGTGGTAGATGATTCTACCGGTCAGACTGCTTACGAACACATGGGAGATGTAGTTGCAAACTGTCAGAGTTTCATTCAGAGCTTTGACACAAGTTTTGAAAACATTTTATTTTACGGAAGTGCCGGTACCGGAAAGACATTCCTTAGTAACTGTATTGCCAAGGAACTGATTGAAAGCGGACATACAGTCATTTACTTAACTGCTTTCGAATTGTTTGATATTTTAGAAAAGCATAAGTTCAATAAGACAAATGATTACAGCATTGAAGAACAATTTCAGGGCATTATGGACTGTGAACTGTTAATCATTGACGATTTAGGTACCGAGCTTAACAACAGCTTTATTACCACCCAGCTTTATGTGTGTATCAATGAGCGTCTCCTTAATCAGCGCTCAACCATTATCTCAACCAATTTTACTTTGGAAGACCTTCGTGACCAGTACAGCGAGCGTATTTTCTCCCGCATCATCAGTCACTATAAACTTCTAAAGATTTTTGGAAAAGATATCCGAATTGCCAAAAAGTTTAATCCTATGTAGATTCTTTTCTACACTTGACGAATTTTGGCTATGATGGTATAAAATAAGATGGTGTGAATTTAATACGTTTGGATTACACGGTGTAAGCCGCCCTGTTCGCAATGGTTTGTGAACCGGATGTTTTGTGTGACATTTCGCACATCCCCAACGCTACACCGTAATCCTATATATGTTCCTAATAATTTTTATTTCAATTTATGGAGGATTATTCATGTCTCAGGATTCAAAAATTTATGACAAACTTCCCGTTGGTTCTTTAGGTCTTGTATCACTTGAAAGTTGCAAGTCTCTTGGACAGAAAGTTGACAGCTATTTGGTTGACTGGCGTAAAACCCGTGAAGAAAGAAATGCAGATTCTTTAGCTTACCGTGGTTACAAGAAAGACTCTTATCTTTTAGATGCACGTTGCCCTCGTTTCGGTTCTGGAGAGGCAAAATGTGTCATTAAAGAATCAGTTCGTGGTGATGACGTTTATATCATGGTTGATGTTTGTAACTACAGCTTGACTTACACTGTGTGTGGTCACGAAAATCATATGTCACCAGACGATCATTATCAGGATTTGAAGCGTGTAATCGCTGCCATCAGTGGTAAAGCAAGAAGAATTACTGTTATTATGCCATTCCTATATGAAAGCCGTCAGCACAAGAGATCTTCAAGAGAGTCTTTAGACTGTGCTTTAGCACTTCAGGAATTAGTAAATATGGGTGTAGATAACATCATTACTTTTGATGCTCACGACCCTCGTGTACAGAATGCAATTCCTTTACACGGATTTGAAACAGTACTTCCTAACTACCAGTTCATCAAAGCATTGCTTCAGAACGTAGATGATATCAAATGTGATCCAGAGCATTTGATGGTTATTTCTCCTGATGAAGGTGCTACAGGAAGAGCTATTTATCTTGCAACTGTACTTGGGGTTGATATCGGAATGTTCTACAAGAGACGTGATTACTCTAAGATTGTAGACGGAAGAAACCCTATTGTAGCTCACGATTTCTTAGGTTCAGATCTTGCCGGAAAAGATGCTATCGTAGTTGATGATATGATTTCATCTGGAGACAGTATGATCGACGTTGCTAAGCAGTTAAAGAAACGTGGTGCAAACCGTATCTTTATCGTTTCAACTTTCGGTTTATTTACAAACGGTTTAGAGCGTTTCGACAAGGCTTTCGAAGAAGGATTGTTCTATCGTCTTCTTACTACAAACCTTGTATACCAGACAGAGGATTTATTAGCCAAAGAATGGTACATCAATGTTGATATGAGCAAGTATATTGCATTGTTGATTGATACATTGAATCATGACGAGTCTATCGGAGAATTGTTAAATCCTGCAGACCGCATTGATAAGATTTTAAGAAAATACGGACAGAAATAGTTTTAAAATATAATTACAAAATAAAGACCGTGCACCAAGGATGAATTTTTCATCTTGGTAACACGGTCTTTTTCATGTTATAGGATTTTACGCTACAATTGTCCTATCCCCAAAAAAGCCCCCCCGAAAATGCGCGCCCTTATTTCTTTCATAATTCTTTCATAATTCTTTCCATTTACTTTTATCCATTGACTTTTATATTCATTATTGTTATCATTGCGAATGTTATTTACAAAAATATAATTTCTGCCACCTATTCAATTGGCGGAGAACATGGACTCGTCGAAGTCGCTTCATATCCAGAAAAGTTCTAGTTTGAAAATATAGGTAACTTATTAACTGTTTAACAAAGCCCATAAATAAAGGGATTTTGTTAAACATGCACTAAAAAGAATGGAGAGATTAAAAATGCAAAACATAAATAATGACATTCTATACTGCGAAAATATATCTAAGTCATATTCCCCCAAAAAAGATGCATCCCTTATTTTAAAAGATGTAAATTTACACTTCAAACCGGGTTCCATCAATTTAATTTATGGAAAAAGTGGAAGCGGAAAATCTACCCTTCTGAACATACTTGCCGGGTTAGAACATCCAACCGGTGGAAATGTTTTTTTTATGGGAAAAAACTACAGTTCAATGAAAGATTCTAAAGCATCCAAAGTAAGAGGCGAAAATTTTGGATTTATTTTTCAAGCGTATCACCTAATCCCACGAATCAATATTAAAGAAAACATTTTATGTCCTACCTNNTTAAAAAGACATCCTTTTGAGTTATCAGGCGGGGAACAGCAAAGAGTAGCCATTGCAAGGGCAATGCTTCTGAAACCGTCTATTGTTTTTGCAGATGAGCCAACAGGTAATCTGGATAGTGAAAACACACAAATAATTACAGATTTGTTCTGTAAATTGCATAAAGAATGTAACACAACATTTATCGTTGTTACACATGAAGAAAACTTAATCGCTGATTGCGAACAAGTCATTCGAATAAAGGATGGTGAAATTTCCTTTGAATAAACATAAAAAGAACTACCTAAAATTAATACGTATTCTTCTTGAAAATGATAAAAAAATTGCAACTATATCTATTATTTCTTTAGTTGTTGGTTTTTTCTTTCTTTTATCATTTTCTGCATTAAGTCAAACCATAATAAACACGAATACAGAGAACGTTTTGAACACCTACGGAGATTTTTTAATTGTTGTTCCCGAAGTAGATAAGGATGTGAACAAAGCTCTAAAAAACCTTGATAACCGTTTTATTTACACCTATTACGGAATCATAGATAACATAGAATATAACGGAACCAAAATTAAAATCGGAACAATGGATGAAAAAACGGGAGAACATCTTGCCATTAGAAAAATAAAAGGACAATGGCCAAAAGATTTTCACCAGATTGTTGTAGAAGAATACTTACTGGAAACCTTAGGATTGAAAGATACCAAACTACCGGTTACTGTTACACTCCCCACGGGAGACGGACAAATTCAGTATGAAATCACGGGGGTAATTAATAATTATTCCTATTTACTTTCTCCAACAGTGGATTCAAACTATCCATTTAAAGCCTATCCTTCTATAATTTGTGGAGAAAAAAGTGCTCCTGTCACAGACAAATCAGCTATCATCCTTTCTAAAAATATTGATTATAAAACCGTTTCCGACACTATTTTTGAACTGTTTGACAGGATACCAACAGATATGTTATGCGCAAACCATCACATCGACCGTGTATATAAAGAAACTAGAGATTTTATTCTTATCAGATTAGTATATTTAATAATTATAAATGTTTTACTATTTATTGAACAAATCCTGATTATAAAAACTTTTTTTGTTCGTAACAAAAAAACATTATCCATATTTTCAGCCTTTGGACTTTCAAACTCGCAGAAACTCCGGGTATTTTTCGGTTGGCTGCTTACAATTCTTGGTTCCAGTCTGCTCATTGGATACAGTATATCAATGTTGGTAGGAAAGACTCTGTTACAACAAGTATTTCATACACACAACAAATATTATCAGGAGGCACTTTTTGAACAGCTTCTTTTGGAAACCAGCTTATTGATTATTATAATGATAATTAGTTTTATATGTTTTAAAATCATGAGTAATACTTCCATAGCAAAAGGACTTACTTATTTCTCGGTCAAACGGAAAAGAAAATATAACTTCCAAAAAATTTGCATACGAATTATCCTACTCCAATCGGTCTGTATGTTATTTACAACAGCATCCTTTTGTTTTGCGGATGATTTATCTGCAAAACCTGAAAATAAGAAATATTCCTTACTTTCCAATTCAACAACAGCTATACATTATTTAAAAAATTATGGAATACGAATTGATACGAATTCTCCTTTTCCGTTGGAACTACTAGACCAGCTTCAAAATTATAAAAAATATGCAAATACCTTTGCTTATGCAGAAACCAGAAACAGTACTCTGTTATTACCAGAAAAACAAACAGATCCATACTTAAAAAAATACCTTGCTACTAATGAAAAAATACAAAAAAAAGACAAAGTATTATGGAAACAGGTATCAAACCAAGCAAAAAAATACAATACAATAGATATCGACGACTTTAATGTAATTGTTTTATCCAACAATGATTACGAACAATTACTGAAAAAAACTAGTTCAAAAGCATTAACCAAAACACCTGTAAACAATCTTTCATGCATATTACAACTGCCAAATTACAATAAAAATAAGAATAAAATATCCTTAAAGGAAAATGATACACTGCTACTTGGAGGAATTCAAGGCAACCAGAAAGAAGTTAAATTTTATTCGGAACAATTTACACTGGCTTCCATTATTGAAACATATTCAAACAACTCAGATAATATTCAAATGATTGTATGTGAAGATGTTGCAAAATCCAGTCATCTGATTTACGGATACAACGAAATCTCTATTGAATTAGATAAGAACACTCCTTCACTCATCCAGAAAGAACTCGAAGCTAAGATTGCATTTTGGATGGCACCCACTCAGGGAGGTTTATTGGAATCAAACGTTAAAGACTATGAGAAAGAAGTTTTTGTGAATAACTTTACATCCATACTCACAAAATCAATGATGATATTTAGTGTCCTTGGTATCATAATCTATATCAGCTTATCGACCTATATCGAATGGAAACAAAACCTTCATGAATATGGTGTGCTACGTAGTTTTGGAATGAGTTATAAAGCACTTCAACGCAACCAATTTTGCAGGTACCAATATGGTTTGGTCATTTCCGGTTTTTTATGCTATTTTGTTGCAATGAAATTATTCAAATATAATCATATTTCATCACTAAAAATTATCATTGCAATTATGATTACTTCTGTAGCAACATTTTTATGTAAAGTGATTTTATATTTCATCAACCAAAAGAAATCTATTCGTTCTATGGTGCAAACAGATGATTAGTCCGGGGCTGTAATTAAAGGCTCCAAGAATACTCATAAATACATACAGGCTCGTCCGAAAATCGGCTGAGCCTGTTTTTTGCAATTCAAAATATTACGTGTTCTTTTTAATAATCTTCCTCCAACACCTGTATCTCCAAATAATCAAACTCGATTTCATCCGGAAAATTATCCTTTGTAAAGCGACATTTATCATGTAACTGAAACTCACGAATGGTAGATTCTAACCAAATCGGGTGTGCCAGATCAAACTCCACACAAATATCATCTATCGCCTGATATATTTTTCTCGTTCGGTTCAATTCCAGACTGGCATTTTGCACTTCCATATCCTTCATCAAACGATTGTCTTTAAACATTTTTGCCCATAATCGAAACATTCTATTTCTCCCTTTTTAAGCACTCTCGCCATCTCAAAATACTTGTACAAACAATAGCAAGAGTACATGAACGTCTTTTTTCATAATCATCTTTCATCATATCATCACAACATGTACTTGGCAATACAGAAATACCATAAATTTATGTTTCTGTTATTGTTCACAAATAGCACTTTGAACTATGCTGAAAAGTGCGTAAGAAACAGTAACTTTTCGTGCAAAAACAGTACTATGATTATGATTGACATTGTTGCCGAACACAATGTTTTGTGATATTCTAAAAAGGTAAAGTTGGGAGAAAAATTACATCATGAGGAAAAATGTTCTCTCGGAGTCTTTTTATCCAAGAAAAATATAGCCGAAATTATGGTATAAAGGTGACTCAGAGAAAACATTAATAACATAACGGAGGGAAAACATGAAAAAAATACTTAGTCATATCTTTGTAGATGGAATCAATGGAATGGCACTTGGCATTCTTTGTACCTATTCCATCGGAACAATTCTTCAGCAAATCGGAAAACTTCTTAATCCAAAATCCGGAGATTTACTGATTTCATTAGGAGGGCTGGCAATCATACTTACAGGAGCTGGCATTGCTGCCGGTATGGCTTCCAAATTCGGTTCAGCCGCAATACCGACACTTTCGGCAATCATCGCAGGTATGGTAGGTGCCCATGCCAAAACGATTTATCTGAATGGGCTTATAAGCGAAGACGGACATGTCATGTTAAAAGGACCTGGAGATACACTTTGTGCATTTGCTGCCGCATTTATTGCCTTGGAGATAGGAAACTTAATTTCAGGAAAGACAGAATTGGATTTGCTCTTAACACCAATTACATGTACCGGACTTGGCTGTTGTGGAGCATTCGTCATTTCACCGTTTTTGACGAGAATATTAGAATACCTTGTGTATGCACTGGATTGGTCTATGAAGCAGAATGATTTCATTATGGGTGCTTTGATTTCATGTCTTGGATGTTTATTTTCACTTTTGCCGGTCAGTCTCATTACACTGGTAAAACTTGCAGATGTAAACGGTATTTCCGCCGGTGCATTAACCATTGGCTGTTGTTGTAGCATGATTGGTTTTGCTGTTGCAAGTTTTCGTGACAATAAAATCGGTGGTCTGTTCTTACAAGGACTTGGCACACCAAAACTTCAGCTTGCCAACACTTTAAAAAGACCACATGTTATTTTACCACCACTTATTTCAAGCGCCATTCTTGGTTGTGTGGCAACAGGTATTTTTCATTTTACAAATACACCATCCGGTTCCACTATGGGAACTACAGGACTTGTAGGATGTATTTCCGCTTATAACAGCATTATGGAAAATGTAGGTTCCACAGAAGCGCTTATTATTGTCAGTTTGCTATGTTTTGTGCTTCCTGGTGTTATTTCACTTGGTCTTGCAGAAATGATGCGAAAAATTGGTTTATTAAAAGAAGGACAAATGAAAATAGGATTATAAAATGGGGTTTTTCAAAAAACTCTAGCGCGACCGCGGTATTGCACAGCAAAAAAAGGACTGTCAATTGTGACAGCCCTTTTTCTTTTTCATTTAAGAAGTCATCAGCCTACCGAATCATCTGCTGCAATGGCATCTGCCGGATTTATGTCAGTTGTGTTTTCTTTTACGGCATCATCCATTGCGGACTGCTCTGTATCAAAACTTTCTGACTGTTCATTTGTCATAGTGTTTGTGTCATCTTCCGGAGCCTGAGTTACTTCTGTCGTTTCTGTATTATTGGTATCTTCCTGGGTATTTGTATCATCACTTGCCTCAGCTGTTGGCTCAATTCCAAGTGCGCTTTCATCCGTACCATCTAAAATACTTTCTTCTTTCTTTTCATCGTCACTTCCACCAAATAATCCGGCAAAGAAGTCACCGATTGCCTTGAAAATACTTGCAAAGAAACTTCCGATCGATGCAAAAAATCCCTTCTTGCTATCTTCAAAACTCTTTGATACATTATCCATTTTATCTACAAGATTGTCCTGAAGATCATCAATAGTTCCTTTAAGCTGGTCATAATCATAATCCTGCTTTCCAATCTGAGACATAAGGTCTGCTACTTCTTCCTTCTGCTCATCTGTTAATTGTACATCATAATATTCAGCTACTTCATCTACTACATCTTCTACTTTATCTTTATCTGTAATGTTGTCTTTAATAACTTTATTTTTTACTTCATTCATGACAGCAGAAGCTTCGTCTTTACCTACATCTTTACCAATCTTAGCAGTAGCATAAAGTTCCTTCATGGCAAGTTCTGTTTTTTCCCCATCCAACTCGTCATCTGTAACTTTTTCATAAGCCTTGATGATACCTGTCAATGCACCAGTTCCTGATACACTTTTTGGAGCTGCAGCAATAACATCACAACTGTCAATTCCGGCAGTAACCAATGTGTTTGCAATCATGCTTGTTGATACCCATGTAAGATTTGCTGTCTTCACATTGATTTTTCCATCTTCTGTAGGCATGATATATGCACAACTGTATGTATGTGTACCAATCTCTGCATTTGTAGCAATACCTTCCAGATATTGTCTTTCTTCCTGATTGTTTACTTCAATAATTGCAACTTCATCTTCCGTCACCCCGAAATACTTCAACATATCTGCTCTTTGCTGCTCAGTCAAATCTGCTCCCAAAGTTACAACCTTTTCACTGTCTGCTAAAGCAACTGTTGGCGACTGGAAAAGTAAAATTCCTGCCATGGCTCCAGCGACAAATGTTTTTACACTCTTTCTCATTGTTATTTCCTCCTGTTATGTTCCAGTTATTATGTTATCATTGTCAGAAAATCTTACAGCTTTTCGAAACAACGGTTTACAAACTGCAATTCTCCCACAATCCTATAACATTATATCTAATTAATACCCAAATGACTAGCAAATCTGTCGTAATACTTGCGTAAAAACAACAAATTGTTCATAATAAAAGTGAGGGAACGAACATTACGAAGGGAGGATGCACCATCAGGTGCGTACATATGAAATCAAATCAGTTTATTACACAACTTTTCGCATTAATTTTTGCAGTGCTTTTATTTGTGGTTATTATTAAAAATTATAATGTCTTAGGTACCTACTACAAAAACTCCGGTAAAAACGTGTCATCCGACGACCATTACCAACTGGATGTACCGAAAAATACCACAGTAAAATCAGAAAGCAAAAAAAATAAGAAAAAAGAAAAAAAGCTTACCAAACACGAAAAACTAATTCTAAGCTACCAAAAGGCGGATGCCTATAGCATTGTAGACGCAAACAGCCTTTCAAAAAAAGATATACAAAAACTGTTCACCATTTCAAAAATCTCAGATGATACTTTTAAGCGAATGAAAGGGAAATCTTATAAAGATAACTGTACCATTCCAAAAAGTAACCTTCGTTATATCCGTCTGCTTCACAATGACGGTCATAACAACACCCGCATCGGGGAACTTGTGGTAAACAAATCCATTGCCAAAACAATCCGAACTATTTTTTTAGATTTGTACGAACATCAATATCCCATTGAAAAAATGGTTCTTGTAGACGAATACAATGCCGACGACAATGCTTCCATGGCTGATAACAATTCTTCTTCCTTTAACTACCGGGTAGTGGAGGGAAGCAACAAACTTTCGAAACACAGTCTCGGACTTGCCATAGACATTAATCCAAAATATAATCCTTATATTCATACATTAAACGGAAAAACTGTCTGCTCTCCTGAAAACGGAGCAGAATATGCAGACCGTACAAAATCTTTTGATTATAAAATTGACGAGAACGATTATTCCTATCAATTATTCACCAAATACGGCTTCACATGGGGAGGGAACTGGAATTCGGTGAAAGATTACCAACATTATGAGCACAATTAAGCCCAGCAGAAAGAACAAAGAGTTTTGCTTGCAAAACTCTGGCGCGACCGCGGTATTGCGCAGCAATTAACTCCATCTCCGCGGTCTGCGCATCCTCGCGGAGCGTTTTTTATGTAATAGGAAATTGCATCGCAATTTCCTATTACATAAAAAATCATTAAGTGTGTGACTGCTTGCAGGCTGAACTTTCACCAAGTTAAATACGAAAATTAAATTGTTTTCTTGTGTTTTTGTAAAAAAAAGTATATACTTGTAGTTAGGAGAGTAAAATTATTTCTTATTTTCTCTTTTTATGGAGTTTTTAAGAAATGAATGAACGATACGGGGGGGACTTATAGGTTGAAGACTAAATTAATTTCTACATCAGATGCTATACCTGGAATGATTGTAGCGGAAGATATTTATGGACTGCAGGATTATTTAATCATTCCTGCTCATTCAAAACTTACCAATCATTCCATCACAAGATTACGTTTTTATGCAATTCATGAATTATTGATAGAACTAGAAGAAACTGAGGATGATGTTGAAGTACCTGCACCTAAGCCAGTGCCGTTTACCGAACAGATGGCTGACACTTACTCAGAATTTATAAAAAAGACTCCTGAATTTGAATATTTTAAGGAAAGTTGCAATACTGCCGTAGAGCGTTTAAAGATGCGTGTTGAACTCCAAAGCGGAAAGCTTCGACAGCCTTTACAGGCAGATATTCTATTGGAAGATATCAATGAAATATTGTCCGAGAGTCGCAATCCAACGCACATTGTTCAAATGATTGATTGTATGCGCGACAGTGATGATGTCACATATAAGCACTCTATTAGTTGTGCCATTTTATGTAAGGTTATGGGCCAGTGGATGAAGTACTCAAAAGAGGATATCAAAGTACTTACTTTAGCAGGTCTTTTACACGATATCGGAAAGCTTACCATGCCATCCGCTATCCTACAAAAGCCTACAAGATTATCTGCAAATGAGTATAGTATTATGAAGCAGCATCCACAGGAAGGATACAAACTTTTATTAGACCAACACATGGATCAACGTATTCTAAATGCTGCACTTCAGCATCATGAACGTATAGACGGTTCCGGCTATCCTAGAGGTCTGATTGGAAATGCTATTGACGAGATGGCTCAGATTGTAGCCATTGTAGATGTATATATTGCGATGATCAATCCTAGAATTTATCGTCCTGCAAACTGTCCATTTGACGCAATGAGCGTTTTTGAACAGGAAGGATATCAGATGTTCTCACCAAAGATCATGTTGACCTTCTTAGAAGGATTAGCAAATTCTTATGTAAATTCTACTGTTCAACTAAATGATAACCGTACCGGTGAAATAATCTTGATTGATTCACTACATATCACCCGCCCGGTTATTAAGATTGGAACCGAATTTATTGATTTGAGAGAACACTATAACCTTCATATCACGGATATTTTATAATTTTATGTAATAGGAAATTGCATCGCAATTTCCTATTACACAAAAAAGGTGTCAAAGTTATTTTCTTTGACACCTTTTTTATCATGATTGCATTAAGTAATTGCAAATACTTTTATTTCTTACGTTCAAAAATGAGTTTTACCTCATCTTCTGCATTTTCGTCTCCGTTGGTAATCGTCAATGTATCATCCTTCACAGTTCCGGTATACGAAATATCTTCCTCATCAGAAGAAATCGTAACTTTATCGCCTTCCAAAGTGTATTTTCCTTCACTGACTTCCTCAGAAGCTGTCATGGTAATACGAACAATTCCCTTTGTGAATGTAAATGTAGTACCTCCGATACCTGCTTTTTGCAACGCCTCTAGCGAAACCTCTTTATCTCCGGATTGACCTTTTGTTAATGCCCAGGTTCCTTCAACAATATCAGTGGAACTTCCACCAACCGGACTGTTACAAGCCACGAAGCAGAATACCATCATCAAAGTTACGAATAAAATTCCAAGTCTTTTCTTCATATTTTTTCCTTTCTTTTCTTATGCCACTATTCCTTACACTTACTAGCTGACTTTCAATTCAAACTTACGAATCGCATGCTCATCTTCATCATCAACAAGCTCAATAATAGCGCCAAGTCCTCTAAGTTTTTCCTCAAAAGACTCATAACCACGCTGGATATATTCAATCTGGTCGACCGTACTGATACCATCTGCCGCCAAACCAGCCATAACAAGCGCTGCTCCTGCACGCAAATCCGGCGCACTAAGTCTCGCATTTGAGAACTTCTCTACACCTTCAATAAATGCAGTATTTCCTTCTACGGTAATCTTAGCACCCATACGCGCTAACTCATCTACATATTTGAAACGGTTTTCAAAAATGCTCTCTGTAACAATACTAGAACCCTCTGACAATGCCAAAAGAGTAGCAAACTGAGGCTGCATGTCTGTCGGAAATCCAGGATAAGGCAATGTCTTAATGTGAGTAGGTCCAAGTCTCTTCTCTGCTCCATACACACGCACAGCATCATCATATTCTTCTACCTTAGCCCCCATTTCTACAAGCTTTGCACTGATAGCTTCCAAATGCTTAGGGATAACATTTTTAATCACTACATCACCTTTGGTAGCTGCTGCCATGCACATAAATGTACCGGCTTCAATCTGGTCTGGAATAATAGAATATTCCGTACCATGAAGTTTCTCAACACCCTGCACACGAATCACATCTGTACCGGCACCTTTGATATTTGCTCCCATACTATTTAAGAAGTTGGCAACGTCTACAATGTGAGGCTCTTTTGCCGCATTTTCAATAATACTCTTTCCTTCTGCCATAGCTGCTGCCATCATAACGTTAATCGTAGCTCCTACGGAAACTACGTCCATGTATATATGTGTTCCTACAAGGCGTTCTGCCTCTGTAGCAATCATTCCCTGTTCAATAGTTACCTCTGCACCTAAGGCTTTGAAACCTTTAATATGCTGGTCAATCGGTCTGCTTCCGATGTTGCATCCACCAGGAAGAGCCACCTGTGATTTGCGATACTTTCCAAGCAATGCACCTAATAAATAATAAGATGCACGAATCTTACGAATAAACTCATAGTCAATACTAATAGACTGGATATGACTACCATTGATCTTTACTGTATTTTTATCTATATATTCTACTTTTGCACCAATCTCCTGCATTGCCTGCAAAAGTACACGTATATCTCTGACATCAGGTAAATTTTCTAATGTAACTGTATCATCTGTCATAATAGATGCTGCTAAAATTCCAAGTGCCGCATTTTTAGCACCACTAATACTTACTTCACCTTTTAATGGGTTTCCACCCTTCATAATATACTGTTCCATATCTGCTCCTCTAAATAAAACTATATCCATTCGACTTTCATGTCAAACAATTAAAGATTTTTGCTATCAATTATATGTCACGACTCTCTTACGTGTCTTGCACACTGAATCTGCGTCTGTTTTATCACACATATAACTCTCCAAAGCCGCTTTCACTGTTGCAATTATTCACTTTCCTATATTTATATCGTACATTATCCTTTTTTTATAACCATCTCTCTTACTATATATCCGAAACAAGAAGTTTATCATCGTTTTATATCTGAACAACGCACATTATTTCAATGTAAAAATACTGCTCAATACGAAACNNACTATATTATTTACAAATCATTTTCATCATCAGAAAACATATTTTTAATGTTTTTATAAAATGGTCTCTTTGATTATATCACAACATCATAATTTCGCAACACATTTCTATAAAAAATCTTCTAAAAGTATCATGTTTTCTAGGGTTTTCACAGTTTTCCATATATTGTAACTCAAATATATATTCCACAATATCAAAAATCAATTGTGTTTATTTTTTTCATCATCTTCACAAAAATCAAAACCACACGTCAAATTTTTAACTCCACCACGAATGAAAGTCAGCTGCATTAACAACTGACTTTCATGTACTTTATCAAGAAATCGCTTTCATAATCTGTGAAACAAGTCCTTCCACCGAGTCACCCTCGCAGTCAACAATCAAATCTGCATATTTTTCATAAAGCGGGCAACGTTCCTCGTAAATCGCTTTTAAATCCTGTCCCGGACGGAACACAACACCTCTGGCTTCAAGGTCTCCTAAATGGGTTGCAAGCTCCTTAAGACTCCATTTTAAGTAGACAATAGTACCAATCTCACCAAGATGTTTCATGGCTTCCTCGCCGTATACTGCACTTCCTCCGGTAGCAATAATCTTTCTGTGACAGTCAATGCTGCAATTTACCCGATTTTCAATAGCATTAAATCCATCAATTCCTTCCTGGGCAATAATGTCCGGTAGCACACGTCCTTCTTCTTCTTCAATAATCAAATCTGAATCAATAAATCCATATCCAATCATCTTTGCCAAAACTACGCCTAACGTACTCTTTCCTGAACCAGGCATACCAATTAAAACAATATTATCCATGTTACTTCCTCCATAACAACAACTTATTTTTTACGATTTTCAAAATACACAAATCGGTCGATGGAATCCAAAATATCTTTAAATTCCTCTCTTGGAGCTACTTCGATGTATTTTCTTAAAATATCAATCTGGTCATCATTATGATACCTTCCGTAGAAAATGTCAAATAAGTTATGACCGCGGATATAAATTTTTATGGTCTCTAAATGCTTCTTAATATCTTCCTTGGAGTTAATGCGGATATTGGTCGCCTTTACCATATGCTTTGCACTGCCAAGTTTGTGAAGATAATCCTTATACTTTGTGTACAACGTATTGTAAAAATAATCTTCATTTTTGATTACACCAATCTGAGCCATAATCTTAGGATTTAAGAAATAGTTTTCAAAAGAATAATATTTTAATATGAGCACATTTTTCGGTGTCACACGTGGCAGGTGATTTTCTTCCATCTCTTCCTTGGAACGCTGTGCATAATAGCTGCAAAGCTGTTTTACAAGATGATTTGGATTGCGACCGTCACTATCCCGTATCATCAAAAACTGGTCTTTCAGATACAGTTTATTGATATATTTTAAATTCGCATAGGTCTTGATATTTGTGCAACTGTTTGTAGTCACGATGGAAATTCTTTGAAGTTTACCCTGCTCATCATAAATTTCCGAATAATATTTTTCCAAAAGCAGCGGTAATCTGGCTCCATCCTGCTTTCCTTCCACAATAAACACAAAGCTGACATTCATCAAATCATTTGCCGTATACCCAAGGTCATCCAAAATCTCATCCACATCATTTTCTTCCCGGATGGTGGTGCAATAATTTTCATCCAAAACAACCTGCTTAATCTGTTTTGATGAGAAATTGAAAATCATATTTGGCGAATGGGTTGAAAAAATCACCTGATTTTTCTTAGACAAACGGTACAAAATCTCACTGGCAACTTTCTGTAACTGTGGATGCAGGAAAATTTCCGGATCCTCCATCAAAATAATACAAGGAATGGTATTTTCATCCTCCGCATAAGTTTCCAGCAAAGAAAGTGCATAAATACTTCGAAGACCTTCACTCAATGTGGAAATCTCACCTTCCGTATCCCGACCTTCATCCACAAGTTTTGTCTGTATCTGGAACATTTCTTCCGGATGGAAATCCGGCTGTATCTGAATTTTCTGACTTGCGCCACCATTTCTGCGGAAATTTTTATTAAGGCGTTTCGTAAAATCATTGATATTTTCTTTTGTTGCCTTATACTGCATCAGACGCATGGTTTCATTTAAGGTAAGTTCCATTGGCTGTTTTTTCGTAATCACGTCAATACAATTGAAGCACTGATAACACTTTTTATTGGAATCAAAAACGCACAAATTATCATGTAGCTCCGCTAAAGAGTTTTCATCGTAAAAACGGAACACTTCTGACTGAATCGCTGTCACATCGCGGCTATGGTCAATGTGATAAGTCTTTGGAAATACATCTTTGATGTATGGATTATTTCGTTTGAAGCCATCATCATATTTTATGGTTTTATCCGTCGTTACCACACAACTAAAGGATAACTCCCCATCCTGGAAAGAAGGGAGCTTTTCCTGAAATCTTTGTAACCAGGCATCATAATTTTTATAATTGCTTATAATTCCCCTCTGATGATAAAGCTGTAAATCCTCCTCTGAAAAAGATACCGACATCTCGATAGTAATATTTTCATTCTTATCGAAAAAATGACGTTCCTTCGGTTCTAATTGCCCCGCAACAAGGCAGATTGCGTCGATTACTACCGTCTTCCCCGTGCTGTTCTTACCTACTAAAATCAGCGCATTTTCCAGATTGCTTATTTCCAGATCCCGAATTGACTTGAAGTTATGAATATGAATATAGCTTATCTTCATAACAGCCGCCCCCTTTCAACGCCTATCCTATATTTCGTCTTAGTTTTTCACGAATTTTTCTTTACCCCGCTTTTTTTCTTTCCCTTTTTCTTTCTCACGGAATATCCAAAACTGCCAATCATTTTCCCAAGTCCAAAATATTCGCCATGAGAATATATCATTAGCCCGGTCTTGTTAAGGTTAAACTTCCCTGTTTCGTCCATATAATCCGGGTCAATATTTACCCCCAACACTTTTGCAATAAACATATGATGGGAACCAAGCTCCTTGATTTCCGTCACCTGACACTCTATATTTACCGGACACTCTTTTATGAGTGGTGCTTTTACATAGTTTCCCGGCTCTTTATGTAAATTCATTTCTTTGAATTTATCTACGTCTCTTCCTGAACGGACGCCACAATAATCGGTTTCTTTTGCTAACTTCTCCGTGGTAAGATTTATCACAAATTCACCACTGTTTTTTATCATGTCATAGGAATGGCGCTCCGGTCTTACTGAAATATATACCATTGCAGGATTCGTGCAAATCGTTCCGGTCCACGCTATAGTAATAATATTATCCGTCTTTCCCTCTTCTGCACAACTTACCATAACTGCCGGAATAGGATACACCATATTCCCCGGTTTCCAACACTCTTTACTCAAAATTCTCCACCTTTCCATATCCACTGTTCTTACTGTCAAAGCAATAAAACTTTAACCTACTACTAATCAAAATCTCTTTACTCTATTATACCACACTTCGTGAACATTTGTGACTAGTCCAACTGAAATAATACTAACACTTTAGTTACAGAACTATTAATTTTTACCACATTTCTTTGTTTTTGTATCATTTTGTATTATAATGTACTTATAAAAGTTTTCCGTATCTATTCAGAATGCATGCTTGCATGCAATTCTGAATAGATACGAGAAAACCTAACTGTATGAGCAACAGTGAAATTTTTTTTCATTTATGCCGATATATCAATTAGGATTACTATTGAATGAAGAGGGGGATGTTGGTATGGAATATATAAATATTGAGTCGGTCACAAACGGCTACGAAGCTAAGGTTCAACAAAATCTAAAATTTAAAACCGGTAAATTCGCATGGCAGATTCGCTTTAATACAGCTTTAGATCCTTCCACAGTAAATAGCGTCAATTTATTTGTCACCACAGTAAACTCTATACCTGTCTCGACAGAAATCAACTATGATCCGGCAATGAACATTATAGAAATCACTCCGCTTGATACTTATCTGAAAGATGAATCTTACATTTTACATATTACCACGAAAGTAAAATCCAAAGGTGGTAAACAATTAAAACAACCGATAAATGTACAGTTTAAATTATAAAAAGAAATCCTCGTTTTCCATTTGAAAACGAGGATTTCTTTTTTTATTCATTCAACAGGAATGATATTCCTATCATATTTTTTCCGGAACGGCAGGAAGTTGAAAATGAAGAACGCTGAACGAGTACATGCTCAAAGTCCATTTCCTCCCGAACAAATTTTTTCAACAATTCCACCTGCTCTACCGACAAACTGGAATGATTGATAAATATAATTTCATTGGAAATATGTTTTCTGTGCTTTCGTATTTGCCTATGAATAAACTTTTTCCAGCAATTTTCCAGCTTACCACGTTGGAATCCTATCATTCGCATCCGGCTTTGTCTGGTTGCCATGATTGGATGCACATTAAATAGATCCACAAAGTATTTCGTAGAACGTTTTGTGTAACCGGTACGGTAGGAAATGTCCGCATTTTGTATCATAAACACATTTCCGATTTTTGCTTTTGTTTCCATGATGTGTTCCAAAACTTTATCCTTTGAAATACCTTCCATTGCCTTTCTGGCGGCAGATAACACAAGCAAACCTTCTCCACAGGCTACTCGCTCGGAATCAACAATCGTTACATGATCAAATCCGGCAGCAGCAATCTGTGCATATTCAAAACTATGTCCAACACGGCTTGCCATGGTAATATGGATAACATCATCTGCTTTGGTAAGTGCATCTGCAAAAAATTCTTCAAATTCCTCCGGAGTAGCACCTTCCGCAAAGGCATAAAATCCATCACTGTCTTCGTATTTCACTAGATTTGCCGAATCAATTTCCATAGTATCTGCAAATCTTCCGGTTGGTGTTTTAATGTACAAATACATAATACCGATATCGTATTTTTCAATCTGTTCCTGCGGAATATCTGCCACGCAGTCGGTAGTAATAAGTACCCTTTTCTTCTTTCGAAAAAAGAAATGATCCGTCTGCTGTTGCTGCGCTGTATCAAAATCTTCTGAATTTTCAACCAGATCAAAAGGTAAATGTTTTAATAACATTCTCTCTAACTCTGTACTCTCAATTGGCTTAGACAAATAGTCGTTGAAATTGTAATCCTCCACCTTTTTCACCGCAACATTTGCATCCTCTGCAGTACACAAAATAATTTCTGCCTCCCTGCAAAGTCCATTCTCCTGGGCGCGGATTTTCCGGTTGGTTTCAATTCCATCCATTCCACTCATCCGGTTATCAAGGAAAATAACATCATAGGCTTTTTCTTTGGTTTTATGCAAAGCCTCCATTCCACTATTTGCCTTGTCTATCTGCACCATAGTATCCTCTAAAAGGTTTTCCATAACTTTAAGGTTCATTGGGTTATCATCCACTATAAGAACACGAGCATTTGGCGCAGTAAATAATACTTCATATTTTGATACTTCCCGATTAAACGAAGCAGCAAAATCAAGATTTCCAATAGCAGTGTCATCTTCAATTTTCTGCTTAATAGTAACTGTAAATGTCGATCCCTTGGTGTAAATACTATCCACCTTAATATCTCCATCCATTAGTTCGATTAACTGCTTTGTAATGCTAAGACCAAGTCCGCTACCTTCAATCTTGTTGTTTTCTTTTGTGTTGATACGATGGAACGAATCGTACAAATACTGTAATTCTTCTTTTTTAATACCCACTCCTGTATCAGCAACAGAAATGGTCATAGTTAAATTGTTTTCATCTGTCTTTTCACCATACACAACCAAGGTTACGGAACCCTGATTTGTATATTTCACAGCATTTGTTAATATATTTAACATAATCTGTTGCACACGCTTTTGATCTCCATACAATCTTCTAGGAAGGTTCTCATCCACTTCTACATGAAACTCCAACCCCTTTTCCTCGGCACGGACCACCATCATTCCAATCACATCTTTTATAATATCCTTCGTATGATAAACCGCCGGATGTATTTCCATCTGATCCAACTCAATCTGTGAAAAATCCAAAATATCATTTACCAGATTAAGTAACATATGACTGGCTTTATTTATATTATCCACATATTCCAAAACTTCCGTCTTTTCTGTTTTTCGACGTACCATCTCGTTCATACCGATGATACTGTTGATTGGTGTTCGAAGCTCGTGACTCATGCTGGCAAAAAACCGCTCTTTTGACTGACTAAGCTGCTTAATCTGCTCTGCCTGCTCAATTACACGATTCTTCTCATTTTCAAGAATTTTCTTTTGAAAATACAAAACTACACCAATACCAACACCAATAAGTACTAAATTAAACAGCGAGTCTAAATAAACAAATGTCTTATTATATGTATCCACAACCAATGTTGGTCTATGATAGGCAACTCCATAAATAACGATATTTACACAAGTATCAATTAAAAGCATAACCCGCATCCGATTTCCATTGTACATCATACAGGTGTACAAATATGGAACCATCAGGCTAAAAGGAGCTCCACCTTCCAATGCACCATTTCCCAAAAACAATATAGGAAAGATAATGAAAGTAATAATTCCCCATATAACTCCTTTGGCATGATCTATTTGCACACGACTTGCCACAAATCTTAAAATCAATATCAGGAAAACAAACAATATAACAATAGGAAAACTACTTAATAAAGTATTTGTAATCAATACTGTCTCCAATAAGGAAATAACCGCCATGGCAGCTCCCATCATAATAAAGAAACTAAACAACCTGTCTTCTGTTTTTGATTCTCTGATATACAAATCTTCATACATTCTTTTAATTCTATTCCACATGGCTTACACCTCCTCACTGCCCGTTTCCTGCTTTTTCATAATTTCACCTTTCAATTTTACAAGGGTATCAAAAGCAGACATGTAATCTGACATTTCCACTTTACGGATAACAGCGCGCAATGGTTTTTCCAATGGAACATCCATAAACTGATATTTTTTCAATTGCTGTAAAATATCGTTCATCGTATTACCGTCAAATTCATACATGGCATTTTCTAAGGACTTGATTTTTTCATCAAATGTTTCTTCCGTCAAAATCTCATACTCTGCCAGATTTTCCTCTTCCGGTTCCGCATTTTCCGGTTGCAACTGATCAAATACAAACGGACTGGCAATTACAAATGAAGTCACACGGTCAAACTCATCCAATGCCTCCTGATGATGTTCCTTAATATAGGCAAAATCGTTTGCTTTACCCGCTTTTTCCAATGCCTTTGCCATTTCTGACAACGGAGTTGCTCCAACGGTTCTCATAGAACTCTTTATTCCATGGATTAAAATAATATACTCTTTCCAATTCTCGGTTTCAAAGAATTCCTTTAATTGTCTGTGATTTTCTTCTGCAGTTTCTCCACAAACTCTAAGAACATCCAACCATTTTTTCTCGCCACCGCAGAATAAAACACCTGCAGTCTTGTCCAAATCACCAACCTGGATTTCTTCTTGTGTTTCATATCCTTCACTTGTGTCTATCACCTCATCTGTTTCTTGCAACTGAATCAGCTTATCCTCCGGAAGATTTCTAATGAGCAGACGTTCCAACACAGAATTTTCAATTGGTTTTTCAATAAAATCAGAAAAACCTTCCTTCAAAAACATTTCTCTGGCTCCGGCTACCGTATTGGCAGTAAGTGCCACAATCGGAACCGACTGATAAAAGGTACCTGAGGTTGCACGGATACGGTGGAATGTTTCTACACCGTCCATTTCCGGCATCATATGGTCCATAANNCGTCGGCAGCGTCAGATGTGTATAAGAGACAGTTTCTACACCGTCCATTTCCGGCATCATATGGTCCATAAATACAATGTCATAATCCTTTGATTCAATCACATGTAAAGCTGCTTTACCACTATTGGCAGACACACATGCAATATTGTATTTTTGCAAAATACCTTCCATAACCTTTAAGTTCATTAAATTGTCGTCCACAACCAGTGCCTTCACATTTTTCGCAACAAGTTTTTTGTGTGTGACAGGCATCATTCCACCACGCAGACTTCCCTTGACGATTGCCACAATTGGGAAAATATAAAATGGCTTATATAAACGATATAATTTTGGATTTTTAATCTCATCCTCTTCTTCACGATACAAAGTAACAATGACAAATGTTTCATTTGCCAATTCGTCAAAATACTCTTTTGCCTCTTCATACTCCTCTTTCGTGATGAAAACATGGGTATATTTTTCTTTTTCCATCCGTCGCTTAAATTCTGCCAAATTGACACTTATATGACTTTTTACCTGCATCTGTGATACCATTCGACTAATAGATTTGGTGTAGGCATCTCTTGTTTTTTCATTGACATATTCCTCGAAATTGATATACAATCCCAAATTAATCTTGTCTTTATCTTCAAACTGAACGATTGGATTATCATCAACAATCTCCTGAGGAATGATAATTCTTGCAGTAGTTCCCTGTCCCTGTTTACTGTAAAAATTCATAACACCGCCCTGTTTTTCAACCAAAATCTGCGAAATGGCAAGTCCCAAGCCGATACCACTGCTTCTTCGATTTCTTCCACTGTCAATCTGCGAATAATTATTAAAAATCTTTTCTACATTTTCATCCGTCATACCCATTCCGGAATCCCGTACTTCCACAATAAGGTTAATACCGTACGCTTCCCGACGGAATCCAATATTTAAGCAGATACATCCCTGTTCCGTAAATTTAATGGCATTATCCAACAAATTCATAATGATACGACGTATTTTCTTTTCATCACCTAATAGCTTTGATGGAATATTCGCATCACAATCCACCACAATGTCCACGTCAGTTCCACTAAGCTTCGCCAGGGACATATCCACAATATCATTGATGGTAGATGTAATGTTATATTCTTCTTTAGCGATTTCTATTTTTCCACTCTGATACTCGGAAAAGTCCAAAATATCACTAACAACAGAAGTCAGATTTCGACCTGCCACCTGAATATAAAACAGATTGGAACGAATCTCCGAATCTGTCACCTGCTGCAATAACACCTCACTAATACCGCATATAGTGTTAATCGGTGTACGTATTTCATGACTTACGTTTGCAAGGAAGTCATCTCTGCTATCCTCAGCCTCTTTCAGATCTGCAATAACTTTTTGCATTTCCATCATGGAACGATTTCTATTTTTCGTCCAAAACCACAAGACAAAATACAAAATAAACATATTGGCAATATCCGTAATAATCAGAAAAAACTCGGAAGGTTCAAAAAAATCCTTCGGAATCCAATNNACATAATACTTACAACACCGGTTAATAATGGCAGAATCACAAGCCGCTCCACGCTTAACCATGCTGCCATAATCATAATGGTATACAAATATGGCATAAGCTGAATCGGATCATGAAAAAACGCCACCTGCATGGCAAACATAAAACACAAACATAATATGATAATTTTTGATTTAAACTGATGGTGTCCTACCTTTGTTGCAAACATAATCCACGGAGTAATCCATGCCATGGCAAGAATAGCAAGAATCCACTGCGGAAAATCTCTTGCCACGATTTCTACCACACAAAATAACACATATATAGTTAAATAAAGCAGGGAAATAAATTCTGTACCCTGATGCATTTTTCTTTGTCCAACTTTATCAATAAATTCGATGCCAGGCTTTGACCTTTTGTTTCTGCCTTTATTCTGCATGTAAATCCCCCCCTGAAAGTACATGACAATATAGTCTATATGCTAAACTGTAGTCATTTTTATGTATGCTTTGCTATATAGAAAACTTCCAAATTACTACTTTCTACATGGCAAAAAATACATATGAAACAGACACAACTTTTTCAAATATGATGATAAATGAAACCCGACCGGAGATTTCCCCGACCGAGTCTCCTGTTCTTTCGAACTACCTAAAAAGTTTTTAGTATTTTCCAAATCCGCTTCCAAGANNTTTCTCTCGGCTTTGCTTGTATCATCCTCGCTCTTTTTTGGAGCTTTTGCTTTTTTTCCATTACCTAAATTATATACAGATAACAATTCCTTCATTTTTCCTGACTGATTTGAAAGCTCGATACTTGCTGCTGCACATTCCTCGCTGGTTGCTGAATTGTTTTGTACAACCATGGATACCTGCTCAATTGCCTGATCTACCTGTTCAATAGCTGTTGCCTGCTGGTTAGACGCTTCTGCAATTTTAGCAACAATTTTTTCACTTTCTTCCACAACTCCGGTAATAGCTCCAATTGCCTTAGAAGTCGCATCTGCAATTTTAGAACCGGTTGCAACTTTCTCAATGGAATCTTCAATGAGTTCTGCCGTTTCCGATGCTGCTGCTGCACTTTTTGCTGCAAGACTTCGAACTTCCTCTGCTACTACGGCAAATCCTTTTCCTGCTTCTCCTGCTCTGGCAGCCTCAACTGCCGCATTTAACGCAAGTATATTTGTCTGAAAAGCAATATCATCAATTACTTTGATAATTTTTGAAATACTTTCCGACGACTGGTTAATATCCTGCATTGCAGCCATCATTTCTGCCATATTTTCTTTTCCACTATCTACATTTTCAAGGGCATGTCTCATAAGTTCTGCTGCCTTGTCCGCTTCCATTGCATTATCTTTTGTCTTTGACGCAATATCATCAATGGAAGATGTAATCTCCTGAATGGCACTTGCCTGCTCCGTAGAACCCTGTGCTAAAGATTCACTGGCACTTGCCACCTGTGAAGAACTGTTATTTACCTGTATTGCAGCATCACGGATACTTGTAAGGGCATGCAGATTTTTATCAACCAGATTGTGGATGGCTTTTCCCAATACATCTTTTTCTGATTTTACAACTACGTTTACGGTAAGATCTCCATCTGCCACCTGTTCTGCTATCTCCGCCTGAATTTTTACACTTTCTACTACACTTTTGTAGCCATCAATCATACCTTTAATCTCTTCTTCTTTGTAATCATTAAATTTAATATTTAAATCTCCGCTTGCCATCTTTTTTGATGCCTTGATTACTTCACTAATTCCTCTGCTTAATCGGAATAACATCACATAGCCAATGTAAGTCAAATCTCCAATAAACAAAACCAACAGTCCAAGCATCCACAAACTATACTGTCGGNNAGGAAATGGAGAACATCCAAGGAAAATATAGCCGAAATTATTGAATAAAGGAGATGCCGAGAGAACATCCCTACATTCCTGAATTTACAATAGGCTCCATCTTGGTTGTACATTGAATTACACCAAGATTAACCTGTAACCTGCTCAATTACCGACAAATCTTCATCATTTAGCAATTTTTCAGGATCCAGTAATAGCTTTACCTGATCCCCTACTTTACCAATATTTTGAACAAACACATGATGTGCTTTTGACGCTTTTCCAATGGATGGAGCAGGTAAAATATTTTCATCGTTGATTTCAACAACCTCCGCAATCTGTTCCACAATAAGTCCCACCACATTTTCAGCAACATTTAATACAATGATACAGGTACGCTCATTATAATCGATTGGCTCCTGCCCAAATCGAAGCCGGACATCCACTACCGGAACAATCTTTCCTCTAAGATTTATCAAGCCTTTGATATAGTCCTCACATTCCGGTATTTCCGTAATGTCCTGACATACGATAATTTCATTTACGTATTGGATTTTGATGCCGAAAAACTCAGTGCCCGATTGAAACGTCACATATTTATCTCTTTGTTGTTCCGGGATAAATTCCTCTAACTCTTCCATAATGACCTCCTCTTCCGTCACTGATTAGCGAATACCTCGCAACCATCAACTATTTTCCTATTCAACCAAACCGGCTGCATCTAAAATCAGAGCAATACTACCGTCACCTAACTGTGTACATCCGGATAATCCTTTTACTTTCTTAACATAGTCAGGAATAGGCTTTACAACGATTTCCTGTTTTCCTACCAGACTATCCACTAATAAGCACACAATTTGTTTTTCGACTTCCACGATTACCAACATACCGTCTTCCACATCAGCCTTGTAGTTTTTCATACCGTACCATTCTCCCACTCGAAGAACCGGATAACCTTCTCCTCTAATCATGATAAATTCTTTGCCATCCGGATCCTTAATCAGGTGATTATCCCGAATACCAACAAATTCTTTTACCATGCTTGTCTCTATAACAAAGGATGATTTTCCTACTTCCATGACAATTCCGTCAATAATGGCAAGAGTTAATGGTATCTTCATACACATAGTACTTCCAAAACCGCTGATACTCTCGATTTCCAATGCACCACCGATATTTTGAAGATTGGCAACAACTACGTCCATTCCAACTCCTCGACCGGATAATTCCGTAACTTTTTCATTGGTAGAAAATCCCGGCAACGTGATAAACTGGAATACTTCTTTATCAGTGTAAGAAGCCTCATCTCTCGTATAATCCAAAAGCCCCTGCTTTCTCGCTTTATTAAGAATCTTCTTTCGGTCAAGACCGGCACCATTGTCCGTAACAGAAATCCATACTTTTCCCGATTCTGTCTTGGCAGAAAGGGTAATCTTTCCTTTCTCTGTCTTACCACTCTGTTCTCGTTCTTCATTGGTTTCGATACCGTGGTCAACCGCATTTCTTACAAGATGCATCAATGGATCAGAAATATGCTCAATAATGTTTTTATCCACTTCCGTATGCTCACCAACCATCTCAAACTCTACATCTTTTCCAAGTTTTCTCGATGCGTCAAATACGATACGATTCATCTTTTGGAAAGTGTTAGTCAGTGGCACCATTCGCATACTCATGATTACATTTTGCAAATCTGTGGAAATCTTACTCATCTGTCCTGCTGCCTTGTTGAAATTATCAAGTTTCAATCCCGGCACTTTTAAATCCGGATTTTGAAGCACCACGGACTCTGCAATAACAAGTTCGCCAATCAAATCCATCAGCATATCCATCTTCTTTACATCTACGCTGATAAATGCTGCTTTTTCCTGCTTTTTCGCTTTATCCTTCGCCAGTTTCTTCTGCTTACCAGGTCCTTTGGACTCGATAACGAAATCTCCGGGTGCAATTGGTTTTTCTTCCTTCAACTCAGGTGTTTCCTCAGTTGGTGCACCAATAATGGCATTTTCTCCTTCCGCAGCTTCCTCTAAGTTGATACAGATTTCCGAACCAAATCCATCAAAACCGCGCCCAAACTCTACGGCAGTACATTCATGAATATCTACTTTTTCCAGTTCATATCCAACCTGAATGATTTCTTCTATTTTTTCCTGTGTACACTGTGCCTGCAAAAGGATTTTGAAACCGCTTTCCATAATCTCATCTGCACTTTTTTCATTTGTAATGATATCTTCCGGCTCATAAAGCAAATCTTCCGCAAATTCCTTTAACGCATATACCACTTTATAGGCATGGACATTTGCCATTTCCGTTCCCTGACTGTATGTCAGATAAATCTTAAAGAAATGACTTGCTTCTGTATACATAGGTGCCAGATAAAACTGTGTCGGCTCCTCATGAACATTTGACTGGATAACTTTTTCTTTTTGCTTTTTCGTCTCTCCCTTGATAGACGCCAAAAACTTATCTAACTTTGCAATTAGCTCATCTGCCTTTCCATCTGCAGCCTCACCATTTTGCAGTTTATCCATCTCTTCCGTGATAAAATCCGCCACATCAAGCACGTAAGACACCAGTTCCATATGTGGTACATTTTCCGGATGTGATTCCCGCAAATAATAAAATACGTCTTCTAATTTATGAGATAATGCAGTAATGTCTTCGAACATCATGACACCGGATGAACCTTTGATGGTATGCATGGTTCTAAAGATTTCATTCATACTTTCTTCGTCAAATCCATCCGCATCCTTTTGTTCCAACACGATTTCCTGCAAACGCTCTAACAACTGTCCATTTTCAAACAGGTACATATCGAGCATTCCCTCGGTGTTAAAATCATCTCCCATGCTCTCTTCCCCCTTTACCTTTTTACTTTAAAGGCTCTCCCTACTTTACAAGTCCTAATTTTTTGAGCGCCTGTTCAAATCTTACCTGATCGATTGGCTTACCAGAGTAGATGGTACATCCTAATTCAAATGCCATCTTTACGTTTTTCTCATCATTTAACGCTGTGGTCATAATAATCTTTGCCTGATCTTCTTTTGAGATATTTCTCTCTTTTTCAAGATTTCGAATTCCCATAAGTGCCTGATATCCATCCATAACCGGCATCATAATATCAAGACAAACCAAGTCATAAGGCTCTCCCTCTTCCAACGCTAACATAAATGCGTCAACTGCTTCCATACCATCCACGGTAACATCACAGTCACCATATTTGGATAGAAAACTATCCATTGCCTTTCTCGTTACATAATCATCTTCCGCTAATAAAATCTTCATAACTCTACACCTCACATTTTATGTAATAATTGATACGTTTTTTTTGAAATATCCATAATAGTTTCCTGATATTCCACTGCTCCTATTTCATAAGCAACCTTTGGCATACCATAGACAACACAACTTTTCTCGTCCTGTCCGATAGTTCTTGCTCCTGCCTTTCTCATCTCCAACAATCCTTCTGCACCATCGCCTCCCATTCCGGTGAGAATAATTCCAATTGCTTTATCTTTTGCTGCTTTTGCCACCGATCGAAACAGTACTTCTACCGACGGGCAATGCCCGTTTACTTTCGGTGCTTTTTTTATGGAAATCTGATATGTTCCATTCACTTTCACCAGTTCCATATGTGAATCTCCTCCGGGTGCAATATACGCAGTTCCCGGCATTACGATATCCCCTGCTTTCGCCTCTTTTACGTCGATACGACAAATCTGATTTAACCGGTTGGCGTACATTTGCGTAAAACCTTTCGGCATATGCTGTACAATAACGATTCCCGGCACATCCTTGTCAAACCCCTGTAATAAATGGGTGGTAGCTTCTGTTCCTCCCGTAGAAGCTCCAATGGCAATGATTAAATCATCTTTTGATGAAAGTTTCTTTTTCGGTAATATCTTTTCCCTATCCTCATCCGTTATAATCCTCTTTGACAAAGGATTTTTCAAATGTGGAAGCTTCGCTTTGGAAGCAATCATTATTTTTTCCGGTAAATGCACCTGAATAAATTCCTGTATTTCCTCCCGACTGCTCGTTGTTGGTTTTTCAACAAAATCTACAGCACCTGCCTGCATGGCATCAAACACCTTGTCACTCAATGCACTAATCATCACAACCGGCATCGGATACTGGGGCATCAGCTTCTTTAAGAAATCCAGTCCCGTCATTTTCGGCATCTCAATATCCAATGTCATAACATCCGGTTTATATTCAATAATGGCATCTCTCGCCTCAAAAGCGTCTTTTGCCGTCGCCACAACTTCAATGTCAGGGTGCTCATTTAAGTTTTTCACGAGCAATTCACGAAACATTAACGAGTCTTCCACAACTAGTACTCTAATTCGTCCCATTCAATCACACTTCTTTCTTTCGAAACACGGAAGGCTGCACGATATCGAATGGAGCAACTGTACGGTCAAGCGTTTCTGTCCGACCGATAAATAAATATCCCCCCGGCTCCATGGCATCGTAAACCTTCTTTACTATCTCCCTCTTAGTTTCTGTATCAAAATATATCATCACATTTCGAAGAAAAACGATGTGCATCTTTCTTCGAAATGTAAAAGGTTCCATCAAATTAAACTGACGAAATATCACCTCTTTTTTTAATTCGTCGGTCACTACAACATTTTCTCCTCCTGGCAACGGATGAAAATACTTCCGTTTCCATTGGTCAGGCAATGGTTCTACCTGCTCTTTTTTATAAATTCCCTTCACTGCATGTTGCAAAACTTTGACCGAAACATCAGTAGCCAAAATCTGTGTATCCCAATCTTTGTGTTCATATCCGAAAAAATCATCCAAAAGCATGGCAATAGTGTATGGTTCCTCTCCCGAAGAAGCTGCTGCACACCATATCGCCAAATCTTTTTTCTCCTTCTCTTTTCGTCTAAGATAGGGCAAAACTACCGTTTTACAAAAGTCAAAATGTTCAAACTCTCGCATAAAAAATGTATGGTTTGTTGTAAGCATATCTACCAGCTTTTTTTCCAAAGCTCCTGATGAATCAGCCTCAACTGCATTCATATAATCATTAAAACTTTTGTATCCATTATTTCTAATGTAGTTTTGTAATCTTCCATACACAATTTCTTTTTTCTTGCTAAGTTCGATTCCATATTTGTCTTTTACATAGGTGACAATTCGTATAAATTCTTCATTTTTCAAAATATGTCCCCCCAGTGCTAACGAATCTGTCGTCCGATTTTCTTTAATACATTAAAAATCACCGGATTATAGACAACTCCCGCATCAGGTTCCATCTGCTGAATAGCTGTGTCAAAGTCTGAACCTTTTCTCGCCAGCTCATCATAATCCCTTAAGATATGGACAATCTGGGCTGACAACGGTATTTCATTTTCCTTAAGTCCCTCTGGAAATCCACTACCATCCCAGTTTTCATGATGAGATTTTGCTATATGTAATGACATCAGAATAAAATCGTTTTTCAAACTGTGTTCATAAACATCCTGTAAAATATTCGCTCCCACAACGGTGTGAATCTTTTTAAACTCCTTCTCCTCATCGGACAAATCTGACCACTTTCTATCCCTTATACGGTCAAGCTCTTCCCTGGAATTCCCCACCTGTCCTAAATAACAAAGCTGAGAAGCTAACTCTATGGTATTGATATATCCGTCCGATATCTGGTTTCCATACTCATTTGTTAACTGCAATGCTTCGGAAAGGGTTTTGCAGTTATCTGACAAACGTTTCATAACATCCTCTTCATAGGAAGGATACTCTTTAATCATTCGAAGCAGTACATACAAAGCATTCTGCTTCTCCACTTCCATTCGTTTTAACTGTTCATTTACGGAAGCTGACAGCTTTCGGTTCATTTCCTGCATGATCTTCTTATTTTCAGCTACCTGTATATGCACCTGCACTCGGGCTTTTACAACCTCCGGAATAAAAGGTTTTACAATGTAATCTTCCCCTTTTAGCTCAAATCCTTTTACAATTTCCGCCGGATCATCAAATGCCGAGATAAAAATAATAGGAATATCTCTTGTTTCCGGATCTGCCTTCACCCTTTTACAAAGCTCATATCCGTCCATCACCGGCATGGCAATGTCTGAAATAATCAACTGTAACGGAAAACGTTCCACAATTTTTAGTGCCTGCTCTCCATTTTCTGTTAATATAGGCTGAAATCCCATATCGGCAATAATATCACGAAGGGTAAATCGATTTGTTTCTACATCATCCACAATAAGAATTCTTGTCACATCTTTTTTTTCTTCCCCCATCTGTATTCCCCCTTCCGAAGATTCAAATCTGTCTATAGAATAGTTCCTGATAATACTTAAATTGTCGAACCCCTTGTTTAGCACCTAACCAGTAACATTTTCTATATACTACCATCTTTATCCTCTTCAACTTCATTTGATACACTTATTTTTGTTCCAGATTTCCACCCAAATCATCATGTTGCACTGCAAACTCCAATGCCGAATAAGCATCTGCCGCTTTGTCCTGATTTGCTTTTTGTACTGCCATCTTCAATCGAAGAACTGCTGTTTTCACTTCTTTTGGTGCTTCTTCTGTCAACTGTCTTACTGTATCCATAAACATTTCTGCCTTTTCCCAGTTTTCCATATCCACGCAAAGGATTAACTTGGTCATCTTCTTTTGAAGCTCCTCTTTGTTTTCCGGCGTGCCATACTGCCAGATGCCCTCTGTACTTTCCTGGGCTGAAATGTTTTTAATCTTGTGCATCACATCATCCACATTGACAGGCTCTACATTTTCTTCAATCTCATCTTCCGGTACTTCTACCATGATATGGAAAGTAAAGGTACTTCCCTTGCCCTCTACACTTTCTACCTGTATGCCACCATCCATCAATTCTACCAGCTGCTTGCAGATATTAAGTCCAAGTCCGGTACCACCGTATTTACGACTTATGGAAGCATCTACCTGTGAAAAGCTCTTAAATAATTTATCCTGATCGGCTTTGCTGATACCTATACCGGTATCAATCACCATAAAGAATAACTCTACACGGTTATCATACTGGGCTGTCTTAATGACTTCCAGTGTAATCTTTCCCACCGAAGTAAACTTACTGGCATTGGAAAGCAGGTTATTTAAAATCTGTCCGATGCGAAGTTCATCACCAATAATACGTTTTGGCACATCCTGTGAAATATTCACCACAAAGTCCAAACCTTTTTCCACCAGTTTATTTCTGTGATTTCCCTTTATAAACTCAATCATATGTTCAAATTCAAATTCCTGTTTATCAAGAGTGAATTTTCCTGCTTCCATTTTTGAGAAATCCAAAATATTATTGATGATGGCGTTCATATTTTTACATCCCTGCTGAATTAAATCCAACAATCGAAGTTTTTTCTCATCCGTCTCCAGAGTTTCAAGTTCTCTTGTATTTCCGGAAATACCATTTACCGGCGTCCTAAGTTCGTGAGTCACATTTGCCACAAACTCTGATTTTATCTTATTTGCCATCTCCAGTTCTTCATTTACCTGCGCCATCTTTTTCTCCATCATAACCCACTGGGAAATATTGAAAGCGCTACAAATATATCCATCTTCATACTCTTCTATTTTTGCCATCACAGGAAAGCAAGTACGATTTTCCCGATATGCCACAAGTGTTTCTTTTACAATTGGCAATGTACATTCTAGCTCCAATTGTCCATCTTCTATATGAAAACAGTTCGGAAAAACTTCCGCGATATTATGACCTCTTAATTTTTCCCATTCCAATGCTTCAATCGCTTCTTTATTTACATAAGAAATGACACCATCCTTCTGAAACAGAAGCACAATATCCAACGAATTTTCCATAAAAAACGGTATAACATCTTCTCTACGCATATCATCCCTCTTTTCTTTCCTAAACATTCAGGTTATTGAAATGTGAAACACGGCGCCTAAGTACCTGCGATGTCAGAAGTACCTTGCTAACAATATGTAGATTTGCCCACATAAGCGTTACTATATTGAGGTTTTCGCAAGTTAAATATCTGTAAAACAGCAAAAAGAGCCACAAAACTTTAGATCAGAATCAAAAGTCTTGTAGCTCCCTACATGTAGATTACATATGATAGCCGAATAACCCCTTCCAACCAAAGTTCCCTCTACTGTTCCCGTCGGAACAAACTTTGTCTTACATACGATAAACATTTCCCTAAACGTACCGCTACGCCCATTTCAATCTTCCAAGATATCCCCCAATATCTTTCCCCCTGAAGATCTTTTTGTATATAAATCTAAGTTAATACTACCATATTTTTACTATTATGTCAACGAATGGAAGCAGCCGCAAAACGCCCATTTATAGGCACTTTGTGGCTGTTTTCTCCATTTTCCATCCATGGTCCATTGGTCCGCTTCCTTTTCCAAGATTCAGTCCCGCACTTAATGCACCGGATATATACTCTTTTGCTTTTTCCACGGCTTCTTCCATGGAACACCCCTTTGCCAGATTGGCGGCAATGGCAGAAGACAACGTACATCCGGTACCGTGAGTATTTGGATTGTCAATTCGTTTTCCCGGAAACCACTGATAACTGCCTTCCCGATACAACAGATCATTTGCGTCGTTTATGTTATGTCCGCCTTTTAAAAGCACGGAAACCTTATGTTCCTCACTAATTTTCTTTGCTGCTGCTATCATATCTTCCGAAGTTTTTATCTGCATTCCGGAAAGCACTTCTCCTTCAGGAATATTTGGAGTAATGATATCTGCCATAGGAAGAAGTTCTTTTTTCAAAGTCTCAATTGCTTCATCGCTGATAAGCTTTGTGCCACTGGTTGACACCATTACCGTATCTACCACAATGTTTTTTGCATGATACTCTTTTAACTTTCTGGCAATGGTACTTACAAGATTTGCTTCTGCCACCATTCCCACTTTAACGGCATCCGGAAAAATATCCGTAAACACTGCATCCAACTGCTTTTCAAGAAATTGTGGTGTCACTTCCATGATTCCTGTCACACCGGTTGTATTCTGTGCCGTAAGTGCTGTAATGGCACTCATGGCATACACATTATTTGCAAGCATTGTTTTTATATCTGCCTGTATACCTGCACCCCCACTACAATCACTTCCTGCAATTGTCAGTGCTGTTTTCTTATTCATTTTCATTCACCATGCTTTCTGTCTTTGTCTTCAATTCCTTTGTTGCCTCTTTGATCTGTTTCTGTGCATAAATAGCACTGATTACTGCAATTCCACAAATCCCACTGCCGGATAGTTCTGCTAGATTTTCTGAGGTAATACCACCGATAGCAACTACCGGAATGTTTACGGCATTGCAAATTTCCTTTAAAGTATCGTAAGTTACTTCCTTTGCATCCGACTTTGTACTGGTAGGAAATACGGCGCCCACTCCAAGATAATCCGCACCTCTTTTTTCTGCCAGAATTGCCTGTTCCACCGTTTGGGCGGAAACTCCGATTATTTTGTCAGGGCCGAGTTTTTTCCGCACTTCTCCTGCTTCCATATCACTTTGTCCCACATGCACACCATCTGCATCCACAGCAATTGCCAAATCTACATTGTCATTTATAACAAACGGAACGTTGTATTCCTGACACAGTGTTTTTATTTTTGTTGCTTCCTTTAAAAAAGTTTCTTCCTCCAGATTTTTTTCTCTGATTTGCAGGAAAGTAACTCCACCATCTAAGCTTTCTCTTACTACTTCCTCAAGTTCTCTCCCGTTTAACCAATGTCTGTCTGTCACTGCATATAATAATAAATCTTTCTTATCTAATTTCATAATCTTCTCCCTTTCTCCGTAACGCTCTCCCAGAGCGTTTTTATCAGACAAAAATCGTACGTTTTTCGTACTTTTATTTTATCCTAAATTATATTTATGTCAATTCATGTTCCTTTAACTAAGCATTTTCCGCAGATACTTTTCACCTGAATTTTGCACAACAAAACTTTTTTCGTAACCTCTCCTTTTGTCTATTTTTTATATTCATGTAGTTTTGTAACTTCGACGTCACCATTCATGTATTTTTTCGATACAATTTTGGGGATTTTTTCAAAATCTTTGTTTTTTTCGTGCATTGTTACAAATTACGCTTTATGATACCATAAAAGTGTCAAATGAAACCTAAGTTAATAATTAAAACTAACGATTGTTTGAAAGGAGATTACAATGCAAACAACTTTTCAATCAAAAATGAACCGTTACATTAAAAAAGGTATGGCATTCGCAATGGCTGCCACAACACTTGTAACAACATTAACTTCTAATGTTAGCTTTGCATCAAGCAAGGTTGACACAATTGACAAAGTGTCTTCATACGGAAAATATTACGCACCATTTTCTTTAGACACAAACAATGACGGGGAGACCGAAACCGTTTGGAGTACATTCACATATGGTGAATATCCACAGACTCAGGTTACTGACGATGCCACAATCGCTCAGTTAGAAAACCTTGATAGCGAGGAATGGGAAGCAGTAGTAAACCCATACCAGACTTATCTTGGTAATAACAATCAGACAGTTGCACTTGCTTATATTGGAAATGACTGCTATCTTCGTATGAAGATGTCAGACTCAAACAACGGTCAGGTAAACGCATCCAACGGTTACTACAACTGGGATGATGCAGATACTTACCACTATTTCAAATTCGAGCCAATTAAATGGCGTGTTCTTTCAGTAAATGAAGACGGTTCTGATGCCCTTGTAGTTGCTGATCAGGTTCTTGATTGTCAGTTATTTAACTACACAATGGCTGATAAATACTACAACGGATACATGCGCGCTTCAAACTACTGGAAATACAGTACAATTCGTAGTTTCATCAACAGCTATGACGCTGCACAGAATATGTACAATGCAGATTACACAGAGTACGGATTTAGCTATTTAGGATTTACAGATGCTGAATTAACAAATGTAATCTCATCTGATTTAGATGACAAATTCTTCTGTTTATCATTTGAGCAGTTAAATACAAAAGCATATGGATTTAACTCTGATGATGAGCGTGTAACAACAGCTACCGATTACGCAAAACATATGGGTGCTTTCGGTGCAAATGCTGCATCTTTCTGGTGGTCAAAGAGCTACGGAAATACAAACTTCCGTGCAGGTTGTGTTGACTACGAAGGTGACATTCACACAAACGGTGACGAAACAGACTGTGATGATATCGGTGTTCGTCCTGCAATGCACATCAACTTAGCAAATATTCCTGCAGCAAACTTTGCAGGATACGTTGATACTTACAGAAACAGTTATTCATGCAAGATTTCATTTAAATTAGACGGCGTTGTAAACGGTTATTCCCTTGTAAATGCTGACACTAACATATTTGACATTCCAAGCGGATACGAAGAAGAAGGTTATGACTACACTTACACATACGGAAACAAAACACTTTCTTTCCCTATGACAGCAACAAAGAACTTTACAATCAATGTAACACGTAAAGCTCAGGCAACAGCTACTCCAGAAGTAACTGAAGCACCTACTGCTGAACCTACTGCAGTTCCTACTGCTGAACCTACTGCAGTTCCTACTGCTGAACCTACTGCAGTTCCTACTGCTGAGCCTACTGCAGTTCCTACTGCTGTGCCTACTGCAGTTCCTACTGCTGTGCCTACTGCAGTTCCTACTGCTGAACCTACTGCAGTTCCTACTGCTGTGCCTACTGCAGTTCCTACTGCTGAACCTACTGTAGTTCCTACTGTTGAACCTACTGTAGTTCCTACTGCTACACCTACTGTAGTTCCTACTGCTACACCTACTGTAGTTCCTACTGCTACACCTACAGTAGCTCCAAAACATCAGGTAACTGTTTACTACAACACTTCATGGACAGCTCCACGTATGCACTACTGCTTAGATGGAAAGAACTGGACAGAAGTACCTGGTCTTTACATGACATCATCAACAGCAAGATCATCTTACAACTTTGAATACACACTTGATGCAGGTGATGCAAAAACACTTACCGTATGCTTCTACAGCGGCGGAACACCATGGGATAACAATAACGGAGCAAACTACACAATCGACCTTACAAAAGGTAACTTGTTCGGTATCAAAGACAGAACTGTAAAAGTATTGTCAGAAAATCCAGAAGACAATATCGTAACAATCTACTACAACACAGGTTGGGAAACACCAAACATTCATTATCAGGTAGGTAACGGAGCTTGGACTCCTGTTCCTGGTGTAAGAATGGTTGCCACAAACGAACAGTCAGGATACACATACAAATATGTCATCCAGCTTGGTGATGAAGATAAGATTTCCGTATGTTTCAACAACGGAAACAACTCTTGGGATAACAACAGAAATGCAAACTACAACATTTACAACATCACAGCAGCCGGAGTATACGGAATTAGCAACGGTGTAATTTACAAGTTATCGTAATCCGATATATTAAGTATAAGATTTCAGGCAATTTCAGACATTTTGATTTGAAATTGCCTGTTTTATCAAATGCTCTCTCGGAATCTTTTTATACAAGAATTTCGAGATAGATTTTCTTAGGGGGGCTCACAATGAATTTTTTTGATGGAAAAACATTTTTACAACTAGCATTCGAAGCAATCTACGCTCACTACGGAACGGGATACGTATATGAAGGTGTAAACTGGGAATACCAGTTTCAGCTTGCCCATGACGCAAAACTTACGGCACTTTTGTATCCTACCATTGAAAGATTAGCCAAGGAAAATGAGATTTCTACGGATTTACTTTCCCGTTGGAAACTTGCCGCCGAAAAGGAACAGGAAAAGGCAAAAGCGAAAAAAGAGGCTTTGTTTTCTTTCCTTAAAAAGGCAGAGCAGGAAGAGCTATCCTTTGTTTTATTTAAAGGTGCTATTTTAGCCGACTTATATCCATCTCCTTTATACCGCCCTTCCAACGACACCGATGTGTATGTAGATTTAGAAGAAGGAATGGATCTCATTCATTTCCTAGAAAGAAATGGATACGCCAAAGACCTTCGCTGTTCTACTACCCAGGTTCCAGTGTATTGCCACTTGGAAAATGGACATCGCATTGAAATACACTACTCGCTTTTTGAAGATTACACAGGAAGCAAAATCGATTTGCTTGATTCCTATCTGACGGAAGGAAAAGAGCATTTCATCTCACAAAAACTTGAAGATCTTACAGTTACAACCCTTAACTATCAGGAGCATCTGCTTTATCAGATTTTCCATCTGGTAAAACACGTCTTAGTGGAAGGTACTGATTTTCGCAGTATCATTGATATTTTATTGTTTTTACAGGCATATCAGGACAAGATTGACTTTGATGAGCTTTGGAAAAAACTTGATTCCCTGGGATACGGAAAGGTTTCAGAAATTATATTCTATTGCTGTACGAGACATATGCATCTTAAGAGTACAATTTTAGACAACCGTATTCTACCAAGTACCCAGGCTCAGCTTCATCTTTTGGAAGAATTGGCTGCATTCTCGTTGCGACCATTCCCGGAAGAATACATGGAATTGGCATGTGAACTTACAGAGCCTTTTGTGGACGGCTCCGATGCCACCAATTCTCCTGACGAGATTTTCAAGGAAAACCAAGAATTGTACGCTCCCATCAAAGAGCGTATGGAACAAAAATTGTGGAATATACATGAGTTGCATTTAACAAGCAAGGAATTTAAAATACCGGCACCTATGCCACTTCATCCTAATCTCTTTATGTCGCCAGATCAACTGGCAGTAAAGAAACAGGAAACCGGCTATTTTTACCGTGCCTATGGTATTACCATCTCCTGCGACCGTGAAATGCACGAACTTTTCCCTTTGGAAGATACGTTTCCAAAGGCTGATATCGACGTTTTTATCCACGAAAGTGTAGCGCCCGGCAGTCTTAAAAATCCTTTGGTGCGTAAGGTTTCAAAAGATTATTTCTGGTTCTACACCCACAATGCAAGATTTTTATGCTTAAACGGAAATGAGATTATTTACGAGAAGAAAAAAAGTGACGAGCCTTGGGAAGAAATCAAACCATTTATCATCAGTCATTGTCTTGTAAATATTTTATATATGAGAAATATTATTACACTTCACAGTTCGACAGTCGGAAATGAAACAGGTGCCATTACCCTTTTGGGAGACTGCGGTGCCGGAAAATCTACTTACTCAACTTTGCTTCGACACGAGGGCTATAAACTTTTGGCAGATGATATTTCTGCCATTCGTCTGGAACAAGGTATTCCAATGGTGGCACTTTCAGTACCACAACAAAAATACAAAGTGGACACTGCCTTGAAAGAAGGTCACAAATTAGAAGACTTAGAATGTATCGATAAAGTGCGGAACAAATATCGTCTACTTTTATCCGATGACGAAATGTGCGACGGTCCAAAACCTATGAAAGGTCTTTTTGAATTAGTTGCGGACACGGAACACAACCGATTAGAATTTCAGAAATTAGAAGGCATGGATGCACTTCGAATGCTTACCTGCAATCTGTTTTGCCAGAATTATTCCGACAGTTTAGGCGGATTGTCTGTAGATACCTTTCAATCCTTACTTCAAATAGCAAAACAAGTGCCGGTATACCGCATTTTACGCCCTACAAATCGTGATGCAAGACAGGAAATCTTAGATTTTATACTAGAGAAAACAAAGTAACTCTGTAGTTTTTTTCGATATACACATTTTATGATATTCATTTTGGTGTATATCACAGAAAAACTATTTTTCCGTGATATACACCAAAATAATATGTAACATTTTCGTTAATTTTATTGCAAAACATACAAAAAGCATTAAAATAAATAACAGATAAAACATTTGAGTGATTAAGACATAAATATGTATCAGATTTGAGTTTTCATTTCTGGTAACAGTTACTTTATATTTGGCATATATCCTTGTAATTGCGAAGCTTTTACAGTTCAAAACATTGGATATATAATTTTTGAAAGGAGTTTTTTACTATGAAGAAAACATGGACAACACCAGAAGTTATCGATTTACAGATTTCATTAACAGCAGGCGTTTACGGTGGAGTAATCAGCAACAGAAACAGACACAGCTACCACACTCCAGCACCTACACCAGTTGCTACACCAGCTGCTACATTCGATCCAAGTACTATGATGAACGCAGACGATTTCGTTGAAGACGAAAACTGGTAAAATACAGTTTACGGTTTATCATAAAAAACACAGAGCAAGCCTCTTTTTGGGGTTTGCTCTTTTTACGTTTTCGGCTTATTCTAATTCATATTTCTGCATTAATGAACTACCCACAACCGACTTCGTCGGATGGGGTTTTCTTGCTGAATTACGATAATAATTGAATAAAATGATATAAAAGCATCGGTAAAACTCCGATGCTTTTATAGTATGCAATTTGGCATTAAAATATGGGGCAAATATGGCGGTGAATTTATGGGAAATTTATTGATATAAAAGAAATCTGTTCTTTCAGTTGATATCAGAGTTGTAGGAACAGACATCCATTATAATAACAACGAATAAAGGATTTGAGAAGTAGGCGGAATTTTTGGATGATGCTGCACTAGCGACAGCATTCCTAGATCGTTTGTAAACGCTTCATAGTGGGTGTATTGACAACAAGAGCAACCGTTCTTAACTCGGTTGCTCTTGTTTGTTCTTTCTACAATTATCTGGAATCTTAGGAAACCAAGGCAACAGGTCTTCTAAAAAGCTTCGGTCTGTATCATCCATGTGCTTTGGTATCTCGGTTAACAAATATTCAAAATAATCATACGGTTTCAGATTGTTCGCTTTTGCTGTTTCTGAAAGGCTGTACACAATGGCACTTGCCTCGGCACCTGCAATCGTATCGATCATCACCCAGTTTTTCTTTCCTACGCAGAAACTTCGAATGGATTGTTCTGCGGCATTGTTATCCATTGGAACCTCTCCATCTTCAAGAAATACTCTTAGGTATTTTTCCTGATTTATGGAATAGGAAAATCCGTTATGAGTCTTACCTTTTGCTGTTACTTTACTGATATTTTCTTTTATCCACGCAAAATAAGCATCAACCAGTGGCTTTACAGTCAACTGACGATGTTTCAGACGTTTTTCGGCAGTCATATCTGCAAGTTTATTCTCCTCGCGGTAGATTGCCTGGATCTGTTTTAATGCAAGATATGC
>LXOW01446518.1_pt1 | contig 65378 bp, 40 predicted proteins | sample 1368591 | NCBI WGS metagenome assembly LXOW01 (sample SAMN04884650, study PRJNA319009) | bovine gut metagenome | isolation source: Cow rumen | host: Bos taurus | place: Italy: Legnaro (PD) | collected 2014-07-09
CCAACTTAATCTTGACACACCCTCCGTCTGTCGAGAAGAGGCGACTCGAACGCCCGACCCCCACGTCCCGAACGTGGTGCGCTACCAACTGCGCTACTTCTCGAAATTTCGGGAACCGAAATTTCTTTGGAATCCCTTGCTGCGTGAACTCTCACGGCCTTCGTTGGAATCGCAGCCGGGCTACTTCCGACGAAAAGCGGGTGCAAAGATAGTGTTTTTTTCGGATATATGCAAATAATTGCATCAAAAATTGCTATTTTTCGTACAAAATATGCCTATTTGTGCAATGTTGGTTGCATTTATTCCTATTTATCGCGCGTAACTGCGTGTACATACGCGCCTGCGCACAACTACACAGGCGGCATAAGCAAGCGCAAACAGCATCAGCGGTATAGCCGCATCGCCCACAGGTGTAGGAGGACCTTCCGGTGTGGGAGGACCTACACGCCTCGGATTGCCGGGGTGAGCGCTTCCGTCTCCTGCGTCATCCCCCATTTCGGCTGTTCCGTTGGCATTGAACATCGGCGTTGAAGAATATGCACTGCCGGATGCAGGCATTGTACTGGTAGAGCGGAACTCCGTATTCGGCTTCTGGGCATCAATCGTCTGCGCCATGGCAGGCAGCGCAATCGCTGCCGCCATGACCAATACTAACAGTTTATTCGCTATTGATTTCATAACCATTTCTCTCAAAACATTAAACTATCAACTGTCAGCCTATCGTACCATCACGCCTGTTACGTCAAATATGCGTCCCTGACGGATAATATATACGTGGTCATTATGAATGATCTTGTACACCTCATTACCGGCAGCCGCATTATTCACGCCGGTAGGAGTATTCAGCAGTGGCGTTGCACTGATTACGAAGCGCAGTTCGCTGTCATTGGCAGCGGTGGTGAACGTATATGTGTTCTCACTGCTGATGAGAGTGGACGCCTCCTCCTTCAGGTCGTTCAGATACCATGTTCCCTCGCCCTCGTAATCGAACGTGAACGCATATGCGTTATCCTCTGTTCCCTTGCGGAAGCCGAGCACCGCACCTTCCCATGTCGGCACGCAGTTGATGGTCATCATTCCGTCAGGCGTCAGTGCATAGAGTTGCGGAGCAGCACCCTCGCCGAACAACTTGCGACCGTCCCAGCCGTTCTCAAAGCCTGTCTGGAAGTCCTCGTTTTCCAACAGATACAACATGTCACTGTATCCGCTTGTGCCGCTGACATACAGGTGCATCTTGTCTGTCGCTTCTGCACTCATCTTCCGGTTCGGCGCATAGTTCGGAGTGATAGGTGCTGTGCCTGCCACGGCCGGATTATATACCAGCCGCTCATAGTCAAGAGTCACCGACGAGCCACCCGACGCATTCGTAAATACCGAGAACGACTGCATCGACGGAATAACATCGTTCTCTCCGGCTGTTCCGGGAGTATAGGCCGTATAGTTACCTGCGACATCCACGTACTCACTGTTGCTTGTGGCGTTAAAGATATATACGGTCGCATCCGTCTTCACGAAGTCGCCGGCTACAAATGCATTTATTCTGATGGGTGCCGTCCATGAGTTGGCAAGCAGGTTCTCGTTGTTCACATTGGCAGATCCTACGCCGCTCTGCCAGTTCAGACCGGAGCAAGTCACGTTGCTTGTGGCGTTGAGTGTGCCTTCCATGTCATAGATATGTCCTGCACCGTCAGCGGAGTACACACAATAGCCCCGGAACGGAGTCATACCTTCGCCTTCATTGATGCGCACCCAATCGATGCTATTGCTTCCGTTGTATGTGATACCGTATATCCACGAGTTGTACCAGTTGTGCAGGATATTCGTCTCGTTATTGAACGGTGTACCCAAGTACTGCGCCACGGAGGTATTCTGGTCTTTTACGCCGTTTGTCTTGGTGTATAGCAGTACCCTCGCCTTGTTCGTGCCGTCGTGGCTGCCGATGACAAGTGCACCGTTGCCTGCTGACGACGAGCCGATGAATATATCATTCACCTCGGTAGCGACAAGCGTACCGCCGGCATTTTTCTTCTGGACTGTACCGGCTACCACCAGTTCCTTGCCTGCGGCTATTATCAGTTGTCCTGTGCTGCCGCTGTATTGATCTATCACAATGCTCTTGGCTTGGGCGTCGGTGATATCCACCTCTACCGGAGCCTGAAGGATGACATCATTGTCAATAGCAGGAACAGCGTTGTTGAGCCAGTTGGAGGCTGTACTCCACTTGCCGTCACCGCTACTGTTATCGAAGATGAATGTACCCGCAGTTTCCCACTCATATTCCCATGTATCAAGATCAAAAGTCAGTTTAGCGTAGCTTGGCGACCCACTGTATTCCACTGCGGAAGGAGTAAGCACATTGGTGCGCAAGTTACCTGGGGCACCCTGATCCGGGAAGATAAGGCGGAATGTTTCGCCCGGTGTTACATGACCTTCCCATGAAGCATGTGTGCCATCTGTCCACGTGAGCGCGTAAGTAAGTGCGCTTTCAGTCGTACCAACAGCATCACCTGCGATATAGATGGTGTGGCTATTGGATATGTATTCCTCCAGCCCCTTCATCGTAATAATGAAATCTTTGCCGGAGGTGACACTGATTGTATGGTCGCCTGAGGTGCGCTTCGAGAGATCTTTGTTATACACGAAACATGCAACCCATGTATCTGTTGTGGAAACGGTGTGTGACAGTTTGTATATTCCGTTTACTGCTGTTGTCTTGAACCGCCATTCTACGGGATCAGGAGTCCATCCTGCCGGGTTATTGACTCCTAACCAGCCGTTCATGTTTCCAGGGAAATAGAACTCGGTATATGCATCTGCCCCCTTGGTCGTAAATTCTACCGTACGGTAGTTAGCCGAACGGTTTCCGGCCACATCACTTGTCTTGGCAGCCCATATATTCACTGTATATGTATCACCATCATTCAAGCTGCCCAGACTGAATACGCCATTCGTCAGATCTTCGTAGGTTACAGTTTTGCTTCCGCTGTCTCCGCCGGTACTGGTATATTCAACATGGTAGAGCAAACTTGACGAAGAAATGCTCTTGTGAATGGCACCGACATAGATGTCTGCTGCCGATACATACGCACCCTTTACTTCCGCATAGAGCATAATCGGCAGTTCTGTATCTGTGTAGCAGTCGCCATGTACAGCCAGTTCGCATATCTCCATGCCATATGTTCTACCGGCTTTGTCAGCCCAGACGCGCACATACCGGCCGCTGACATCTGTCAGGTCATAGCGATTGGCCTGATTGGCACTAGCGGAGGTATAGTGTGCTACAGGTTGGAAATCCGTACCGTCAAACGATACTTGCAACTCGTAATCTTGCGGCCAGGTAGTTTCATTGCTTCCCCAAAGGATTTTGATGCTATCCAAATCATAACTCTCACCCAAATCAACATATATCCATTGGTTGACACCGTCTGCCCGTTCATAGTTACCGCTCCACATGGTGCTGTTGTTACCGTCCACAGCGTTTGCTGCCGCAAATCCGCCCTGTGTAGTACCCGCAGCAGTCGTCTTGCCGCGAGCCAGATTTATTGTGGAGATGATAGGTACTTTCACTGCAATGTTGCTAACAAGTGACAACTGTGCCGACTGATCCATTGCTTGCACTTGGAATGTGTATTCTTCGCAAGCCGCCAAGCCGTCAATCACAATCTGGTTCGAACCGTTGGTTTGTTGCAGGCTATAGGTCTCTGTATATGGGTTATAGATACGGAACCAATTGGTGGTACCATCCTCCTCATCGGTAGCAGTCAACGTCAGATACGCCTTGCCGTCGTCGTTATAACTTGCTGTTGCGGTTGTGATAACCGGCACATGGGTATCTGCATCAGCAAATCCTGAGCCATAAGCGCGCAACTCCGACAGGCGTATTTGCTGGTTGAGCGCATTACGCTGGGTGGACTTTAATAATATGTATCGCGCGGGCGTATTGAGCGCGTATGCGTTCTTATCGCTTTCGGTATTACCCACATTCGGTGTAGTGGACTGACGGGCAATCAGATACCACTGGGTGCTGTCACGCATGATTGCCTCCATTTCAGATGATGTACCTGTCAGTGTCTGACGGGCGCGGATAGTATATTTCTCCGAATGAAGATTAATCGAACCATCAGTAATCTGATGCCAGAACACATCAATCTCGCTCAACTGGTAGTAGTCTCCCAGATCGACGCACCACCAGTCATCTCCGGGATTGGCACCAGCCCACGAAGTCCAGAAGGTAGTCAAACTGCCATCGTTTGCTTTGTCTTTGGCTTCACCTGCGCCTCCGGTTTCATGCCCGGCCCAACTGGTCTTGTTGAGTGCAAGGTTGGCATCCGGATTCCAGATATCGACTGCCACCGTTCTTGTGGAAGAGTAGTTGCCGACTATATCATATGCTCTGACGGTGAAAGTATAGGAACCGCTTGTCAATCCGCTTATAGTAACCAGACGTGTTGATGGATCTGTACTATACTTGGTCCAACTGGAACCTCCGTCAGTGCTGATTTCGTAATTGAACACTTCACCGTCCACAGCGTCTGTTGCTACAAGATGCAGAACGGTGGATGTCTCGTTTTCTGCTGAGCCGTCTATCTCGCATGTGGAGATAACCGGTCCGGTCAGGTCTCTTGATTTGAACGCACTACCGAACACTCGGAACTCCAAAAGTTTGAAACCATTGGCTACATCGTCCCATTCTTCAGCAAAAGACTCAAAACGCACATATCGGATTGCACCGGTAAACGATACAGAGCTCTCATTCACATCGCTTTCTGTTGCTCCGGCATTGATAGACGATGATTTGCTTGCGAGTTCCACCCATTGGGTGTTGTCTCCTCTGACATCATCTGTTGACGGGTCTTCCTGACGACCGTATATCTTGTAGTTGGTTGAACGTCGACCGGTTGCGAAGAACGTCTGAATAGTGCTAATCTGATATGTATCCCCCAGATCCACTACCATCCATGCATTCTTGCCGGTATTCTGATATGGAATCCAGCCTTTGGTATCCAATATACCATCGTTCAAGTTGGCTTGTTTCTCGTCGTTGTTATTGTTGGTGTAACTTACCCATGTTGTTTTGAGTTCCGCGAGGTTTTCAAGCGGATTGACGTAGTCGCCTATCTCAACTTCAGCATATCCGCTGCTCTTCTGCATACANNGAGCCGTAATATTCCTGCGTGAAGGCAAGATAATATAACCTACGCCGACAGAGGCAGTTACATCATAATACACACCGTCATATAATACTGCAAAATTAGTCAATGTCTCACCATTCGTGTTCGTCGCCGATAGGTTCAGCTTGATACGTCCGCCTTCGATACCTGCAAATGAAGCAGTCGGTGTATTGGCGGCGTAGCAGTTCTCGGTTGCAACGCCATATACTTTGAATTCTGAGATAGCCATCGGCTTGCGATTGGAATCCTTATTGACAATACGGATGTAGCGCGCAGTTGCATATTCACCTATCGTAAAGGAGATGATGTTAGGCGTTGATCCCAAGTTTTGCGCCACACCGGAGATAGTCTTTATCGTATGCCAGTTCGTGACATCATCCATCGCATGATCGTTAGAAAAATCGGTAGGCGTACTGATAGCAGCTTGGATCTCATAATTACGCGGTGCCCGTCCATCTTCACCAGCTTGCCAATAGATATACACATCGCTGAGAACATAATTATCGCCTAGATCGACACCCCACCAGCCTTTGGTAGCAAAGTTGTCATTGATTGCCCATTGAATATGCTGCGAGCTCAAATCACCATCCACAGCCTTTGAAGGTACTTCTCCGGCATTGACTTCTGTCACGGTACGCGACCAGCCGGCATAAGCAGTCTTGTTGTGTGCCAGATCTATTTGTGAGAATGAAGCAGCAACCGTCACATCGTTGTCAGGCATGGTGAACGTGGTTGTTGCAGCCGATGCATCAGCCGGCGTAGCCCCCGTTACCGTCCAGCCGTTGAATGCATAGCATACATTTGCCGGCGTAGCTGCAAGAGTAATCGTCTGTGCATAGTCACCTGTCGTGCTCGCGCTCACTGCGTCCTCGCTCGCCACTTGTATGGTATAACTACCATTCATCGGAGCAGAATAGGTGATACCATGGGTGTTCGGAGTGAATTTGCCGTAGAAGGTATAATCGCCATACGCATCATTGTCAATTGCTGTTCTCTTGCAACCGTCTGTGAATCCGGAGCCTCCATCCACACAAGAGGATTTGTACCACGCAACAAACGTGTAGCCGGCCCGGACAGGCGTCGGTAATGCCGGCACGCCCACGCCATAGATAAAGGTGGTAGGTTCTACACCTTCTATCGGAGTGGTTTTATCGTCTTCTTTGTAAGAGATAGTATATTGCCGTGCAAACGTAGCTTTTACAGTCACACTATATGCAGGCATAGTAAACGAAGGCGTAGTGGATGTGCTATCCGCACCTATGAGTGTGTTGGTTACATCCGAATTGTCCGAACTCTTTTCTATCTTCCATGCAATGAACGTATAGCTGCTTTTAGGCGTAGCCGTTAATGCGATTACAGCATTTGCCACAGCATGTGATAGATCCGAGCTTATTGTACCACCTGTAGCCGCGTCACCTGGCTTGCGGGTCGTAACCGTGCCCATCGTGATCGAATAGTCCGTCTTGAACGTATGCGTAGCACTGGCAGGGTTAAGAGCCACCCAGTCACTCTTGTGCGAACCGTCGCAGACGGCACGCACCCAAGCAAAATAAGTCGTTCCGGCTGTCAGTCCAGTCACCTCTTTCGATTTGTCGGTGGAGGTGGTCGTTGCAGCCGTACCAGCTACCGGCGCGGTAGAGGATGTGCTACAGTAAATCTCATACGAAGCAGCATCAGCTGCATCGGTGATAGTGAATGTCACGCTGGCGTCCGTTATACTGCCTGCCGTAAAGTTGGTAGGTTCAGGCGGTGTGGTGCATGTCCAGTGCGGATAGAGGGTGATAGCCGCATCGGTAGAATACGTACCGCCGAGGTTATAGACCTTGCTACCCCCATCGCTCGTAGCCCAACCGTCCTGCTCATAACCAGCACGAGTAAACGTAGAGCTGCTTAGCGTGAAGTCATGGCAGCCTATCTTCTGTCCTGCAACTATCGTGCCAGTGCCGTACTCACCGGCATTGTAAGTGATTGTATATATGTTAGGCGACAATACCAAACTCTTGATTTTGGGTTGTGACCACTTGTAAATATTTTTCACTTCCAAAGTATAGGTGCCTTCTGCTATTCCTGTGAGATTCCACTCTCCAGTATCACTTGAAGAGACTTTGAGTGTATCGTGTACAGTAGTTCCGTTAGTGAGTACTAATTGCCATTGATGAGAATTAGGATAGTATCCGGCAATAGTGACATTATATGTGCAAGGCACTACATCCACTTCCCACTTAGCCCAGCGGTCAAGATTCCATGCATCTGTCGGACCGAAATCAAAGTATTCGTCATCGTCACCGTACCACGTCATGTCGCTGCTGTAGTCACCCACATTTGTTTTGGTGAGCGTGTTCGGCAGATTGACAATCTGTCCCCATTTCGCGGTAAGTGTGATGCTGGCTGTAGGCACATAGGAGCCACCGGCATTTCCTATCTTCGTACCACTGCTGTACCAACCTTCAAACACATATCCATCCTTCGTTGCGGTCGGCAGAGTAAGTGCAGAACCTGCATAGTTGGCACTCGCCGTAGCACATGTTCCTCCGTTGGCATCATACGTCACGGTAATAGGATCCATTGCTACGTATAGCAATTTCGGACTGCCATGTGCCATTATGTTCATTACCTTCACTGTGTATGTCCCTGCCGTGGAGATGCCAGAAAGATCCCATTGTTGAGTTTCAGAGTACGAACCTTCATCATATTTGCTTACAAACGTACTCGTGGCTACCGTTGAACCCGAGCCATCAACAAGATAGACTTCCCACTGGTGACCATTGGGATATGTACCATTTAAAGTCAGGGTATATACGCATTTCTCGATATCTGCTTGCCATTCCGCATAACCATCCATATGGCTGCTTGTTCCTGTTCCAAAATTGAAGTAGTCAGAATCAAAGGTCAAGCCTCCGCCATACGCGACATAATTGCTTTTCCGCAGGGTATCCGGCAATTCAATGGCAGCAGCCCAATGCGCATACAAGGTAGTTGCTCCGGCCTTCGTCCACTTGCCATCGGTGATATAGTCCGTTACTGCCGATGCGGCAAACGAGCCGTCTGCGTTCAGCACTTTGGTGCCTCCGCCGGCAGCGGTATAATAGCCCAATAACGTTCCGTCGCGTAATGTGACAGAACCCGTGCTGTAGTCAGTAAGTTCTGTACCCAGATACTCTACGGTTGGTGTCAGTGCACTGCATACGCCCTGCATATCCAGCGTTACCGTCTGATGCCATTTGGCAAGGAACACATAATCACCATACGTAGTTGTGCCAATATCCGTCTTACGGCAACCATTCACCCACCCGAAACCATGGCCTCCAGGTGCCGATGTATCATCATATATGCAATATTTCGAATACCACCCATCAAACGTGTAACCACTCTTGGTGGGTGTCGGCAGTTCAGCCACACCCACACCGCATGTGTAGGTAGCTGGTAACAAACCTGTTATCTCTGTACTGTTATCACACTCCCTGTACTTGATATTATAGGTTATTCCCGTCCACTTGGCGTAGAGGGTTGGAGAAGCGCCAGTTCGATCCCAAACATGAGCACTCGTGCCATCGGCGTTGTAATATTGTGTTCCCTCACCATTCGCACTTGAATAATAGCCACCAAATGTATAACCTGTTTTGGCCGGCAAATTAGCCGCAATGCTCGGCATTGCTGCCCCATACGTGGCTGTTACATTTGCTGCGCCGGCAGTTGTGGCACCTTGGTTGTTTAAAGAAACTGAAACTGTGAAGTTCTGCCAGCTTGTGCCATTATAATATTTTCCCTTATTACTTGCGGCATCCAAATCAGCAGTTTGAGCATTTTGCTCGTTATTGGTGAAAATTATAGAATTCTTATCACCGATTGCAGCGTAATAATACGTATGACCTGCAAAGGAGAAAGAGCTAAGATACGGATTATTCGCCCATTCCGCTACAGGTGTTGCATCGGTATAAACGTGTGCACGAACTTGTGACCATTCATTAGGATTACTAAAATAGACGTAATTTGCATTAGGGTGCGTCACCGTCGGATAAGTAACCGTTACCTCATGGGTCGCATCATTATAATTAAACGTATATGTACCAGCATTAGCCGTAGCCAGTTTACACTGAGAACCATAGTTGAGTTCAAAGGTCAGATGCCCTGTTTGCCCTACAAAAGCCGAACCGTTTGAATACCACTTGTCATGTCCGACACCAGCAATAGCAAACTCATACACGGTATTTGCATCAAGGTCGATTGAAATTGAGCCATCTGAGAAAGAGTTCTTTGTCAAAACATTGTATGTGCCGGCCATAGATCCTAAGATAGCACCGGTAGGGGTATATCGTGTCCAATTCGTTGTACATGTATTGTCAGAGCCACTCCACTGAGCAGTACTGCTCGTAATGGTAAAATAGTTCTTATCGGACATGTATTCAGTGGCCAAATCCTCGGTTTTAGCACCCCAATCCGCAATATTTCCAGTAGGATTTACGCGAACAAAAATAAGAGCTGTATATGATGACAAATCTATATCCGCATACCATTCATCCGTCTCACCTGTAGGTGTCATACGCACGCCGGGCCATTCAGCATTTGCACCACCACCTCCATACGCGTATATGCCGATAGCCGCGCCATCTGCTTTCCACCAGTCATACGTCATTTTACAATAGACACGGGTTGTTTCCGCCCACATCTGTCCGACACCGAGGGTGAGGAAGAGTATCAGCATGGAGACGGCACGTAATAGTCCCATTCCGTTTACGTGTCGTTTACGTGTCGTTACCGTGTCGTTATCGTGTCGTTGTCGTGTTGAACACGATAATTGCCCGATTAATGCTGCATTTTCTGCGCTTATACGCAGAAGGTTACATGTTAAGGTCGTCTTAGCCACAAGAGCTCGATTAGCTTCGCTTTTCATCGTCGTATTTTGTTTTTTGTATTATCGATACGTCCTTTTGCATGCGCGCACTACATGCGCACACAAAAAGCAAGCAAAGTTACAAATTAATTTGTAATAATGCAAGCAAATTATCACTTTTGTGAAATTTTGTGAAGAAAAAACACGTTTTTCGACAAAAAGAGCCCTTTTGGGCTCAAAACAGTGACATTTTTGTCAAAAATAATGCGTTTTGCAGGCTGTTCTGTCATCACGCCCCCGGCAGACCTTTCTCTTTGGCAAGCTGACGGATAAAGGTGACAGCGGCATCATGGTCGTTGGGGATCACTCCGTCAAGTATGGCGTCTTTGACCGCCATCTTCAGTTCGCCGACCAGCGAACAGGGCTCCAGACCGAACATCGCCATGATCTCGTCACCCATCACGGGCGGCTGGAAATTGCGGATGCGGTCACGTTCCTCCAGTTCGACCATCTTACGGACCACCAGTTCGTAGTTGTCATGATAGCGCTTGACCTTGTCCTGATTACGCGATGTGATGTCGGCGTTGCAGAGCAGCATAAGGTCGTTGATGTCGTCACCAGCCTCAAACAGCAGTCGTCGTACGGCGCTGTCGGTGACCGTCTCCTCGATCAGATTGATGGGACGCATATGCAGGTCAACCATCTTCTGCACATAATCCATCTTCTCATTCAGCGGGAGTTTGAGCGCCTTGAAGATCTTCGGCACCATCTTCGCGCCGATATAGTTGTGGTTATAGAATGTCCAGCCGACTTTGGGTTCGTACTTCTTCGACTTGGGTTTGCCTATATCGTGCAGCAGCGCCGCCCAGCGCAGCCAGAGATAGCTGTTGGCCGTTGGCTCTTGGCCATTGGCCTTTTGCAAATCGGCGACATTGTCGAGCACCTTAAGCGTGTGGTAGAAGATATCCTTGTGTGCACGGCCGTTGACGGTGTCAACGCCTTTCAGCGCCGCCAGTTCGGGGAAGATGAGCGGCAGCAGACCGGTCTTGTCCAGCAGCAGCCAGCCGTCGGACGGACGGCGCGAGAGCATAATCTTGTTCAGCTCATCGGCGATACGCTCACGCGTAATAATGCTTATCCGCTCACGGTTGCGCACGATGGCATCGAAACATTCACCGGTAAGATTAAAGCCCAGCTGCGTGGCAAAACGGATAGCACGCATCATACGCAGCGGATCGTCGCTGAACGTTATATCCGGGTCCAGAGGCGTCTGGATGATACAGTCCTCCAGGTCGTACATGCCGTCAAACGGGTCAAGCAGTTCGCCGTAGCGCTCCTTGTTCAGGCAGATAGCCATGGCGTTGATGGTGAAGTCGCGACGGTTCTGGTCTTCCTCCAGCGTGCCGTCCTCCACAATAGGGTTGCGCGAGTCGTGACGGTAACTCTCCTTGCGTGCGCCCACGAACTCCAATTCTGTATCCCCTTTTTTCACCTGAGCCGTGCCGTAGGTCCTGAACACGCTTAAGTGTGCGCCTTTGCCCAGACGTTTGTCAACCGCTTCGGCAAGCATGATACCCCAACGGGGAGCTTCGTTGGTAGCCATTAGCTGTTGGCCGTTAGCCATTGGCTGCACAACGACAATGTCGATATCCTTGCTGTCGCGGTGGAGGAAGAGGTCACGCACCCAGCCGCCGACCACATAGCACTCGATACCCAGCTTATCGGCTTCCTCACCGACAAGCTGCAAGATAGGCTGATGAATTTTCGGGTTATCGATTAGCATACATATCTTCGTAATACTTCTCGTACTCTCCGGATGTGATATTGTCCACCCAGTCCTGGTGCTCCAGGTACCAGCGGACGGTTTTCTCTATACCTTCCTCAAACTGCAAGGTTGGTTCCCAACCGAGTTCGCGCTGCAGTTTGCGGGAGTCGATGGCGTAGCGCATGTCGTGGCCGGCACGATCGGTAACGAAGGTGATGAGGTTCATATCCTCGTCCTCCTTGCGTCCGAGCAAACGGTCCACCGTACGGATAACCACCTTGATGATATCGATGTTCTTCCACTCGTTGAAACCGCCGATATTGTATGTCTCGGCCACCGTGCCCTTATGGAAGATCAGGTCAATCGCCCGTGCGTGGTCCTCCACATACAGCCAGTCGCGCACGTTCTCGCCCTTGCCGTATACGGGCAGAGGCTTCTTGTGACGGATATTGTTGATGAACAGAGGAATAAGCTTCTCCGGGAACTGGTACGGACCGTAGTTGTTCGAGCAGTTCGTCACGATGGTAGGCATGCCGTAGGTGTCATGGAACGCGCGCACAAAATGGTCACTGCTGGCCTTGGATGCACTGTACGGCGAGTGAGGGTTGTACTTCGTTGTCTCCACAAAGAAGTTCTCACCATAGGTCTCATGACCGTCCGCCGAAGCTTTGGTGGTGAACGGTGACGGCAGTCCCTCGGGGTGCGTCAGTTCGAGTGCGCCATACACCTCGTCGGTGGAGATGTGGTAGAAGCGCTTGCCCTCGTACTTCTCCGGCAGGCTCTCCCAGTAGAGTTTGGCGGCCTGCAGCATACTGAGCGTACCCATCACGTTCGTGCGGGCAAAGGTGAACGGGTCCTTGATGGAGCGGTCCACATGGCTCTCCGCCGCAAGATGGATAACGCCGGTCACCTGCTCCTCCTGCATCAACGCATAGATAGTGTCGAAGTCGCAGATGTCTGCACGCACAAAGCGGTAGTTGGGCTTGTCCTCGATGTCACGGAGGTTGTTCAGGTTGCCTGCATAGGTGAGCTTGTCCACATTGATAATGCGGTACTCAGGGTACTTGTTCACAAACAGGCGCACTACGTGGCTGCCAATAAATCCGGCGCCGCCGGTGATGATGATGGATTTCATATTATTTGTCATTTGTCAATTGTCATTTGTCATTTACACCACGTATCTAATCTGCTTGAAGTGGTACGTATGCTGTCCGCCCTGCAGGTCGATGAGCACGATCTCGCCGGTGGGCAGTATCTCCTTGATGCGCGCCATGAATTGTCCGTTGGTACCGACAGGCGCGTTCATCGTAGGCTGCGTGCTGACCTCACGCTCCACAAACGGCCAATAGCCGTCGCGGCGGTACTGGTGAACGCGGTAATAGTTGCGCCGTTGTACAGGCTCCCAAGATAGTGTGGTCTCCAGTTTGCGTTCAAAGCGCTGCACAATAGCGTCGATGTCCGCCTTGACGCCGGTCAGTTGCTTGATGCTGACCGGATTAGGCGCACCGCTCACCCACTTATCCTGATTGACATTGATACCAATGCCGGCTATGCTGTGCTGTATCTTAGCGCCGCAGAGGCTGTTCTCGACGAGAATACCGGCAATCTTCCTGTTGCCTATATAGATATCGTTGGGCCACTTGATGGTCAGCATCGGTCGCTGCTCAAGCGACAGCCATTCGGCTATAGTACGGTGGGCGGCTATGGCGGCAATCATGTTCAGCATGAACTGCTCGGATATATTCACATCCGGCTCACGCAGCAGGTAGCTCAGCAGCAGGTTCTTCCCGCGCTCCGACTCCCAGGTGTTGCCCGTCTGACCGCGACCGGCTGTCTGATAGGTGGTATATAGCAGCGGCACGTCGGCCTGCAGACAGGCGGCATACTCCTGCTGTTCGCCACGCAACAAACGCTGCATCATGCTGTTAGTACTATCCGTCTCTTCTATCCACATCATCTTATTCTCCTTGGGGTTGGGTGGCGGAGGTGTGCGTCCTGTACAGGTTCAGCAGGTAGCTGCCTATCACGTTCTGTATCTGTTTGGACTTGCCGTTACCGAAGCTGACCATCACAGCGAACACCCAGGTATCGCCATTGGGCAGCTCGATGTATCCGGCAAAGTTCTTCGTGGCGGCAATCGTTCCGGACTTGGCATGCACCTTGCCGCTCAGTTCGGTACCGGCAAGCAGCGAACGCAGCGTGCCTGACTCACCGCTCACAGGCAGCGAGGCATAGAACGCGTCCTTGTTTTTCGAGCGGTACATGAAGGTGAGCAGCTGCACCAGCGTCTCGGCGCTGATGGCATTCTGCGGTGCCAGTCCGCAACCGTCAACGATACGCGCACTGCGGGTGTTCACACCGCGGCGAAGCCAGTAGTCCTTCTCAAAATCCGCGGAGTTATGAATCGTACAAGGCAGCGTATAGCGTGCCCCGAACGTGCGGAACAGCGACTCGGCATACAGGTTGTTGGAGTGCGTGTTCGTCTCGATGATGATGTCCCGTAACGACGGTGACTGCCATGTATACAGCAGCGTACGGTTCGTGCGGTCCGCCTCGGATATATACGTCGGTTCGGCGGTTATCACGATACCGCAGTCCTCCATCAGACGGCTGAAATTCTGCACAAGCAGCAGTCCGGGATTAGGCAGGTCGCCCTGCACACCGAACGAACCCTGGTTGCTCGGCACGCTGCCCGTCAGGTAACGCGTATAGCTATACGCTGCACCGTGCACAAACGCACCGTCGTGGGTGATGCTGGTGCAACGTATATGGTTGTCAAACTTTATACCCGGCACCTCCGGCACGGTGTATTGCACCTCGGCCACGCTGCCCACCGGACCGGAACGAAGAACGATATTCATCGTATTGTCCATATACGACAGCGCATATATTCCCGGAGCGTAGTAGTTGCCTATATCCTCCCATATCCATCCGGGATTGACGGCGTCGGCGTCGAAATAGCTCAAGTCGGCTATCACTCGTCCGCGTATCTCGCGTATACCCGCCTCACGCACCGCTTTCATCCACCGGATGAGGAAGTTAGGGTCACCCACTTTCTGCGACCCGAGCGTCGGGTCACCCGTACCGCGCACATACAGGTCGCCGTGCAGAATGCCGTCGGCTATGTAGCCGCTGTACTCGATATAGGTGCTGAAGCGGTAATCCTCACCCAGTGTCTCCAGGGCAGTGGCTGTAGGCAGCAGCTTGAGCACCGACGCAGGCGGCGCCACATTGGTGCTGCGGTAGCTGTCAATCACCTCGCCGGTCTTCAGGTCCTGCACCAGCAGGCTTATGTTCGCCGAAGAGGTGACAGGGTGGTTGAGGAATATATCCACGCCGGAGGCCGCCTGCAGCGGACAGACGAAGGAGCTCAGCAGCGCGAGAAGGACATATGTCTTGCTATTGCGTATCATTGTATATGGATATACTTGTGCGTCTGCAGCGACAACCGCCACTCGGGATGCGCCTTGATGTAGGTCACGACGGCATCGGTATTTCGGCATGAACAGGGCTGCAGGTAGTAGTGGTCCGCCAGGATGGTGCTGCGCCAAACGGGCAGCAATTTCTCCGTTGCCTCCGTGAGCACCACCTTCACTTCATCCGCACGGTCAAGCACCACTTCAGTAGCCTTGCCCGCCACGGTGTCATCGGCTTTCGGTGACACGGTCACCCAGTCAATGCCATCAGGCAGAGGCCTTGTGCCGTTGGTCTCGATGGCTATCGTCTGACCATGCCGGTGAAGGGCGTCCGTCAGTTCCTTGTCCGCCTGCAGCGACGGTTCGCCGCCGGTGAGTACAATCAGGGTGTCAGGGTGCGTGCTGCAGGCAAACACCGCATCGGCTATCTGACGGGCGGTCATCGGCTCGGAGTGAGTGAAGTCCGTGTCGCAGAACGGACAGCGCAGATTGCATCCCGCCAGACGCACAAACACCGCTGCACGTCCCGTATGGTAGCCCTCGCCCTGCAGGGAGAAAAATATCTCGTTGACCCTGTACATTCAGTCTTTCTCGTAGATAGCCACGTTACCCTCGCTCTCCTGGGCACTGACCTTGTAGCAGTTCTCCACATGCTCGCATATCCAGCGGGCTATGTTCTCCGCCGACGGATTGACGTCCAGCACGTCGTTCAGGTACTTGTGGTCGAACGTATCCTTGACCACGCGTTTGATATGCGTAAAGTCGGTAACCATTCCATCCTTGTTGAGCTCCTTGGCCTTGCAATAGACGGTGATGACCCAGTTGTGTCCGTGCAGCTGCTCGCACTTGCTCTCGTAACTGAGATTCAAGTTATGTGCGGCAGAGATAGTGAGTGTCTTTTGGATATAAAACATGTTCGCATAATTTACCGCCGCAAAGATACAAAAAAAAACTGAATAATGCAAGAGGAATGCGAATAATTTGTTCAGCGCGTGAAAAAAATCTGAGAAATTGGACTTGACCATAGAAAAAGCACTGCCTCACCGGGCAGTGCCTTTCCGTGGGAACAGAGGTTGCACGAATGGTTCCTCTTATTCCTCCAGTCTTACGCCTGTCACATCGTAGCGTTCGCCGTTGCGGATGATGATCACGCGCTTCCGCTGCCGACAGCGTAGCGGGAACACACAGCAGCACGGCTGCCATCGCCAGCAATTAAAACAGGTTTTTCATAGTTATTTCATTTATTATTATATTTCCACAAGGATATCAACAGGCTGGTCCTCTTCCTGCCGGACGGCATTCTCGGGAATCCTGTTGAGCAATATATCCGTTATCACATCTTCTACGTGTGTCTGAATGGCACGACGCAGCGGACGCGCACCGTACCGCGGGTCGGAACCTTCCTTGATGATCTGCTCCCGCACCTCCTTGCTGATACTCACCTTGTAGCCCATGACCGCTGTCCTTGCCAGTAGACCGCTGAGCTCTATATCCACGATACGCTCCAGCGACGGACGGTCCAGAGGACGGAAGAACACCACCGCGTCCAGCCTATTGACGAACTCCGGAGGGAATGTGCGGTTGAGCGCCTTAGTCAATATAGCCTGCGATGCGCGGGCATCGGGGGCGGACGCCTCAAAGCCTATACCTGCTCCCTGCTCCGCCAGCTGCCGTGTACCCACGTTCGAGGTGAAGATGATGATGGTGTTGCGGAAGTCCACCGTGTGACCCTGCCGGTCTGTCAGACGGCCCTCATCCAGCACCTGCAGCAGCACGTTGAAGATGTCGGAGTGCGCTTTCTCTATCTCGTCGAACAGGATGATCGAGTACGGTTTCCGGCGGACAGCCTCCGTCAGTCGGCCGCCGTCCTCGTGGGCGACATATCCCGGAGGCGCACCCACCATCAGCGAGGCGGTGTGCTTCTCGCCGTACTCCGACATGTCAAAACGGATGAGTGCATCCTTCTGACCGAACATCTCCTCCGCCAGGCATTGTGCCAGATAGGTCTTGCCTACGCCTGTCGGACCCAGGAAGAAGAACGAACCGATAGGCCGTCCGGGGTCTGCCAGACCCAGACGCGAACGGCGGATGGCTTTCACCACCTGACTGACCGCCTCGTCCTGACCGATGACACGCGAACGGAGTTCACTGTCCAGCTCGCGCAGACGCGCACTCTCGGCTGTAGCCACGCGCTGCACCGGTACGCCCGACATGATACTCACCACCTCCGCTATGTCCGCTTCGCTCACTACAGCGCCCGACTCCGTCCGAGACGCTATCAGCGCACCGGCTTCATCCAGCACATCGATAGCCTTGTCGGGGAAGGAGCGGTCGGTTATATAGCGCTCCGCCAGACGCACACACGCCTCTATCGCCTCGGGCGAATAGTCCACATGATGGTAGTCGCTGTAGTACGGAGCCAGCTGCTTCAGGATGCCCAGCGTCTCATCCGCAGTCGTAGCGGGAATGACTATTTTCTGGAAACGGCGCTCCAGGGCTCCGTCCTTCTCTATCGTCTTCTTGTACTCATCCAGCGTGGTGGCGCCTATACATTGCACCTCACCGCGTGCAAGTGCAGGCTTGAGGATGCCCGCTGCATCCAGCGAACCCGAACCGTTGCCCGCACCCATAAGCGTGTGTATCTCGTCGATGAACAGGATGATTTCCGGATGCTTGCGCAGTTCTTGCAGCACGTTCTTCATGCGCTCCTCAAACTGTCCGCGGTACATCGTACCCGCCACCAGCACCGCCAGATCCAGACTGATGATGCGTTTGTTCTGCAGCTCAGGCACATCGGTGCGTATCAGCTGCTGCGCCAGACCCTCGACGATGGCGGACTTGCCCACACCCGGGTCACCGAGCAGGATGGGATTGTTCTTCCTGCGGCGCGACAGGATACGCAGTACGCGCGTTATCTCCTGTTCTCTGCCTACCACGGGGTCCAGCTTGCCTTCTATCGCCAGACGCGTCAGGTCACGGCCGTAGGCGTCCAGCGCGGGCGTGTCAGACTTGGACTTGCTCTTTGCTCCCTGCTCTTTGCTCTTTGTCCCCTGTTCCTGCGCCGTCCCGTCCGACATGACTTTCTCGGGCTTGGGGTACATCTCCTCCACCGACTCGTAGGTCACGCCGTACTCCTCCGCCAGCACGATAGCCGGATAGTTGATGCGCTCACGCAGGATGGCCATCAGCAGGTGGAACGAGCCCGCCACTTCCGCAGCGTAGGCGTCACGCTCTATGCCCACCAGACGGATGATCCGTTCGCCGGCCGGGGAGAGGTGTATCGTATTGTTGTCCGTCTGCTCGGGCTGGTCCTGACGCATGCGCGCATCCAGTTCGTGCTTGAACTGCTGCAGGTTGACATTGGTCCGGGTTAGTATCTCGTATGCTGTACCTTCCGCCATACGCAGGATACCGAGCATCAGATGCTCAGGACCGACGTGGGCGTTACCCAGACGAACGGTCTCCTGTCCCGCATAGGAAATGATGTTACGTAGTCTTGACGTGTAATCCATTGCTTCCTCTGTTCTTTCTGTAAAAATTATCGCGCCCTTTGATAAAAAAAACAAATCGCGTGCAAAGATACGAAATATATTTGACATTTGCAAGTTTTCCGGCATAAAAAAAGGAATTTGTCACTATTTTAGGCATTACCACAAATCCTCCGCACCTATCGTCACGGATAGGTACGGAGGATTTTCATATTGGGGTCCCCGCTACATCTTCTTCGAAGCGTCGTACTGCTCGATGGCGTAACCGTCTTTCTTGTTCAGCATGCCTGTTAGGCTTGTGCCGTTGTCATAGAATATCACTTCCATAATCTTGAATTTTTAATTGTTTGTTTTCCCTTTCTGCTACATATTTGCCGCAGGGTTTAAACCATAGGTTTATCAGGGTATTATCGGGGCACTCCCCGTTTTTCCCGATTTTCACGCCTGCGAATGTTACCAATCGTAAATCTTTTGTCCACCCTCATCGGGCCTTTGTCGGGCCATTGTCGGGTCATTGTCGGGCCGTCATCGGTCCGTTATCGGGGGATCGAACCGTGAGTTGCTGCCAGAGTGTGTCGAATGAAATCATAACGGATAAAAAATTAAAAAGGTGGTGGTGTGATGGCAGTAAGGGGATTATAGGGGAGACCATTACACCACCAACCTATTTTTTTCTTTTGTCAAATTCTTTCATTTTCCGGACCTGTTGAGTTGTCAGCCATGTATGGCTGACCGTTGTCGCTTGTTCATTTTTTGTCATTTCATTTCGTCCATTGTGCCTGCATTGTATGCAGGTTCAAAGCTAGGCTTTGACAGGGGTTCAGGATGTCCCGCTCTCTCCCCGGGGTCCCCAAAGAAACCAGCGAAGCGTTTCGAATGGGGTGCCAGAGCGGAGACACGCGTGTTATTGGGGAAGATTATCAAGACCGCCAGGAAACGCTTCATCATCATTGATGCTTATGTGGATGCGTCCACCTTTGAGATGCTGGACGTACGCGCCAAAGGGGTAAAGGCGGACATTTATTCCGGCAACAATCTAAGTAATTTACAAAAAACGCCCCGGCACTGCCGGGGCACAGGCTCCCCAAAAACAGGCGAAGCACGAGGTCGTGCTCCGTCTGTTTTTATTGCCTTGCTGTAGTTATCCAATCCCGTTTGGTGCTGTATTTATCCAGTTTGCCTTCATCTATAACTTTGTTGATGGCTTTCTCTATGTCCTCTATGGTCATTTCTTTTCGTTTCTTTCGGGTAATCTTTTCCAATGATGTTATTTCAAAAAAGCGTATTTCGGAGTATATAGCCTCAACATTACATTTTTTTGGTAATTCCAATGGGTTAACATCACATATTTCTTCCCATTTGCCATCTCTGACAACAGGAAGTCCATCACCGGTAATAATTGAATAGGGGAAATATGTGTAATAATTGTCGTGCAAAGCCAGCAGTTTTTCTTCCGTTGCCAGTTCACATATGTCGAAGGTATATTTCTCAGGATTCTTTGGCAAATTTTCCTTGAGTCCATAGTACGGCTCATTCCTGTAGCGTTTAGCATAATTCCATATTCCATTGATACATTTGGGACCATTAAAATATGGTGAAATAGTGTCTTTCTCACTGTCAACAGAAATAATCAGATTCTTGTAACTGTCATCTTTAAATCTGAAGATGTTGAAGGCATACTCTTGTCTTTCCATAACTTCCGTTGTGTCACATCCGCACAACAATGCGCCAAAGAGGAACAATGGGAACATCAGCAATAATATAGATTTTGTCTTTTTCATACTATTAGTATTTTAAGAATTAAACATAAAAGTTGCCTGCGAATATTGAATACGGACTACATATCTTCTTGTACAAAAAGCATGCCGCATCAATAGCGTACAATTCCTAATTACGCTTTTTTGAGCATCGAGAATGAGCATCAGCCATAGTTCCACCCGATGTACAGAAATGAGACAAAGGGGAAAATAAATCTTTTCACACCTATGAATTCTATTTGTGAATAATTTTATCATGCAAAACTCTACCGTCTTCTACAGTGGCTCGGATGAGATACAACCCATTCGGCAAAGAAGAAATATTTACTTGATTTTGTGATGTTGTAATTAATAACTGTCCATTAATATTGAATATGGAAACTGTTTCAATAGGAACATCACATGTAACTGTTATCTCACTATATGCAGGATTAGGATACACAGAAAAAGCAACTGTTCCTATTGAGGAATCCGGTTCGTGAGTCTGGCGTTGTGGAGCATTAGCCGGTGCATTGCCTGTTGCTGAACAACTATAATCAGTAGCGAGATAAACATGACTACCGTCATAAGCGTGAAATCCATTTCCAAGACAAATCTCTCTCCCAACTGATATGTTGAGATGTCCTCCACTTGCTACAACGAGTTGTTGCAGGTTTACATCATTTTCTGAGTATAAAGTAACATCTCTACCGGATTCTATAAAATTTAAGTCTATTTCTGATACATTCGCTTCACGGACGCTACAATCTGGGTATAACTCTATATAAAATGTGCGAGTACAGGTGTACCCATTGAACCCTAAATCCCACATACTTCTAGTGATTGCATACTCAGGCTCTCCCCAACCCCAATTAATATGATACTTATTGGTGACGGCACTATATCCGTCTATAACTTATTAGCACCTGTTTGATCTGATTAAAATCTATATTCAAATCGGATGGGCGCATCGCATTTTGTGTGGAAATTTCATAATGAATATAGCGATTGTCATCGGTGGAAAGAATGGTGGTTGTAAAAACATAAGTAATCGGTATAACCGGAGGGAATACATAATGACGGGATAATAGAGGTTAAACATACCCACCTATACCAATGATGCGTTATTTTTTTAGTGGGTTCTATTGATTTTCTCACCGCCTTGTATGACCATACCACGATAGTCTTTCCCCACACGCAGACCTAAAATGTTATACATCGGCTGGTTCTGAGAATGGTTATCCTCCGAATATTCCTCAGACGTGAGCATCCCAATAACCGGGCATGCACTATGAAACTCGGGATTTCAGAATGCCAGAGTCTCGTCTGACGTCTCGTACAACTTCTGCCTGTCTTCAGTCCATGCACAGATAAGTGCCGGCGTCGTACTGCATTCAATGCCACCTTCGGGAATAGATGTCAGGCCGTAGATTGACCCCACGCCTTCCACCCATGTTGTCTGATAGGCCGGACTACCGGGATGTGACAGGTCGGCAAGATCAATCATGTTGTAACCGTTATACGTGCGGATGTCCTGCACAACAAGTTCCTTCAGATTGTCCGTATCAATTATGAGGTCTATATGCACATATTCATTTCCCAGCACAATGGTTGTCTTGAAATTTATTCCGGGAAGCACCTTGCGCGTTTCCCCGACACGGACGTCATAATCGAATAAAAGATATTCGTTGTTTTCGACATGGCAATACAGTTTTTCCCGTCATCTGTATATCGAATCGGGCAGACAAACGTCTTGCCTTGTTGTACCATATTGTCCTGTAGTTGCCCTGCTGTAGATAGTGACTGAGTATCAAAATACAAAAATGAGTTTATATACCAAAGTTTTTGGTATTGTACGCCACCTATTACTGTATCGTTGTCAACGAAAAATGTTATATAATCGTACCAGTTAGCTGTATTGTTGTCACAAAGGAAGAACGCACAGGACCACAGTTCGGGCACCTCATGTGCCGCCACCTCGTTTGTGGCAAGAATACTTGCATTGTTGGATTGGACATTGGCAGCAATCAAAGCTACTGCTGCGACGAGACTGTAAAACTGTTTCATAATATTTCTATTTTGTTAAAATCATTTGTTTTGTATCAATCAGTTGCCCGTCGGCGATGAGAGAGTAGAGGTACATCCCTGCCCGGAGTGTTCCGCCATCAACATTTACCTCCCCCTTACCAAACGCATCTATAGGAAATGCCACAATTTCTGTGCCATTCATATCGTAGATATGGATTGATGCTTCACGGGTATCCGCAGGCAGAACATATTTAATGGTTGTGTTATGAGTGAACGGATTGGGTGTGTTTTGGTATAATGAGGCTTGTGTCTGCTCATTGTTATCCAGATCAGTCATGTTAGATGAGACCTTAAATGTTTTGTTTTGCTTCAATAAATCTAATTCCTCATGTAACTCCTGAATCTCTCTTATTAACAGAGGTATCAGTTCGGTGTAGTTAATAGAAAGATAGCCATCACAATTCTCATACACCAAATTAGGAAGTATCTGTTGAATCTCTTGCGCAATCAATCCATAATGCTTCGTTTCCATTGCTTTCGAATCATCGCCGAATACATATTGCGTGCTATCCTTGTCCTGCTTGAAATAGTACGATATGGGACTCAACTGCATGATTGCATTATGAGCTTCATTGGTACTAAGTAATTCAATACCTTGTTTTAGCCGGACATCACTTGTAGTCGTAAAAGATGCAGCGGATACATTGCTTGTCACCCTAACGGGACCATAAAAGAAGCCGGCGTATAATCCGGCTCCACCGCTTGTGGGAAATGCATAAGGTCCCTGATGTATAGACCCTAATACACCTATACCTCCGTTAGTGTATGATCTGTTAGCAACGCCGACAACTCCGGCACAAAAGATGTCAGATGCATTAGTTGAATTATTTGTCACTTCCCCCCATACACCGAAAGCATTGCCTAAATAACTCTCTGATCCGGCATAATAAGATGACACATCAGCATGACCATGAATAGCATAACAGTTTCCTGCAGGCGCAGATGACGCAGCTTGTAGATTGCTGTTTATCCCGTAATTGGGTTGAGTGGTTTCTGAAACTTGATGATATATCTTTAGTTGTACGGTACTATCTGCTGATGTGCCGATAGCTACATTTTTATCAAACTTTGTACGACCATCAGAATCTATTGTCATTTGTGCATTAGACACGTCAGCTGCAACACAAAATAGTATTAGCGCGAAGCTTTTTATATACATATTTTTCATATTGGATTATNNGCCTCAAACATACCGATAAGTGTGAGCGAACCGCTCTGGATTTCAAGACTGTACGAGCCGGGAGAGGCTATTTGCTCAACGGTGCCACCGACAAACTGACGGTTAAGAACCTGCGCGCCTGCGCTGTTGCGTACAATAAGTTGCGCACTATGCGTGCCCGAAGTGATTGCAAGAGTGCTTCCGTTAATTGTGGCACTGAAATCGTTGGGTTGGGGTGGAACATCTCCTCCTTGTACAGGACTATCAAGAGGAGAATCACCAGGTAAAATACTTGAAACCTCCAATAATTCAATTTCAACTTCAGTAGCTAAAGCAGACATTTGCAAAGCTGGAGTTACTAATAAAAATAGGCTTATTACAAGCCAAAAAAACTTTTTTGTTCTCATACTTATAATTTTGAAATGTTAATTGTAATGAGTACTTCAAAAAAGCACCCGAAACCGGGTTCCGATTTCGAGTGCAAAGGTACTGCTTTTTCTTCAATTATGCAAATTTTAATGCACACAATTACAGATGTCTAAACGATTGTTTTTCAGAAACATGCAGATTACATGTGCACACAATTTGCTTAACTCTGACTATTTGGAGGATAAAGCTGCTATTTGGATAAGTTTCGAACGTAAATTTTTGCCTTTGTTTCCGAGTTTTGTGTTAAGCCTTGATTTGTATGTTCGGATACCTTTTCCATAATGCAGGATTTTTGCTAAAGTGTTGTTATTGAACATGTCTAGTAGAATCAAAATACACAACCGAACTTCCTTCTCGTCTAATTTATAGAATGATTGTAATTTATCAGCTAACATATAGAAATGGCGGTTAATGTAATCGCACAAGGCGTCATAATCTCGCCAATGAAGTTTTGTATCCCAATCATTATGTTGGCGAAGTAGTTCGCATGCGTTTTCAATATCTTGAATAATCTGCTGTTGATGTGCCGAATATTGTTGTTTTATGTATTCGCTACTTTTGCGTATATCATCATTTTCCTTTTTTAGCCGTTTGTTTCTATCTATCTGGCGTTTAATTGCAATTTTAAAATTAATAACTCCAATCCCAATAATAACTACACAAAGTAACAAAATTATAAGAAACAATATAATTATTTGTTTTGAGGGCTGTGCATCAATATCTTGCTGAAGTATTTCAATCGCAACTGAAAGCTGTTGCAGTAGGGGATTAATATTCTCATGGTATATATCAGCACGTTGAGCAGCTATTTCTTGAATTGTGTGTACGCTTAACGTTGTGTCATAATTAGATATAAGGTATAGCATGTTATATCTGTCCTGATCCAATACTGTCGAAGAAGATAAAACTTTATGAGAATAATATAGTGAAGAATCATATTTCTCCATGTACCAATATGCTTGTGCTTCTTTAATATATCCGGTGGCTGCATAATAGCCACGTGAATACAGTTCATTTGCTGTATAGATAGTTGAATCATATAGTTCAAGGTTGAAATATAGAATTGTTTTCGTCTCCCATAACTTAATGAGAACACCTGAATCAGTGCAATTTTGTTCAATGTGATTCAATATAGAAAACGTTTCATCATGTAAGTCTTGCTCAGCAAGCTCTAATGCCATAGCATTAAGCCCGTAATAGTATGCAGTCGTGTCACCTGCAGTATGGAAAGACTTGGCAGAACGCTCATACATGTCATACCCCAACTGGAACTCATCAATCAGATGACACATCGTACCCATATTGCTGTATATCCGTCCGAGGATATGGTAGTCGCTGAACCACAGCAGTGGCACAACACGCTGCACGTACGGCGCATGCGTTCCGCTGATGAACGCCTGCATGGCGGCAACCTGATTGTTGTGCTGACGGAGCATCCTACCGTAATAGTAGCATGCGCGTGCGTAATCATCCGGATAGACGAGCCTGCATCTGCCCAGCGTGCTATATGCCTCCGCCAGGGCAAGGCTGTCGTCATACTGTCTGCCCTCGTTCATCCGCAGGCTGTCCGCCACAGCCACCGTCCGCTGCGACTCACGCAGAGGTTGGCATGCAATAAGCATGCATATAAGCGGTAGCAATATGAATATACGATGCGACATACAGAAACATACAATGGACTTGCAAAGTTACGAAAAAAATCTGACTTTTGCAAGAACTGGGGGATGAAATGTGCGAGATGGGGTGGAGAAAGTGAGAAATTTAACGCGAAAGGACATTTTTAGGCTAGACCGCTGCGCTAATCTGGAGATACTGGAAATTCTGGGGGCGCGGCTCTGGGGAGCCGATGCCTGCATTCAATGCAGGCGCAATGGACGAAGGACGGAAGGATACTCGCATAGTATGCGAGACAATAGACAAACGCCGACAAGAGAACACCGCTACGCTTACGCGAAGCGCATAGAACGAAGAAAACGCCCAATAGGATTGGGCGGCAACCGACAAAGAAAGATAAATAGGCGGAATAGGATGCAATAGGTGGGGATAGAATGAGGGCAGAAATGATGGCGCAAGGAGAGGCTGAGGGTATAGCAAGGGTATACACCGCGTTCGGCAATGCGGTCGCATAAGATGCTGCTTGGCAGCATAAAGGCGACACATGCCTCCGCTTCTCCCCAAAAATTTGTAATTTTTGGGGTCCCCGTCGGAGGGTGAGGAAGGGGCATAAAAAACGACCCGCCTGGGTCGTTTTTATGTAAGATGTGTTATGTATGATGTCTTATATCATGGGATTACATCGTGGCGGTGAGGAAGGTGGCGTTGCCGAAGATGTAGAGGACATTCTCGGAGGCGGGGACGAGGAGCGTCTCGCCCTGCTTGACGCGGATGCCGTTGATGTTCGCTTCGCCCCAGATAGTGGTGCGGAGGTATGGCTGAAACTTGTAAGGTTTCATTTGCGAAGATTAAAAATTATGAGTACGGATTTTACGGATTAAACGGAATTTTCTTTTTGTCAAAAATTACCAAAAATTATCCCCAAATGAATACTGAGAAAATAAACCTAAATAAACCCCGAGTTTGGCTGTAGCACTTCCGTGCCTTGTGGCTTAATCCGTTATGGCACTCTTTCAAGTAAACTTGACGCGCGCCCTAACGGCTTAATACACAACTCTGCGAGTTACAGCCCAACTCGGCAATAAACATAAAAAACATGCATCGGAATGTACTGCTATCTGAGTCGTTCGATGAGCTCCAGGCACATGCGGGAGTTGTGGTAAGGACATTTCCAGAATCCGGCTTTGTCCTCTTTGCGGTTCGGCGTACCGTCGGGCAGAATCTCCCAGAACCACTCGCCATGTTCGCGGTCGAGAAGTTTGTCCGTGATGAACTTGTACGCCCGTTCCGCCATCGCCCATTGCTGTGGAGCGCCTGTATGCTGCCACTGGTCGATATACCCGATTACCGCTTCGCAGTAGGTCCACCATTGCGTTTCGGCAAATATACCGTCTTCCGAAGCGCGGGCAATGTGGCGTACAACGGGTGTCAGTTCGTCTGTCAGCGCTTGGTCGCCGAGGACATTCAGCGCTTCATTCAGCAGCCAGGCGGCCTCAATGTCGTGCCCCGGACTGTCGGCGTGACGGCTGGCGATGGGTTGCCATGCGTCGTTGAAGAACAGCCCGAGGTGACCCGTCTGCGGGTTGTAGAGGCGCGTTGCAAAGATACGTATCAGCAGACGCAAACGTTCGGCCAGACGCGGGTCACGCCATACGCGGTACAGGTTGGTGTAGGGCTCCAGGATGTGCAGGTGGGTGTTCATGGTGCGCGAACCGTTCTCGTCCTTGTCACTCAGGCGCATGTCGGCTATCGGCTGCCAGTCACGGGTGAGAGCTTCTATGTAACCGATATGCACGGCATCGAACGTGTGCGATTCTATGTCGTGGAACAGGCGGACGGCAATGTCCAACGCTTGTTTGTCGCCGGTGGCACGGGCAAATTCGGAGAATGCATAGATCATAAAACCGATGGCGTAGGTCTGCTTCTTGGTGTCCAGCGCTGTGCCGTCTGCAGTTACCGACCAGTAGCATCCGCCAAACTCGCGGTCAAGGAAGTGTGCTTCGATATAGTGCTTGGCATGCTTAGCCATCGTCAGATACTCAGGCTTGCGCAGCACGCGGTATGCCGCGGCGAACGACCAGAGCAGACGTGCATTCAGCACCGCGCCGCGTTCCGCCTCGGGATGGAGGACGTTGTGTCCGTCCATGCGACCGTAGAAACCACCATGCTCGTGATCCAGCATGCGGGTTTGCCAGAAATGGAGAATATTATGTTCGAGCACATCTTGAACGGATGCTCGGAATTGGTCATTCGTCATTTTTTCGTTGGATTTGGAGTTCGGCATCGATCTCTTTCATGCGGGCGGTAGTCAGCGGATAGAAAGAGACGACGAGGACAGCGATGAGACTGACAAGTGCCGGGATAAAGGACATAAGACAACGCAAGCATAGCAATGCTGACTCGGGCTGATTGCTGATAACTGACGGCTGATTAGTGATATACCCGCAGGCGGCAAGCAACCACAATGCCGCAGAACCACCGATAGCGCCACCGAATTTCTGCGCCATGGAGGACGAAGAGAAGATGAGTCCGGTGGAAGCTGTTTTATACCGCTGTTCGGCATAGTCGCTTACGTCTGCGTACATCGACCACACGAGCGGTGACATGATACCGGTGAGCATGGAGATGAGCACTTGTGCGATGAGCATGAGCCAGAAACCGGTCTGCGAGACAGGGATGAAGAAGAACAGTACGGAGAGGACACACAGCCCGACATTGACTGCAATGAAGGTGGTTTTCTTACCGAACCGACCTGCCAGCGGCACACACAGCGCCACACCGATCATGTTGCTTACTTCGCCTACCGCCAGGAACAAACCCGCATAGAAAAGAAACGACCATTTGCCGATGGACAGTTGTGCTCCGTTGGGAATGATGTCCGCAAAATAATAGGCTACGGTGGCGCCGCGGACGGTGCAGAAAAGGTTGAAACAGAGTGCGGCTCCGATGAGCAGCCACCATGGTTTGTTGGACAACAGCGATTTGAAGTCCGAACCGATAGATACAGTCGAGACAGTCTTCAGTTCCTCACGAGTGAGCGAGAAACAGCAGAGGAAAAGTACGAAGCAAGCGGCTGCGATGACCACCATCGCCCAGAACCAGCCTTGCGGGTGGTTGTACCCGCCGAGGGCGTTGCATAGCGGTTCCCAAAGGAAGAGCGCGAGGAACGAACCGCCGTAGGCAAAGAACATACGGAAGGACGAATAGACCGTTTTCTCGTTCGAGTCATCGGTCATCACGCCGAGCATCGCACCGTACGGCACGTTGATACCCGTATAGACGGTCATCATGAGGATATAGGTGACGTATGCCCAAACGAGCTTTGCGCCATACGACCAGTCGGGTGTAGTAAAGAGCAAGATGCCGGCGATACTGAACAGCGGTGCGACAAAGAGCAGGTACGGACGGTACTTGCCCCACCGTGTCTGCGTTCGGTCCGCCAGAATACCCATCATCGGGTCGGACACGGCATCCCAGATACGGGTGACGAGCAGGATGATACCGGCATCTTTGAGCGAGAGTCCGAAGATATTGCTGTAGAAGAACGGCAGGTAATAGGAAAAGACCTTCCAGAACATCGACGAGGACATATCGCCGAAGCCGTAACCTATATGACGGAGGAGCTTACGCATTTATGATTTCTGATTTTTGTTTTTTGCAACAAGTCTTTTGATGGTCTCGACGGAAGCTCCGGTGGTAAGACCGTCTTCCGGGGTATGGAGACAGTAGTCGAGCAATTGGTCGATGGTAGTGGTAGCCACATGGAGGCGGGTGTCTGCGGAGGCGTAGTAGATAAAGACACGCCGCGTGTCTTTATCGGCTGTTGGCTGTTGGCCATTAGCCGTTGGCTCATCCACAATCCAGCCGTTGGCGAAGGCTACGTTCATCACATCGCCGATGTACTCGTATCCTTCGGGGATGAGGAACCATCCGCCGGGTTTGGCGATGATGCGGGTCGGGTCATCAAGTGCGGTCATGTACATATAGAGCACATAACGCAGACCGTCAGCAGTGTTGCGTACGCCGTGCGCGAGATGCAGCCAACCTTTGGCTGTCTTGATAGGTGCCGGTCCTTCGCCGTTCTTGACCTCATAGATGGTATGGTAGTTACGACCGAAGATGATGCGCTCGTTGCGCACCTCGGCATGGGTGATATCGTCGGTAAGCGTCCAACCGATGCCCCCACCCTTGCCGGTCTCGATGAAACCGTCCTGCGGACGCGTATAGAGGGCGTACTTGCCATCGACAAACTCCGGATGGAGCACCACATTGCGTTGCTGACAGAGCGATTTGAGATCATCCAGACGCTCCCAGTGCACCAGATCCTTGGTGCGTGCGATACCGGCTGCAGCGGTAGCTGCCGAGGTGTCGAACGGCTTGGTGTCGTCGTGACGCTCCACGCAGAACACGCCGTAGATCCAGCCGTCCTCGTGACGCGTGAGACGCATGTCATAGACGTTGGTGGCAGGCGCGTTGCCGCCGTCGGGCAGGGTGACCGGTTCGTCCCAGAATCGCCAACCGTCAATACCGTTGTCACTCTGCGCCACGGCGAAGAACGACTTGCGGTCAGCGCCCTCGACGCGTGCTACCACCGTATATTTGCCCTCGAAGAGGATGGCTCCGGCGTTGAGCACAGCGTTCATCATGATGCGCTGCATGAGGTAGGGGTTGGTCTGCTCGCAGAAGTCGTAGCGCCACTCCAGCGGCGTATGCTCGGCGGTGAGGATGGGATATTTATACTTTGTATAAATGCCATTGGCTATTGGCCATTGGCTATTGGCTGCGGGTTCGTTCTTGCGGTTGAGGAGTGCTTCGTGCGCCTGGCGCAGAGCGGCTACTTTGTCGGTGAAGTTCATGATTAGTCAAATATTATCAATATAAACCAATATTTTTTCTTTTAGTCAACAATTAACAACAATTATCCAAAATTATTTTATTTGTCCGAGGAGGGTGTACGCTTGTCCGTCGCGGAGGATGATCAGTTGACCGTCGCGAAAAAACTTGCTGACGGCTGACGGCTGATTACTGACCGCTTCCACGGCAGTGGCAGGGCTTTGCTCGTGCGCCTTGAAGAACGACATGAAGTCGCTGTACCACGTGCTGCCGGACTGGTGTGCGTTCTCGGGGTTGAAGATGAGCTGCTTGTCGGTGGAGAGCAGGTTGTTGTACGGTGCAATGTTCGTGTGCGGCGGGCAAACGTTGTCCTGCAGGCCGATGCAGGCGATAGTGGGGCAGGTGATAGCCGTAGCCAGGTTCTTCGTATCAAAATAGGAGAGGAAGGCAAACATCTGAGCGTCAGTAAGCGTACCCTGATTCTCGCGTGCCACGTAGGCAGGCCAGTTGGTGATAGCGAAGTAGTCGGGGAAATCGCCCAGAAAAGCAATAGCGGGCGCAATAGCGCGGAAAGGATAGTCGGACAGTGCGGCTGCAGCGTAGGTGAACGCACCGCCCTGGCTCTGGCCTTCGGCAAAGAGGTTGCTCATGTCGCTGGTGCTGCGGGTAGCCATGAAGCGGATAGCCTGTACGCAGTCCATGAACGCACCGCGGTAGTAGTAGCTGTCCTTGTCGCCGAAGTTGAAGGCAAACCAGTCGCCGTAGGTGTTGACGAAATCACCCTTGCCGTCCGCTTCGCGCTCGTCGGCAGCGCGGTTGTTGATGTTCTGGCCGCGCGTAGAGAGGTAGAACTCGGCATAGTCCGGTTCGGCATCGCCGTGCATGCAGTACGGGGTGTTGCCCTCGCCGCCCGGGCGATAGCCGGAGTCATAGCCCTGATAGTGCAGAATAACGGGGTGCTTCTGTCCGTCTTGCGGTTCGGCGTAATAGCCGCGGATGATCACCGGTTCACCGGTCAGACCATCGGGCACGGACTGCATCTCCACCAGATAGACCTTGCGGTTAGCGGTGCTCTTGGCGGTGATCTCGGTGAGGGTAGCGTTCATATTGATATCTGCCAGCTGCTGCTTGGCGGCAGCCCAGAAGGCGTCGAAGTCCGACTGTTTGTCCGGCGCTGAAACGATGGCAGTAGGATTGATACCAAACCCGAAAGCGCGTGCCAGATCGTCGTTGACGATGCAGGTGGCTTTGTAGAAGCCGGCTGCGAGGTTGTCGTCGGTGGTCAGCACGATGTCCTGCGATGTGCCGGCAGCTATCTCGCGCGAGGTTAACAGGGTATCCAGAGCAACGGCTTTGTCGGTGGTTATCTCCACCTCAATGTTGGCCGTTACCACTTCGTCGTAAGGGTTCTCCACGTGTACAGTGATACTCGGTTTGGCGGTGAACACCCAGTTGTCCGTCACAGGCACGGAGAGTGCGAGCGGCTTGAGATCGGCGGGGTTGATGAGCAGCACCTCGGTGAGGGTGTAATTGCAACCGCTGACAATCACGCCGCGTGCCTTGAGTTCGGCCAGCATGTCGGCTGTGACGGTGTAGTCGTAGTATCGGCCGCTGATGAGTGCCAACGGTGCGTCAACAAGTTCGTTCCACGCTGTGGTCTCTTTGAGTTGCAGTTGGGCGTTAGAGCCAAGAGCGGTAAAACGGCAGCGCAGCAGTTGTCCTGCCACGGCATTGGCAAACTTGCTTGCCTCAATGGTCTGCCATGCACCCCAGTTGCTCGGCATAACCACCGAACCGCTCCAGATGGACTGTGTCGTGCCGGCAGCCGCAGCCTCATGGGTAAGCGAGATCTTGTTGGCGGTGAACCCTGCGCCCTTCACTACGAGATAGTGACCTGCTACCACGTTGTCAATCATCGTTTGCGTGAGTGTGAGGGTCGCCTTGTGCGGAGCAGTTTGTCCGGAAAGTGCATAGTTGTGCGTATCGGTAAAATCCACCCAGTTCCACTCGGCATCCACGTACTGCAGGTACACCTGCGGCCACTCCGTGCCATTGCTGATGGCGGTGACATAGACGTTAATCTCGTCACCGGCAACTGCAGCCGACAGGTCTGCTGATGCCACCAGCGCATAGCCCGACGACCAGTCGTCAGCACAGGTGAAAGACTCGGAATAAAGGATTGTTTCCGCAGCCGACAGCGTTGAAGCTACAAGCAGGGCAGCGAAGAAAGAAAGTATTTTTTTCATTGTATAACTATGGATGATTAATGAACTATTTCTTTCAGGAAAAGCGTACGCGGTGAAGCGTAGAAAAGACGGAAGTTCTCCGCGCTCTCGGTATTGGGCACAGGGCCGAAATGCTCTTTCTCCGCATTGCGCCAGACAAGGGCGTACGACAGCGGATAGTCCTGCAAAACAGGCAGCAGAACGCGATGCCACCAGGTAGGGTCGGACACGTTGATCAAGCCGCACTCGGTCAGGGCAACGAGTTTGTTATGCTGTTGGGCAAAGGTGCAGAGCATATCGAGGTCGGCGCGAGTCTGACGCACAAAATCCTCCTCAGTGCCCCACTGGTAGGCATCCAGACCGATGAGGTCGATGCGCTCGTCACCCGGGTACCATTGCAGGAACTTCTCTTCGGTCATATTGCCGTCGAGGTTCGGCGAATAGCTCCAAACGAGTGTATTTTTTAGGCCATTGGCCATTTGCTGTTGGCCGTTAGCTATGTAGTCTTGGGTAAGTGCGTACAGCGCGCGGTACTCCTCGGGTGTGCAATGGGTGTTGCCCCACCAGAACCATTCACCGTTGTTCTCGTGCCACGGTCGGAAGATGAACGGGATAAGCTCGCCGTCCTCCGTGCGCAGACTGCTCAAGAACGTGCGCACGCGCTCAAGCCAGGTCATGAACAGTTCGTGTCTGTCTCCTCCGGGCAGGATAGCCGCTACTGCACCGTCGGTAGCCTCCCACGCCGAACCTTCCGGCCATGTGCCGAGGTGCTCCATTGCGGTGAGCGGATTACGCGGGTGCCAGCTGATGGTCACAATGCCGCCGCGCAAGTGGTGCGCCACCGCCTGCTGACGAATGCGGTCGAACGGTACGCTGTCGAGGTTCTTCAGGTCACCCATCTCAATGCCGCCGAGGTCAAAGCCCATGACAGCCGGCCAGTCGCCGCAGGTCTCACGGACATCGCTGCGGCCGTCCTCGTACTCCCAGCCTATGCCGTAGAACGGATCGTCCTGGTGCCCGAACATGCAACCGCACTGCTGCAAGGCGGTAAGGCGGCTGAGCAGCGCTTCACGCGGCGTAGGCTGCGGCTTGCTGCAAGCAGTAAATACCAGTCCGGTCAGGACTAAACAGATGACGATTATGGTAGATTGCTTCATGGCTTTGGATGTTTTTCTGAATATCGGTGCAAAGGTACGGAATTATTCGCACAAATGCTGACACTATTTTAACAAATGCTATACTTACACTCCCAAACTAAAGAAAAAACGCCCTGCACGTTGCAATGCAGAGCGTTTGAGTATTATTACTTGAAGTAGAACACACGCGACGGATAATCTTGCGTATATTCCGTGGATAGCGGGACAATCAGTCCCACGTTCATCAGGTACGCGCCGGTGAACTGCTTGCCGTGGAGCGCACAGGGTTCACCCTTATCCCACGCACCTTTGTCGTGGTTGTATTGCACGCGGATATTCTTCTCCTCAATCGTGTACGTGCGGTTCGGATCCAGACCTGCCAGACGGATGCGGCGCGGTGCCTGCTTCATGAAGTTGCTGAGCGAATAGGCGAAGACGATTGCCTCAGCCTTGTCGTCCGTGACATACATCAACGCCGCCGTCTGTTGCACAGCCGGGGATTGGTTATTTGTCATTTGTGATTTGTCATTTCCATACGGCGATACCAGCCGGTACAGGTTGCCGAGTTGGATGATGTTGCGCAGAGCTTTGTAATCGGTCAGCGCGGTGGTGCATTGCAGTCGTTCCTCGTCGGTCATGTGCTTGGGTTGCAGCTCGATACCCAGCCGTCCGCTCATCGCTACATCGCAGCGGAACTTGATAGGAATGACGCGGTTGGTCATCTGGTACGGCGAGCCGCCGATGTGCTGCGCCATGGCGTTCGACGGGAAGAAGTACGACGTGCCCCACTGGATGAAGACGCGCTGCAAGGCATCGTTGTTGTCACTGACCCAGAACTCGTCGAAGTACGGCATCAGACCGTAGTTGGCGCGTCCGCCGCCCGAGGCGCAGTTCTGGATGACAATGTTCGGGTACTTGGCACGAATGCGCTCCAGCGTCTTCAGCAAACCAAGGTGGTAGTCGATGTATATATTGGCCGTTGGCTTTTGGCCGTTAGCCATTAGTTTGTTATTTTTTGCTTGCTGCTCCAGATAGGGTGAACCGTAGTTCTGTATCGACGCATTCGCGTCCCACTTGATATACGCTATTTCGGGGTTTCGGGTCAGCAGGTCGTCCACCAGGTTGAAGACAAAATCCTGCACCTTGGGGTTGGTCATGTCGAGCACGAGCTGCGTGCCGCCGCGACCGAGTTTGAGTTCGCGTCCCGGTACTTGCAACGCCCAGTCAGGGTGCTGCTCATAGAGTTCCGACACGGTGTTCACCGCTTCGGGTTCAATCCATATGCCGAACTTGATGTGCCGCTCTTTGGCTGCGTCGGTCAGGGCTTTCAGTCCACCCGGCAGTTTGCGCGTGTCCACCACCCAGTCGCCGAGTGACGAGCTGTCGTTGTTACGCGGGTACTTGTCGCCGAACCAGCCGTCGTCCATCACAAACAACTCGCCGCCGAAGGCTGCTATGTCGTCCATCATATCGATGATGCGCTGCTCGGTGATATCGAAATAGATGCCTTCCCACGAGTTCAGCAGCACGTCGCGCACGCCGTTGCCGTTATGCAGCATGCCGCAGGTTCGTGCCCAGCGGTGGAACGCACGGCTGACGCCTCCCATACCTTCGGTGCTGTAGGTAAGCGCCAGGTGCGGCGTGGCGAAGACCTGCTTGGGTGCCAGCACGTACTCCGACGACTGCGGGTCGATACCAGCGTAGAGGTGCACACCCTGATTGTTCGGGACGTTCAGACGGATTTCGAAGTTCCCGCTCCAACAGAGAGCCGCACCCAGCACGCGACCGCTATTCTCCTGCGGTGCTCCGTCGAGGGAGAGCATTACTTCGGGCGCATCAAGATGCGCGTTGCGTGCTCCATCAGTGTTCCGGATGGTTTTCAGTCCGCGTGTGAGCGGCTCGTGGGTAACGACAGCCTCGGCAGCCCAGTCGCCGTGCAGATGAGTGAGCCAAACATTATCTCCTTCACCTATGTGCAGATAGCCGCTATCGAAACGCTTGAGGGTGATAGGTTGCTTCTCTTGGTGCTCGATCTCCGTCCATGTCTCAATGATATCCACATCCCGCCATGCCTTGTAATACACGCGTACGGTCAGCGGTTGCACCTTGTCTTTCAGCGTCACACACGCCAAGGTGTATAGGTTTTCGTCTTTCAACGTTTGACTTGCAACTCTCAGGTTCAGATTCAGATCACCATTGGCGCGCTGCACCTGAATAGCCGGCAGATGAATCATGTCGATGTCACCAAACGCCGGCAATGCTGCTACCTCCTGACCGCTGCCTGCCGACTGCAGATTGCTGATATCTTCCGCCGTGGCTGACCGGTCGCCGAAATACAGCATGCGCAGTTCCTCTCCCTCGGTAGCCTCTAGCACTATCTGCGTGTGAGGAGTGGTCAATGTGATTGATACAGCATGCACGGGACTGCCAAGCCCCATGCATGCCAATACAAATAAGCTTAATCTGGGTGTTTTCATCTTAAAAGATTTTTGGTCGTTGTCTTCAATCATTATTAACCCTAATTAGCCCGTTGGGCTTTATCTTCCGCTTGCTGGATCTGCTGTGCCACCGGTTGTCAGCGATTGTTGGCGACTACCACTGGCGCAAATCATTTGAACAAATCGACAGAGATTATATTCTGTCTTTGGTGTATTATAATCGCGTTTCATACTAAGGTGATTATGAATTATTTATTTATGATTTGACCGAGAGCGTTGTATCGAACGCCGTCACGGAGAATAACTACCTGTCCGTTGCTGATATACTTTTGCGCACTCATTCGCTGCATAGTAGTTACTGTAGTAGTTGCCATATCGCTCTTTTGCACAATACGTGCAGGCATGCCATGACGGATAGGTGCCGGCGAACTACCATTTATCTTAAAGTATGCACGAAAACCTTTCAGCGGATTGCTGCCGTCCGACCAATAGAGCGTGTTATTAGCACCAAGGAAAAGCATGTTTTCAGTGTCAACCAAGTCGGTCGGGGCAAGTATTCCTACCATGTTCAATCCTTCGCTTGTAATCGTTTGCGGCGTTGCTGTTGATATAGTCACGCCATGGAACGTCATGTTCGTAATATCGCTACCCGACGGGAACGATACAAGATAGGGTTTACCTGCTACGATGGCATTTACAGGATCTATCGTCACATTCAATGTCAAATCAGGGTTTGTTCCTGTAATTTCTACTCCCGAATATTCCATCACTGTCGCTGTCTCCAGAGGCGTGCCCTCAAGGGTCGCGAGGTTAAATGGCAAACACAAAGTATTGTAATATCCATCGCAATAAAGAGTACGATTGATCGTAAAATCTACTACATTGCCTTGCATATCCTGAAGCAAGGCTGTCGGATCAGCATCTTCCATGGCAACTGCTGCTACATCATCTGTAGATACCTTTTCACGAAGAAGTTCGACTTTAGTAATCGTTATATTCTTGCCAAAAACATACAAGCCTCGTGCTACCAGATTATCTAGCTTATCTCCTGTCTCCAACTCAATATCATGCACAGGAGCCAAAACCGTTCCGTAATTCATATAATAGTGGCAGATCCAGCTGGCATCCTTCACAATAACCGACATCTGATAGTAGCTGTCCTCGACATTCTTAGTGAAATGAATACGCAGCTTGTTACCTGCTACAGCCGAAGTAAAGTAGGAAGCAGATATCTCAGTTTCGGTTTCGCCGACAATGCTTCCTGTCCATGTGGATGCAGCCACCCAAGCAGGTTGTAGCAGTTCAACTTTTGTTATAACAGAGTTGTCACCTTTGTAGATATATATTCCCTTACCAGCAATAGCAGTAATATCGGCATCGGTCAAGGTAAAATCCTTATAGGTCTCACCGCCATTAACCCATGGCCACTGGTTATCAATGGAAGGAATTGTAGTCTCTGACCAATCAGGTTCCCCTTTATAAACAATCTTGAAATTTGCTCCTCCATCTGGAACAGATACGTGCACGCGAATAACATTACCCGATTTCATGGTCGCCACTTGCTCGCTGTTAATCTCAACCTCATTTATATACTCGCCGTTCCATAGGGTTCTCTTATCCATCTCCGGTGCAACCCCATTGTCATAAATTACATCCACGGATTTTAGAGTAACGTTTTCGCCCTTAATATACAAGCCGCCAAAATTACGTATCTGCTCAACCGCGGTAGAGGATAGCACGACCTCTACATATCCGGCATTCAAGTCCAAGCCATCAACCAAATCGGTTGACGTCCAACCATTGTTGCCATCCTTGTGGAACACTTGCATCCAGCCGCTATTATTGACAAAAGTAATGCGCAGCGTCTGTCCTGCAGCAAACAAAGTCTCTTGATGTGGTTTGAACTCATCGTTGGTCAAGGCAAGCGAACCGCCCCACACGTTTTGGCGAACTTGTGCTGCGAATAACAGCACAGTCGCACTAAGTGCAATAAATAATGTAAGAATCTTTTTCATGTTATTATTATTTGGTTGTGTTAATCATTTCTAACGCTTGCACCTCATGCAAATTCCGATGCAAAGATACTATTTTTTTTGCATAATCACCGACACTATTTTAGCATTTATTGACACGAAATAGCCAATCTTCACTTTTTGTACAATAAGTGGCAACAAAAGCTCCCTGTCTGTTTTGAAGACGGGGAGCCGAGAAATGTTACGAAATCTGCCCGGTCTGACTTGTTTCAGTCAACACACATCGGACCATTTTCAGGCTGTTTGGATAGCAGATTTCGCTTGGGCAAATACATTTCTCCGAATGGTCCGATAAATACGTGTGAGCTTATTCATGATAGTTTTTCGGCATCGGAATATGACATAAACAAAAGCAAACAAAAGGATGCAGCCAACACCATCACCGATTTTTGCCCCCGGTGTGTCAACCGATGTTCCGCCTGAGTGCGGGTCACCGGGTGAACGACGCGGTGAACGTGAACCACTGACTTCCAAATTGTCCTCCCACTCATCCCATTCATCGTATGGAGTAGAGATATGCGATACCGGCAGCGTTGTTGTTCCTACCATCCTTTCGGATGCAGAATTTGCAAATGATGAAGACTGGCTACCGTTATTGTAAACACTGGTACTATAGAAGTTGCTAGCAGGCAGTGTACTGCCAACCGGCATCTGTTTTGATGTATTCGTACTAAGGGATGAGGGAAACACTATCCCTAAAGGCAAGATGACAAGTAGGATGGATAAAAGCGTTTTGTTCATAACATTCACAGTTTAGCGGATTACCTGTTTATACGTATCATTACCTCGTTTGCACACGTACACCCCTGCAGGCAGCTTGTATGTCTGTATATCGCTTTCGCTGACTGTAATCAGTCGCCCGGTGATATCGTACAGATAGAGCCTGCCATCGCCCGTCAACTGAACACAGTCAATCGCGGTAGGTGTATTTCCCTCATTGCCCACGCGTGGCATAGCCACTGACCTGTGCTTTGCCTTGAAGGACTCCGTGGCTTGAATATAGCACTCAAACGGTGCTATCGTCACATCCTCCTGATAATTGAAGTGGTTGTCCTCCTCGCTGAATACGTACGCATCGTCCAGATGGATAGGCGCCAGAGTGTTGTTGGCATAGTAATAGTACGCCTCTGCGCCGTTATCTGCGGGAATGCGGTCAATATTCGCCGTGCCTTCTATGGTTTGCGCACCGCCTGTGAACATCACAATCGGATTGTTCTCAAAATAGTCATCATCGGTATTTGTGTCATCCCAATGGTTGACAAACAGAATGATATACGGCACGTACTGCTCAGGCAAAGGTTGCGCGATATACGCCCAGCGGTTGCGGAACTCGTCAGGCTGCACGCCTGTATAATCATTCGTCAGATACTTGAGATAGAAGTATCCGGCTCCTGACGGGCTATCCGGCTCATCGCCGCCTTGCAAATAGATAGCATTGATCGCATAATCCATTTTGTCCGCTTCGTCATAGACCTTGCAAGCCGTCGCCTCAAACGGCAGACAGAAAGGATACCAGTGGTTCATCTGATTGCTGTTTGCGCCGCCGTATGCGTGCCTGATATACGTGATAGAGTTCAATATATCCACATCGTGGCTGTTCGTTGCCGTGCCGCCTTGATAGACGGTGAGGTTGCGTACCGCATGCGGCAGTTCAACCTCGTCACCGGCGGCGATTGTGATATCTGCCAGCGAGCAGTCCACGTCGTTGCCGCCTGCACTCATAACCAACTTGTCGTACTGCGACCATGAGTATGCGGAATATAGCCCTACCACATATTTGCCGGCTGCCAACGCCATACTTGTTGCACAAACGGGATACACATGGTTCGTTCCGCTATTCGGGCTGTTAACTGCCGACGGATCACCGGACTGATAATACGTTGTGCCGTTATATACGAGTGCTGTGCCACTTGACAGTTGCGCCGAATACAGGTAGAGCGACTGCTGTTTGTCCTGAGTAGGCGTAAGCAGTGTGTACGAACAGGTCACGGGTTCCGTTATCTCAAAGGCATAGTACAGCATCGTTTCCCCTTCTTTGTTCGTAATCACGCCGTCGCTAGTACTCGTTGTACCGGTGACCGCTATCGGCGCAGTGGTCGGCGTGACGGACTCGGTTTCGCATTCGCGAATAATGGTGTTCACACATCCGTTGGTCTGATTGAACGATGCTGACAGCGACAGATCACTGTTCATTGTCACCCTGCGGGGATTGTCGGTATTGCCGTCGTTCCATTGGTGGAACCTGTAACCGGCACCCGGCATCGCAACGATTAGCACTTCTGTTCCGGCTATAATCTTGCTGTTGTTGATCTGGTCACTTGTCACCGAACCGTTCGCTCCGGCGGATAGCGTCAGCGCGGAGGTGGCAGCACCGGCTGCTGAGCATTCGCCCACTACGTCGCATTGCGAAAAACGGGTATTCCTCTGTGCACATAGACTGATTAGGTAGTCGCCTTCCGGCACAGAGAAGCCGCTCGTCTCAAACGTACCCGAACCACCACCGAAACTGTGCGACTGGCGGATGGTCCATCGATTGCCGCTGTAGTACAGACTGCCTGCGCTGTTCGATGGTTCGTACAAGTGCAACTTGCGCCGGTCGCCGTCTGCTGTCATCGTCACGTAGAAATAATATGTTCCTGCAGCCAGATGTACGGGATAGAACACTTCCGCGCTGTCGTTATTGGCGGAATAATCAAAATACACTGCACTGCCTGTGTCGAAGAACGTGCTGCCGTTACTAGCAGTATAGACATCGTCCCGTAATCGGGCAAAAGCATAGTTGCTGGCTGCTATCTCGTAGGGGCAGTCCGGTTCAAAATGTGCCTGTAGCCACGTGTCGGCTGTGATAGTCGGGCTGTAGGAAGCACTGGTTGACAGCTGCGTGCCGCCGGCATCCGTCCACTTGACAAACCGGTATCCTGCATCGGGCGTGGCAGTGACGGTAACAGACGAGCCGTTGGGTATCTCCGTGTCATCCGTACTGCAACTGATTGAACCGTGTGCATTCGTGCCGGCCACTTCATAGCCGAACGTGTACAACTTGTAGAAACGTGCCGTCTTGGTTGCCGAGAACATATCCACCACCACTTCATATTTATGCGCCGGTATGCCGGTAAACTTTGTGTCACCGTTCCGGCCTATGGTGTTGGCAGAGTTATCCACAGCTGCATCCCCGGTAGTGGATGGTCCGTAGCGGTTGGCGTTGAGGTAATTCCAATCGCTGGCATCGCTGTACGCCGTAGCGAAAGCCACCTCACCATCTCCGTCTGCATCTGCCGCTGAGGCTATGCGTGTGCGCAGGCGATATACCTCATTGGTAACATCATAGGTCATCATGGAGTAGCTTTTTGTTCCCCAACTATAGCCGGAACCTTCAAATAAACCGAACATATATACAGCCGGTCCTTGCACTGTGAAACTCGACAAATCCGCTTTCATAGTTACCGTGTACGTTCCGGCCATAGGTACTTGGTAGGAGTTCCAACCTTGTTTGATAATGTCGGTGGTGGCAGTTTTTCCGTCAGGGTTTACAGCAAGATTGTCGGTTGACGGCGACCATCGGTGAGCGTTCATATAACTCCATCCGCCGTCGTCATTGTTCTCCGCCAGCACCGTTGCGAATGCAAACGTTCCGGCTGTAGCTTGATTGGACTCCATACCTATTCGTGTGGAGCAGGTGAATGTTTCAGTCTCAGGGTCGAAGGTCATTAATTTGCCGGCATTCGGAACCCAACTGTACCCGGACTCATGTACATTGCCAATTAGATATAACTGCGGTGCATAGACACGCAGGTAGTCGATATTGTACCACTTCCAGTTGCCATGAATCGTAATCGTGTTGTTACCCTTGTTGAGTATCGTGGAGTACGCCGTCTCGCTGATGTCTTTGTTTCCTTCAGCCCCGGTCATGGGTAAGGTTAAACCGATATCCGAACCGTCATTGATCTTCAGATTACATGCACGGTCGTTGTTGCTGGTTCCGTTATTATAACCGATATTCAGCCTATACACCGCCTTGCATGGCGCATTCACCGTAAATGTCACATAGTCGTCCGAAGTTGAGTTTTCAACTTTTATCACAGTATTGTCTGCTTCGGTAAAGTTCTCTGTATAACCGGCAAAATCCGCATTCTCCGCCTGATAGACGTCGCTATTCCCTGTGGTGGTGAAGTACGCACGGTTCAGAGTGATAGTACAAGGCGCACCGGCTTTAGTCAGAATGTAATTCAGACTGTACGTATCGTTTCCGAAACCGGTATGCAGGTCAATGGTGATACCTCTTGCACCGGTATCAAATCCGAATTCTTTAGTATAATTTTCATAGTTGTATGAATACTGCACAACAATAGTTCCGTTCGTAGTGGTTGGTCCGGCAAATTCGATAGTATAACTCTCAATATTGCTGTCAATATACTTCCAGTTGAACTTCCAGCCGCGTCCTTCTGACCAGTCGCTTTTGGTCCAGGTCAGCGTCCTTGTGGAGTTGTCATATGCTGCACCCCAGTTCTCGGACATCGAGTACAGTGACACCTCTTCTATTCCTGCGTACGTATGCGCTACGGGAAAAATGACAAAACATAGAATGACAATCAAATGAGTAAAAGAAAGTCTCTTTATAGTGTACTTCATAGCAAAAAATTTTTGCAAAGATAGTATTATTTTACCATTTTATCCGACACTTTCTTAACATTTGCCGACACACAGAGGAAAGTGTGCATTTTTTGCACAAAAACAGGCGACTCTCGCGAGCCGCCTGCCGTTTAACCAAATTCTATATTAACCCTAACTTATTGCTGATAGAACTTCTTGCCGTTCATGATTACAATACCTTTGTAGTTCTCACCAACCGGCTGGCCAAGGATATTATAGCGCTGGTTGCTGAATACTGACTGCTGATGGCTGAACACTTCTTCCACGAAGGTTGCAGTCTGAGGCTTGCCGACAACGATGCGTACAACGTGATAGCCTTGTCCGCGGATAACCAGACCACGGTCAGCTATCTCCTGTGCAATCTGCTCACTCGCAACCCTATAGGTGAAGAACCCGTCTTTCTGAGCCACCTCCAGTGAGGTCCAGTCCCAGTTCTCACCCGCCTTGTAGGTCAGGTTGAACTGCGCAGCCTCAATCGCATCCGTGAAATATACCTTGATACTGTCGCCTTCAGCCAGTCCGGCGAACATGTCCTGCTTAACAGAGTAGGTGTCCAGTTCCGATCCGGCATAAACCTCTTGGTTCCATGAGATAGCCACGTCGCCACTCCACACCTCGGTATCCACGTACGGCTCACCGGGTTCTACAGGCTTGTCCTCCTCTTTGTATTTCTTCAGCACCAGTTTGCTTACCGTTACGCCGTCACCGCACACTTTGAATCCGCCTGCCAAGGCTGCAGCATGGGCTGCTGTGAGCGTGAACACTGCCTCAAACGGGAACGCACTCACATCGTTCAGCAGTATATCCTCGCCTACGGCGTTCGACGATGCGTCGCGCAGTAGCACCTTCGGCCAATCAGCAGTTCCCTTGGCACTGACGGTTACGATGAGTTGGTCTTTCTCGGCGAGTAGTGCACCGACTGATGCATCCTGCTCGGCTACCTCGTTCCATGCCAGCGTCTCGTTGCCTTCCCACAGCACACGCTCCTCGCCCGGCTGCAACGGATCGGGATCATCCTTGTCCTCTTCGGCAACGATGATCTGCGTTATGTTGTATCCCTGACCGCGGAAGATCAGTCCACGGTCGGCTATCTCTTGTGCAATCTGGTCACTCTCCACCGTGTAACTCATTACGCCGTCTGCCACGGATGTAGTAAGATCCGTCCACTCCCAGCCCGAACCTGCCTTGTAGGTCATTACGTACTGCGGCTCGTCGATACCGGCCACCACCGACACTTTGATAACATGGTCTTTCGCCAGACCCGAGAATGTTCCGGCAGGTGTCTCAAACTGCGTACCTGCATAGACTTCCGTGTTCCATGAGATAGGTTCGTTACCTGTCCATACAACGCGCTCAGCGGCAAACACTGCTACGCTCATCAGCGCGATTACAACTAAAGTAAATGTTTTTTTCATATAATTAGAAATTATAAATTTTGCATGACTTCTGCCAATCGTTCTAGGATTTAGCCGAGATATGAAATAATCGTGCCCTTTAGGGCTAAGAAATCTTGAAATCCAAATTCAAATTCCGATGCAAAATTACTACAAATTCCTTACATTCACCGACACAATTTTATCAATCTTTAGCACCTTATTGCCAACCGGGATTATTTTCGTTAATCGCACGGTTCGTATTCAGTTCCTGCTGCGGGATGGGGAAGAGCAGGTTACGCTCGGTGCGTGACTTCTGTACGCCGCCGTCATCCATGCCTCCGATGGCGTTCATGGCGTCGAGGTAGATGCCCCAGCGGATCAGGTCCCAGCGGCGGTCCGCCTCGCAGGCGAACTCCTTGGCGCGTTCCTCGATGATAGCCGATCGGCGCAAGGTCTTGTCGGTGAGCGGTTTGCTTCCGCCCATCGACGAGGTGACAGCGTTCGAGCGGCGTTGCACCTCGTTCAGGTAACGGATAGCGTCACCCGGACGGTCGAGCTCGTTGAGCGCCTCGGCGTAGATGAGCAGCACGTCAGCATAGCGCAGGAACGGCCAGTTGGCATCGGCATTGTCGATGGCATCATCCGTCACGTCTTCGTACTTGGTAGTGAACGCCAGGCACTGCGCGTCGGTCGAATAGTAATAGTTCACGCCGTCGGCAAAGATACCCTCGGGGTCCTTCACCCAGTCGCCGGCAAGGTTGCGGCCGGTAGCCATGATCGTATATTCGTCGTCTTTGGGATAGTAGAAACCGCTGTTCGACTCGCGCTGCGTATAACTGCGCCAGCGGTGACGCACGCCGCGGGTTATGCGGTAGTCGTCGTGGTCGAACAGGTCGTACCAATGCCGCGTGCAACCCGTCCAGCCGCCGGACTGGATAAAATCGGAGTTGGTAGCGGTCATGTAGCCCTCGTACTGCGTGTGAACAGAGGTCTTGTAGGTGGCATCGCCGCTGACCGTGCCTACCGAGAACAGGAACTCCGATGCCGTGGCGGAGGATTTCTTCCACAGTTCATCGTAGTTCAGCAAGGCGTGACTGCCGAACGTACCGTCAATCACGCTCTCCGCCCAGTCGGCCGCCTGTTGCCACAGTTGCCGTGCATCCATCGCCTCATAGCCCTTGACCGCACGTTTGCTGAACGTGCGCGTGCTGAGTGCTGCGTACTGCTTGTCACCGCCGGTATCGGTGGTATAGGGCGCACCGGTACGGACGATGACCTGCGTACCTTCGGGCATAGCCGCAGCCGCCATGGTCGCATAGACCTTGGCAAGCATACCTGCCGCCGAACCCGCGCACACGTGACCGGCACGATACGCATCGTCGGAGTTCTTGTACAGAAGGCGCGTCGAGGACTCCAGCAGATTGATGATATAATCATAGACTTCTGCCACCGGCTTGCGCGGCTGGTTGCGGTCGAAGGTCTCCGTTTCGGGCTGGATAGGTATATCGCCATACGCGCGCACCAATAGGAAGTACGCGAACGCACGCTGGAAACGCATCTCACCGATGGCGTTGTTGCGCGTGGCGTTGCTGATGTTCTTCATCGCGCTTATGTGCCGCTCGGCATTGACGCTGCGGCTGATAAGCCCGTAGCAGCCTTTCCACAGGGCATCGGTCAGGTCGCTTTCGCCTTGGAAGTTACCCGCACCGAACGTACCGAACAGCCAGTCAGGACCGCTGATATAGTCGGCATCGAACTCCAGCATACGCGGGAAGTATCCCCAGCAGAACATGTCGTATATCCACTTGCTGTACGTACCTGTCACCCATGCGTCACACGCCTCGTCGCTGTCGCCGATGGCGGTGTCCGTCACCAGGTTCTTCGGGTTCTCTTCGATCCAGCTGCAACCCTGCTGAACAAGGAACAACGAACAAAGAACAAGGATTATTAATGATTGCTTTTTCATAACTATCAACTTTTAACTTTCCAACTTCTCTAAACACTAAACTCTAAACACTAAACTTTTAGAACGTGAAGTTTATTCCCAGCGCATACGTCCTCGCGGAAGGATACGAGTAACTGTCCACGCCCGGTGTGGCGGCATTGGTGCCACCGGCATTGACGTCGGGCTCGAACCATGAGTAGCGCGTCAGCGTGAAGACGTTGTTGACCGTGAAGTTGAAGTTGATGTTCTTCAGCCACTTCGCCGGATTGCGCCAGTCGTACGCCAGCGTCAGGTAGCGCATCTTCAGGAACGATCCGTCCTCCACAAACCGGTCGCTGATGAGCCACGTACGCGTGTAGCCGGCGGTGGGCTTGGGCCAGGTGGCGGTGTTGGCAGTGGCGGGTGTCCAGCGTCCCTCGTAGGCGGATTTGGTTATGTTGCCGATGTTCGACATCGTGATGTCCGTCAGGTTGTAGTTGAAGATATCGTTGCCGTACGAGCCTTGCAGCATAAAGCTCAGCGACAGCCCTTTCCACGCCAGCTTGGTGGACAGCGAGGCGGTGAACTTCGGGTTGGTGTTGCCGATGATGGTGCGGTCGGCTTCGGTGATCAGTCCGTCGCCGTTCAGGTCGGAATAGACGATCTCGCCCGTTGTCGGGTCAATGCCTTCCTCCTTGTAGCCGTACAGCGTACCTATCGGGCAGCCGTTGCGCTGCAGGAACACCTGATCGGCTTTCGACCACAGTGCCGTGGCGTACTGGTCGCCCGTGAGACCGCCAATCTTGTTGCGGTTGAGGGAGAAGTTAGCGCCTATGTTCCACTGCCAGTCGCCCGAGGCAAACACGTCATAACTGAGCGTCACCTCCACACCCTGGTTGGTCACGTTGCCGCTGTTGACGAGCATCTGGCTGAAGCCCGACGACGACGGGATAGTCACGTTCTGCAGCAGGTCGCGCGTACGCTTGTAATAGTAATCAATGGTGAGGTTCAGCCGGTTGTTCAGGAAGCCTATGTCCAGACCGGCGTCCACCTGCGAGGTCGTTTCCCAGCGCAGGTCAGGGTTCGTCGGTCCGCGCCAGTCTATCATCGCCACGCCGGACTCCAGCGTGCCGTTGTACGGATAGTTGGCGGCGTCCAGCACCGTCAGCGTACGGTAGGCACCTATGCCCTGGTTACCCGTCTCGCCGTACGACACGCGCCACTTCCAGTTGGTGAGCACCTGCTGCTCCTGCATCCAAGCCTCGTCGATCATCCGCCATGCGAACGCACCCGAGAAGAACGGCGCCCACTTGTTTTTCTTTGCGAACGACGACGAACCGTCCACACGCGCGCTGGCGGTGAACAGATACCTGCCCATCAGCGTGTAGTTCACGCGGGCGAGGAACGACGCCAGTGACATCTGCGTGCTGCTGCTGTTGATGGTCGCCTTGTCCAGCGCCAGCTGCATGTTCGCGTCCTGCGTCAGGTCGTTGGGGAAGTTCGTGGCGGTCATACTTTCGCTCGAGCCTATGCCGCGCTCGAAGGTCGCACCCACCACGGCGTTGATGCTGTGGTTCGGATTGAACGTATGGTCGAAGGTCAGCAGCGTCTCCGAGGTCAGCGATTTCCATATGTTGCTGGCCTTGCCCGCCTTGCCGTTGTAGGGCGATTTGCCTTCCTGCGTGTGGCGGTCGTAGTAGGTTGCACGGTGACCGTCGTTGTAGCCCAGACCTAAGTTCTGACGGAGCTTGAGCCACGGCTGTATCTTGAACTCCAGATACGACGAACTGAACCACGATATCTGCTTCAGCTGGTCTTTCGCACCGTTGACGTAGTTCAGCGGGTTGGCGGCGAGCCAGTTCAGCTCGTCCAGTTGCTCGGTGCTCTGGTGAGGACCGTAGGTAGCCGGGAAGATGAGCGACGAGCGGATGATACCTGTGTTCTCCGAGTTCGTGCGCTGGAAGTCCGTCGTCGAGTGCGTGAAGTGCTGCGACGTGCCTATCTCAAACCAGTCGGTTATATGCCGGCCGATGTTGATGCTCAGTCCGTAACGCTCGTAGCCGGTGTTCTTGATGATGCCTTTCTGCTGGGTGTAGTTGCCCGAGAACGAGTACCAGCCTTTGTCCGATCCGCCGCTGACGCTGGCGTTGTACTCCTGACTGTAGCCGAGTTGGTAGATGAGTTGCTGCCAGTCGGCACCTGCCACCTCGTCCACGTTGCCGTACTGGTCGGTACGCGTGCCCGGGTTGAGGAAGTCTTCGGGTGCAGGGTTGTACTTGCCTTGCGTATAGACGTATCCGCTGCCTATGTACGGATAGTCCCACTCGCCGCGGTAGGGGTCGCGTTGCGTACCGCCTTCGTACATGCGGCTGTTGGCGGCCGCTTCGTTCTGATAGAGTGCGTACCGGTAGGCGTCGAGCATCTCCACGCGTCCGGCTATCTGCTGCAGCGAACCGCGGATACTGAGTTCCACCGTCGGCTTGCTGCCGCTTTGTCCTTTGCGCGTCGTGATGATTACGACGCCGTTCGCACCACGCGAACCGTAGATAGCCGTGGCGGAAGCGTCCTTGAGCACCTCTATCTTCTCTATGTCGTTCGGGTTGATCATCGACAGCGGCGAGGTCTGCTGGTTGTTGCCGTCGTTCGCGCCGGACGAAGGAATGCCGTTGGGGTCCGTGCCGAAGGGTACGCCGTCAACGATGTACAAGGGTTGCGAACTGGTCGTGAATGAGTTAGCACCGCGCACGGTGATACTCGTGCCGCCGCCGGGTGCGCCGTCCGAGGATTTGACATCCACACCGGCAATCTTGCCTTCCAGGCTCTTGGCTACGTCGGCCTGCCCGCCCTGACGCAGGTCGTCAGCCTTAATCTGACTGACCGAACCCGAGAGGTCGCGCTTCTTCATCACGCCGTAGCCGACCACCACCACCTCTTCCATGACCTGGCTGTCCTCCTGCAGCGTGACGCTGACCGAGGTCTTGCCTTTGATGTTCACCACCTGCGTCTTGTAGCCGACCATCGACACCTGCAGGATGAACTTCCCGTCCGGCACGTCAAGGCTGAACTTGCCGTCCAGGTCCGTCACCGTACCCGTGGTCGTGCCCACCACAATGACACTCGCCCCGATCGCGGGCTCACCTACCGCACCGTCCGTCACCGTACCGGTAATAGTGGTCTGCGCCATCGCTCCGCACGCGCACATGCATGCAATAATAAATAGTATCTTTTTCATTGAGCAGATATTAATTCAATCTTGGTTAATGTGAAGCCTATGCCGCTGAGGACAAAGCCTCGGGTCTTGACTTCGTCGAGGGCGGTTTCGTCGAACATGTACACCACATCCGTTCCGTCCAGCGGATACCATACTGGCTCTGCTGCGCCGGTCAGTTCGCCCCAGGTCTTGGTATTGCGCAGGGACAGTTGCGGCGTGACGCCGGCCGCCTTGGCTTCCGGATCAACGCGGTATGAGATAATCAGCACATCGTTGGCCGTGCACTCCTGGAACGGTGCAGCGGTGATCTTGAGGTTACCGCTCCAGTCGTTAGGAAACGCCCGTTCGCCGTGGAAGATCTCGCCGGGCTGCAGCACGTACTCACGCGGTGCACGCTGCGCCTCGGAGTAGTCGTCGCTCACCTCGCCTGTGAACTGCACGATACCTATGCCGTCCAGCTTGTAGCCCGTGCCTCCCACGCGCATCGCCACGTTGCCGCCTGTGCCTGCCAGCGCGAGTTTGAGCAGCGGTGCATCGTCGTAGATATACCAGGTGTACGCCTCACCGCCTACCGGCACGCCATCCACCGACGCGTCCAACGCGTGCCATGTGAAATCCATGAGTTTGGCACTCGCGCCTTGCTTCACCTTGCTTATATGCAACCTGAGGCCGTCACCCACATGAAGGTTCTTCAGGCACTGCGCCGCTATCTCGGCGTTGGCGCTCCAGTCGTCTTTCATCACGACCGCCGGACCGTTCCAAACCATAGTCTCGCGGTAATCCTCGGCGTTACTGAGCGTGACCTGCAGAATGCGGTAGTCATGTCCGCCGATGGCTACGCCGTGTTCGCGTGCAATAGCCAGTATATCTTCGGTCAGCGTCATACGGAACGGTCCGTTGATGCCGAAATAGCCGTACTCGGGTGCCACGCCCTGCCAGGTCTTCGGGTTCTGGAACGCACCTTGTGCCGTGCGCTTGGCGTTGTCGTTATACACGGTGAGTATGTCGCCTGCCTTGGCATCGGCAAAGTGCCGCGCCTCAAGCACGATGTTGTCCTTCCACGCCTTGCCTATCGTCTTCGGACCAATCAGGATGGTGCGCTCCACGGCTTGCGCAGATAGAACACAGAGCCCCGCAAATACTATCGTTAAGAACTTTTTCATCAATCGTCAATAATTATCAATCGTCAATCAATCATACTTCGTCAATCGTCCAATCGTCAATTATTTCATCAACGCTTTCATTTCGTCTCTATCAATAACCAGTCCTGTGCCGAACGCATCTTTCCACCACGCTTCGCCGGCGAACTGGTGCTCGTCACTCGTGCCGTTGTTGTAGTTGTAGTCGTACCACGGCATGAACCAGCTCCAGCGGCTGCCTTCCGCCCAGATCTTCGACCACAGCGACATATCTACCTCATCCCCGTTGCCGCACTCGGCTAAGGTGATCAGTTTGTTCGGGTATTCGCTGCGAAGCTGCTTGTACTCCTTGGCAAGCGGATACTGCAGGGCGTAGTAGTTATCGCGTCCGACTACATCCACCACATCGTCACCCGGGTACCACTCGTCGTCGCCCATCTGCGAGGTCCACACCCAGATGAGGTTGTTCAGTTTGTGGTAGTTGACCAGCCGGTCGTACATAAACCGCCACAGCTGCTTGTATACCTCCGGTCCTTTCGCTCCCCACCAGAACCACGCACCGCCTCCGGCAAACTCGTAGGTGTTACCTGCCGCCTCGTGCAGCGGTCGCCAGATGACGGGTATGCCGCGCTTCTGCATCTTCTTCAGGTAACCTGCCACCTGGTCGATGTCATGAATCATCCGTTTGTACTCGTCGCTGGACGGATCGCTGACCTTCGACGGGTCAAAACTTGTCTGCCCGGGTTCGGTGCCCGGCGAACAGGTCCAGTTCGTGCCGTTGTTGGCAGGCACCTGCCAGTGCCACATGCAGCCTACCACGCCGCCGGCATCGTACCAGTCGGTCACGGGCGTGAGGTCGCTGTAATCCAGCCAGCCTTGTTTGTTCACGTCACGCGAGGCGTGAATATTGATGAAGTCGAACACGTTCAGCGCCGGATATTTGCCTGTCCACTGATAGACGTTCTCCGCCTCGCGCGTGTTCCAATCAACATTAGCCACCACGCCCGACATCGCTTTCCTGCCGAACTGCGACACCAGCACCGACCAGAGGCGTTGCGTCTCGGCAGTAGCATTGGGATTGCACAAGGTGTAATTAACGGTAGGTTGCGGCTCGGGTTCTTCGGCATGTACACAACTGCACGCACTCAGGCAGAGCGTAAACAATACGAATGATTTGAATGTGAAAAGATGTTTCATGGTGGTATATTCTTCAATGCGACTGCAAAATTACAAAAAAAGTGTCACATTCGCTGACACTTTTTTAACAATTGCTACGCTGTGCGTGGTTTTTGTTAGATAATCACTTTGGTTTTGGCGTATTTTTCGCGAAATTCCGTCGGCGATGCGCCTTTGCGGTTGCGGAAGAGGCGGTTGAAGTTGCTCAGGGTATTGAAGCCGCAGTCGAAACAGATACTCGACACCGGCTCGTCAGTGTCCACCAGTCTGCGCACGGCCGCCCCCAGCCGCACATCCACGATGTATTCCGACAGCGTCTTGCCGGTGCGGAGCTTGAAGTAGCGCGAGAACGCCGTGGGTGCCATGTGCGCCAGTTCGCTCAACTGCTCAAGGCGGATGTCTTCCATGTAGTGCGCTGACACATATTCTTTAACGCGAGCCACACGTCGGCTCTCGCTGCTGGTCCGCACCTGTGCAAACGAGGACGAGGACAGTTCGCGGGCATTGTCAAACAGCGACAACTCATGCAGGATATACATCATCTCCATCGCCGCATCAAAGCCGTTAGGGATGCTTGACAACCTGTGCAGCCGCGGATAGACGCGCATAATAGCCTCCATGGGGAAGCACAGTCCGCGTTGTGCCCGGATGAACATCTGCTGTATGCTGCGGAACGGGTTGGTGGAGAGCACGGTCCCCTCGTTGTAGTCAAACGCGAACTGGACGGTTATCTCGTGAATATCCGTACTGGTGCACACGCCTTGCGTCCATGCGTGCTCCAGATTGGGCGAGGTGATCAGTACCAGTTCATATTCACCTATCTGCTCCACCGAGTCACCCACTATACGCTCACAGCCTGCACCGTGTTCCACGAAGTTCAGTTCGTAGAGGTTGTGGCAGTGAAGCGGAAAATCGCAACACACCTTGTGGCGGTCAGCTACGTACATCAGGTCATGTTCACCCAATGGCGTTATTTCTTGGAGGATTGTCTGTTGTTCCATGGTAAAAAAGTGTTAGTCTTACGCATTGAGACCACAAAGTTACGAAAAAAATCTGACAAATGCAAGAAAGAAGTGTAGAAAATGCCGGAAAGAGTAGCAGAAAGAGAAGAATTCAACGAAAAAGGGAGAAAATTGGTTAGACCGCTACGCTAATCTGGAGATGCTGGATATTCTGGGGGCGCGGCTCTAGGGAGCCGATGCCTGCATTCAATGCAGGCGCAATGGACGAAGGACGGAAGGATACTCGCATAGTATGCGAGATAATAGACAAACGCCGACAAGAGAACACCGCTACGCTTACGCGAAGCGCATAGAACGAAGAAAACGCCCAATAGGATTGGGCGGCAACCGACAAAGAAAGATAAATAGGCGGAATAGGTAGCGATAGGATGGAATAGGTGGGGATAGAATGAGGGCAGAAATGATGGCGCAAGAAGAGGCTGAGGGTATAGTAAGGGTATTGCGTCGGGAACTCCGACAACGAGCGAATGCAAGTCCTTCGGCAATGCGGAAATTACTTATAGAAGTGCCAGGCGAGGCCGGCGCGGAAGACGGGCGGGTTGAGCGGATAACCGGGCATGGAGAAGTATTTGGCATCCATGAAATGGCCGTTCAGGTGCTGGTACTCGGCAAAGAACCGCAGGCGGATAAGGCGGACGTAGAAGTTCGCATAGACGTTGATGACCGGATAGTTGCCCACCTTCGTCTCGCTCTGGGTGCAGAACTGCGAGGTGGCAGGGCACAAGAGCGGTGCGTAGTAGGCGGTGTGGTAGCGCACATTCACGCCGAACTGGGCCTCCATGGCGCGGAACCACAAACCGTGGTAGTACAGGTTGCTGTACAGGGCGATAGCCGGCAAGGGAAGGATAGCGTTCGACGAGTGCTGCCAGACCACATTGTTCTCCCAGTTGACCCACGGCGTAGTGAGGTCAAGATGCGCGTTAACAGCCAGCACCTGCACGTTGCCGTCGTGCTGCCGGGGCAGACCGTTGCGGTCGAAATAGATCAGGCGCGTGAGGTTCTCAAAGCTCACATCCACTGCAGGCCTGACCCACCTGGTCGGATAGGCGACCTGTCCGCCGACGAAGAATCGGTAGGTCTTGGCAAACGAGTTGTCCCAGCGGAAGTGGTTGGACGAGTAGTGCTGCAGGTAGTACGAGGGCGTCTGGTTGCGGATATACGCCTTTGCGGACAAGGTCAGACTGTCCTTACCCAGACGGAAACCTGCATCCACATGTCCGTTGACCCGGAACTCACCTATCTTATAGCCTATAACGCACACCTCGCCGTTGAAGTCGTAATGCACGTAGCGGTGCCGGCGCATATATAGCGCACCGCCCACAAAGGTGTTGTTCAGCCACTTGTATGTGGCTTTCAGCGTGTCGTCCTGCAGAGTGTACCGCTGGCATTCGTTGCGCGCATACACGTCAAAGCCGAAACGCATCAGCCGGTTGAACTCCTCATGGAAGGTGACATCGAGCGTGTTGCTGATGGTCAGCACCGCCGAGGTGTCACGCGTGAAGGTACGCGTGGAATCCCACTTGTAGTTATTGGAGTAGAAACCCTGGTCGGCCGTTTGCTCTATATAGCGCTTGGTGGCCTCCTGGATATCAAAGGCATGGCGGACGGTGATCAGGGGCACGGTGTCCGGAGTAGTGAAGGTATAGGAGTGGTTGACGTAACCCGACAGATAACGCACGGCGGACATAGCGGACAGGTTGACATCCATATCTTCGGTATTGAGCGCACCGCCCAGATCCGAGACATTAGCCAGACCGCCGTTCTCGAAGTTCGACAGCGTGGAGAAGTTGAATGCCCCGTGAATGGCGTAGTGCGGGCCGCTGTACGAGAGAAAGGCGTCACCATGGACGGTCTTGCCCTCCTGCGAGGCGTAATGGCCGTTTGAGTTGTAGTACTTGATCTCCGCACCCACATTCAGGTCCTCGCGTATGTTGCCGGTCAGCAGGAGTTCGAGGTCGTTCTCATCACGGTAGGTCTTGAACCCCTTGCGGTAGGAGATGGTCGAGAACGGCAGATTGGTGCGGAAGAAGCGCACCTGCGAAGGCGTGATGATGTACGGCGCGTAGGCATGCACGAAGGGGTTGTCGGTAGGCGTACGGCGGTCGAAGTAGAGCTTGGCCTGGATGGGCGAGACGAAGTTGCCGTTATAGGCGTTGGCGATACTGTAGCTGTTAATCACCGTCTCCATCGGGAAGTTCAGATGCATCGTATCGCGCACCTCCTCCAGCGTGTCGGGAGTGATGAGCACAGGAGAGAAATGCCACGTCCGCAGAGCGGGCGCTGGCATTTTCTCCTTACCTGCCACCGTAGCGGCAACGAGTAAGATACAGGCAATTATGAGTACCTTTTTTGTCAACTATTACCAAATAAATTCGGGGTCCCCAGCGTAAACCAAGCCAAAGGCTGTTTGCGCCGGGGAGAAGCCGAGGCACGCGTCGCTTTTATGGAGCATGGCTCCATCTGTGCGACTGCGTTGCCGAAGGCGTTACGCTTTCTTGCGGGCGCGGAGTTTCTTGATCTCCTCTTGCAGTTCCTCGATCTCCTGGTTCTGGTTGTTGATGGTCTTCAACAGGCCGTTCAGCTCCTCGTTCTCGATAGTGGTCGGGTACTGCTCCTCCACCCTCTGCAGGAAGTCAGAAAGGATGTTCATGTAGTTGATGAACGCATCATAAGCCGACTCGTAGTTGGTGTTTCCGGCGTTGATGTGGTTCATGTATAGGAAGTTGTCCGCTACCTGCAGGTGCAGCCAGTCGCGCTGGAGGTTCTTGTCCTGGCAGAGGTGCACGCGCTCGGCTACAGCATAGAGCTTGTTGAGCGCCTCCTGCTGCAGGTCGTTGCCCACGAACGGCGCGAGGTCCTTCGCCTCACCGCACCAGGTGTTGGCAAACGGTACGGCCAGCGAGTCAACAGCAGGCTTCTTGCCCGCCTCCGACGGAGTGAGGAAGCCTATCTCCTTCTCCAGTGCGAAGTACGGGATAGCCTTCAGGAACTCGAAGATACCCGTAGCAGCCTGCTGACGGATACCGAAGGTCTCGGCGCCCAGCCAGATGTTCACCAGGTCTTCCTCCTTCGGCAGGTCGATAATCTGCTGGGTGAACTTCTCGGCATCCATCGGATAGCCGGGCCATGAACTGTCAGAGAACAGGAACGACAGCGAGTCGGACAGGGCTGCGTTACGCAGCAGCAGCTTCATCTTGGGCGATGCGGCAGCCGAATAGACGTAGTTAGGCGACTTCCATGACAGCAGGTGCTTCGAGCCCTCGGTCATGCAGGTCTTGAAGCCGAGCTTCTGGGCCTTGAATGCCAGCTCGTCGTCGAACAGCATCTCGGTGTTGCACAGCGTGGTGGATTTCTGGCCGAACAGTTCGTTGATCTTGTCGGCGTGCTGCTTGACCTGTGCGGCAAACTCGTTGGCATCGTACTGCGAAGCCAGCGAGTAGGCGTACGGCATAGCCACGAACTCCACGCACTTCGTGTCAGCCAGTGCCTTGAGGCTGTCAATCATCTCCGGCACGAACTGCTCGAACATCTCCAGCATCTCGCCCGAGATGGCAAAGGCGCAGTGGAACTTGCCATGGCTCAGACGGATCATCTCCTGCAGCGTCTGGCACAAAGGCAGGTAAGAGGTGGATGCCAGGTACTGCACCTGATCCTCGCTCTGCATATCCTCGTAGTAGTAATGGTCAGCACCGATGTCAAAGAAACGGTAGCGTTTCATGCGGAACGGTGCGTGCATCTGGAAGCAAAAACATATATTTTTCATAAGGCAATAATTTTTAGCATTGTTAATCTTTTGTCTTTGAGCAGCCGAACATGGCTGCGGTCTTTCTCCCCCTTTGAGAGGGGGCCGGGGGGGTGTCAGATAGTGTGACTGATTACACCGTCGTAGATGCGGCGCACCTTCAGGCCGGCATCGTACCACTTGATGTTGTTCACCTCTTCCTTACCCAGTTCGCTGAGCGACTTGTACATAGCCGGATACTTGACGATAGCATAGATGGCATCCGCCATGGCGTCGATGTCCCAGTAGTCGGTCTTGATGGCGTGCTGCAGAATCTCGGCGCAGCCGGACTGGTGCGAGATGATCGACGGACAGCCCACCTGCATCGCCTCCAGCGGCGATATACCGAACGGCTCGCTGACGGAAGGCATGATATACACGTCACTCTCGCAGAGCATCTCCTGAACCTGCTTGCCGCGCATGAAGCCCGGGAAGTGGAACTTGTCGGCTATGCCGCGCTTGGCCACCAGGTCAATCATCTCCTGCATCTTGTCGCCCGAACCGGCCATGACGAAACGTACGCCGTCGGTCTTGGCGAGCACGCGTGCGGCAGCCTCGACGAAGAACTCCGGTCCCTTCTGCATCGTTATACGGCCCAGGAAGGTAACGAGCTTGTCCTTACGCGGATGCTTGACGAACTCCTCGGGGTTGGGCAGCGGCTCAACGGCATTGTGCACCGTGGAAACCTTGTATGCCGGAATGCCGTACTTCTCGATCACCGTCTGACGCGTCAGGTTACTTACGCACATGATGTGGTCCGCCTCCTCCATGCCGCGTTTCTCGATCGAGAACACCGTGGGGTTGACGTTGCCGCGCGAGCGGTCGAAATCCGTTGCATGCACGTGGATGACCAGCGGCTTGCCGCTGATATGCTTGGCGAACACGCCTGCGGGATAGGTCAGCCAGTCGTGCGAGTGGATGATATCGAAGTCCAGCGAGTGCGCCAGCACGGATGCCACCGCCTCGTAGTTGCTGATCTCCTCCAGCAGGTTGTCAGGATAACGGCCGGAGAAACCGATACAGCCGAGGTCGTCGGTGCCGATACGCGTGTAGTCGTAGCGGATACCGTTTCTGAAGTGATAGAACTCTTCGGGCGACATGCGTCCCTCCATACGCTGGCGGACGTAGTTGTAATCGACATCCTTCCAGACGACAGGCACACTGTTGGCGCCTATGATGCGCAGGAACGACTGGTCCTCGTCACCCCAGGGCTTGGGGATGACGAAGGTGATCTGCATGTCTTCCTGCTGCGCCATGCCACGGGTCAGACCGTAACTGGCGGTACCTAAACCACCAAGGATATGAGGCGGAAACTCCCAACCGAACATTAATGCTTTCATATCACGTTCCTCCTATTTTTGTTCATTGTTCTCTGCGGCGGATTGCTCCATGGCACGCAGTTCGTTAAATACCGTCAGTGCGGCAGCCACGCTCGGAGCGTAGCTCATGCCGCCGTGTCCCTTGTATGGCGGGTTGCCGTCGTAGAGCTCGTTGAGCGTGCCTACGCACAGTTCGCTCATCTCCGCCTCAAAGCCTACGAGCAGGCGGCGCATGAAGCTCTCGCCGCTGTGCTGATAGACGCGCAGATAGGCCTTGCCGTAAGCGGACAGGGTGGACGGCCATACGGGACCGTTGTGGAAGTTACGGTCGCGCTCCTGCTGACCGCCGCGGTACAGCGGACGGTAGTTGCCGCTCTTGGGCGACAGGGTACGCAGGCCCTTGGGCGTGTAGAGTTNNTCGGCAGCGTCAGATGTGTATAAGAGACAGGGCGTGTAGAGTTCCTTCGTACAGATATCCACGACAGCCTTCTGCTGACGGCGGTCAAGCGGCGAGTACGGCAGCGACACAGCCCATATTTGGTTCGGACGGACCTCCTTGTCCTGATAGCTGTCTATCACGTAGTCGTTGAGGTACAGGCCGTTCCAGAACGTGCGCACAAAAGCGTCACGCGTCAGTTCCGACTGGTACTCCATCAGTTCGGCCAGATGCTCCTTGCCCTCGGCCTTGAGCAGCTCGGTGGCGAAGCACATGGCGTTGTACCAGTAGGCGTTGATCTCCACCACGTAGCCTGTACGCGGAGTAATCGGCCGGCCGTTCTCCACGGCGCCCATCCATGTGGCGGGACGCCCGGTGCCGTCCACCCAGAGCAGACCGTTGTGGTGCAGTTGTGCACGCGGGTGCTTGCCCTTGCGGTAGAAGGCGATTATATCCTGTACGAGCTGGCCGTACTGTGCGGCCACGTCCTTGATGTCCGCATAGCGGGTGTACTCCTGGATAGCATAGATGAACCACAGCAGGCTGTCCGCCTCGCTCATGTCCGCCATCTTGATGCCTTCGGTGTTACCGTCCAGGAAGGCGCGCACCTCGGGTACGGCGGTCTTGTTCATGATCACATCCCAGTACTCGGGACGGTTGATGCCCATCGTGCAGGCGCATACGGCGAAGAACTCGCTGCGTGCATTGGCGGTGTACCAGGGATAGCCCGGCAGCAGGTAGCACTTGTCACCCTCGCGTTTGTAGAACTGCGAGGCGGAGTTCTTGAGCCAGGAGTACATGTCGTTCTTCGCCATACGGCGCTCCGACTCCTTCTCCCAGAGCTGCTTCAGTCCTGACGGCTTGAGTTCGCTGATGCCGGCGGAGAAGATGATCGACTCGCCCTTGCGCATCTGCACCTCGAAGTAGCCGGGTACCATCTGGTCCTCCTTGTACTCAAAACCGCGCTCTTTCTCCTTACGGTAGCGGATGCCTTCGTACCAGTGAGGGTCGTGCACATATTCGACCTGCTTGTTGAACTGCATGTACAGTCTGGGCAGCGAGCCGTAGAGCTGGCATGAACGGCCGTTGGCGCAATCGTCCATGTTCGTGTTGGCGGTGCCGTTGGCGTGCGTCAGTTCGTTGATGTCGCGGAAAGCCAGGAACGGCTTGAAGCGCATCGTGGTGGATGCTCCGGAGTCAAGCAGGGTGTAGCGGACGAGGATACGCGGCTCGAAGCTGACGAGCATGTGCTCCTTGGTCAGCACTACGCCGCCCACGCGGTACGTGGTCTTGCTGATAGTGATGCAGTCGAACTCACGGATGTACTTATGTCCGTTGGGCGAGAACTGGTTCTCGCCATACTCGTGCAACCCAAGGTTGAAGGCTGCACCGTGCTGGATAATCGTCTCATCAAGAGACGACAGGAGCACATAGTTGTGGTCTCCCACCGGCACCACCAGCTGACCGTGGTACTTGCGCGTGTTGCACCCCACAAGCGTGGAGGCGCAGTACGCTCCGGCACGGTTAGTCAGCAGTAGCTCCTTACTCAAACTTCGCTCGAGATTGACGAGCAAGGTCTTGTCAAAATTCAAGTAACTCATAATATTGTGTTTTACATTTGATACTCTTGTGCTAGTCGTATAGCCGGCTAGTTGTATTTCCCTCCGAATTTGGCATCGACATCGGCCACTATCTGGCGGATGTTCTGCTCGTCCTGCTTCTTGCAGATGAGCAGCACGTTGCCGTTCTGGGCGACTATCATGTTATCCAGGCCCTCTATCACAGCCAGATTGCCTTCGGGCAGGGTCACCACATTGCCGTTGCTTTCGTAGAACAGGATGTTGCCGTGCAGCGCCACGTTCTGCTGCTCGTCCTTCCTGCCCAGGTCGTACAGCGAGCCCCATGTGCCCAGATCGCTCCAGCCGAAGTCGGCATAGATGACGCGCACGTCCGCGGCTTTCTCCATGATGCCGTAGTCCAGACTGATGTTCGGGCAGGTGGGGAACATCTCCTGGATGAACGCCTCCTCCTCGGGCGTGCCCATCATCTCGTCGCCCTTCTTGAACACGTCGGCTATCGTCGGCTGGTGGGTGCGGAACGCCTTGCGGATGGCGCGCATGTTCCACAGGAAGATACCGGAGTTCCACAAGAACTCGCCGCTCTCGTAGAACACTTTCGCCAGCTCCAGATTCGGCTTCTCGGTGAAGGTCTTAACGGGCAGTACGGCGTTCTCGCGCTTGTCGCCGATGCCGTCCAGCTGGATGTAGCCGTAGCCTGTCTCCGGACGCGTGGGACGCATACCCAGGGTGAGCAGGCTGTCGTGGTCGGCTATGTGCTGCAGGCCGACCTTCAGCGTTTCGATGAACTTGTCCTCGCGCAGGATAAGGTGGTCACTGGGCGCCACGATGATGTTGGCATGGCTCTCCGGACTGCTCCAGTCCACATCGGCGATGCTCTTGACGCCCATACGGCGGCCTATGATGCCGGAGATGTGCGAGACGGCATACGCCACGCAGGGTGCGGTGTTACGGCGCGCAGGCTCGCAGAGTATCTGCTCGGGCTTGAGCTCGGGCAGCTGCTCCAGCATCATGTCGCGGTAAAGCACGTTGGTGACTATCAGAATGTTCTCGACGGGCACGAGCTCACGAAAACGGTTCACCGTCATCTGTAGCAGGCTCTGCCCGGTGCCGAAGAAGTCAAGAAACTGCTTCGGACGGCTGTTACGGCTCTCAGGCCAGAAACGGCTGCCTACACCTCCGGCCATGATGACACAGAAGTTACGGTCACGGGATAACTTGTCAATGGAATTTGCCATTATATTTTATTTTGTTTTGCCTACAAAGATACGATTATTTTTTCAATTATGCAAATAATCCGACAAAATATATGAAAATATTTGCATTTTTCAACAAAATGTCGTAACTTTGTAGCCGAAACGTCTGCCGTATGACTAAAAATTGCCCGATACTGCTCCTGTGTGCCACCCTGTGGCTGCTGTCGTGTACGCGTCCGTCGCAGCCCCGGCCGTACGGGTATTTCCGTATCGACATACCGGAGTACGGCTACCGTGAGACGGAACTTCCGGGTTATCCCTACCGCTTTGAGGTGGCGGATATAGCGTATATTGACACGGCGGTGGACAACGCCGAGCCGTACTGGCTGGATATCGTCTATCCCAAGCTTAACGCACGTATCTACTGCAGCTACAAGCCTGTGGAGCGTAATCTGGGCAAGCTGACCGACGAGACCATCCGCATGGTGTTTGACCACGCCATCAAGGCGGACGCCATTCCCGAACAGGGATACAGCAACCCCGGAGAGCGCGTTTACGGCGTGTACTACGACCTGGAGGGCAACACCGCTTCGCCGGCGCAGTTCTTCATGACGGACTCCACGCGGCACTTCTTCCGCGGAGCACTGTACTACAACAACATCCCCAACGCCGACTCGCTGGCGCCCGTCAACCAGGTCATGCGGCGAGACATACACCGCCTGATGGAGTCGTTCCGATGGCAGACGGACAGGAAAAAGCGCAAATGAGCGACATGCAGAGGACCATTCTCGATACCATAACGGAGCGCGCCCGTAGAGGCGACAAGATGCTCGTCAGGCTTATCGACCCCGACAAGTTTGACGCGCACACGCTGCACAACGGGTCGCACGCCGACGATGCGCAGCCGGGCGAGGGTTTCGACTTCTACTTTGTAGGCGGTTCGACCTGCGGCGACTGCACCGCCGTGGTGCGCGCCATACACGACACCTGCCCTGTGCCGGTCATCCTGTTCCCGGGCAGTCCGAGGCAGTTCACGCCCGAGGCGGACGCACTGCTGTTCCTCACGCTGATGAACAGCCGTGACCCGCGGTTCCTGATAGAGCAGCATATACAAAGTGCCGATGCCATCGTCGCCTCCGGTATAGAAACTATACCGATGGGATATATCCTGGTGGACGGCGGACGCGTCAGCACCACCCAGAGGCTGACAGGGGCACAGCCTCTGCCGCAGCAAAACACCGATGCCATCGTCCGCATGGCACGTACGGCAGAACTGCTGGGCAAACGCCTCATCTACCTCGAGGCGGGCAGCGGCGCCCTGACACCTGTCGGGCAGGATGTGATACGTGCCGTGCGCCGGGCGACCGGCCTGCCGCTGATTGCCGGCGGAGGCATACGCTCCGTGCAGCAGATGAACGACGCGTTCCGGGCCGGCGCTGACCTGGTGGTTATCGGCAACCATTTTGAAGAGCATCCGGAAAGCGTGTCCGACTTCACCGGGGCTTTGTCGGGCCGTTGTCGGGCCAACATCGGGAGTGATGAGTACTGACGAGAGATATATGTCCCTGGCGCTGCATGAGGCGCAACTGGCCTACGAGCAGGGCGAGATACCTGTCGGCTGCGTGATCGTGGCGGACAATCAGATCATCGGCCGCGGGCACAACCTCACCCAGATGCTCCACGACGTCACCGCACATGCGGAGATGCAGGCCATCACCGCCGCCACGGAGACGCTCGGCGGCAAGTACCTGCAGGGATGCACGCTGTACGTGACGGTCGAGCCGTGTATCATGTGCGCAGGTGCGATAGGCTGGGCGCAGGTATCGCGCCTCGTGTACGGTGCCGCCGACCCCAAACGAGGCTATGCGACCTTTGCGCCGCAGGCGCTGCACCCCAAGTGTACCGTCACCGCCGGCGTACTCGCCGACGAGTGCCAGCAACTCATGCAGCAGTTCTTTCTGTCGAGAAGACAGAATTTGAAAGTTTGAAGATTTGAATATTCAATTTTGAAATTAGAAATTAGAAATCTTGAAATACAAAAGATAACATGTCCAAGACCCTGAAAACCCTCCTCATCCTAACCGCTTACATGGCGCTGACCGTCCTGACCATGTATCTGTTTCCGCGGTATAACAACGCCTTCAACTACCATTTTGAAGTAGGCAAGCCGTGGGGGTACGACCTTGTTACGGCGGAGTTTGACTTCCCTATCTACAAGACCGAAGCCGAAGTGCTGCAGGAGCAGCAGGAGGCGGTGAGGAACATCACGCCGTGCTTCATCAAGACCAACGACCTGTCGCACGGGATGCTGGTCATCTCGTTCACCGAGCACGACAAGCTCATCACCGGGGGATACAAGCGTATATCACTGCGCACCGGCAGGCACGAAGCGTCCACTATTCTCGTCAGTGACCTGCACACGCCCAAATCGGCGTACAAGATTATCGGCGAGGAACTCGAACCGAACGTCGTGCCGGACTCCATCGCCAACGCGCACCTCTATCAGAATGCCGTTGAGTCCGTATCGCAGACCTTTGGTCTGGTGCAGACGGGTGAGCGCATCATCGACCGCGGAGAGATAGTCACGGCGCAGACCTACCAGATACTCACCTCCCTGTCGCGTGCTTATGCGGAGAAGAACATCACCCGCCAGCAGACATGGTTCGTGCAGATCGGTTATCTGACGCTCATCGCCCTGCTTATCGGGCTGTTCGTGCTGTATCTGGCCATCATGCGCCGTAACCTGTTCGTGCAACTTCGTGCGACGCTGTTCTTCTGTCTGGTGATAGCCTTGCTTATCACCGGTTCGTTCCTGCTGCTGCGTTTCACGGCGGACGACTCGATGCTGTATATCGTGCCGTTTGCCTGGCTGGGCATCCTGACAACGGTCTTCTACGACTCGCGTACCGCGCTGATGCTGGAGGTGATGACCCTGCTGATCATCTCGCTGGCCACTCCGGCGCCCTTCGTGTTCCTGTTCACGCAGTTGGTAGCGAGCGTGGTGGTCATCTATTCGCTGCGCCAGATGACGCAGCGCGCGCATCTGGCACGCACGGCCGTACTGACCGGTCTGACCTATGCATTCGTCTATACGGCACTGTCGTTCACCACCACCGGCACGTACACGCATCTGCAGCCGCGCATTTACCTGTTCATTGTCATCAACATGGTGCTGATCATCTGCGCCTACGGTCTGATATACATCTTCGAGCGCATGTTCGGTCTGGTGTCCGACGTCACGCTGGTTGAGTTGTCGAACGTCAACTCGGACCTGATGCACCGTTTTGCGGAGGAGGCGCCGGGTACGTTCCAGCACACGCTGCAGGTGAGCAACCTTGCCACCGAGGCGGCAAAGAAGATTGACGCCAACGCGCTGCTCGTACGTACGGGCGCGCTGTACCACGACATAGGCAAACTGGCGGCACCGCAGAACTTCACGGAGAACCAGCAGGACGGTGACAACCCGCTCTCGCGGATGTCGAACACCGAGGCGGCGCGTACGGTGATCGAGCATGTGAGCAACGGACTGGCGCTGGCGAACAAGCACCGCCTGCCGCAGACCATCAAGACGTTCATCGCCTCGCACCACGGCACATCGCTCGTGCGCTACTTCTACAACTCTGAGGCGAACGCCCATCCGGGAGAGAAAATCGACGAGTCGCTGTTCCGCTACCCGGGTCCCAAGCCCACGACCAAGGAGATGGCCATCCTGATGATGGCGGACGCCGTGGAGGCGCGCAGCCGCAGCCTGAGCACCTATACCGAGCAGTCGATAGCGGAGATGGTCAACCAGATGATTGACGCCCAGATACAGGACGGTCAGTTCGCCGAGACACCTCTGTCGTTCAGCGATGTGGAGGCCATCCGCGAGGTGTTCACCACCAAACTGGTTGCCATCCACCACCAGCGTATCGCCTACCCGACCCTGAAGGGCAAGCAGTAACACGTGGCAACTGCGGATAAGGTTTCGCATGAATCATTGGAAATTTTGTCATGAAACGCATGAAATTTTGTCGCGACTATTTAATTTTTGTACCTTTGCATGCAGATTTCTTAGAATTGCCTACATAAGAACAATACGATTGTTTAACCATTTAAATTTATTAACCGTATGAAAAAACTTTTCACTTTCTTTGTTGCTGCTCTTGCTGCGGTGACTCTCAGCGCTACGGAACAGACGATGGATCTGAATGCCGCTCAGCCCTATGT
>LXOW01012444.1_pt1 | contig 65264 bp, 41 predicted proteins | sample 1368591 | NCBI WGS metagenome assembly LXOW01 (sample SAMN04884650, study PRJNA319009) | bovine gut metagenome | isolation source: Cow rumen | host: Bos taurus | place: Italy: Legnaro (PD) | collected 2014-07-09
TCACGGAAGTCTGCCAGAGCCTCCTCAATTGTATTCAGTTTCAATTGTTCCATATACCTTATTATATATATACGCGTTAGTTGTTTTGGTCTGTGACTGTAATGCTGCCCTCGGCCTGAACGTCACCCAGTTCAATGACACGCGGGATGAGCTTCTTGTTGACCCTGATGATGTGCTGCAAATCGCGATAGAGACGAATGCGGAAGCGGATCATGCGGATATAGAAGAAGATGCCTGTGGGCAGGAAGATACCTGTGATGGCGTTCAACCACTTGCGCTGGAAGGGTCGCGTATGGGCACGAACGGCAATGACGGGGAACTGGTTGAGTTTCATCAGCACATAGCTGTTCCTCGTGTAAGACAGGTCCTCGATGGCCGTTTCCAGTACGTTGTTGATATATTCGATGTCGTGGTCGTCGCCAGGACGGAAGAACACCTTGATAGGATTGGGCCAGCGCAACAGGTGGTGATCCTCGCCATAGCGTTCGATTTCGATACTGACATTCTTGAGCATCTCGGCATCAACCAGATACTTCGGCTCTTCGATGATAACTTCCTTACGGCTGATGCTACGCTTGGAGCGCAGACCAAGCATACGGCTGAGAATTTGTTTGTAGAGGTCGATATTGAATACCACCGAGTCGTTGTTGGCTTTGTAGGTAAAGAATATGGCAATGGGTGAAAGCACGGCCGTGCCGAGGAGTTTTCCGAACCATACCGTCCAGTTGTCGTCGCGCGCCATCTTCATGCCCGTATTGTCAAGGATATAGAATATGATGAACACCAATACGGAAATGATGACCGGCACACCTAGACCACCTTTGCGGATGATGGCACCCAACGGAGCTCCGATGAAGAAGAAGATAAGGCACGACAGTGACAGCGTCACCTTGTTGATGGCCTCCATCTCGTGGGCACGCTCTTCGCGGTTCAGACTCTCAGAATAGTCAACCTTATAGTCCATCTCGTTGAGAACGGCCTGTGCACCATTGCTTGCCTGGGTAATCACCGCCTGTTTTTTCTCATTGGAAAGCTTTTCGAAGACAGAGTCCAGATTCAACGGCTGACGGGCCAGCGCCTTGACGACCTTCACAGAGTCTTCCTTATTCAACGCCATAGCGCGACTCATGCCGAAAGCGGACTCGTTGAAGAACTGGTGGCCCACAGAGTCGTTGAACTCGTGGATGGAGTCGAGGTCGTGCAGTATCTTACTCATACTCTTGGCGCGGGCATCCAGTGATATCCAACCGGCATCAGCCATATCGAAACCACTGTCGAAATCGAGGACGATACGCTTGGTAGAGAACGTCTCACGACGATAAGGCACGTTGGCGGCAACATTCATACCAGACTGGCGCATATTCTCGAACCACTCGCCACTATATAGCGTCAGAAGCATGTGCTTTTTCTCGGCTGTTGCCTGGATACGACCGGAATCGGCCAAGATGATTGCAGCATCCTCGTAACCGCCATTCATACGATATATCATGATGCCATAGAGCAATCCCGTCTCGACGTTCTTTTTCTGTACGTAGAGATTGGAACCCGGTATACCGTCATAGAAAATACCCTCTGGAATTTCCACCTCAGGATTCTTCTGCTTCATCGAGATGAGCAACTGACGGAACGAGATGAAAGCCTTGGGGGCAATGATTTCCTGAAAGAAAAACGACATGATGGCAATGCCGCTGACAATGACAATCAACGAGCGAAAGGCCTGCATCAGCGAGATACCCGCCGCCTTAATGGCTGTCAGCTCCGAACTTTCGCCCAGATTACCAAAAGCTATCAACGACGACAGCAGGATAGCCAGTGGGAAAGCCTGCGGCATGAGCATCAGTCCCATATACCAAAAGAACTGGGCCATCACCTCGAGCGACAGTCCCTTTCCTATCAGTTCATCGACGTAACGCCACAGGAACTGCATCATCAGCACAAACTGGCAGATGAAGAAGGTGGCGAAAAACAGCAACGCGAACTGTCTGGCAATAAATATGTCTAATTTCTTTATTCGAAACATGTTTCAGCGTGCAAAGGTAGTGCAAATCGAGCGAAATGCAAAATAAATTAGGATTTATTTTCATTTCCGAGATGCAGCCTACCTTGACCAACGGTCAAAGTTACGAATAAGTGAGCGAAATGCAAAATAAATTAGGTTAGAATACTTAAAAAAATACAANNACCTTGACCAAGGGTCAAAGTTACGAATAAGCGAGCGAAATACAAAACAAATCAGGGTAGAATACTTAAAAAAGCACAAAAAAAGGGTATGAAAAGTACAACGAGCGTGAAAATGGCTTAAATTTGCCGTCAGTTTTGTGAGAAACTTTTATTTATGTTTAATTAATAATTAAGGAGAAAGTACATTATGAAGAAGATTTTGTTTGCTGTAATGGCCGTATTTGCCATTGGTTTCACATCGTGTGGTAACAAGACGCAGGCTCCCGCTGACGAGGTGGACTCTGCCGCTATCATTGACTCTCTGGCCGAAGAGGCTGCAAACCTCTCTATCAGCGCCCTGAGCGAGCAGATTGAGGCAGGTGACGCTTCTAAGCTGCAGGCTGTATTGGAAACCGTCAAGGTAAAGGTGACTGAACTCATCAAGACCAATCCTGAGATTGCCAAGGAGTATGTTGCGAAGGTGCAGAACTTCCTGAAGGAGAATGCCGACAAGGTAAAGGCTCTGGTTGGCGACAATGCTGCCGTAGCTGCTGCTGTCAGCGCCATTACGGATATCGAGCCCGAAAACGTGGTGAATGGTTTCCTGCAGTCAGTAGGCGACGCTGCTGAAGCTGCCAAGGATTCTGTGGTCGGTGCTGTTGAGAACGCCAAGGACGCTGCCGTTGACGCTGCCAAGGAAAAGGCTAACGAGGCTGTTGACGCTGCCGCCGATAAGACTAAGGAGGCTCTCGGGCTTTAAGGACCGAGAAGGCTGTCCAGCTCTCGGACTTTAAGATGTAAGATGTTTGAAGGAAGAAGGAAGAGGATTCCTTCTTCGTTTCACTGAAATAATGAGCCGGTTCGCTGAATATTTTTTGCGAACCGGCTCTTTTTGTCTACCTTTGCAAGCAAAACGAACAAATCTCTCTTAAAATAAAGCAAAGGATATGAAAAAGATGATTTATTTAGTGATGCTCACAGCATCAATGGCTGTCACGACAGCCTGTTCGTCAGACGATCCGTTTGACACATCCAATAATTTCACCTCTGGTGGCGACGTTCCCAACGGTAACATGAATGGCAACGGCAGCAGTACGGCCGGCAGTGGCGAACTGCTGAGTTTTTCTGTCAATATCGACAAGACGACTGCAGAGCCTGCCAGTACCATTGCAGCCTATTACCCCGAGGCGGAAGACAACGTGGAGACACAGACTTTCGCCACAAAGGTGGAGATTGACATGGCAAACCCCGTAGCAAAGACGGAGAACGGTGTGGAGATCACCATCTGCGGCGATAGCGTCATTGCCAATCACGGCAAGACAGAGGGTGTCTGCTATGTGGTCAGCGGCACTACCAGCAATGGTATGTTGTACATCGACGGCAAGACCAACTTCATGCTGAACCTGAACGGGGCAGACATCACTTGTAACAAGGGTACTGCCGTCGACATTCAAAGCAAGATGGCGGCATATATTGTACTAACGGGGCAGAACAAACTGACGGACGGCACGACGGAAGATCATAAGAGTGTCCTCTACGGCAAGGGCAAGCTACTGCTGAGCGGCACGGGATCGCTTGATATCAAGGGAAACTACGACAACGGCATCCACAGCAAAAGCTATATCCTGATTGAGAAAGGTGTGAATCTCTACGTCAACGCCGCCAATCACGGCATCAAGGGCAGCGACGCCATCATCAACGGCGGCATCATCAATGTCGAGACGGACGGCGAGGGTGCTAAAGGCATTAACTGCGACAACAACATCTACATCAATGGCGGACGTACGAACGTCATCTGTACAGGTAATGGCGAATGGGATACAGAAGACCTCGAAACCAAAGCAGCAGCCTGCATCAAGTGTGACTCCATCATGAATATCAACGGCGGTGAAATCAATGTGAAAGCTACTGGTAGCGGTGGCAAGGGTCTAAAGGCCGACTGGGAAGCCTATATCACCGGCGGAAAGATTCGCGTCATCACCGAGGGCGGACTGTACTATAGCAACGGCACACAGGAGAGCCACAACTATACGGGCAATACCGACAATCTGGACGATGCCTACACATCATCACCTAAAGGCATCAAGATTGGTACGAAGAACGAACATGGCGTACTGACTATCTCGGGCGGCGACCTGATGGTGCGCACCACAGGCAATAACGCTGAGGGAATAGAAAGTAAGGGGACACTCGACATTACGGACGGTACGGTGATGGTATCAGCTCATGACGACGCCATCAACTCCAGCGGTGACCTGACCATCAGCGGTGGTACGGTGGTAGCCGTAGGAACGAACAACGACGGTATCGACGCCAATGGCAACATGTATCTGAAGGGCGGCACGATTATCGCAATGGGTGCAGGTGGCGCTGAAGCCGGTATCGACATCAACGAACAGAAGAAGCTCTATATCTCGGGCGGTAACATCTTCGGCATCGGCGGACATTTCGACGGTTCGTTGGGCAGCACCACACAAGGCATCGTTACCACCAGCGGTTCCGTCAGTGCCAACTCGACCGTCACCATCGCAAACGGTTCAACGACATTAGCTTCGTTCAACATGCCTCCCTACTCTTACAACAACGGCACCATTCTGGTCTCTGCACCAGGCATGCAGAGTGGTTCGAGCTATACGCTCAACCTGGGTTCTACATCAACGACTGTGACGGCCTCGAACAGCATCAATAGTAGCATGGGCGGAGGTCCTGGCGGCAACGGCGGTCGTCCCGGCGGTTGGTAAACACAATAAAATGCAAAAAAGTCCGTTATATGAAATGGATGCAAGAACAATCTAAATATGAGAATACGGCCTACGTGGCGCTGTGGGGACTCCTCTTCGCAGCGCCACTGCTGAGCCTCTATATCCGCACCATCAACGACAGCTCCCTGACTTTTAACTGGCAGGAGGTGTGGCTTATTTGGCGGCATTTCTGGGTATATCTGCTCATCTTCGCCGTCCATAACTTCATACTCGCCCCGTTGCTTATCTTCCGTCACAAGCGCTGGCTCTATGCCCTGCTGACTGCATGTATGATAGGGGCTTTTGCCTTCTACCAGTGCAGCAACAAGCCTGACCACATACGCAGACACCAGCCTCACGACATGGAAATGCATGAGCCTGGACCCATGGGCGACCGTTTTGATCACGGGCGAGAAGCCAGAGTTCAGAGGCGAGAAATTTGACAGGCGTCCACCTGCCTTCATCGGTGAACACGATATCGTAGCTATCGTCATTGTCATTCTGATGTGCGGTATGAACCTCGGCATCAAACTCTATTTCAAGACGCGCAACGACCAGAAGAAGCTGCAGGCACTGGAAAAAGAAAACCTGGAACAGCAGTTGGAATATCTGAGGTATCAGATTAATCCGCACTTCTTCATGAACACGCTGAACAACATCCACGCACTGGTGGATATCGACCCTGAGAAAGCCAAGGACACGATATTGGAACTGTCGAAAATGATGCGTTTTGTGTTGTATGAAGGTGACAAGAAGGGGGTTCCGCTCTCGCGCGAATTTGATTTCATCCGTCACTACGTCACACTGATGCAGTTGCGATATACCGATAAGGTGCGGATTTCCGTCGACCTACCCCAAGAGGCGCCCGACAAGCAGATTCCGCCCCTGATGCTCATTACTTTTATCGAGAATGCCTTCAAACACGGCATTTCGTACCAACACGAATCGTTTATCGACGTCAAAGTGGCTGTCAACGACAAGCTACACTTCACTTGCCGCAACTCGAAGGCTGACAAGCCCAACGAAGAAAAGGGCGGCGTAGGGCTCAAAAATGTCAAACAACGCTTAAACTTACTGTATGACAACAACTATACGCTGAATATACAAGACGAACCAGACGTCTATCATGTCGAACTAACCATTCCGCTATTATGATTAGAGTATTGGCCATAGATGACGAGCCGTTGGCACTCCAACAAATCGTTGCATATATTAAAAAGGTACCGTTTCTGGAGTTGGCAGCCCAGTGTCAGAGTGCGCTGGAGGCACGGAAATTCTTAGAGAATGACACGGTGGATGCCATCTTCTGCGACATCAACATGCCTGACCTCAACGGCATGGACTTCGTGAAGTCGCTCACTGTACCGCCACTCGTCGTCTTCACGACGGCCTATTCGGAATATGCCGTCGAGGGCTTCCGTGTCAATGCAGTCGACTACCTGCTCAAGCCTTTCGGTCTGCAGGATTTCCAGCGCGCCGCCAACCGCCTCCGCGACCGTCTGGACGCCGCCGCTCCAGACGGTGCTCGAGTGGACGGCGGTTCCGCCGCCGACACGCCCGCTTCCGCCGCCGACGTGCTCTTCCTCAAGACCGACTATCGCATCGTCAAGGTAAATATCAGTGATATCCGTTATATCGAGGGCATGAGCGAATACCTGAAAGTATGGCTCGACACCGACGCCAAACCCATCATCACGCTGCTGTCAATGAAAAAAATGGAGGAGCGGTTGCCTGCCAATTTCATGCGCATACACCGCTCCTACATCATCAATCTCAACAAAATCGAGGAAGTCAACAAAAATCGCGTCATCTTAGACAAAGACACCTACCTCCCCATCGGAGACCTGTACAAGGAAGCCTTTCAAAGTTACCTTGACACAAAATTCCTCGGGAAATAGTTATTCCATCGGGAACAAACCAAAGAGCTTGGCGTCAATCATGTCTGTAACCTGCTTCAGGTCCTCGGGATTGTCGCCAAACTTACAATGGTCGCCGTCGACGATAATCAACGGACCCTTGTACGTTGCTATCCAGTCCTCATAGCGTTTCTCCAGACCCTGCAGATAGTCCAAGCGCATGGTCTGCTCGTATTCGCGGCCTCGTTTCTGAATCTGTGCCACCAGCGTAGGAATGGAGGAACGGATATAGATCATGAGGTCCGGCAACTTCACCAGCGACATCATCAGGTCGAAGAGGTCAGTGTAGTTCTCGAAGTCGCGGTCGCTCATCATCCCCTGTCCGTGCAGGTTCGGCGCAAAGATACGGGCATCCTCAAAGATCGTTCGGTCCTGGATGATGACCTCCTTCGACTTGGAAATCTCCACCACTTCCTTGAAACGCTTGTTCAGGAAGTACACCTGCAAGTTAAACGACCAGCGAGGCATATCGGCATAGAAATCTGCCAGATAGGGATTGTTGTCTACGGGTTCGAAACGTGGCGTCCAACCATAACGGTGGGCGAGCAATTTGGTCAGCGTGGTTTTTCCGCTGCCGATGTTTCCGGCGATTGCGATGTGCATACGATTGAAAGTTGAGAGTTGAGAGTTGAAAGTTTAGAGGTTTGGGAATAGTCCGAAGAGGGTGCGGTCAATCCTGTCGACAATCTGAGCGAAATCCTTGGGATTATGCAGGAAGTCGAGGTCGTCCTTGTTGACGGTCATCACCTGTCCGGGATATTTGTGATAGATGAAATCGTCGTAGCGTTCGTTGAGGTTCTGCAGATAATCCAGCTGGATGGTCTGTTCATATTCCCGTCCGCGTTTCTGGATATTTGCCACCAGATGGGGAACGGAAGCCCGCAGATAAATCATCAGGTCAGGAACGCGCACCATCGACATCATCTGCTCGAAGAGTTCCATATAGGTCTCATAGTCGCGGTCGGAGAGATTACCCATCGCCTTGTTGTTCTGCATAAACACATAGACGCCCTCATAGATCGTACGGTCCTGGATGATGCTGTGCTGCGACTCGGCAATAGCCAGCAGGTCTCGGAAGCGTTCCTTCAGGAAGTACACCTCCAGATTGAACGACCAACGGTGGATGTCACGATAGTAGTCCTCCAGATAAGGATTGTTATCCACCGACTCGTAACGCGGCTCCCACCCGTAGTGCTTGGCAAGCATCTGCGTGAGTGTCGACTTACCACTTCCGATATTTCCTGCGATTGCTATATGCATAGTGTTTGTAAGTAATGTAGGGATTTTAGGGACTAAATCTTGTCGAGAGCCTGGCGGATATCAGCCAGGATGTCGTCACAATCCTCAATACCTACCGACAGACGAATGAGGTCGGGGGCCACGCCAGCCTCACGCAACTGCTCGTCAGAGAGCTGACGATGGGTATGCGAGGCAGGATGAAGCACACAAGTACGGGCATCAGCCACATGAGTGACGATAGCAATGAGCTTGAGGGAATCCATAAACTGCACAGCCGTCTCGCGCGTTCCCTTCAATCCGAAGGCAATCACGCCGCATGAGCCGTTCGGAAGATACTTTTCAGCCAATGCGTGGCACTCGTCGTCCTTCAGTCCACTATAGTGTACCCAAGCTACGCGGTCGTCCTGAGCCAGGAACTCCGCAACACGCTGGGCATTCTCGCAGTGACGCTTGATGCGCAGATGGAGGGTCTCCAGTCCAAGATTCAGCAGGAAAGCATTCTGGGGCGATGGGATGCTGCCCAAGTCTCGCATCAACTGTGCCACGAGCTTGGTCATATAGGCCATCTTGCCAAAAGCCTTCGTATAGGTCAGTCCGTGATACGACTCATCGGGCGTGCAGAGTCCCGGGAACTTGTCAGCATGGGCATCCCAATCAAAGTTACCACTGTCGACGACACATCCACCCACCTGTGTGGCGTGACCGTCCATATATTTCGTCGTTGAATGCGTCACGATGTCTGCACCCCATTCGAAAGGACGGCAGTTGACGGGTGTCGGGAAAGTATTGTCGACAATCAAAGGAACACCGTGCTTGTGGGCAATACGGGCAAACTTCTCGATATCGAGGATCTTACAGCCTGGATTCGAGATGGTCTCACCGAACAGCGCCTTCGTATTCGGACGGAAGGCTTTGTCGATTTCCTCCTCGCTGGCCTCTTGCGAGATGAACGTACACTCGATGCCGAGCTTCTTCAGCGTTACACCGAAGAGGTTGTACGTTCCGCCGTAGATTTCGTTCGAGGTAACGAAATGGTCACCTGCCTCACAAATGTTAAAGAGCGCATAGAAGTTGGCAGCCTGTCCGGATGACGTCAGCATAGCCCCTACTCCACCCTCCAGAGCGGCAATCTTACGGGCTACCGCGTCGTTTGTCGGATTTGCCAGACGGGTATAGAAATAGCCCTCCTTCTTCAAATCGAAGAGATCGGCCATCTCTTCGGTATTGTCATACTTAAATGTTGTACTCTGATAGATGGGGAGCACACGCGACTCTCCGTTTTTGGGTTCCCAGCCAGCCTGCACGCAGAGCGTAGCTGGCTTCCAGTTTTTCTTTTCCATGATTAATATTTAGTGTTTAATATTTCAAGTTTCATGTTTCACGTTTCAGGTCTCAGAACCTGATTTTGTTCGGTGCCAGGCCATCGGCACTGACTGTCAGTTCCCCATGTCCTTTCACGACAGCGATACAACGACCGAAGAAAGCCTTGCGATTGAGACTGGTGAAACGCTCCATCGATGTCTGGCAGCCATTATCGGTGGCGATGATCTTACCATTGTTGGCCGAAAAGCGCAACTGGTTCTCTGCCATCGGACAGCGGTTGCCATCCTTATCGACAACGGTAGCTTGTACGAAGGTCAGTTCCTTGCCCTTATAGTCGATATCGAGCTGGATATGGTGAGGAGCGCCGGCAGTACGGATAACCTGATTGAGCGTGGGCTGGCCGTTCTTGCGGGCAATGACCATCACCTCACCGGGTTCGTACTTCACACGCCAACCCACATGGTAAGGCGTATTCAGGGCGGTACCCTTTATCAGTTCACCAGTTCTTTCTGTCTTGCGACGGACACCCTGACTCTTGCCGTTGACAAAGAGCTCCACCTCATCAGCATGGTTATAGTAGCACCACAGGTCAATTTCCTGTCCCTCCTGCCAGTTCCAGTGCGGGAACAAGTAAAGCACAGGCTTGTCGGTCCATTCGCTCTGGTACATATAGTAGACATCCTTCGGCTGTCCTGCCAGGTCAATGATGCCGAAATAGCTGCTGCGGGCGGGGAAACCGTAAGGTGTCGGCTCACCGATATAGTCGAAACCCGTCCAGATAAACTGTCCGCCGACATACGGTGTATGCTTTACCACATCCCACGTCTCTTCGTGTGTCGAACTCCAAGGAGCATGCATATTGTCGTAGGCCGAACACATATAGGTCGAGTCCTTATACGTCTCGCGCCAGTCTTTCGGGGCTATGATGACCTCGTCTGAGGGCATACGATAATAGCCATTAGTCTGCAGTGCCGACACCGATTCCGTCATGATAAACGGCCTACCGGGGAAGTTCTGCGGCACATCCTTAATCCACTCGTGGTGATAGTTATAGCCGATGATGTCCAGTGCCTTGCCCTTAAACAGGTGGTTACCCGGCGACGGCTCGTTACATCCGGCAGTAATGGGACGCGTGGTGTCGTAACGGCGGATGATGTCTGCCAGATGTTCGGCCATCAGCGTATTGACGCTCTTCTCGCCGTCTTTTGCCAGTGTCGAGGCATCATGACCGGCATTCAGGATGAGGTTCGCCTGTTCCAGCGTCAACGTGTCGGCATCGGCACTGCTCCACTGTTCCAGCACCTCGTTGCCTATCGACCACATCAGGATACAGGGATGATTCCTGTCGCGCAACACCATATCGGTCAGGTCGCGCTCGTGCCATTTGTCGAAGAAACGGGCATAGTCGTTCTGTGTCTTACGACGGCGCCACATATCAAACGACTCGTCCATCACGATGAAACCCATCGTGTCACACATATTCAGCAGTTCGGGGGCAGGAGGGTTATGACTCGAACGGATGGCATTGACACCCATCGCCTTGAGTTTCAATAGTTTGCGGTGCAGGGCATCCTCATTTAAGGCAGCGCCCAGACATCCCAGGTCGTGGTGCTCGCAGACACCATTCAACTTCATATTCTTGCCATTGAGCCAGAAACCGGTCTTCGCATCGAAACGGAAATCGCGGAACGCCGTCGTAGTGGTAAACTCGTCGACCATCTTACCTTTATTATATACGCGCGCGCTAACCTTATATATATAAGGGGAGGCTGGCGACCATAATTTCAAGGTTGCGGGATTAACGTGCAATACCGTCTGAGTACCACTGCCCTTTGCAACCTCACGACCCGCAGCATCCTTCATGCTATACTGTACACTGTAGTTCTTGCCCGACACCTGGGCCTCGACCTTAACCTTTCCTGTCTTTGCATCGGTCTCCACATGCAAGCCCCAATGCTTCACATGGACATAGTCGGTCTTGGTCAACCACACGTGGCGATAGATGCCGCAACCGGAATACCAGCGCGAATTGGGCTGGTCGCTATTGTCCACACGTACGGCAATCACATTATCCGTACAGCGCAGATAGCGTGTGATGTCGACGACGAATGAGCTATAGCCATAGGGGCGATAGTCAACAGCCTCGCCATTGACGAATACAACTGCATTCATATAAATGCCGTCAAATTCAAGGTAATACTTACAGACATCCTGCACACGGAAATGTTTTCTGTACCAAGCTACGCCGCCAGGCAGAGCACCGCCACCGGCTCCCGATTTGTTGTCGGCACTGAAATCCCCTTCGATGGCCCAGTCGTGGGGTAAGTCAAGCAAGCGCCACCGGCTGTCATCATACTCCGCAGTAGCCATCTCCATGTTGCCACCAAGGTTAAATCGCCACCCTTTGTCGAAATTGATGCGCTCACGGGCATAAGCACCGGACAAGGCTATCACCGCTAACAGTAGTGCAAATAGTCGTTTCATGTTCCTTGTATTCCTTTTTTTATTCATTTTCGAACGCAAAGATAATAAAAAAGACTGAGAAAACACAAAAAAAACGCATTTTCTGCAAAAAAAGTAGCTATTTTTTTGGAAGATATGAAAAAAAAACTTAAATTTGCAGCGAATTTGAGAAAAAGTGAGACGAAAGCAAAGGGATTCGTGGGCATATCGCCTGCACATAATCCATATATATATATTGAGAAATTATAACCAAAATGTTTAATTGTAATATTTATTTATTTATGAACAAGAAAATTATTACTGGATTCCTCATGTTTGCACTGGCAGTGTTTAGCATGAGCAGTTTCGTCGCTTGTAAAGACATCGACGAGGATTCTTACGACGACCTGAAGGCTCGTATCAACAAGGAGATGACTCTTCGCGAAGCTATTGAAAAGCAGATCGTGGACCTTTGGAAAGCCATTGACACGTACAAGTGTAAGTGCGATCCTTCCAAGTACGCTTCTCAGGAAGAGTTTAACAAAGTCCTGACGAAACTTAACAATCTTCAGACAACTGTAGATTCATTGAAGAACGCCGGTGGTGGTGGTGGTGGTACTACCTACATTGAGAACCCCTACAATGACGAGTGGATCAAGCTTAGATTCAACGGTGTCAGCGACAGTTTGAAGTTATTGAACACTTTGAACGCTTGGTTGGTTTATGTTGAGAACTTGGCAAAGCAGGACTCTGTCCGCATCGACAGCCTGCGTGACGCTATTGCCGGTTGGGATGTAACACTGACAAATCTGAACTTCCGCGTTGATTCTATTATTAAGAATATGACGCATGACACCATCTATGCTGGTGGTTGCGATTCACTGTGCAAGGCTAAGATTGCTGAAGCTAAGGCAACCGCAGACTCTGCTCTGAAGCTTTCAGAGAAAGCATTGCTGCTTGCTCAGGATAATAGTAATCGTATCGACAGTTTGGAGGCATACGTTAGCCAGATCGTGAAATTTATTAAAGAGGAGGTTAGCCTGCTCAACCAACGCATTGACCTTCTGCTCGACAACATGGTAACTGGTATCATCATCCAGGGTACTGAGAGCCCCGTTATCGGCTACTTCAATACTCCTCTGGACATCCGTTCACAGATACTCGCTGCTTACTATGGTAAAGCAGACCATGAAGTAAGTTTCCCATCAACCAGACAGGCTGACTATGTGGATGATACTGAGATTTGGTCTGGTCGTAACAAGGAGGTGATTGGCGGATTCGACAACATTGAAAAAGCAACCGTTCCCGCCGAGAATTTCGTAAGTAAGGAGCATGGTAACGCTGGTAAACTGTACCTGACTGTGAACCCCACTAAAGTCAACTTCGAAGGTAAGACTCTGACTCTGGAGAGTTCTGCTGGCAATGCTGCTGGTATTGAGCTTGAGCCTCTGAAGAAGTCTGAGAAAGAGTTGACCATGGGTTACACTCGTGCTAACAATGGTTTCTATGAGGCTGAGGCTACTCTGAAAGCAGACAACATCGACAAGGCAAAGGTTCGCATTGACTACCAGAGCCTTGAGAGCGCTGCTAAGGATATGCTGAAGGAGAAGACCAAGAACAGCGTGCTGAGCTTCGGTGCTGCCCTTCTGTCAAGCATGAAGGACGTTATGCCCGCTTATGCTGTAAAGGCTACTTGGACAAGCCCCAAGAACACTTATAACTATACTCAGGATAACTACGACGTTTATTCTCAGTATGGTATGGCTGCTGCTGCCATCAAGCCCTTCTCTTATGCATTCCTGAAGGATCTGAATGTGAACCTGCCCGGTGAGGAGAAGCTGCAGGATCTGGTTGCTCAGATCATTAACAAGATCAACATCAAAGTTGACCTCAATTTGCCCGACTTCTCGAAGTATCAGGGTTCTATCACCTTCAAGGATATTGACCTGTCTACTGTAACGAAGAGTGTTACGCTTACTATCAACTACACCTTGAAGGATGAGAATGGCAATATAATGTATATCCTTGTAACTGACGGTCAGTATACATATTGGATGAAAGATGAGACGAGTCCGTGGGTACATAATAACGATCTCAATCAATGGCAGAATGCTTGGAACCTTGTAAATAGCGTTCCTGTCACAATCGATTTGACTCAGGACGTTGATTTGAGCACTACTCTTCAGCAAATTGTTGACCAGATTAACGCTCAGTTCGGTGCAAGCAGCGACCTCGCTACGACCATCACCAATCTGCTGAACGACGTTGCTTCTCTGGGTAACATCGACACCAAGATTAACGATGCTATCGGTAACGCTAAGGACGACCTCAAAGCTCAGCTGAACAGCTATATCACAAAGGCTTACAACAAGATGAACAGCATCTTCAGCAAGACTCCTAACAAGGCTCTGCAGCCTGTTCTGGTTGGTAAGAGCGGTGATAAGATTGGTATCCTGTCACGTTCTAAGAGCAATCCTACCAAGGTGAACGGTTCTTCACTGACGCTCATTCCTACTTCTTACACTCTCGAGCTGCTGGCTCCTGCTTACAAGAAGTTTGTTGTAGTATCTGACGTCCTCAATGCTGACCTTTCAAAGGCTGATGCTGCTAAGGGTAAGGCTGCTAACGGTGAGAACATGGGTAAGGTTCTCGACAGCGAGAAGACTTGCACCATAAACGGTCAGGCTGGCTACATCTACGAGATTGCCTACAGCGCCGTTGACTATCACGGTAAGGTTGTCATCAAGCGTTTCTATGTACAGTTCTAATTTAATAAAGTCAACATTTTAAAGGATTAAGAACATGAAGAAAACAATAATGTCACTTCTGCTTTTCCTGGGCGTGCTTTCAGCATCTGCCCAGGCCGAGCAGAAAGGCACAACAGAATATGTGTTCCAGCCCCATTGGTATATTACTCTGCAGGGCGGTGGACAGTACACCCTGGGTGAGGGCAAGTTCAGTGATCTGTTGTCTCCCACCGCACAGATTGGTGTAGGTTACAACTTCTCAAAGGTTATTGGTCTGCGTCTCGCAGTAAATGCTTGGCAGAGCAAGGGCGTCATCAAGCTCGACGATAATGATATCGCTGCTGGATTAGAGTATGAAGGTAAGTGGAAGTGGAACTATGTTGCTCCTTCTCTGGAGTTAACGTTCAACCTCTCTAACATTATTTGCAACTACAATCCCAAGCGTCTGCTCAACGTATATGCGCTGATTGGCGGTGGTGCTAACATCGCTTTCAAGAACGACGAGGCACAGGATGTAGAGAAGCAGATTGCTGCTTATCAGAACGTCAACTGGGTGTATGATAACTCACAGAACATGCGCTACCTCTGGGACGGAACCAAGGTAAGACCTTTCGGTAAGGCTGGTCTGCTCTTCGATTTCCGTGTTTCTGACAAGGTTAGCATCAACATCGAAGGTAATGCCAACACCCTCTCTGACAAGTACAACTCAAAGAAGGCTGGCAACTGGGACTGGTACTTCAACGCCCTCGCTGGTGTGAAGATCAACCTCGGCAAGACCTATACCACCAAGTTCACTCCTGATCCCGAGCCCGAGATTCGCTACGTGGAGAAGGTTGTTGAGAAGGTCGTAGAGGTTCCCGCTAAGGTAGAGGTGAAGCCCATTGAGAAGATGCGTCGTGATATCTTCTTCACCATCAATTCTTTCAAGGTGAGAGAGACCGAGGCTGAGAAGATCAAGGACATCGCCGACTATCTGAAGCAGAACCCCAATGCTAAGGTTGAGGTCACTGGTTATGCTGACGCTGGTACTGGTAACAACCGTATCAACGACCGTCTCGCTAAGCAGCGTGCCGACGTAGTTGTAAAGGCTCTGATTAACGAGTACAATATCTCTGCAGATCGAATTTCCTTCGATTCTAAGGGTTCACGTGTACAGCCGTTCGCTGAGAACGACCTCAACCGTGTAACTATCTGTATTGCAGAGTAATTAGCATGTTTCTCATAGTTTAAACCAATATTGAGTCTGACTCTTATCCATACCCATAGCGGTATGGTAGGAGTCAGATTCTTTTTCAAATAACCTATGCTTATGAAAAGATTTAAACTCCTTTTACTCACTTTGATTTGTACGCTGGCCGCTCAGGCACAGCTCCCTGCCGATGGCTACTACCGTGCCAGAAGTTCCATACAGAAACGTTATATCCGTGTGCTCGACAACAGAGGCAGCGTCAACGTTCAAACAACCGATGCCGACTTAGGTGCTCTATGTACCCAGCGCAGTTGGGATAAGGTTGTCTCCGATCCCGGTTCTGTCATCTATATCAAAAAGATAGAAGCACCTAACGGTTACGACCTGCAGAGTCAGGGAACGGGTAGTTACGAGATTATCAAATATGCAGTGAAAGCTCAGGATATGGGCGACGGCAAATACTGGTGTTATGCCAGCACAAGCGGTTTTACAAAATATCTCGCTGACGAAATCATCATCGATTACCTGGCTACGGAAGAGGAAAAGGAACGCGGTTATCTGGTGACAAATGTCACTGACGCACAAAGCGAATACCGCGATTGGGACCTCATTCCTGTAAAAGCTGAAAGTGACAACTATTTCGGTTTACAGCCCAGCATCAAGGTTGGTAACGACTATTACCAGACGTTCTACGCCAGCTTCCCCTTCACCTTCGCTTCCGCAGGTATGTCCTCATGGTATATCAGCAAGGTTGACGAGGTTCGCGGACAAGCAATTATCGAGGAAATAACCGGCGGTGTACCCGCTGCTACCCCCGTCATCATCAAGAGCACAGCTCAGGAGGCCGAAAACAACAAGATCAACGTTGGTGATGCCGCCACAGGTTCTGCTCCCGACAACCAGCTTAATGGTGTTTACTTCTGCAACCCCGGTGCGGGTGACCATACCAATGTTAAAGTTTTCGACCCCGCCACAATGCGTGTGCTAGGTGCTACTGCTGATGGCAAGCTGGCCTTCGTCAAGAATGTTGATCTGCAGTATATTCCATCCAACACCGCTTATATCACCGTCAGTGCTTCTGCTCCTGCCGTATTCAAGGTGGTGACGCCCGAAGAGGCTGCTATCCAGTCTATCACTGTCGACAGCAAGAGTGGTAATATCTACGACCTGCAAGGCCGTAAGGTTACCGACAGCCAGCTGTCGCGCGGCGTCTATATCATGAATGGTCGCAAATATGTGGTAAAATAAAAGGAAATCATCCAAAGATAAACCCCAGCCGCTTGGCTGGGGTTTATTTTTAGAATATAGTATAAGTAAATCGTACGTTCGCTACGGGATAAACCACCAGTTTGGACATCATGTCCACATAGTCACCGACCTTGCCGGTAATGTTTTCCACATCATTGATCAAGTCCGTACCGTCGTGCGCGTAAAGTCTGGGCTTACCGCCCCAGAGCATGATACCGGCATCAAAACCGACATGCAGGCGGTCGTTACCCTTTACCAGACGACCATCGTAACCGAAACCGATATACGGTTTGAAAGCATTCACCTTCATGTCCGCTTTCACCATGTGATCATCATCAGGAGTCATCACGTAAGGATCACCTTTTTTATGTATTACGTTACCCTCCTCATCTGTGATGTCATGGGAATAGTCGCCTAAATAGAGACCCATGCGTCCTGCTCCATCAAATAGTTCCTGCATCTTCAGCAACAGGTCTAAATCCATATAGACATCTTCATAGCCTGGACCCAAGTCTATCAGTTTCACACCAGCCAGTTCGCGTTTCGTCTTACCGTGTAGCTTGTTGTAAATGTTATTATAGATATCCACTGCCACCAGTGACGCCATACTCTCCGTCTGGTTAAACGCCTCAGCGACATTCGACGGACCAAGGAAGAATCCCACCGTAAAACGCCAATGCAGGTTCTGCTGAAACGGATAGATGTCAAACAGCACACTCCAGTTCCACATTTTCGCTTTTCCAGTCATATACACATTATCACTCACTGGTTTACCCGTAAAGGACTCCAGGGCATTGGACATCTTAAAAAATTTCTCTTTACTCGTTGCTGGGTCGTCACCCACCTGAATCTCAAAGGTCATAGGCACCTCAAAACGGGGCATGAAACTCAGTCCCGAGCGCACCCACAAATAATTGTTAATGGGCATACTGGCCTCAACGCCCAGTCCCGTTGTACCTAACGTTACACCAACATTCAGGTGGTTAAACTTATCCCACGGCTGCTTGTCCATTTGCGCACTCGCCGACACGGACACCATCATTGCAGCAGCCGCTAAAAAAATTGACACTCTCATTGTTATATGATCATTCTACTTGCAAAATTAATATTATCAATCTCTCAATTCTCTATTAAAAGTCACCAGGACCATAAAGTCCAAACTCCGGGTCTTTCTCTGGCTGCCACGTCCTCAGCTTAATGAGCGGCTTTTCTGGGTCATTGATATCAATCATCAGCATCAGATAGCCTTTATCGCCATAAGTAGAGGAATAATAATCCTGCTGAATCTGGATGGCATACGACTCCCCACCCTGCCCCATCTTGTAGACGTCGTTGTTGGAGAAGCGGATATTAACAAACTCGTTCTTCTCAAAGCAGCGCTTCAGGCTCTTCAGGTACTCATCCTTTGTCTGACGGTTCAGCTTAATAATGCGATTACCATCCTCGCTGAGCCTCGACTGGTTCTCATTTTTCGCACTAGCCTTCTTAGCAATAGTACCAGTGATGATGACCGCATCGTCATCAAAGACAGAACGAATGTAGTCCAGACGTTTCAGGGCGTATGCCGTCTTATAGTTCTCGAGGAACCCCATAATGGCAAATCGGGACTTCTCATCCCAGACACCTTTGTTCAGAATGTCGTCCTCAGCCGTTTTTCCCAGTCCGAAAGCAATATTCTCAATTTTCTTATCATCGTCGAACACCAGCACAACATCCTCGACGAATGTGGCACGTCCGCCAGAGGCAAAAGAGAACGACATTCTCAGTCCGCGCTCTATCACGTTATCATTATGCTCATAGAAGCGCAGGTTGGACGCATCAAGGATCTTTGCCTTACCGTATTGCATCAGCTTGACGAACATATCCCATCCTCCGTCGGTAAAGAGTGAGCGTACTGACTCATATTTCTTCTGACGGACAGCATCGACGAGGCTTTTCAAAGCCGAGGTATATTCCTCGACATCATCGTCCAACCGCTTGGGCGGAGACATCACCTCGGCGCTATTGGTCGTAAACGACTCGTTCTCCATCTTCTCCATACGGGCCTTTTTCTCCTTGGCTTTCTCCTTACGCTCCATAGGTATCTTCACATTGGATTCAGGCATGGGGGTCCCTTTGACAGCTTTCAGCACGTCTTCCACCTCCTTGTCAATCTTAGCCTCACCAGCATATTCATACTCATACTTCAGCTGAAGCTGTGAACTATCATATTCCGGTGCCAACTCCACAAGGCCCCAACCATCCTTGGCACTATAGATAGCACTCCAGTCCTGACCGTCCCAATATTTGTAGTCCACACTATTGACAGGCTTATCCTTGTAGGTAATGGCCAGTTTGACGTCGTTCTCGTCNNAGGCTCTTCAGCAGCGTCAGCGCCCAGTAGAAGTTACGCAATACGTCATCCACCTTGCCTTTCTTCTCTGCACGAAGGGCTGTCTCCACCATATCGATGGCCTTACGCTTGCGGGCCTCGAAAATCTTTTCTATCTCGCTAACCTTGATCCAGCGTACAACGTGGACATCGTTGGGTTTGTTCTTCAGCACCTTCTGCTTCGTATTGGTCAGCGTAGCCTGCGAATAGGTATTGATAGTATTGGTAAACTGCGACTCCTCGTCCAGCTGGCCATTGCTGTTGGTGGCCTTAAGCGTACGGTGTGACTCATTGGTCACGCTGGAGGCAATCTTGCTAATCAGACTACCCAGTGCCTGACGTTCAGCCTCATCGACAGTCTTACCCCATCCTTCACCGTAGATGTAATCTTCACTTTCCCTGACGGTTTCCCAAGTCTGCGCAAACACACCCAGGGTCGTCATCATCATTACCAGCAGGGCTAATATCCTGCTATTCAGTGTTGTCTTGTACATATCTTACTTATTCTTATTTTACAATCACCTTACGTCCATTCTGGATATAGACACCCTTTGTTGTCGGAGTATTCTGCAACTTACGGCCATCCAGCGTGAACCACTCACCGTTTCCTTCTTCCGTCTGACTTCTGACTTCAAGGATGTCCGTCGTATTGTCATCCGTATTTTCGCCAATAATGAAGTACATCGGAGCAGGCGAGGAGCCTTTGTGCATCGTGTAAGCCTCGAAGGGACGCACCTCGCGGTAGTTACGCTCGAAAACGCTGCCCGCGGCATAGTATTCACGCTTCTCACCGACATTCAGAGCGTAGATATCAGGCTGCATAGCCATGCTCTGGAAGGCTGGCGCCATGATGAACTCTGCGGACTCGTCCGTCACGTCAATAGTCTGAGGCACTGTCACATTCTCCGCAGCAAACGTTACCTGTCCTGACAGGTTGAAACGCTCAGGATATTCATACGAGTTAGGCATACTGATAATATAAGGAGTATTCGCCTCTATCGTCTGCACAGCCTGCAACCCGCTATGCGTCAAGCGGCGCAGCCAGAAGTGAAGATTGCTGGCATCGCTGCCGAACGGAGCAATCACGCCCTTGTCCTGATGGGTAATGGTCTGCACGGCAAACGGCAGAGCCAACGACTCCCAGCCGCGACTGTAGCCAATACGCGTCTGCTGCTTGAAGTTGCGGGTGTAACTGATCTTCTCGGCCTGGAACTCCTGCGGACAGTACCAATTGTTGTTGCCCGATGCATCCTTTAGCACGATTTCCTGAGCCACACCGTTCACCACGACATTCTGAATGCCCTCGGGTGCCAGACGATCCTCGTTGACATATACCAACACGTTGGGATTCTGAATGCCACGATACTGTGCAGCAGGAATCTCAGCATTACCTGCCTGAACGGCAGCCAGCATCGGATAGTCACTCAGCCAGAATTTCGTCTCGTCGGTAATGTTCGATGCATACGTCTCGTCAACCACCACACGCATGATGCTGCCACGCTTTTCATACCAGGGTTCTCTGGTCATCGTGGGCGTGATGAGCATACCCTTTCTGATGTCGCGCTGCTCGTCGTAGTAGAGTCTCAACGTCGTATTATCGCCGGTGAGCACGCCGTAAGACTCTGGCTCAGTATTAGGCATCTCGACAATGTTCTGGAACTGGTTCCAACCCTCCATCGCCAGATAGCGTTCGCGGGTGCCGTAAGGCACGTAGAGCGTAGCCTGTTCATAAACAGCCGATCCGAAATAAGCTTCTGTTGCTACCGGTGGCGTCTTGATGTATGAAGTGATGGTTCTGATATTGTCACATCTGTAGAAGGCCAGATGACCAAAGGTAGAAACACTTTGTCCGAAAGTGACCGACTGCAAATTGCTATTCTCCAAGAAGCCCTGGAAACTTACTGTTGTCACATTGCTCGGAATGACGATACTCTCCAATCCGCTGCTCTGGAAGGCACAAGAGCCAATGGTTGTCACCGTCTCGGGAATATCAATCGACTTCAGACTGCTACAGCCGTAGAATACCTCCGAGCCGATTTCAGTAAGTTCCGACGGTAGTCTCACCGACGACAACTCTTTACAAAGGAGAAACGCATCTTCACCGATTTCCTTGACGTTGTCCGGGATATTGATGGCGGTAATGCCAGAACCATTGAAAGAATACTCACCAATGGTCGTAACCGAAGTCGGAACGAAGGTATTCTTACATCCCAACACCAGCTTGTTGGTAGCCTTCTCGACAATCGCATTACAGCCAATACGAGAGTCATAAACCGGATTATTCAGCTCTACCTGAATGGTCGCCAGATTGCTACACATGGCAAAGCTTCGTGAGCCGATGCTCGAAATATTCTCGAGCAGCGTCAAGTTGGTCAGTCCTTTGCAGGCATAGAAGGCATAGTTAGCAATAGCCGTCACGCTACGAGGTATGAAGGATTTGTCGCAACCCGTATAGATGGTGTTGGAAGCCGTATGGATAATGGTATTGCTGTTTTCGCGAGAGTCGAACACCTCGTTACCCTCCTCAACGACAATAGACGTTAGATTAGGACAGCTTTGGAAAACATTTCGGTTGTAATACGCACCCAGTTCCGTTACGCTACGCGGTATGACAACCGAAGTAAACGCACAGTTCTCGAACGCTGCGCCACCTATGGATTTCAGATTGCCGGGAAGGTCGGCCTTTGCCAACTTCGTACAATACTCGAAGGCAGAAGTACTTATCGAGGTTATACTATTGGGGATATCTACCGAGGTAATCTCCTGACATGTCCAGAAAGCCCGCTCACCGATGGCAATCACATCGAATCCCTTAGCTTTTTCAGGAATGGTGACATGACCTGCCGTAGAAGCGTCAACAGCTGCAGGGTGTCCCCATACGTTAGATGGTTTACCACCTACCTGACAGGTATTCTGTGCTACGCTGATAATCCTAAAGGTCATAGTGATACCCTCGGCGGTGATGTCGGTGAACTCGTCACCATCATGCCATTCACCGGGAGTTCCTGGCTGATATTCCTCTATCCTCCTTGCCAATTCCTCTAGCATCATCATGACCTCCTCCTGCCTTTTCATGCACTCATTTTGATCAATACTGGTCTCAGCCACCTGAATGCGTTTTTCTACATCATAAATGTACATTTCTGTTTCAGCACACATAGCCCATAGTTCTTCAGCTTTATGCTCAGGGTCTTTATCATACAGTTTCGTCACAAGATATTCCATGTCGGCTTTAAGCATATCATTCCGCTTTAGCAAATCGAACATCATTGCCTCAAATTTCTCCTTAAGCGTAAAATAGCCTGCCTTATCAGTTCCCCTACCTTCGTCAATGCGGGCGTAGGTATAGTCGGTATGGTCAGCACTATAGGTCGTCGTCTCGCCTCCGACAATGTTGGTACAGTCGTTGAAGACCTCTTCGCCCGACGTCACATTCTCCGTCGTCCAGTCCGGTCCTGCGAAGATGACCCTCATGGCGAAACATCCGTTGAACATCCTGTACATATCCGTCAGTTTGCCCGTGTTGAAGTTCGTGAGGTCGAGACGCCTTATGGCGCTACAGTTGTAGAACATATAGCGCATATTCTTCACGTTCTTCGTCACAAATGTGCTCACGTCAAGATCCGTCAGACTGGAACACTCAGCAAACATCGCCTCCATATCCCTCACATTGTCCGTCTTCACCTTATCAAGTCCCGTGATGGTCTTCAAATTGTTTAACCTGTTGAACCATCGTGCCGTACTTGTCAGCGATGTATAGTCGGCAAACGAGTTGTCGAACACGGCAGTAGTAATCTCGCTGACGTGATTACCCCACTCGTCGGAAGTGCCCAGCGCAATACCTTCCCGCTCAGCCCTGTTCTTGTCGTAGTAGAACGTCACCTTCGTGTTGTTGTCGCTAAGCACCGTGTAGGGCTCGGGCATCACTTCGAAAGCGTACGTTGCAACGGGCGAAGCATCCTTGCCTTCAACAATGGCCATCGCCCTGATAGTAGTAGCCTGCGTCAGTGCCAGCGGCTCCGTATAAACCGCGCTGTGAGTATTCGGCTCCGTACCGTCCGTCGTATAGTAAATCTTAGCATCGAACGGGCTCTGGATGTTTACCGTATTGAATTTCTGCGTAAATGTCGGCTTCGGACACTGCCAGTCCAGTATCACCTCAAACTTCACGTTGTCAAAGTAATAGTTATTGGCTTCCGCAAGGCGGTTGAGGGTAAAGGCAACAGAACGCATGGGCTGCTGGTCCGACGATTTCTCTGGAAACATTTCACTCTCGTAGGTATAATGTTGCCATTCGGGAGTGAATGTCATATAGTCTTCGTCGAACATAAAGCCATTGATATATACCGTTGGCTCGGCATGCGCCTCCACACTGACCTCAGCCTCCTTGTCAGCACGATAGTCGAACGACACGCGGATGCGACTACCTTCGCTGACGGGCTGGTTCAGACGGAACCAGAACTGGTTGTCATACATTTCTTTCTCCTTAGCCGTTGTCTCAATCTTGATGCCGCGGCTGCCGTTCACACCCACACCGTTGGCAATGGCTACAGTGTCGGGCACAGCACTCTCCAGATTATTCCTATACCAGTAGCTACTATTATTCTCCCCCTCCATATCGCCGTTCTCAATCAGGTCAACGACAATGATATCAGCAGGAGCATCCATAAATGTAAAATATCCTGGTGACTGGCTATTCGGACCTCCGTCAATTCGGGCGTAGGTATAATCTACATGGTTAGGATCGAAATGAGTGCCTGCACCACCGACAAGGCTTAGGCATTCATTAAACATTCCTTCACCCATTTCCAAACTGGCGAAACTCCAATCGTCACCTACATAAATCGTTGTAAGATTAGAACAGCCACTGAACATCGCATTAAGGTCTGACACTTTATCAGTCCTAAAGCTGGAGAGATCGAGGCTTGTTAAGCCAGAACATCCTTGGAACATACTTTCCATCCAGGTATTGTTCTGCGTGTCGAAGTTGGTAAGATTCAAACTCGTCAAACCAGAACAGCCATAGAACATATAACCTGTACTCATCACTTTTTGCGTATCGAAATGGCTTACATCAAGCGTAGTCAGATTAGTACAGTCAACAAACATTCTATCCATTGCCTCCACCTGTGACGTATTGAAGCCACTTACATCCAGACTTGTCAAGCTGCTACAAGAATGGAACATCTGTCCCATGTCCGTCACATTCTCGGTATTGAATCCACTGACATCAACAGCCGTGAGACTTGAACATCCTTGGAACATGTCTCTCATGTTCGTCACATTGTCAGTCTTCAGGTTCTCAATGCCTGTAATCGTTGTCAGATTCGAACATTCCCTAAACCAGCAGAAAGTACTTGTCAGAGTTGTACAATCAGCAAATGAACTATGGAACACTACGCTCACAATAGTTGGGCAAGCGTCCGCCCACCCTCTTTCAGATGCCTGGCCAAACGGTCCGACACTCATTCCATTCCTTGCCGCCTTCTGGTCGTCGTAGTAGAACGTCAGCACGGTGTTATTGTCACTCAGTACGGCGTACGGCTCTTGAGCCAGCATTCTCGTGCTGCCCAAAACCATCATCACCAACACGAATAAAGTCTTGAAAAGTCTGTTCTGCTTCATATTATATATTTTTTTACTTTATACGCTATTTTGTTTTTTAGTTGGTTGCAAAGATACAAACTTATTCTGACAATACCAAATAATAACGCTTCTTTTTGTAAGATAGTACAAGTAAAGACGAACGAAGGCGGAAGGAAGCAAGGGACGAACCTGTAGTTAACTGGGGTAGGACGAATCTGAAAAAAGAATTATATGTGATAAAGAATGTCGAATTCAAATTTTACATACAGAAAAGACAAAAAAGGGTTCATCTATTCATTATTCGAAGTAATATACTGAAACTCAGATGCTTGCCGAATGAATAGTGGCTATGAATAGTGGTGCGTCTATTCATTATTTGGAGGATTTTGCAGAAATTACTAATGTTTTAAGCAAAAAAGCAGAAGTGTTTCTTTATTATAATAACACCGGAAACACTTTGTCACAAGGGGCGTGACAAAGTGTTTCTGCTGTAGTTACAAAGTGTTACGATATTATTTGTTATTGTGTAACTAACTGGTTTTCAAGCGAGAATTAGCCTATTAGCAGCAAAAGAAGGCTTCAAAATTGGAAAAGATGAATAGTGGATGAATGGTAAAGACTGACTATTCATAAAGTAATTAATTGATTATTAGATAGTTATTCCAAAAGATGAATAGATGAATAGTTAAAATGAAAATTTCAGTGGAATGAAATTTTATAATCACAACAATCACAGGGCAGAGGCTATAAGCAAATGAATACACGCCCATAACCAAATGAATATGAGGCTCCAGACAAATGAATGTCCGGAGCCTCACTCAATCACTATATTCAAGCTATATGCGCCTACTTCACCACCGTTTTGCGGCCGTTGTAGATATAGACACCCTTCTTTAACGTTGAACGTTGAACATTGAACGTTGAACCAAGCTTACGGCCCTGTAGGTCGTACCACTCACCGTTTCCATCATCCATCATCCATCTGACACCAGGAACATCCGTCGTCGAGCCTTCAAGGTCGCTGAGGTCGAAGAACAGCGGAGCAGGCTGATCGCCACGATGCAGCGTATAGGCCTCGAAGGGGCGCACTTCGCGATAGTTACGCTCGAAGATACTGCCCTCGGGACGACCGTTACGCTCCTCGCCAACATTCAACGCATAGACATACTCGCTGACTGGCATACGCTGGAAGGCAGGAACCATCATGTAGTCAGCCGACTCGTCTGCCATCTGCTCTGTCCTTTCCACATAGGCATCCTCAGCAGCGAACGTCACCCGTCCATTGAGGTTGAAGCGTGAGGCATAATCCTCACTGTTCGGCATACTGATGATGTAAGGCGTGTTGGGTTCAATCATCTGTACGCTGATGAGACCTTCATGGCCCAGACGGCGCAGCCAGAAGTGAAGACCGCTGGCGTCACTGCCGAACGGAGCTATCACGCCCTTGTCCTGATGGGTGATGGTCTGCACGGCAAACGGCAGTGCCAGCGACTCCCAGCCGCGGCTGATGCCAATCTGCGTCTGCTGTCGGAAATCACGGGTGTAGCTGATCTTCTCAGCACGGAACGGCTCCGGGCAGTACCAATTGTTGTTGACAATCTTTCCGTCAGGATTATCCGTCAACACAATCTCCTTTGCCACACCGTTCACTACGACGTTCTGCACACCCTCAGGAGCCAATCGCGCCTCGTTGACATACAACAGCAGGTTGGGATTGCCAATCTTAGTATACTCCTCAGCAGGAATCTCCGCACTGCCAGCTTGAATGGAGGCGAGGCTTGAACAGCCTGAGAACATATTAATAAAATTGGTAACACTCTTAGTGCTAAAACTACTCATGTTGATGTTTGTCAGATTCGGACTATTATCAAACATGTACTCAAAATCCGTTACGTTTTCTGTATTGAAGCTGCTGAGGTCAATCTGTTTCAAAGTCGTCCTGCCAAACATTTCCCTCATGCTCGTAACATTAGCAGTATTGAAGTTACTTAAATCTAAACTTTCAAGCTTTGGACAATCGCAGAACATCCAACTCATGTCCGTAACATTGTTGGTGTTAAGATTACTAATACCTATAATATTAGTCAGTTGACTAAATCTGGTAAACCACAGGCTAGTACTTGTAATGGTTGTACATTCAGCAAATGAATTATCAAACACAACAGTCGTAATCAGATCTTTTTGGTCAAGCCAAGACTGTGTGTCCCAATAGAACGGCCCGACATCCATGCCATTCCGGTTTGCCTTCTGGTCATCGTAGTAGAACGTCAGCACGGTGTTGTTATCGCTGAGCGCAGCATAAGGCTCAGCATCAAGAGCAACAGGATCACCAAATTCTTCTATGTTCTTGAAGTCCTTCCATCCATTGGTCTCCTGATAAGCAGCCTTGGCGCCATAGGGAACGTAGAGTATGGCGTTCTCACACGTCGCTTCATCGAACGGTGTCACCTCTTCGTCGTTCTTCAGGTATGGAGGCGTTACATTATCCACACGCAGTTTTTCCAATGCGCTACACTTCCTCAGGGCCAACTCCTCGATCTGACTGACTGACGACGGAATATTCAGCTCGTGCAGGTTGTTGCACCAATAAAAGGCGAACGGTGCAATGGCGGTAACGGTTCTGACAGTACCACCATGATTGATTTGCGATGGCAGTTTAAGTTGTTCCAACTGATCCTTTTCGTTCACCCAACTGATTGCCGCCTGGTTGTTACTGCGCAGGGTGTACACCAGTCCGTCGACGGTTACTTCATCGTCAGAGGTGTCGCCGACAACGGTTACCTTGTTCGTCTTCGCCCAGCGGGCGTTCATGTCATCAGGCATGATGTTGTCAAGGCTTTCGGAAGTCCAGTATCCTTCTTGGGTGCGCGTTGACACCATTTCGTAATAGCCGGCATAGCTGAAGTGGCTTAGGACGGGCTGACCGTCGCTTGTCGTTCCGGTGAATATGGAAAACCAGCCCCAGTTACTGTCTTCGAATACCATCTCTTTGTTGAAGGCAGGCTGGTCAACGGGCGAGAGGTAGGCGTAGCCGTTCATCGAATAACCGCCACCATCCGCCTTCGAATTGTTGAACACATACATCATATTCCGCTCCTTGTCAATCATCATACTTGCGATGGTTGCATCGTTATACCGGTTGTCATCGGTATAGATGGTGCCTTCGTCCACCACCACCGTCGTGATATCGTTGCCATCCACAATATCGAGCGTCAGTTGCGTCAGGTACATCTTCCAGCCGTCAGCGTTGGTTCTGTATTGATTCTTGTCGAGGGCCTTGTAGAGTTTGTATTCCTTACCGCCAACCTGCCGCCAAAGTAACAGCATACGATTGCCGAAATCGCCACTCACAACAGGTGCATCCTTATACGTAAAGTAACCCGGCATCTGGCTGTTTGGTCCACCGTCGATTCGGGCATAGGTCGCATCAATGTAGTTCTCGTCAAACGTCGTGCCTTTACCACCGACTATACTGTAGCAGCGCTCGAACATATTATTACTCTCTGTAACGCTTGCTGTAGTCCAACTATCACTGACATAGACCGTCGTAAGCGATGTACAGCGATAGAACATAGATCTCATATTGGTAACCTTATTTGTATTGAAACTGCTCAAGTCAATCGTCTTCAGACTACTGCAGTTCAAGAACAAGTCACCCATATTCGTCACATTTTCCGTGTTTACGCCGTCAAAGATTATATTCTCCAGTCCGGTACAGCCCTCAAATACCTGATGCATGTTTGTCACATTGCCCAGATTGAGGTTGCTCAAGTCAAGACTCGTCAACGATTCGCAGTCGCAGAACATGGAATTGATATCGTTGACGTTGTCCGTCTTGAGATTCTGAATGCCTTTGATGGTCGTGAGCTTCGTCAACTGGTAGAACCAATAAGCAGTACTTGTCAACGTAGTACAGTTAGCAAACGAGTCATCAAAGACTACAGTCGTAATGGTCGATCTGTTGTCATACCATTCAGTGCTGACGCCATAGGAACCCAAATTCTCAAACGGCCCGACACTCATGCCATTCCGTTGTTCCTTCTCCGTGTCGTAATAAAACGTCAACACGGTATTATTCTCGCTGAGCACAGCGTATGGTTCAGGGTCAAGAGCAACGGGATCACCGAATTCCTCGATATTGGCAAAATGGTTCCATGCTTCAGTATTCTGGTAAGCAGTCTTGGTGCCTGTACGGACAAAAAGAGTAGCATTCTGGTAAGTGATGTCTAGGAAGGTATTCTCGTTTATAACGAATGGCTTTTTGATATAGGAGCGAATTGATTCAAGTTTGTTGCAATCAGCAAAAGCATTACTTCCTATCGTGGCCATTTTTTCTGGAATTTCAATAGAAGCTATATTACTAGACCAAAAGGCCATCTCTTCAATGGATGTTACACTTTCTGGTAAAATAAGTGATTGAATCTGAGTGGAAGCAAATGCTTGACTGCCTATGCTCACTACACCATCAGGTATAATAGTCGTGTTGCACCCGACAATGATCCTGTTTGTAGTAGTTTCTATGATTCCATTGCAATTGTTACGTGAATCGTAAACGGTGTTACCTTCATCTACTACTATGAATTTAAGGTTTCCACAATTAATAAATGGTCGATCTATTTCTTTAACGCTACTTGATATTCTGACCGATTCGAGAGAATGGCAGTTGGTAAATGCCCAAAAGGCAATTGTTGTAACAGAGTTGGGAATATCTAAAGTAACGAAACCTGTTCCATTAAAGCTATTCTCACCAATGATTTCTAGTGTTGATGGGAAATCAAGAGTCTTAATTTCATAATGGCCATAGAAGGCGTACCGTCCTATAGCTACTATACCTTCTGGGATAACAGTTGTCCTACAACCTGTTATTAATGTGTTGGTACTGGTTTCTATTATAGCATTACATTGACTACGGGAGTCATAAATAGTATTTTGTTCATTCACAGTGATGGATTCCAAACCAGTACAGTCTCGAAATGCCGTACCATTTATTGACGTCACAGATGCAGGAATGAATAATGATTTTAGACTTCTACATATTCCAAATGCAGCATGTCCTATCGTTTTTAGTTCCTCAGGCAATTCAATAAACATCAGATTTTCGTCGCTGAAAAATGCTGCACTACCAATATTTGTTATTGTTTGGGGTAACCTGATTTCCTGCAAATTTCCACAATCATAAAATGCATTATTTCCAATGGCAGTTAGTCCTGAGAAGTACTCTAACTCAAAGAAACGGACGATTTCAGTGTTTCCTTTAAATACTTCACCAAGGTCGGTCACCGCAGCGGCCTCGTCGTAACTCAGTTCACCGTCACCGTCGGTATCCCAGTTGGCTACGCATAAGGCCTTTACTGCATCATCTTCGAACTGGATGATATTCTGTGCCAAAGAACTAATGGGTAAAATGATAGCGAGCACCATCAAGATGGTGGTTAGCAGATTTTTTTTCATATTGTTTTCTAGTTTTGTCGTTATTTCATTTTTTACTTGGCTGCAAAGATACGAACTTATCCTAGTCTCTATTTCACCTGGATGATTGTGGCCTCGGAATTCTTCATTGTAGGTATTGTCTCACCCACGCGACCACCAATATAACTCGGGTCGCAGATAATGAAGCGACTGTCTTCTAACTTCAGGAAGTCACCTACGACTACTGCATCCGCGAAATCGACGGCTGCAGTCAGATGGCCTGCAGAATAATAGATCAGCGCTGCATCGATGCCCACCACATCGCGTACTAAACGAGCCAGCAGGATGGAGCGGTCCTCCGAATCAGCATAAGGATAAAAGAGCGTCTCTTCAGGATAGAAAGCCCGGTCGTAACCCCACACCTTCTCGTCATATTCAAATTCGAAACCCGTCTGTACCCACCACAGTATCTGCTGTACGGCTTCAAGCTGACTCATGCCAGCCACCTTCTGCTTCATCTTGGTAACAAGGCTGTCCTTGACTTGCTGCTCAAACGGATATTCTGCCAATGTTGCCCATCGAGTCATGAAATTCTCGTCATCACCTGCCAAAGGCACTTCATTATAGTAGTCAATAAGATTTTGGTTCATCGTAATGGTGAAAGCAAAGGTAGAGTCTTTCTTGGACGTAATGGTACGAGGCGCCGTCGGTTTCTGTGCCAGTTTCATCTCCCCCTGATAGTGGAAATCAATAGGCCTGCCCTCCATTTTTTGGAGCATAGCGGTTTCCTCGTTGGCCACAGAGTCGCCATATACATAATACTTATGACCATTCAGCAAGATGCCCGCTGCGTTATAGACAAAAGCGTCCGACTGATACCATAGATTCAGTTTGCCTTTGTTCGCACTTACCATCGCGCCATAGCCAGAGCGTGTCAGCATGTCATACATCAGCAACACAGCCTCGTTGGTACTGTCAAGACTGGCTGTGGCAAAGCGGTCGAGCATCTTAACATATGCCCAGTCGCTCAGGTTCAGCTCCTGCTTGATGCGCTGACAGTCCTTCAGGGTCTCTATGGTGGAGGACTTGATCCATACCAGACACTTACTCACCTCGTCCTTGCTGACATCCTTCATCGCTTCACGCTGCGAAGTGTCGAAATGAATGTTCAGATCAGTACCATAGAGGCTGAACTGAACAATATTGCTATGCTTGTCAGAACACGAAATAGTAAATACGCCTGCCAAAGTCAGGCACACAACTGATAATAGAACCTTTTTCATGATTATTTATACTTATTGTCTTTTCTACTTAAACACCACTTTGCGACCGTTGCGGATATAAACACCCTTCTTTAACGTTGAACGTTGAACATTTAACGTTGAACCAAGCTTACGGCCCTGTAGGTCGTACCACTCACCGTTTCCATCTTCCGTCTGACTTCTGACTTCAAGGATGTCCGTCGTGCCTTCCTGGTCGCTAAGTTCGAAGAACAGCGGAGCGGGCTGATCGCCACGATGCAGCGTATAGGCCTCGAAGGGGCGCACTTCGCGATAGTTACGCTCGAAAATGCTGCCCTCGGGACGACCGTTACGTTCCTCGCCAACATTCAACGCATAGACATACTCGCTGACTGGCATACGCTGGAAGGTGGGAACCATCATGTAGTCTGCCGACTCGTCCTCCATCTGCTCCGTCCTTTCCACATAGGCATCCTCAGCAGCGAACGTCACCCGTCCATTGAGGTTGAAGCGTGAGGCATAGTCCTCGCTGTTCGGCATACTGATGATGTAAGGCGTGTTGGGCTCAATCATCTGTACGCTGATAAGACCTTCATGACCCAGACGGCGCAGCCAGAAGTGAAGACCGCTGGCGTCACTGCCGAACGGAGCTATCGCGCCCTTGTCCTGATGGGTGATGGTCTGCACGGCAAACGGCAGGGCCAGCGACTCCCAGCCGCGGCTGATGCCAACTTGCGTCTGCTGTCGGAAATCACGGGTGTAGCTGATCTTCTCAGCACGGAACGGCTCCGGACAGTACCAGTTGTTGTTGACAATCTTTCCGTCAGGATTATCCGTCAGCACGATTTCCTTCGCCACACCGTTCACCACGACGTTCTGAACGCCCTCAGGTGCCAGTCGTGCCTCGTTGACATATAGCAGCAGGTTGGGATTACCAATCTTAGCATACTCCTCAGCAGGAATCTCCGCAGAACCCGCCTGAATGGCAGCCAGCGACGTACAACCCTCGAACATAAGCTCCATAACCGGATTTTGTGTCGTAAGGAAATTGCTCAAGTCAAGCGTTGTCAGAGAAGAACATCCTTGGAACATTTCCGTCAAACGTGTTACATTAGACGTATTAAAATTACTTACATCTATAGACGTGAGGGACGAACAACCCATAAACATCTCACCCATATCAGTCACATTCGACGTATTGAAGCCACTGACGTCAATACTTGTCAGCTTTGAGCAACCTATAAACATGCCATCCAATCTTGTATTCTTCTCTGTATTGAAATGGCTCACGTCGAGTGTTGTCAAATTAGAACACCAACCAAACATTCCTAACATTTGAGTCATATTGTCAGTCTTCAGATTGGTAATGCCTGTTACAGAAGTCAGATTGCTGCATTCCCAGAACCAATAGGCTGACCCTTCCAAATCCGTACAATTAGCGAACGAGTCATCAAATACAACATTGGTAATGTTTTCCCTCTGTCCAAACCATCCGGAATTAACTATATTACCAGGCCCAAGACCAAAACTCTCAACATCCATACCATTCCGCTCAGTTTTATGTTCATCATAGTAGAACGTCAGGACGGTGTTGTTGTCCGAGAGTACAGCGTAAGGCTCGGCATCGTGTGGCATGTCACCTTCGTGCACCTTAATGATTACCTGACCACTTAAATAACCCCACTCATGGTTAATGGTTACGGGTACAAAAATAGTGAACGATCCAAGCTGCCCGCCATTATTCACGAAGGTCAGCATTCCATGATTCAAGTCAGGATTATAACTAACTGCAAGATCTGGAGCCATCTCACTCAATGAGTGCAGAGAGCCGTCCGGACTGCCCAAATCGGTCATAATGATTTTATTAAGCTCTTCGCCGTTTTCCGTTCCCGTAATCATGGGACTATCGACACGATAGTACTCATACAAATCGGGGGAATCATTACGAACAAGTTGCTTATTGCGCCAGTCCTGCAAATGGATGAGTTCATCCAAAGGTACAGAAACCTCCTGGCTATTTTCAAAACTAATCTCAACAAGGCTGATACTTTCAATGCTAAGAGGTTTCGTGAGCATTACCGTGAATGATCCGTTTGTCAGCGGCATCTCATCGTCACCAATATAAGCTTTCACGCAAAGTGGCAACGATACATACCGGTCTGTTGCACTAAGTAAGCTCCACGTAACATCTGTGTTGAGAATACGTATCATACCCCATTCTGGGTCTATCTCAGCCACTTCGCCCTGCATGTTAGCATCCTCATATATCAGTATCCTGCCACCGTCGATTGTCTTCCAATGGCCTTTCTCTGTGAACAAAATACGTCCCTCTACATTATTAACCGGCTCACCGTTCTGCGTAGTAAAGGCCAACTTATTCTCAACGAAAGTATTCAGTACATTATTCTCCCATATAGACACTTCGCCGGGCGGCAGCGGCACATTTATTATGATAGCCTCGAAACCATCCGGATTACCGGCCTCATCGTACCAATAGTTATCTATCTTTCCCGTCAGCACGAGGGCGTTAGGATCAACGGCTGGCGCATCCTTGAACGTAAAATACCCTGGCATCTGGCTATTCGGGCCACCATCTATTCGGGCATAAGTGTGATCAACATGATTAGCATCATAGGCAGTACCTGCTCCACCAACAAGGCTTGTGCAATTCGTGAACATTTCGTCTCCTTTCGTTGTAACATCCGTTGTCCACCCACTGCCAGCATAAATAGTTTTCAGACTGAAACAATTCATGAACAAGTGCCTCATGTCCTCCTTTGCGTTAGCCGTGTTGAAGTTGCTCAGGTCGAGGGTTGTCAGACCAGAACAAGTATAGAACATGCGGCTTATGTCCGTTACGTTTGCAGTGTTGAAGCCCGTCACATCAAGGGTTGTCAAGCCGGAACAACCGGCGAACATGCTACCCATGTTCGTCACATTTTCAGTGTTGAATCCGCTTACGTCGAGGATTGTCAAACCATAACAGTTATCGAACATATATTCCATATTCGTCACATTTTCCGTATTGAAATGGCTTACGTCGATACTCGTCAGACTAGAACAATCCTTAAACATCCTTCTCATGCTCGTCACATTTGCCGTATAGAGGTTGTTAATGCCAGAGATTGAAGTCAAATTACTGCATCCGTCAAACCATCTAGCTGTACTGGTGATACTTGTGCAACTAGCAAAAGACGGATCGAACTCAACTGACGTTATTGTGGTGACATCGTCTTTCCATTCCCTGCTGTCTGTATTTACAAACGGCCCGACATCCATTCCATTTCGCTCGGTCTTTTTATCATCACAATAGAATGTCAACACGGTGTTGTTGTCGCTAAGCACCGCATAAGGTGCCGCATCACCTGCTAATGTTCCTTGCGCCAGCATGTTGGTGTAGCCCAAAACAACGAGCAGCAACACGAATAATGTCTTGAAAAGTCTGTTCTGTTTCATCATATTTTAGTTCTTTTGCTTTTAGTTTATAACGTTTGTAGCTGCAAAGATACGAATAAATGAGTAAAAAACCAAAGAGAAATGATTTTTTTTTCACAGAATATTTGGCAGTTCAAGAATTATTCCCTATCTTTGCCCTCACTAAGGCTATTACATATATATATTTATTAACAAATAAAACTGAAATGATTATGAATAAGATTAAAGTTATCCTTGTATTGATGATGGTGTCGCTGTCACTGAACATGATGGCACAAAATGAGTATGCGGCCAAGAAGAAACAGGCCAGAGCTGAACTGAAAGAGAAAGCCTCCAAAGCTGCACGTGATGAAGCCAAACGGCTAAAGAAGGAAGGCTGGACTATCTCTCCTGGAGCCCTCCCCTTGGAAGTACAACTGGACAGAGCATATACTTATGAGCTCGACCGCGATGACAATGGCGATCCCGTGAATATCCTCGGTAACGGAATGAGCGTTGGCGAAAGCTATGATGCTGCCAAAATGCAGGCTACGGAACTGGCCCGCGTAGATATTGCCGGAAAGATTGAGTCGGAGACCACCATGCTGATTGACAATCTGGTGGGTAACAAACAACTACCCAACGAAGAAGCAGCATCAGTCACCACCCTGCTGGCCGAAGGCAAAACTATTATCTCGCAGAAACTGGGACGCATGCAGCCTGTTCTGGAGTGCTATCGGGTGAACAAAAAAACTAAGAACAAAGAAGTGCTTGTACGTCTGTCCACCAAGGAAAGTTCTGTCCGTGAAGTAGTGAAGGCCTATCTCCGCGAAGAAATGGAGAAGAAGGGTGCCAAAATGAGCGAACAGCTGGATAAACTTCTGAAGTTAGACAAATGAGTGACGAGCAGAAAATGACCAGGTCTCAGAAACTTCTGAGATATGTCATCATCACGCTGTTAGCTTTCTGCGTGATGGGCATCTATGCCATGCTGGCCCTTAACATGAAGGTGTTCAGTCCCATCTCCAAAGCCCTCGGCGACTATTCGTACGAGGACTTCTATTACCAGATTTTGGGAAATACAGAAGACAAGGATACAAGCAATATTGTAACCCTTGTGGACATGACGGAGTTGTTTAGCCGACGTGACTTGGCCAATCTGCTGACGGAGATAGAGAGTCTGCACCCGAAAGTGATGGGGGTCGATGTCGTATTCCAGGGGCTGAAAGAGGACACAATAGGCGACCAAATGGTCATACAAGCGGCCAAGGACTGCCCATCGGCCGTTTTCGGCTATATGCTAATTGACAAGACCGACGATGCCGTCCATTCGTTCTTCATGAGCGACTCCCTTCAGGAAGCCTTCATCAACATGCCCCGTCAGTTGTATGGCGGACTGAAGCGTAGTATGAACATCGGACGAACGCATCAGGGAAAGCTCTATCCTTCGTTTGCAAAGGTGGTGGCAGAAAAATATGCCGGCCAGGAGATCGTTCCATTGGAAGACAAAACGATAAGAATCAATTTCTCACCTATGGCTTTCCAGAAGATTTCCTACAAGGAAGTCAGCCAGCACCCCGAACTGATAGAAGATCGTATCGTGCTGGTGGGTGCGATGAAAGAAGAGACCGATATGCACTATACCCCATTGGGAAAAATGCCAGGTACGGAAGTGCTGGGATATGCCATAGAGACGATGCTGAAACATAATGAAGTGAAAACGGCTCCATTATGGATTGTCATCATTGTATCGTTCGTGATAACGCTGTTTATCGTCATTGCCCGTATCTGTTATCTGGATTTTGCCAAAAGCAGAGGACCTGTTTTAAAGCCCCTCTTGTCAACGGCACTGTTCTTGGGTCTGGTGGTATTTATCCTCGTAGCGTTCATCGTATGGATCTCCTTCATCCTTTTCTGTAAGTTCAACTATAGTCTGAATGTAGGATATGGCATCGTGGCAACGGCATTTATATACTCCGCCACCAATTTATATGATACTTTCAAGAGTGCTTTTACAAAAAAGAAATAATTATGAATAAAAGATTAATCACACTATGGTGTCTGCTGTTCGCCTTCGCTGTTGCATCGGTTCGTGCACAGGTCATCAGGCTGACAGTGGCAGATTTTAAGGGTAAAGCTGAATATATTGCCCGTGACGGACACAAGCACCCCTTGAAGAAGGGAGTACAGCTGACGGACGAGTCGTTGTTGTACATTCCGTACAACGGGGAGGTGACCTTGGTAGATGAAACGGAGAACAAATATACGCTGAAGAGTCTCGGATGGTCATCTATAGAAGACAAGATGAAAGACACCAATAATACGGTTCTTTCAAGGTCTAAGGACTACGTGATGTCTGTGCTGGCACAATTCCGAGGCAAGAAACAAACTCAAGTACAATATATCAGCGATCCATGTACCGTTACCCGCGAATACTATGATGCTGATGCAAAGTTAGAAGAAGTTCCAGGTCAGAAGAAACAGACCAACAACTTCCGGTCAAGTTTTGATGACTTTAAAAAGAATGCCAGAAAGGAGTATGATGACTTCCGCAAGAAAGCTTTCAAGGAATACCGCGAGTTTGTACGTCAGGCATGGAAGGAATATGGCGTAGAAGAGCCGATAGCACAGCCTGAGGAACAAGAGGTAGAGCCGATGTTGGTTCCTGATGCCGACCAAGAGACTGCATCATGGTTTAGCAAGCTGTTCCGGAAGAAGGATAAATCGAAGAAAAAAGAAGAAAAGAAGCAGGAAGAGGAGAAAAAACAGGCTGAGGCCAAACGTGACCGAAACCCCAAGGGTGAAGCTCTTAGCTACAAAGAGACTATTGTTGCTGTTGCCCCCAAACCACAGCCAAAGCCGTTGTCTGAAGTACAGGAGGTTCCGCAAAATGCCAATACCTTTAAGAGCTTTAAGATTTTCGGCACTGAGTTCAAGGTCCGCATTGGTGACGACTGCCGTTTCAAGCTGAAAAGCACGTCGAACAATGATGTCGCAGACGCTATGGAGATATTTGAAAAGCCACAGTTTGACAATCTGCTACACGACTGTCTGAAAATGCGAGACGAGCACCACATGTCTGACTGGGCTTACTATCAGATGCTGTTAGCGCTGACCGATATGTTCTACGGACAGGATACGAACGAAGCTGCATTGGTTTTGGCATTTCTCTATTCGCAGTCGGGTTACAAGATGCGTCTTGCCTGCTACGACAATGGTCTGCAGATGCTGGTAGCATCGGAACACATCATCTATAACACCTCGTTTATCCACATCGATGGCTATAACTATTATATGTTTAAGAGTGGAGACAGGAAGATGATGAATATCTGTCAGGCCAAGTTCCCCAAGGAGGGACCGATGTCGTTACGAATAACTGCCGCTCAGGACTTAGACATGGCAGCAGCTCCGGAAAGGACTATTACATCGGTGAAGAATCCGGATTTCTCCTTTACCGTCACCTCCAACAAAAACTACATGGACTTCTTCGACACCTACCCATCGTCGTGCATCAACGACAACTTCATGACACGTTGGGCCATGTATGCCAATACCCCATTGGAAAAAGGTCTGACACAGCAGTTGTATCCTGCCATGAAGAAGAAACTGGAGGGACTGACGGAAAAGGATGCAGTACAGCAATTACTCTGGTGGGTACAGACTGGATTCAAATATGAATACGACGAAAAAGTATGGGGACGTGACCGTGCGTTCTTCGGCGAGGAATCCGTATTCTATCCCTACTGCGACTGTGAAGACCGTTCCATCTTGCTTTCTCATCTTGTGCGCGACCTGCTGGGACTGAAAGTCATCCTGATCTACTATCCAGGACATCTGGCTATGGCTGTCAACTTCCACGATGATGTGCCAGGCGACTACATCATGAAAGATGGATTAAAGTTCGTCGTATGTGACCCAACTTATATCGGATCAAATGTGGGCGAGACCATGCCCAGCATGAAAGGAACCGACACGACGGTCATCCTGCTGGAAAATAGTTAACCAAACATTAGTACATAAAAAATTCGAGGCTGCGAAGGGATTTCCTTTGCAGCCTCGACTTTTTATATAGCGAGAAAACTCAGATTGTGTATCAGCGTTTTGGTGATAGAGTCGGATTAGGATTATCACTTTCTCCTGGCTCACGGTCAGAGGCAGAAGTCTTGATAGTCACCATGTTAGGACTATAGACGACACCTTTCGTACGACTCTGAACCCATGCACGGACATAATAAGTAGTAGATGGTTCAAGTCCTTCCAGTTCAGCAAGAACACTCTTCGACAGCCCGCCATGACCTGAAACGACCGATTCACTATTGTCGCGAGAAGGTCTGTCGTTGTCCCTACTATACACCAGTCCGTAATCCTCCACCTGATCGTCGGAAACAAAGCTATAGTGGAATTCAGCTGTCTTGTTGCTCACATAAAGCGAATACAGCTCACCGACGGTTGTCTGAGGCTCAGGAACGCCTGTACCCCGCTGTTCGATAACGACAACACACTGCTTAGGATTCTTTGTGCCAGCCATGATGACAATAGCAGTTGTACGGTCCTGTTGGTTAGGATTCTCTTCGCAGAAGATGCGCAATTCACTGTTGCCGACACCTATGGTGGCACCGTCTCGACCGCTCTGACCTCCCTCGATGCGAGCCCAAGTAACGGATGACGGTATGCGAGCCTGCCACTGGGCATTGCTCTCAATAAACATCATATTCTCACCAGGATGGGCTTCGAAAGTCAGCTGTTCGGGTTCGGCAAAGAGGATGATGTCTTCACTATTCATACCTTCCTGGGTAACGCTTACCTCAGCACTCTTGCCTGAGCCATAGAGCACTATCATCTGAGTTGTACGTTCCACATCGTTCACAGCATCGTCAACAGTCAACTGTACAACCTCAGCACCAGCACTGCCCGATGTCTTGTCAATGTGAAGCCAGTCAACACCCGAAGGAATCTGGATGGTCCAATTGGTATTACTGGTAATGGTCAAAGCCTTAGCAGCAGTTGACTGAGCCTCAAACTTGAACGTCGCCCTCGACAAATTCAGACCGTCACCAGAGCCTGTCTGAGTGATATTGACTTTCTGTTTCAGACCACCATCGGAAATCAGTATGAACGAGGCATGACGGCCTGCTGTTGTCGTATTCTGGTCTGTAGTGATGACCAGTGTTCCGTTACCGCTACCCTCACGTGGTTGGATGGTCAGTTCACCGCCGAAGTCACCGGCATCCAAGTCTTGTACCTTCCAATGGCAGTCAGCCGTAACATTGACTACTGTGCCTTCTTCGTCAGCGCGGAACTCAATGTCTCCACCCTGAACTCTCAGTATCTCCTTGGCGGGTTTTGCCTCGCTCTCATCGTCCGACTTACAGCCTGTGAAACCTGCTATGATGGGTAATGCAGCCAGTAGGGCTATGATATTTCTTGTCTTCATATTGCGTCGTCTTTATATATAATATAATAAGGTGTATATTAGAAATTGAAAATGGCGCCAACCGACATCATGAAGCCACCGCCGGTGATATCGCTGTTGTCACTGATGCGTGTAAAATTGTCGTCTTTGCTGACAGCCACAGAGAATGCGGGGTTATAGAACAGGTTGACTCTGTTCAGAGGAGCATACATCAATTTGGCACCTACCGACACACAGTTCGCCTTAGCCTTGTCACCATAGGAATTCGTACCGTCTGCCACCGTCGCAGAGAGTTGCTCTATTTCGTAGCCTAACTGCGGAATAATAGCCAGGCGCTCGGTCAGCACAAACTGATAGCCCAGTTTCACTGCTATTGTCGAGCGCTTGTAGGTCATACTACTCAGATAGGTGTCGTTACCATCGACAGAGTACCAGGGCACCTCGTCGGATTTATTCATTCCAAACGTATAGGATGCCTGCAAATCAAAATCATTATAGGTCACGCCAGCCAATGCCGTGATACCGCCCAGCTGGCGGAAGGTATAAGCTGCTCCGAAGTAGAAGGCCTTTGACTTGATATACTTTACGCGGTCCAATGTGATGGTATCACGCGTCAGCTCGTTATGCTTCACCTTATATTCCAGACCATTCTTGGATACATAGCCCTTGCGGCTGATATCAAACTGATAAGTACCTACAGGTAGCGTATGTACCTCCGTCAAGTCAATGGGGTTCGAACCATTGTAGGTGGCCTTGGCGTCACGCGGACGAGTATAGAGACTCAGACGACCAGTATGGGGTGTGGGCTGGCCGGCCTGTACGTTGTTGGTCTGCTGGGCCACGACGGTAAACGAAGTCTGCTGCGGGTCGCAGTCCGTCTTGCGGGTCTCTACAACGTATGAACCTTCGCGCAACTGAGTTCTCCACGAACCCGTAGCCACGTACTTGTCTTCAAACCAAATCTCCGCGCGGTTGTCAACGTTGATAACGACGTCGCCAAAGTGGTCGGACATGTCACGCTGTGGAACGTTAATCAGCCTCAAACCATCAGGATCATTCGTAGAAAGCGTAAATGTCTGCTCACCTTCAAAGCGGTCCTTCAGGGCACGTACCGTATGATGGCCATAAGTAAGATATTTGTGGCTGATGGGGGACTGACCAACATTCTCGCCATCAATATAGATGGTAGAACTAGCCATCTCCGAAGCAATCGTCACGTAACGGCCGATACCAATGTCGAGATACATCTCATAAGTACGGGCTCCTTCGACTGGTACTGGATAGTAATAGTCACGCAGCACACCATAGTCCTTATGCTGGATGGTGAGCTTTTTTGCGCGACGGGGCACATAAAGCCATATCTCACCCTCATGTTCCTCGCGGGCAACAATACCCAGCGAACCACCATCGAAGGTAAATCCGCGCTCCGGTGCTTGAATCTTAATCAGGGCTGCCTTCTCACCGTTCTGGTCCAGTTTCTCCGTTCCATGCGTGTTGGCCGTCAAGTCTGTCTCCAACCTTTCAAACTTGGTAACCTTGATGTTCTGCGCACTCATGCACATGGCAACCATGCACATGACTAATTGTAGGAATACTTTCTTCATATCGTCGGTCTTTTGTAATAATATATTGTGGAGCTGGAGGGAGTCGAACCCTCGTCCAAACAGGGAAACCATACGCTTTCTACATGCTTATTCCGGCCTTCATTTTCGTGATGCGACAAGACCCGGACCACCAATCGCACCCTTATCCTCTAAAATTTCATCCCGCCATCGAGGCCTGACAAGACTATTTCCGATTTAACCTGCGCCGCTGAATCTCCGGATTCGGAACAACATCCTCGGAGCGACGTCTCGTTCTTCTACCTTGTAAAGGAATAAAGCCAGTAATCTACTATACTTCGATTAGGCAGCGAGAGCATACTCATTGTTGCCAATTAATTTTTCGACCGACGTGATTATGGAGTCCACAGTCATCACTCCGCATGCTTACGTACCATCTCATCCTGCTGTCAAATCCAGTCAACCCCAGGAGCGATTTTTCGCATTTCGGATGCAAAGATACATATTTTTTTTGAAACTATATACTAATTTCATTAATTTTTCGTACCTTTGCGCAATATTTCGCCCGAAAAAGGGTTAATATAATATATTAATGCATTAATAGATGTCTATGAAACGACTTGCTACTCTCATAGCCAGCGTTGTGGTATGTGCCACAATGAGCTGGGCTCAGTCGGGTATGACCGACAACCAGGTAATGGACTACGTGATAGAACAGAACGCGAATGGTGTGTCGCGCCAGCAGATAGTGACACAACTGATGCAGCGTGGTGTGACTATCGAACAGATACGCCGTATCCAGAAAAAGTATCAGAAACAAATCAAGAACGGTGCACTGGGGGCTGAAGACATCACGGCAGGATCAAAGGAAGTCAAAAACCGCATGAGAGAGCAGAATGGCGAGAAACGCCAGGAGCAGAAAGCGCAGGACAAGAAGAAGGCTTCGCAGTTCCGCATCAAGGATACCAAGAAGAAAAACCAGATTCAGAAGCATACATACGACGACGATGACGCCGATTTCGTGGAGATGGACGAGGCCATGGACTTCATGATGCCCGACTCGCTGAAATACTATGACGAGAAGCTCATGAAGGACAAGGACGAGGACAAGCGTAAGATTTTCGGTCATGACGTGTTCAACAACAAGAACCTGACATTTGAGAGCTCGATGAACCTCGCAACACCACAGAACTACCGTCTGGGACCTGGCGACGTGGTGAACGTAGATGTATGGGGCGCCTCGCAGGAGAGTGTCAGTGAGACCATCTCGCCTGACGGTACCATCACCATCGAAGGCATCGGTGTCATCCAGTTAGGCGGTCTCAGTGTCAGTCAGGCGAAAGCCCGTCTGAAGCGCGAACTGGGTCCCCGCTATCAGGGTTCAAAGATTGATCTGACGGTAGGTCAGACCCGTACCATCACCATCAGTGTGATTGGTGAGGTAAAGGTACCAGGCACATATACGATGTCGGCTTTTGCCACCGTGTATAACGCCCTTTATATGGCTGGCGGTCCCAACGAAATCGGTACGCTGCGTAACGTGAAGGTCTATCGTAACGGCAAACTGTTGTCGAACGTCGATGTTTACGACTTCCTGCTGAACGGCAAGCTGTCAGGCGACGTGCGACTGCAGGATAACGACGTGGTGACAGTAGCTCCCTACGAGGCATTGGTGAATATTACAGGTAAGGTGAAACGCCCGATGTTCTATGAAATGAAGAAGACGGAGAGTGCCGCCACCCTACTCCGCTATGCCGGTGGTTTCACGGGTGATGCATATACGAAGGCTATTCGCATCAACCGCAAGGCCGGTGCAGGCTATTCGGTGTTCAGCGTGGGTGAGTTCGATATGAACAGCTTCAAACTGATGGACGAAGACTCGGTGAGCGTGGATTCCACCATCGTACGCTATCAGAATATGGTGGAAATCAAAGGTGCCGTTTTCCGTCCGGGCATGTATCAGGTAGGTGGTGACATCAGTACTGTAAAGACACTGGTGGAAGCCGCTGCAGGACTGACGGAGGGAGCTATCGGACAGCATGCCGTGATGCACCGCATGAAGCCAGACCGCACATTGGAGGTGCAAAGTCTGGATATCGTCGGCATCCTGGAAGGTACCACGCCCGACGTACCCCTGAGAAACGAGGATGTCATCTACATAGCTAGTCGCGAGGAGAACGAAGAGTTGAAGACTGTCAGCATCAATGGCGAGGTGCACTATCCCGGAACATACCGCTATGCCACCAACGAGACCATTGAGGACCTGATTATCCAGGCTGGTGGCACGACGGAAGCCGCCTCACTGGTGAAGGTCGACGTTGCCCGCCGTATCACCAACCCCAACGCAACTGAGGCGGATGACCAGATAGCCCAGACGTTCAGCTTCAAACTGACGCCTAACTTCGAGATACAAGGTCAGCCTGACTTCACGCTACAACCCTTTGATGAGGTGTATGTACGCCGTTCGCCTAACTATACTGAACAACAAAACGTCACCATCGAGGGTGAGGTACAGTTTGAAGGCACATACGCGCTCTCGAACAAAGGTCAGCGACTGAGCGATGTCATCCAACAGGCTGGCGGTCTGACAAAGCGCGCCTATCCTGAAGGCACCAAACTGCTGCGACTGATGACCCCCGAAGAGCGCGACATGATGGAAACCGTATTACGTACGGCCCAGCGTAACTCCGGCAAGGACTCTATCGATGTCAGGAAGTTGTTGACCAACGCCACCTACCCCGTAGGTATTGAGCTTGATAAAGCTATGGCCAATCCCAACAGCGACGACGACCCCATTCTGCGTGATGGTGACCGCATCGTAGTACCCCGCTATACCAATACCGTTAGCATCAACGGTGAGGTACTCTACCCCAACACCGTACAGTTCAGGGAGGGAGAAAACGCCGACTATTATATTGAGAGAGCCGGTGGCACCACATCGACCGCCAAAAAGAGCCAGACTATCATCATCTATATGAATGGTATGGTGGCCAAAGCCGACCGCAAGCACAAACCCAAGCCCGGTTGCCAGATTGTGGTTCCCACCAAGCGCCAGCGACAGGGATTCGGTCTCCAGCAATGGCTGAGCATCGGTACTACCGCCGCCTCACTCGGCACCATGATTGCCACTATTGCTAATTTGACGAAGTAAGAGAAGCATGAACGAAAGGAACGTCATACTCCGCAACAACATCCTCCTGTCTGGCACCATGAAAGCAGTGGGGTTGGTGACATCGTTCCTGATTGTCCCCATTACGCTTGATTATTTAGACAAGGAGCAGTATGGAATATGGATGACGCTTTCTTCGGTTCTTTTGTGGTTTTCTTTTTTTGACGTGGGGTTAGGCAACGGCATGAGAAATTACCTGGCACAGGCTATTGCAGAAAACAACTTCGAGAAAGGCCGCTCGCACCTGACAACAACCCTCGTAATGCTAACAGCTATCGCGTTGCTACTAGGCATCGTCTTTTTAGGAGCCGGTGTAGTGATGAACCTCAGCAAAGTGTTCAATACAACGACACTCACTGACGAACAACTGCGTCTGCCTTTCCTCATTGCCATCATCATGACGCTGGCCGTGTTTATCGTCAAGAATGTCGGCGTTGTCTACATCGCCTTGCAAAAATATGGCGTCAACGATCTTATCATTGTCTTGTCGAATGTCGTGGCACTATTGCTGATATTCATCTGTACGCTAGTGGTTCCAAAAGGTAACCTGACCATTATCGTACTTATCCTCACCACCATACCCGTATTAGGGTTCGTAGTGGCTAGTATCCCGCTGTTTCGTCACCACCCGGAATTGACACCTAGGCTAGACTGTTTCGACTGGAACTACGGCAGACAAATACTCACCAAAGGTATTGGTTTCTTCTTCATCCAGATAACCAGCTGTCTGGTGATTTTCGGCAGTTCGAATCTCTTCATCACGCAATTTGTTGGTCCCGAGGCAGTGACCACCTATAATATTGCCTATAAGTATTTCAATCTGCTAGCCATTGCCTACACTATCGTTATATCCCCCATGTGGAATGCTTATACCGATGCATACGTAAAGGGGGACTATGCATGGATTAGAATAACCCACAAACGCGCACTCACCGTATGGGGAATTACTATTGTTGGAGGACTCGCCATGCTTGCCATATCGGGTATTTTCTACCAGCTATGGGTGGGCAGCAGCATCTCCGTTCCCCTCAGCGTATCGGTATGCGTCTTTGCCTACATCAGCTTCTACAATCTCAATAACTGCGCCACCATGCTCATCAATGGACTCAACAAAATAAGAGTTCAAATTATTACGTCCGTTGTCTTCACACTATTGTATATTGCTGCCGTCTCACAGACTGGACGGCAAGGCGGTATTGAAGGTGTGGTTATCTGCATGGCAGCAAGCTACGCTATCATGGCAGCCATACACTTGTATCAGTGCAGACTACTCATCAATAAAAAAGCCAAAGGAATCTGGAATCAGTAGTTTACATCTATGCGAAACAAAATCAGTGTTATCACCGTCGTCTTCAATGACGTCACCCATATTAGGGAGACCATGGAGAGTTTCTTCTCACAGACATGGGAAGACAAGGAATATATCGTCATTGACGGGGGTAGCACTGACGGCACTGCTGATATCGTTCGCAGCTATGCCAACCGTCTGGCTTATTGGTGTTCGGAAACCGACAACGGCATTTACGATGCCATGAACAAAGGTATCGGACACGCTACAGGAGACTGGATCAACATACTGAATTGTGGCGATCTCTATGCCAGCCCTCAATCGCTGGAGCAAGCCATCAACAGAGCACCAGATATTAATCATGCTGATATCCTTTACGGCAACAGCATTGAGCGTAGCGAAGAAAACGGCGACGTCTTCAAACGGACGTCAGATATTAGCATGATGAGCTATGGCCCCATCTATCGGCATGGTTCCTCCCTGGTGAGGGCAGAGATTCAGAAAAGTCATCTATATGATGTCAGCCAACAGTCTACCTACGGCTATGCTTTAGATTGGCTGCTCATCTACGAATTATACAAAAGCGGTTTCCGTTTCCAGAAAACCGAGGCCACCATTGAAGTATATCAGTTGGATGGTGCTTCCTATGGCTACGAACAGAACCTGAAGTACAACCGGATGGTGATAACAGGTAAGCCGTTGACACTTGCAGATAAACTTTCCATTAAGAAAACTGTCTGGAAAGAGGTTTTCAAGCAATCGGCATTTTACCGCTGGTTCATTGCCTTCTTGACAGAATACACGCTGAACGACATCCTGCCCCATATCCCCTCTTGGACATTACGCCGTTTTTGGATGCGACGCTTGAAAATGAGAATCGGCAAGGGTACATTTGTCATGAAAAGAGTCTATATTATGACACCTCAGCAGTTGACAATTGGCGACTATTCCCATATCAACAGAGGGTGTCTATTGGATGCACGAGGCGGTATTACAATAGGCAACAATGTCTCCGTTTCTCACAATGTGAGTATCATGTCTGGCAGTCACGACTATAACTCAAATCATTTTCGCGGGCGTTTTCTACCAGTCAAAATTGATGACTATGTATGGATAGGCAATAATGCCGTTATCCAGCAGAACATTACTATCGGCAAAGGAGCTGTCGTATGTGCAGGTGCTGTCGTCACAAAAGACGTCGAGCCTTACAGCGTAGTTGCAGGAGTTCCAGCACGTAAGATTAAAGAACGAGTCAAAGAATTAGATTATCATTGTAAAGGATTCACTCCATTTGCTTAAACATATTGGAATTATGGAAGAAAAACAGAAAACAAAAGAGATTGACCTCTTAGCATTGGTCGAAAAGGTGCTTCATGAATGGCGGCTGCTACTCAAATTCATCGCAGTGGCAGCAGTAATAGGCGTCATCGTTGCACTCTGCACTCCCAAATACTTCAAAGCAGAGGTTATTCTGGCACCAGAGCTATCGTCAGGAGGCTTAGGGCTAACGGACAATCTAGCAGATATGGCTGCAAATTTCGGTATCGACCTTGCGGGAAAATCATCCATGGACGCTATCTATCCAGAACTCTATCCCGACATCTTCAGTTCTACGGAGTTTGTCATGAATCTATTCAACGTCCCTGTACGTCTGAAGGACGATGATGCAGAACGTACCTATTACAAGCATATCACTGAGGAACAGAAGTCGCCATTTTGGGATTATCCAAAGCTATGGCTTCATAACCTGCTTAAGCCCAAAGACCCACTAGCTAGTGGCAAAGGAAAGAAGGATGTGTACAAAATTTCGAGAAAAGACGAAGAGATTTGCAAGGCCATCCGCGATGCTATTATGTGTACTATCGACAAGAAAACCAGTGTCATTAGCATTAGCGTAACCGACCAAGACCCGCTAGTTGCTGCCATTGTAGCCGACACACTACAGAAACGTCTTCAGACCTATATCACGAACTATCGTACGAGCAAAGCCCGAAACGACTACAACTACTACAAAGAACTGGCCATGAAGGCAAAAGCCGATTACGAGAAGGCCCGTCAGAAATATGGTAGTTCGTCGGACGGTGTCACTAATGTGGCGCTGAAGAGCATAGAGTTGAAGCTGGAGGACATGGAGAACGACATGCAACTGAAGTTCAATACTTATACTTCGCTGAACACACAACTTGAAGCAGCCAAAGCTAAAGTTCAGGAGAAAACGCCAGCATTCACTATCATCGAACAACCTATCATGCCCTATAAGGCTGCCAGCATGCCTCGTGCTGTCACCGTATTGATCTTTATCTTCCTCGGAATAGTTTGCGATGCACTATGGATCCTTTATGGACGCGACTGGAACAGGAAGAGAAAGAAAAAAAACAATAACGAATAAAGAACTGTAGATGATTTACACCATACCCTACGTTCTACTCGTCATCCTGTTAGGCTTTTTAGCCATATTGATAGAACAAAAGAAAGAAGACGAAGCATTTGTCCAGAAAATGACTTTCTGGGGGGTGCTGGTATATTTTGTCTTCTTTGCTTTTCGCGGTTTCATCAATACAGACTGGATGACTTACTACGTAGAGTTTGACAAATGCACTTGGGACTTACTTCTCAACTATGAGATGGGTAAGAGCCGAGAGCCAGGATTCCTGTTTTTCATGCTGTTGAATAAAAGTCTGGTCCCCAATTTCCATTTCTTCGTCTTCACCAGTACTCTATTGAACACATGGCTACTGCTGTCATTCTTCCGAAAATATTCTACCAATATACTGATAGCACTAGTGGTTTATCTGGTGTTTGAGGGCTTTATGATTAATGCCAACTTGATGCGCAACTCCACCAGTATCTTTATATTCCTCAATGCCATCACCTATCTGCAGCAACGACGTCCACTACCCTATTTCGGACTATGTCTGCTGGCATTGTCATTTCATTTCTCGGCCATTGTCTATTTCCCCTTCTATTTCTTCATACATCGTAAACTCAACAAATGGGTTTATTTGACTATTTTCGTCGTTTGTATCATTATCTTCGTGCTTCACATACCAATCTTCCTTAAGCTTATCAATCTAACGGGTATTGGAGGTGTATTTATCGATAAGAAGATTGATGCCTACACTGAACTCAGTACAGCCCGAGGATTCGGAATGGGATTTATCGAGCGACTTATCACAGGTCTTCTCGTTTTTTGCTATTATGAAAAGTTGTATGACGCAAGGGTTGAGAATCGCATATTCATCAACTCGCTAGTTGCATTCTTCATCTCTATTTTCCTTTTCAGCGAGTTTGCCGAAATCAGTAAACGTATCTACATTCTATTTATCTATGCGTACTGGATACTGTGGTGTGATTTAATAAAATGTTTCTATTACGAAAGGAATAAGCTACTCTTCTCTACGTTCGTCGGGCTGTATTGTATTGTCAAGACTGCGACGACACTGAATGCGCCCATCCACGAATACGACAACCTGCTATTCGGCATCAAATCGTATCAGGAGCGCAAATACATCTTCCAGAAAACATTTGAAGAACCAGAATATTAATTTCGCCATGGGAAAACTACTATATGTGACTTTCGAAAACAGCCAAGAGTATTCGGGTGGCACACAATGCGCCAAACGTAATCTGCAATCCCTGAAAGATCTATTTGGTGAAGAGCAAGTCATTACCTATTTCTTAAAGCCAGACAAGGGGGAACGAAACGTAAAAGGGCACCTACAAAGAGCCTTGGGTATTTTAAAAGGCTATCTGGGCGGACTTACTGACAAGCACTGCGAAAACATCCTGAACTTGATAGCCGAAGAGAGCGTCACTGACTTCTTCATCGACAGTTCCCAGCTTGGCCTGCTGGCCAAATATGCCAAACGTCAGAAACCATCCATCCGTATCCATACGTTCTTTCATAATATAGAGTACGATTTCTTCAGGTCGAACGTTATCGACTGCAAAAACTACAGCCACTTCTTCTGGATTCCTATGGCCAAGCAAAACGAACGCTGTGCCTGCCAATATTCCGACACGACTATCGCCCTGAACAATAACGACTCCACTCGCTTGGAACATTTGTATGGCAGACAAGCAGATGTTGTCATTCCCATTTCCATGAAGGACGACTACGGGAATCATACAAAAATACAGCAAATAACAAACAGCAATAAACAAGCCTTGTTTGTGGGCAGTTATTTCTTTGGGAACACCAAAGGGCTTACATGGCTTTGCAATGACATCTTGCCTCATACCGATATCCATTTGACGATAGTCGGTGCAGGAATGGATGCTTTCGCACGTGAGATAAAGCCCTCCGAACAAATTTCTATTTTCAGTAACGTACCCGATCTGGTACCATATTACGAAGCTGCAGATTTTGTTATTCTTCCCATTATAACAGGAGGCGGAATGAAAGTAAAGACTGCCGAAGCTCTGAAATATGGCAAATATATTATAGGTACGCGTGAGGCATTAGAAGGCTACGACGTCAATGCCACAATTGCGACACAATGTGGCAACGCACAAGAATTTATCCAAGCCATCAGCCGGTTCCATATTCCATACAAATATAATCCGGCTTCACGGGAACTATTCATAGAAAAGTATTCTTACGAGGCATCACTAAAATGCTTCAAGGACATTATCAAGGCATGAATATACTCATTGACGGACGAACATTCACGGCATTTAGCGCTGGTATCTCCACATTCCTAAAGGATAGTGTGATGGCATGGGCAAACCTGCACCCCAGCGACACCTTCCATATTGCACTGCCAAGGCCTTTACATAAGACCTTTGCCAGAGACGGTCTGCCTGACAACGTGGTACTGAAGGAATGCTCCAATGGTTTGTTCCACCACTTACCCAACCTAGTGTGGCTTCTAATAATAATGCCACTACTGGCTCGCCGCTTGAAGGCTGGTATCTACTACACCCCAGTTCCCTGTCTGCCTTTCCTGCTGCCTCGTAGCATGAAGAAAGTCATCGTCGTCCACGATGTTGTCAACATTGAATTCCAAAACACCATGCAATGGACCAATGTACTGGCAAACAAGCTGTTCTTCAACCGTTCCATCCAAAAGGCAGACATCATCTGGACCAATTCGCTCTATACGCAAAACAAGGTGAAGCACTACTTCCCCCGTCGCCAGTGTCAGGACATCTTCACGGGAGCATCCATTGACAGGACAATCTATCGTCCCATTGCTCTCACAGAGAGCGAAAGGGCTGCCGTTCTCCAACAATACGGCATTACCCATCCGTTCATCCTGTTTGTAGGTTCTTTGGAACCCAGAAAGAATCTGTCGTTTCTGCTCTCACTAATGCCTGAGCTCAGCAAGCGCAGCAACCTCCAACTAGTCGTCATTGGCGGAAGAGGCTGGAAAAACAGCAAGATGCGCGATATCGTTGAAGCAGAAGGATTTCCTCGTGAGCGTGTCATCTTCTGCGGCTTCGTTCCCAACGCTGATTTGGTCAAGCTCTATAACCTTGCCCGCTGTTTTGTCTCAGCCTCATTAAACGAAGGGTTCGGCATGCCACAACTCGAAGCGTTGCTCTGCGGATGTCCCATCGTGACGGCCCATAACTCCGCGATGATAGAAGTAGCAGCAGACAAGGACGGTGCGGTCACCGTCGAAGGCTACGACCCGCAGACATGGATTGATACCATCATCCGCACTGCCAACGAACGCCCCACAGTCAATACGTCTCAACTGGCATCCTATGACTGGGACATCATATTAAAGAAATTCTTGGAGAACAAGTTATGAGAATCGCTATCGATTGCCGACTGATAGGCCAGAGTGGTATTGGCACGTTCATTGAGAATGTCGTTCCGCACATGGTGGCAACGCCTGATGCGGATTTCGTACTCGTAGGTGACAAAGGGCGGCTGGCGGACTATGCCAGGCGCAAAAACTGCACCGTCCTGGAGTGTACCTACGGCAGTTTCTCGCCTAAAGAGCTGTTGCTGTTTCCTGTCAAGGAAGTCAACAAGTGCGATGTGTTCTATACGCCCAACTTCAACATTCCCATGGGCATACGTATTCCTATCTATTGTACCATCCATGACATCGTGTTCTTCGATACCGAGCATTTCGGTTCTGCCCTCCATCTGGCGGCATTGAAATGGTACGTCCAGCGGGCATTGCGCATAGCCAAAGGCGTGTTTACGGTCAGTCAGTTCTCCCGTCAGCGCATCCTGGACTATTTCCACAGCCAGCGCGACATACAGGTAGTATGCAACGGGCTAAGTCAGGAACTGCTCGAATACAAAGCCTGCCACCCTGTCGTTCAGCAACGTTCAGGCATTGTCTATTTAGGCAACATCAAACGCCCTAAAGGCATCCATACTCTTTGGCAGGCTTACCAAAAGCTGCTGAATGAAGGAGGCAACGTACCCCCGTTGACGATTATCGGACATTTCGACTTCCGAACCAAGGACGACGAGATACTGCAGATTATTCTTGCCAACAAAGACAAGGTACGGCTGGTGACCGATGCAACAAATCAACAGGTGTACAACATTCTGGCCCATGCCGCGTGTCTGGTGTCGCCATCATTGTATGAAGGCTTTGGCATTCCTCCTCTTGAAGCGATGAGCTTAGGGACTCCTGTCATCCTTTCTGACATTCCAGTATATCAAGAGATTTACGGCAAATATCCTGTCACCTTCTTTGAAGCAGGTAATGCCGACGAATTATACAAAATACTGAAAACTCTCCCCGCATCACCCATTGACGTGGACGAGCTGATAGCCTCCACCTATACTTACGAGAAAACGGCCAGAAAGATTATGCAAGCACTTACTGAGTAGGTATGTTTTTCCATGAATATACAAAAAAAATGACTCATCATGCTTGTATATCAAATAAAAGTAGTACCTTTGCATCACGCATAAAAGCCTTTTAGAATGATAAATAATCACATTGAAGTACTGATAGAACGCTATCCGCAACTATTAGAATGCCGTGAATCCATACAGGCAGCATACGACATTCTTAAGGAGGCATACACGAAAGACCGCAAATTATTGGTTTGTGGTAACGGCGGTTCAGCCAGCGACAGTGAACACATTGTTGGTGAGCTGATGAAGGAGTTTAAACTAAAACGCGAGGTCTATCATGACCAAGCCGAAGCCATGCAGCGCATCGATCCTGAGCTAGGAGGCATTCTGGCTAAGCATCTTCAGGGTGCCCTGCCTGCTATTGCCCTCACCGGCCATTCATCGCTGACCACCGCCTTCATGAACGACAGTAATCCTGAGCTGATTTTTGCCCAACAGGTGAACGGATACGGAAAGGCTGGCGATGTATTCTTAGGCATATCCACCTCAGGCAATAGCCGTAACATACTTTTTGCTGCCGTTACTGCTAAGTCGAAGGGACTGAAAGTCATTGGACTTACAGGACAAAAGCCGAACCGACTGGCCCAGCTTGCTGATGTATGCATACAAGTAACTGAAACCGAAACCTATAAGATTCAGGAGTTGCATCTTCCCGTCTATCATTGCCTTTGCATGATGTTGGAAGAGCACTTCTTCGGTAGGGAATAAATCGACATTTCTATGAAAGTAGTAATCATGGCCGGAGGCAAGGGGACGCGTATCGCATCCATCAAGAGCGATGTTCCCAAACCGATGATAGAAATATGTGGCAAGCCCATCCTCGAATGGCAGATTGAAAACCTGAAAGCAAACGGACTGACGGACATCACCCTTGTCATAGGATATCTGGGGCATGTTATAAAGGAGTATTTTGGCAACGGCGAGAAATTTGGCGTCAACATCTCTTATTTTGTTGAGGAAAGTCCGTTGGGTACAGCAGGGGCTTTGTTTAAGATGCCAGAATTGACAGATGACTTCCTTCTGTTGTGTGGCGATGTGATGATAGATGTCGATTTCCATCGTTTCATCGCATTCCATCAGAAGAATCGTACATGGGCTAGCCTTATGGCTCACCCAAACGGCCATCCCTACGATAGTTCGCTATTGGTAACCGAGATATTGCCACCACAAGAGGCGGGAGGACTGCCTTTCGACACGCATCGCGTCGTCAGATGGATGAACAAGGAGGATGAACGGCTCTATTACAAGAATCGGGTCAATGCTGGAATAGAGATTATCTCACCGCAATTGTTGGCTGAGACTATGAGGAACTATACACCCCGTCATCCAGAGCAGCCAGACAAGATAGATTTGGACCGCGATGTATTAAAACCGAATATTGCCAACGGAAAGATTTTCGCCTACGACACATCAGAGTATATCAAGGATATGGGAACCCCCGACCGCTACTATGAAGTAGAAAAGGACATCACCAACGGAAAGGTGAAGGCACGAAACCTTTCACAAAAGCAGAAAGCCATCTTCCTCGACAGAGATGGTACTATCAACAAATATGTAGGATTCCTCTCCCGTCCTGACGATTTTGAATTACTACCTGGAGTTGCCGAAGCCATTCGCATGATAAATCACTCCCATTATCTCTGCATTGTAGTGAGCAACCAGCCCGTCATAGCCCGTGGCGAATGTACATTCGAGGAGTTACAGGCCATCCACGACAAAATGGAGACGCTGTTAGGCCACGAGGGAGCCTTCATCGATGCCATCTACTATTGTCCTCACCATCCTGATAAAGGCTTTGAGGGTGAGCGCCCAGCCTATAAGTTCGACTGCGACTGCCGCAAGCCCAAGCCCGGCCTGCTGCTGCAAGCCGCCAAAGACTGGAATATCGACCTTTCTGAATCCTATATGATTGGCGACAGCGAACGCGATGTGGAGGCAGGACAGCATGCTGGTTGCAAAGAGAGCATACGGATTACATGTAATGCCGATAACGCCTTACTCTGTGTGGTTACGAGTGTAACAACTGGGAATACAGTTCAAGACAGCGATCAATCATCCGCTGTTTCTTAAACAACTCTATGTAACGACTACGTGCTCCTGCCGAATAGGTGTAATAGAGAGCCTTGTCCTCCATAATACGACGGATGGCATCGGCCAGCGCTTTGCCGTTCTCCGGTTCCACCACCAGACCAGAATAATCGTCCTTGTTCACCCAGGGCACACCTGAGCCTTCGATGTTACAGCTGACAACGGGCTTGCCACACGACATAGCCTCTAACTGTACCAAGGCAAAAGCTTCAGTCTTCATAATACTGCTCAGACAGTAGATGTCGCATGCCCCATAGTACGACGGCAGATCTTCATCAGATATCCTTCCCACCATTTTTACGCGCTGTTCCAGCCCATAATCATGGATTTGCTTCTGAAGCTCATCTTTCAACATGCCCGACCCACCGATGATTACCAAATAACTGTCATCCAAATACCTCGCAGCATCTACCAAATATTTAAAGCCTTTATAATGAACAAGTCGTCCTAACGAGAATACAATCTTCTTGTTGCCATATCGTTCTCGCAATTGTCTGACACGCTCTGCATCAGGCACTATTGGGTCAACACACGAGGGCACATAGGTACATTTGTCTTGCACCTTGGCCAAGTAGGGCGAATGAGTGACATAGACTGGCGTCGTTCCTGCTATCAGGTCAGCACGGCGTATCAACCAGTTCTGCAAGGGCTTGTAGAGTGAGAGCAGCTTTTTCTGCTTCACGATGTCACTATGCCAGTGAAGCACCACCTTACCCTTATAACCCGACAGTCTCAATGCCAGTGCAGCCATCGGATCAGGATGGTGTACGTGGATGATGTCATACTCGGGAGCTATCCGTCTCAACGTGGTAATCAGTTCGGGAGAAATCATTGTGGCATATTTCTTCCACAGCGTCTTCGTGCAGATTATCCTGCCATGCTCAGAAACCTCAAACGTTGCACTACCCTCTTTTCCATAGGCACACAGCATGTCACACTGTATGCCCTCGGCAGACAGTCCAGTAGTCAGATCTAACATAGTTTTCTCCACGCCACCACCTATAGGGTAGAATTTTCCCAACTGAAGAATCTTCATTTCGGCTGCGAAGGTACAAAGAAAAGATGGAAAAACCAAATAGTCTTCACACTTTTAATAAAAAAAGGCAAAAAGACATCATTTGTCAAGCCTTACTCCGAAAGTATTTCCACCTACAACTTGAGAAAAATGATACATAAATAAAAAAATATTGCCATCGGATGCAATAAATCATGTATTCAGTCGTTCTATTATTAGAACGTTGAATAAAAAAAATAAGCTTATTGATACATGACTACCCTTAAAAACGGATATGTTGTAGACGGTATGAATGAGGTGGAACGCAATATCAAGAGGTTGATAGACCTCTTTACTGCGCTCATTTGCCTTGTCATATTTTCACCGTTGATGCTGGCTTGCTATATTGCGGTGAAACGCGAGGACGGAGGTCCCGCCATCTTTAAACAGGAACGCATCGGCCGCTTTGGAAGGCCTTTCAATATTTATAAGTTTCGCAGTATGCGAATGGATGCCGAAAAAGACGGTCCGGCACTGTACAATCACGAGAATGAAACGCGAATGACGAAAGTCGGCAAATTCCTGCGTGCCCACCATCTGGACGAACTGCCGCAACTGTGGAACGTGGTCAAAGGTGAGATGGCATTTATCGGTCCCCGACCCGAACGGAAATATTTCATTGACAAGATTATGGAGCGCGACCCCCGATACTCCTATCTCTATCAGGTACGACCAGGTGTCACCAGCTATGCCACGCTATACAATGGCTATACGGACACGATGGAGAAAATGTTGCGCCGCTTGGAACTGGACCTTTACTATCTGGAGCACCGTTCGCTATGGTTTGACTTCAAACTGCTGGTGCTGACCTTCCTCAACATTGCTTTCGGCAAAAAATTCTAAAGGAAATGAAACGACTTCGGTATTTCTTTTTGCTCATCTGTCCTTGGCTGCTATGCCATGCTGAGGCACAAACCGTAACGTATGACCTGACGGCGGAGACTGCTGTGGGTACAGGCGACTTTACGGCCTACCAACTGACGGCCAACCGCCACCACGTGTTGTCGACACGTCCCAACACTGCCTATTTGCGTGGGGCTGTCAATGCGGAACATCAGCTGGCTGAGGACTGGATATTGTCCGGTGCCGTTGACCTCATCGGTTCCGTACATGCCGACCACAAGGTCTATCTGCAACAGTGTTATGCCAATCTGGGCTGGAAGGACTTCTTCTTCGAAGTCGGTGCCCGTGAACAGAAACCCGTATTGCGCAACGAGCTCCTGTCGAGCGGTACATTCGGCAAGGGTACCAATGCCAAGCCCATACCACAGATTCATGTGGGCACGAAGAACTTTTGGACGATACCGTATACCAAGGGTTGGCTACAGGCCAGCTTCGACTTCGGCTATGGTAAGTTCCTCGACAGCAACTACCGCGAGGACAATTTCCTCCAGCATCCTGGTGCAAATATCAAATACACCACAGGGATTCTCTATCACCAGAAACACCTGTACTTCCGTACCAACCCCGAGAAAATGTTCTTTGTCACCGCAGGCATAGAGCATGTTGCCCAGTTTGGCGGTACCAACCACGACTTTACAAAGGGTACGGAAAAGGTCACGAGCAAAGATACCAATTTGAAAGCCTTTTGGAAGGTCATTCTTCCGCTTGGCGACAGCAACTATTACGAGAACGACGCCATGGAGGATTGGGTTTACGGCAACCACCTCGGTTCGATGACCGTACAGTTAGGTTGGAACATCGACAAAGAGCATCTGTTGCAGGCCTATCTCGATAACATTTTCGAGGACGGTTCAGGCATCCGCAAGAGCAATGGCTGGGATGGTCTGTGGGGTTTGGAATATCATAATAAGAGCGAAGGACGCCAGTATGTCCGCGGTGCTGTGGTGGAATATTTTCAGTCCACCAACCAATCGGGTCCGCTGCATTATGACGGCGGCGACTATCCTGAACCCATCCGCAGTCAGATTACGGATAAGGTGACGGGCAACGACGACTACTATAACCACGAATTCTACTGCGGATATGCCCACTACGGTATGACTCCAGGCAATCCGCTCATCACCTCACCTATATATAATAAGAACGGTGACAGCCACTACCTTGACAACCGCGTAAAAGCGTGGCACGTGGGAGTGAACGGCGAGATTACCGACCGGCTGTCATACCTCGTCAGGGGTTCCTACCGCGAAGGCTGGGGCACCTATCATCGCCCGCTCGACGAAAAGCACCATTCTTTCGATGCGATGTTCCAAGGCATCTACACGCTGGGCGCCTGGCAGTTCTCAGCGGCATACGCCTTCGACAAGGGTAACATCTACGGCGACTGCAACACGTTTAACTTCAAAATCGGATATCATGGCAAAATTCTATAAGCTGTTAGCTATTAGCTGTTGGCTATTGGCCGCTTCCTGTCAGGAAGGCAGAGATGCCGGCGACCTCTGGGGACAATGGCGCACGGACGGACAACGTTACCTTAGTTTCTCTGGTAGCATAGCATGGTTTAAGGCCAATGGTGCCGAGATTTTCGGCAATTTCCAACATCAGGGCGACAGCCTGTTCATCCAGTGTTCGTCCATCGAGGGTTCACCCATCGACACCCTCACCGTAGAACGCGACTTCGACATGCGTCCTTTCACCAATATCCGTCTGAAGATAGAGAAACTCAACAACGACGACCTCGTACTCAGCAAAGACGGCCGCACGTGGAGTTTCTATAAATACTAAAAACTCAACTCCTTCCCATCGATCGTGAAGTCTGTCAGTTCATATTTATCCGACGTCTTCACGTCATACTGCGTTTCAGCGTCCACCTGGATATTCCGCATTACGATGTTGTTACAACGTGACAACGGCATATCCTCCCGGTCTCCCGGCTTGAAGAACTGCGTCCAGGGATGGATAAAGAGGAAGCGCTTGCAATGGCCCGTGATGTTCTCCACTGTCACGTACTCATAGTGTTGAGGCGTGTCGGGCCTCATCTTGAACCACAGCACACGGTCGGCCCGTTCCGTATAACAATTGCGGAGAATTATATTCCTGTCATGCAGCGACTCGGAGCCCAGCGTCAGGCAGCCGTGTACCCTGCCGTAGCGACAGTTCTGTATCAGGATGCGCTCGCAGTCGCCGTTGGTCTCGTCCTTGTCTGCCCAGGTGCCCTTGCCACCCTTCAGCACGACGGCATCATCGTTCACATGCATAAAGCAACCGTTCACCATCACGTCCGTGCAGGCATCGATGTCGATGGCATCGCTCGACGGAGCTCCGCGCCGTGGATCCGGTGACCAGACATTCTCCGTAGGGGCATAGATGTAACAGTCCAAGTAGCGCACGTGGTCACTCTTATATACATGGTTAGTCCAGAACGGCGAATTCACCAGCCGCACATCCTGAATGGTCACGTTCCTGGAATTCGAGACATACGTCAATCTGGGCCTCTGCGCATCCTTGTTCGTGCATTGCGGATTCCAGCTCCTGCGGATCCAGAACTCCTGCCAGTAATGCAGTCCGTTGCCGTCTATGGTACCTTGGCCGCTAATGGTGAACCCTTCGAGGCCGTCAGCATTTACCAGTGCCGCGAAGTACTTGCAGGTCTCGCCCTCTATGCGAGTCATCACCACTGGGAAGTCTGCGATGCGCTCCGAGCCCTTCAGTCGGCCCTTCACATGCAGGTGCGTACCTTGTTTAAAAAATAAGGCGCCCGTCAGGAACGTCCCCTCAGGAATGACGACCACACCCCCACCCTCGCGGGCAGCCCGGTCGATCACGCCCTGTATCGCTGCCGTCTGGACGATTGCGGAGTCATGCTTCACGCCGTAGTCGGTGATGACATACTGTCGGCCCAGCGACGCGACGTCCACTTTGGTCGTGTCTGCAAACCAACCGTCCATCACCGTCCCGTCAGGCCATGTCTCCACCGCAGGCCGCTTCTTCGTCTTAGCCGATCCAGTCAAGACAACAACCGACAATAGCAGTAAAATAAACTTTCTTATCATATATCAGTTAAGTAATTTGTTATTTGCGCACAAAGTTACGGATTTTTTCCCGAAAAAATTTGTTATCTCACAAATTATTTGTATTTTTGCTGACGATAAACTAATCTACTTACATTTTTAAAACAAAACTACACGTATGAAAGACTTACAGATGTACATTAACGGCCAGTTCTGCGAGAGCTCGAACGGCAAGTGGATTGACGTATTGAACCCATCGACCGAGGAGGTCATCTCGCGTCAGCCGGAAGGAACTATTGAGGATGTAAACCGCGCACTCGATGCTGCACGTGCCGCCCAGAAAGCCTGGGATAAGACGCCCGCCATCGAGCGTGCACAGTACCTGCTGAAGATGGCCGACGGTATCAAGAAACGCGAAAAGGAGTTCACGGAGATTATCATGCGCGAGCAGGGTAAGACTCGCACTTGGGCATCCATTGAGGTAGGCGCCACCATTGCCTACTTTGAGTACATGGCCACCTTCGCCCGCCACATCGAGGGCGAGATCATCCCCAGCGACCGTCCCAACGAGACCATCCTGCTCACCAAGAAGCCCATTGGCGTCGTGGCAGGCATCCTGCCCTGGAACTTCCCATTCTTCCTCATTGCCCGTAAGGCTGGTGCCGCCCTGATTGCCGGCTGTACCATCGTCATCAAGCCCTCACAGCTCACGCCAGAGAACTGTACGGAGTTTGCTAAGGTCGTGGCTGAGACTGGTCTGCCCGCTGGTGTCATCAACATCGTCACGGGCAAGGGCTCCGTCATCGGCAACGAGATGGCCGGATCGCCGAAGATCGACATCGTCAGCGTCACAGGTTCCGTGGGTGCCGGCGAGAGCATCATGGCTGCCGCCTCGAAGAACATCACCAAGGTCAGCCTCGAACTGGGTGGTAAGGCTCCTGCCATCGTCATGAAGGACGCCGACCTGGAGCGCGCCGCACAGTGGATCGTCGACAGCCGTATCGGCAACAACGGTCAGATCTGTAACAATGCCGAGCGTGTGTATGTTCAAAAGGAGGTGAAGGAGGCGTTCACGAAGATCCTGGTCGACAAGATGTCGAAGGTAAAGGTGGGCGACGTCTGCGCCGACGAGAGCGTCGATATGGGTCCGTTGGTAGAGGCCCGTGCTTTGGAAAGCGTCACCGAGAAAGTGGAGCGCGCTATCAAACAGGGAGCCAAGTTGCTCTGCGGCGGTCATCGCGTTGGCACGAAGGGTTACTTCTATGCTGCCACCGTGCTCGACAACTGCACGCAGGACATGGACATCATCCATGAGGAGACCTTCGGCCCCGTCATCCCGCTGGTGGAGTTCTCCGACATCGACGAGGCCATCAAGTACGCCAACGACTGCGAGTACGGTCTGGCTTCAAGCATCTTCACCAAGGACCTGAACATCGCCGTGAAGGCCTGCCGCGAACTGGAGTTCGGCGAGACCTACATCAACCGCGAGCACTTCGAAGCCATCCAGGGCTTCCATGCCGGCGTGAAGAAATCAGGTATCGGCGGTGCCGACGGCAAGCACGGCGTCGATGAATACCTCGTCACCCACGTCACCTACCTCGATACTTATGAGGACATGTAAGTATCTCTCCTATATTAACAACAAGGGCGTGTCAAAATTGACACGCCCTCATTGTTATGATTAAATCTTGATGAATATCTTGCGCCAGTAGAGCAACCATCCAACGAGCCCTACTATCGCCACAAACGTCAGCGCATAGCACAGCGACGCCAGGCCGGGCACCGCGATGGCGGCACGCACCGACGCATACAGCTCTTCGTTGATGCCCGTACTCCAGCCCACAACGGCCAGACACTCGCTGAACACATAGAGGAACAGCGGGTTGACGCCAAAGATCAGAAATACGGTCATCCACCATGTCTTACGGCCTTCCCCGCGGATATCAATCAGGTATATCAGCAGCGCCAGTCCGGTGGAACAGATGCCGCAGGTAGCCATTACAAAGCTGGGCGACCATACGGTCTTGTTGACGGGCAGTCCGCAATGGTGCAGCAGGAACCCCAAAAGCATCATGAAGCCCCCTGCCATCAGCAGTCTGTAAACCTTACGGCGAATATCGTCCGTTTGCGAGATGAAACTCATACAGAGGAACCCCGTCAGCATGTGGGCCGTGGCGCCCATCGTGCCCAGCAAGCCCTCGGGGTCGATGGGTGAATGGCGATACAGGTGGTCACCACCAAACAGCCACAGGTCTATGCGTCCGGCTATATTCTGAGTGGCATCGGTGCTATATCCGTCGAATGCCAGCAGCACGACGGCGTAAGCCACCAACAAGCCCACGATGACCTTCAGTGTATGGCGGTGGTCAACATATAACGCAAAGAGCGACGTCAGCAGATAGCATACGGCAATGCGCTGCAGCACGGCCCAATAGCGCAGATGGGCGAAATCCAGCGGCCGTCCGTCCATCGCCAGCGCAAACCAGTTGATGAACAGTCCGATGGCGAAGATGAGCACCGTGCGCCTGACAACCTTCCGCAGTACCGCCGGCGTAGGCTGAAACTGCACTTTCGACAGCGACAGCCACGTGGAGAAGCCCACGATGAAGAGGAACGAGGGAAATACCAGGTCGCAGGGTGTCAGCCCGTTCCATGCGGAATGTTGCAAGGCAGCAAAACCCTCCTCGAAGCCGTTGTTGACCAATATCATGCCTGCAACGGTGATGCCGCGCAGCACGTCAAGAGAAAGCAGTCGTTTNNGTCACGTTTCCTACAGTATTTCCAGCCCTGCGCATCATAGATGCTCAGCAGTCGGGGCAGACGCTGCAAAAATCCGTCGTAGTCCTTCCGTTCGGGGTCGGTCCACTGCACCTCGCAGAGTGCCGCCATACGGGGCAACACTTGATACTCCAGCAGTTCCTTATAAGGAATGTATTCCGTCCACAGGTTCGCCTGCGTACCGATGATATGACGGCGCACATCGGCCGACAGAGAATCGGGCGCGGGGTCGAAAGCATAGACCTTGCTCAGCGACACGTAACCGCCAATAAGGAACGGTTTCTCCCACAGGTCCTCGGGCAACTGGTAGTAGTCGAAATACATCGAACCCGTAGGAGCCATGATGACGTCATGACCCTTGGCGGCAGCATCAAAGCCTCCCTCGTGGCCGCGCCAGCTCATGATGACGGCACTAGTGTCGATGTCGCACTCGGCTATCTCGTCCCAACCAATCAACCGACGCCCCTTTTTCGTCAAGTACTGCTCCATGCGACGCACCATATAGCCCTGCAACTGCGCCTCGGTCTTCAACCCCTCCTCACGCATCCGTTGCTGACAGCGGTTGCACTGCTGCCACCGCACACGGGGAGCCTCGTCGCCACCCAGATGGATATAGGGTGCTGGGAAGAGTTCCGTCAGTTCGTCGATGAGGTCTTCCAGAAAACGATAGACCTTGTCGTTGCCCGCACAGAGAATGTCGTCGAATACGCCCCAGTCGGGACATACCTCATAGGGGCCGCCCGTACAGCCCAGTTCCGGATATGCCGCCAAAGCCGCCAGCATGTGGCCGGGCATATCAATCTCGGGAATGATGGTGATATGGCGCTCTTGGGCATAGGCCACTATTTCGCGGATGTCGTCCTGCGTGAAATAGCCACCGTGAGGGGTATATTCATAGATGCCGGCATTGCGGCCAATGACCGTCCGTTTGCGCACCGACCCCACCGTCGTCAGCTTCGGCCATCGCTTCATCTCTATGCGCCAGCCCTGGTCGTCGGTCAGATGCCAGTGCAGCGTATTCATAGCGTGCAGCGCCATCATGTCCAGATACTGCTTCACCATGTCCTTATCGAAGAAGTGACGCGACACGTCCAAATGCATAGCCCGGTAGGTAAACCTCGGAGCACTCTCGACGACGGCATACGGCAACGAAGTAGGATTCGTCGCCAACACCTGGCGCAAAGCCTGACGGCCATAGAACAGCCCCGCCTCCGTACGTCCTTCCAGCACGATGCCGCGTTTGCCGACCGTCAAACGCCAACCCTCTGGCGACGCGATGTCCTTGTTCAGCCGCTCCGTCACCTGCGGCCGGCCTTCTATGTTCAGCACCGCCCCCTTCGCATCCATACTGATGCGCTGGGGCATCGGGATAATGTCATACTGAGCCCGTGTGGCTACGATTCCTATAGCCATCATGACCATTAACAAAAGTCTTTTCATAAGCTCTTCATTATTTCATAGTGAATAGGGGCTATTTTTTCAATATTGCCGTCCATCCTCCACCACTGCTGAGATGGATGTTCAGCTGGTCTGTGGCGATGACGGTCTGAAGACGGTGCTGATAATCGGTAGCATCCTTCAGGGCATTGACGCCATCGGCGAAGATGTCGGCATGATACTGACCTGCGGACAGGAAACTGAGATTGAGGGTCAAGTCGCGTGGTGTCCAGTCGGTGAGAGCGGCCAGATACCACGTAGTGCCTTTACGACGGGCTATGACGGTATATTCGCCCAGTTTGCCGTCGAGGGCAATGGTCTCGTCGAAGGTGGTGGGCACTTGTGCGATGAAATCAGTACACTCCTGATTCCGAATGTATTGCGTAGGACTGTCGGCCAGCATCTGCAGTGGAGCTTCGAAAGTGGTGTACATAGCCATCTGGTGGACACGTGTACCCTGACTCATGGGATGGTCGTTATTTCCGAAGAAACAGTCTTTCATGGCATTAGTCATAGCACCCGGCGTATAGTCCATGGGGCCAGCGAGCATGCGCAAATAGGGTGCTGTGACGTCGTAGCGGGGCTGATTGTGCAGTGGTCCGTCACCGGCACGGGGTTCCCACTTGGAATTCTCCAGACCTTTCACGCCTTCGAAGTTAAAGATGTTGGGATAGGCACGCTGGATGCCGAAAGGCTTCAG